>Ga0209742_10000232_pt1 | contig 31320 bp, 29 predicted proteins | sample DeeMarSeWOR38_10_FD_187462 | JGI IMG/M metagenome (GOLD analysis project Ga0209742, IMG submission 187462) | Marine sediment microbial communities from White Oak River estuary, North Carolina - WOR-3-8_10 (SPAdes) (version 2) | ecosystem: Environmental > Aquatic > Marine > Intertidal zone >...
ACGCTGGCCGATGATGTAAACAGCCAGGTTATCGTCGAGGACCTGCAACGCCATGGTGTGGATATGCGCTATTGTCATCGTGTTAGCCAAAGCACTACACCAACGTCCTATATCACGCTAAATCAAAACAATGGGTCGCGAACGATTGTCCATTATCGGAACTTGCCTGAACTCCATGCAGAACAGGTTGCTGCTATCCCCATAAACGAGGCGCAATGGATTCATCTGGAGGGTCGTAATGTGCTGGAGACACGTCGTATCATGGATGACATCAAACATCGGGCGCCGGATGTACCGCTCTCGGTTGAAGTTGAAAAACCGCGCGAACAACTGGAGTTGTTACTGAGTGGTGCGGACACCTATTTATTTTCCAAAGCATTTGCAGCGACACAGGGATTAGCGTCGGCAGCGGCGCTGTTACAACAGTATCGCCAAATAATTCCTGACGCCCTGCTAGTTTGCACCTGGGGAGACGAAGGCGCTTTTGCTCTGGAAAAAGATCGCCTGTTGCACGCCGCCGCACCGACAGTAAGCCCCGTTGTTGATACGATCGGCGCGGGTGATACTTTCAATGCCGGCTTTATTCATGCTCGGTTAAACCACGATGATGTACAAACAGCATTGGCGAAGGCCTGCGCCTTAGCCGCACGCAAAATCACACGCGAGGGATTTGATGGTTTACAGGATCACTAACCGTTACTTACGCGAGGTCCGATCATGACTCATGTCGTCATTGGTGGTGGCATCATGGGCCTGATGACGGCGTATTACCTTCATGCCGCCGGCGAAAAAGTCATGGTGCTGGAACAGGGCGCGCTGGGAAAAGAGTCTTCCTGGGCCGGTGGCGGTATCCTCTCCCCTTTGTACCCCTGGCGTTATCCCGATACATTAAATGATCTGGCCGCATGGAGTCAGCAAGTTTATCCTGACTTGATCGATACGCTGAAGGAGCAGTCCGGCATTGATGCCCAATGGTGGCAATGTGGCTTCCTGATTCTCGACGAAGCAGAAATAAACAGCGCCGTGTCCTGGGCGGATCGCCGAAATCAGGCGCTCGAAGTAATTAACGCCACCGAGATGATGGCCATTGCGCCCAAGCTATCGACTAAACATCTGCCCGACAAAGCCCTATGGATGCCGAAGATCGCACAGGCCAGAAATCCCCGTTTACTTAAAGCATTGATCGCCACCCTGCGCAACCAGAGTGTTGAGTTGCGCGAGCATAGTCCGGTAAGGAACCTGATCGTTGAGAATGAGCGCGTCAGTGGCGTGATTTGTGATGATGGTAACATTGATGCCGCTACTGTAACCGTCGCCTGCGGTGCCTGGAGTCGCCAATTGCTCCACGACTGGCTGTCACGTCTGGACGTTGAGCCGGTACGCGGTCAAATGATCTTATTCAAGGCACAACCCGGCCTGTTAAACACAATGATCATGCGCGACTCACATTATCTGATTCCCCGCCGGGACGGGCGTATTATTGCTGGCAGTACACTGGAATATGTGGGATTTGATAAAAGCATCACGATGGAGGCCCGGCAAGATTTACTGCAAAAAGCCGCGGGGCTGGTACCCGAGCTGGCTAACTATCCCATTGAGCATCATTGGGCAGGTCTGCGCCCGGGCACGAGTGAGCAGATACCCATCATTAGCAAGCACCCGTCGCTTTCCGGTCTTTTTATCAACACTGGTCATTTTCGCAACGGCGTGGTTACCGCACCGGCATCTGCCCATCTCTGCGTCGATCAGATACTAAACACTTCCCCCATACTTGACCCAGCACCCTATTGCCTATAGGCTCCAACCATCGAATTAAGCCGTTTTTTTATCAAACTATATTGATATGGGTATCAACTACGATTATAATCCCTCGCATGTTGCACCAAGTATTTATCGACAAATCGTCCCGCAAAGATGTTGTTAGGCTCCTGACAGAGCATGGCATTACACCAACACAGCAACGCATTCTGATTGCACAGGAAATGCTGAGCAGGCATCAGCATTTATCCGCGGACCAGGTGCTGCAACGCGTCAACGCGCATTCCAACACTGTTTCCAAAGCCACGGTCTACAATACGCTGGGCCTGTTTACCGAGAAAGGTTTGATTAAAGAAGTGATCGTTGACTCCAGTAAAGTATTTTACGACTCCAACACCAAACCCCATCACCATTTTTACAACATCGACTCCGGTTCATTACATGACATCGAGAGCGAGCATCTGGCTATCGAACGTTTGCCAGAACCACCCGAGGCAATGAAGATCCAGGATGTTGAGGTAATCGTACGGGTTTCATCAAAAGCCAGCTGAACTCTGCTGCATGGAGTTTTTCTTGTCTTAATTTCCAACCTTTATAGTTTTCTTACCTTTTAAATCCCAACTGTTGTTAAGCTTTCGCCTGTATACCTGACGTTTCAAGTTGTACCACGCAACAAGTATCTCTTATACTCCCACACCGTATCCGCGCTGGATGGAAATGGAAAATAACGCCGGCGTAGCTCAGTCGGTAGAGCAACGCATTCGTAATGCGCAGGTCGGAGGTTCGAATCCTCTCGCCGGCACCATCAATCACTACTAAATTCAGCGTCGGGTCCCTGTAGCTTCCAGAAAAAATAGTGAGCGTGAATTCTCACAGTGAAAAGGGATTTGTAGTCCTTCACTTACTTACGAATACTTATAATAATAAATTATTACTACTTAGGTATAACATATTGATTAATTATTAAGCAGGGCGCTTAATATCTTTAAAAAAAATAAACATATAGGTATTAATTACTTCCAATGACTAAATAGCGATAGTATCGTCGTGATCAGACAAACATAACCCATGCCCCCATTTATGTTTGTCAGGCCGCAACGCCGCCCTGTTGCGGCCTTTTTTTTGCGTCCCTTTCTTCCTTAATATTTCCGTTCACTATGGTATAGTCGCCAAATATAGGCGTCTTTAACGGAATAATATGGTGTAACGAATGAAGAAAAACGCAATACCTGTTCTTAGTTTACTACTACTTTTACTACCTATATCACCCCTAAGTGCCAGTTACGAAGAAGGTCTAAAAGCCGCTGAAAAAGATGATTACAAGACCGCGTTCAATAAATGGCATACCCTCGCAAAACAAGGTGACGTCAAAACCCAGGCCACCGTGGCAGTGCTCTACCATACCGGGCAAGGCGTAAAAAAAGACTACGAAAAAGCGTTTTACTGGTACAAAAAAGCCGCTGAACAGGGCAATCCCGCATCACAGGCGAACCTTGGCGTAATGTACGCGAAAGGAACCGGTACCAAGCAGAACATCGTTGAAAGTTATGCCTGGTATAGCCTTGCCGCCGCAGCGCACAAGGACAAGAAAGTCGGCAATAAACTTTGGGGCATCGAGGCTATTGCCGCACAACTTTCCAAAAAAGAGATGGAAAAAGCTAGACAACTCGCGCAGCAATACGCCAAAAAATATGTCGCCAAGAAAAAATAACCGCACACTGCTGTTGGGTACCGCGTTGTTGCTTTTGCAAATCCGTCAATCCAATCCCAAATAATTCTCGCAAGATTCATTCAGCATCCCATGCAAGGAATCAGCTTAATCATATTTCTTGCAGTGGTTGCCTGGTACTGGTGGGACACCATGCAAAGCAAGGAAGTGGCCCGCCAGGCAGGAAAACGCGCTTGCAACCAGGCTGGCGTGCAGTTTCTGGATGATACGGTAGAAAAAAAGAAAATCTGGATTCGGCGCAACAGCCGTGGCCGGCTGGAATTCTGCCGCATTTTCTTTTTTGAATTTGCCACTGACGGTGAGTACCGTTATCAGGGTCGGGTAGTAGTGCTTGGCAAAACCGTGTCCGATATTAGTATGGATGCGTATCGCATCTCTTAACGCATCACTGGCAAATGTTTATCGAATAAAAACCGCACATTTTATTATGAGTGAAATCGAAGACTTTTCCGATCAAGACCTTAACGATGTCCGACATACGCTGAAAGAACGCTATGGTGAGGATATAGAAATATTGATCACATGTTCGTACGCTTCTACCATCTGCCTTGCCCGATGCGACCAATCATACTGATCGCGGGCAAGTTTTGATAACTCACCGCTCATATCCTTTGATTTTAAAACTTCCAAAAGCCTGATTGTATTCCTTGCTATAGTCGCCACTCGCTGTTTTTCGTCCATGGAAATTTTCATGCATTCTACTAAGTCGTCGGGCAGATATTGCTCCAGCTCGTCAATACCATCTTTGAAGCCACTAAAATAACTCACCATAGGCAACACACCGTTGGCCAGTGATTCCATAAGCACCAGGGGATATGCCTCCGGTATTACCGAGGGAAACACTGCCAGGTCAGCGCAGGGAAACAAATAAGACAACTGCTCGTGATTAAACCGTCCCAGGAACAGTACCTGACGCTGTAAACGTTGCGCCAGGCTATAGTACTCCTCGGGACTCTCAAGTTTTTGCAGAAAATAGCGAACGTCCCGCCAATATTGAATTTCGTCGACACGACTGGCATCAAAACGATTTTCCAGCAGACAATTCAACAATGGCTGATCGTTATTAGATAGCGCATAGACCAGCGCTTCCAGCACTTCTCGAAAACTACCCGAACCCACGATCAGTAACTGCGTGTCAGGATGGCTTTTATAAATCATCGGCAAAGCACACAGTAGTGATTGCAAGCCTTTACCCACCGTCAGCGCGCCCACGAACAACAATATAGGTTGAGACAAATCGAGAGCTGATAGTTTTTCCTGCAAATCGTTATCTACATTATTATGAACATAGCGTTCGTCATAACTGCTAATAACCGAGTAATCGTCCATCGCTAATGCCTGCTGTAATTCCTGCACCAGTTGCGGCGATTTACCCTGCGTGTTTTTAACCGACTCCAATTTTAGCAAGCAATCAATGGACTCAGAACGGCGTTCACGGCTTACGGGTGTAAATAACTCCGTATCGACACCTACACCTACAATTTGCGTCTTATCCAATACCATCCCTTTTAAATCCGGAAAAAGATTACAAATCCTGTCGCGCACTTCGCGGTTACCAATAATCAATCCCTGGCATGCGTTGATGGCTTCCCTGGCTTCTAACTGGAAACGCGGATCTTTCTTTACTGTGTATTCGATAGCACTCCCGTGCGGATAAATGATGAAAGGTATGTTATGAGCCTTGCAAGGGGCGATAGCTAAGGAAGGCTGCATCACTAGATGGTTGGTATGCAAAATATCGATCTCTATCCTTGAAAAAATCTCCATCAGCAGCGTATGGTTTAATACCTTGAAAATTTCAAGCTCTTCATTGGTAAGATCCACAAACTCCTTGAAGGTCTCCGATGATTTCTTACCACTGATATAGACCGGATAAAAATCACCATAAGGAATCTGGTGTAGCGCGCAGGTATCTTCATATTGACGGTTAACAACGCTCTCCACGCAACTACCGTCACGTTTCCACTGCCACAACTGGCCCACATATTCAATTTTATCTGGATGGTATTCCCGGCAAATAATATGGACGGAATGACCCTGGTCCATGAAGGTTTTCGCCAGATAACGGGTAAACTCATTACTACCCGAGCCCGTCAGGTTGAAGCCGTGGTATAAACCAATTTTCACTGCAATATTCCCGCTGAAGTTATAGCTGGACGTTAGCTTTTTTAAACACTAATTACTTAATGATACAGCTTAGCAATTATGCGCGAGTTTACGAGCCTGGATTATCAGTTTTGCCAGCAAATCAGCATAACTCACATGTCTCAGCACATAACTCCTGTCCAGCCACGTTCCGCATCAGCTAAAAGAACTTGGAAAACGACACTTGCACAATAGTCGCTTCCAGTTTGGGAAACAAATCATAGTTTGTCTGGATACCAACCGCATCTTCAGGGCGCGCATTACCTGTTTGGGTGTATTTTTCAAAACGGACATCAAACTTGGTGGAATTGTTAAAATCAACACCGATCTTGATGCCCACAGTTTCACCGTCAAATTCCGCCAGTCGAGCATCTGCACTCACATACACCGGAATCGTTTCGTTATCCCGCAAGCTATGGCGGTAAAAATCCGCAGCCGTTTGTGTGTAATATCGATAATGCGGCTGGATGTAGAAATTGCCCCCTAGTTCGAGCCGATATTTCACATCGATAGTATTGGACTTTATACCCCAGTCATCCCAGAAGTAGCGATAGGAAACTCTTAACACGTCACCGAAAATATTAACGATGGTTTTCCAATAAATGGAATTAGTATCACGCGAGTCTGGACGACTCTCGTTAAGATAAATCCCATAAGTGGTTGCTGGCGTCAGCGCTGGCTCGCCGGTAACGTTATCCACGACACTCACTATTTTATAAGGATCTGTCAGGTAACCCCGCACAAATCCGTGGGAATAATTCAATTGCATTAGCGTATAGCGGTTTACTATCTGGGTAACACCAAACAGCACATCCACCATGCCTTTGAACTCGGGATCAAAATCGTCGCCTCCTTCACCCTCATCTTCGTCTTCATCGTCATCACCACCCTGGTTCGTGGGATCATTGACGTTTACCAAAGGATCGGGGGCACCGCCGGAGGGATACACCAGGTCAAGACTGACACCAACACCCGCCGTCAACGTGGTATGTTTGTCATTCACATCTTTGGAGCGTGAAGTATTAAAACCCAGCGACGCGTAGTCCTGCTCCACAGACAGCGCAAAACCATTGCTTTTCCGCAACACATTACTCAATGGCGTTTCGCTAGTTACATTGAATGCAACGCGTGTGTCATCGAAGTCGCGCATAGGTGTTTCGTCGGCCGGAGTGGAATATCCTGAGTTTCCGGATGAACCGGTGAAAGTTTGCGGTACATTAGAAGGCGTGGCGCCGTTGGGCGATGCACCAGTCATGGCATCAATTGTCAGCTTGTAGTCGATATACTCATCAAACTGGGCATACTTGCGGAAGCTGACGACCGGCGCAAATACCTGCACGCGGTCCTTTTCGCTATAATGTAATATCGCACCATCGAACAACCAGTCGGCCTTGGCTTCTTCCGCCTGTGTCGTTACTGCGGTCGATGATAATAACGTGCAAGTCGCAATACTGAGGGCGTTCCTGAGGTCACCCGGCCTTTTAGTTACAGCCACAACCGCCGCCTCCCACACCCTGGCCACCGCTGGCAGCTTCCTTACTGAAGTAGATATGTTCATCTAGCGCGGTCTCAACCGGACTGGGATCCAGTTTCATCTTGTCCTGAGCAAGAATGTCCCGTTCCCAGGGCTTTATTTGTGCACACCCCGAGAACGCGAGCATGAATAGAAAAGTCAGCACACCAGTTCTTACAGCCATTGCCTAACACCCCTATCTTCCGATGATTGATCGATGACATACCAAAGCGGCATGTCAAATTGGGAAAATTTTCCCAAATAGAATACGGCAAATTTAACCAAATAGGCTTAAGGTAAAATTAACATTTAAATATCAGTGGGTTAGCGATTTGGCAAATCGTTTTCAGTGATTCAACATCCGGTTTCCAGATCAGCAAATTCGACGATATAGCAACTAAGATTCAGTACGTGCTCGAGTTAACCGGCAACATACAAGACGACGAGGGAAGCATGTTAAAGCGAGGCAGCTAACTGCAGCCTGATTCCAGAATCGAGTTGATAGAGAACATAACCCTGTCGGGTTACAGATTTGCCAGAACAACCCCGGTGCCGGGATGTACATGGTAGTCACCCTGGGCAGGCGGTACGTCACGAATACCATCCAGCTTAACCACGATAGCATTACCATCCACCAGTTTTGTCCACTTACCTTTTGGTAAGTGAAAATCGGCGCCCACATCGCTGCCATTGAGCAACACAACCAGGGAATTGCGAAAACGTCGCCAACGAAACCAGGCGGGTGGTGGTTTCAATACGAAACCAATCGCGTTGACATTATCGTTATGGGGATGTCCGGTAGGATAAATCCAGTCAATGTCCCAGGCTTTACCGTTTCCGTTGCGTACCCTGAGTTGCCCGCTATATCGAAAATGGGGAACAGTCTTGCGCAGGGTGATCAGCTGAGCCACAGCTTCAACCAGGTCAGCATGATGTTCTGCATTACTCCAGTCAATCTGGTTGAGATCGGGACGATCATAGCTGTTGTCGTGCCCCTGTTTGGAAAACAGAAGCTCCGAACCTTCGCCCAGCATCGGCACACCCTGTGCCGTCAACACCGTAATCATGCCAAGAAAGGTGCGTTTCTTGTCGCCCGCAACAAAATCAGCCAGTGTTTTGCCATCATGGCTGGAAAGATAATTGACGCATTGCTGCGGTCGCACCGTCCAACCACCCTGTGCGATATGGTTGCCGGTGATGGCATGCATCAGGCGATCACGATTGTGAAAATCGCCCTCCCCCACTAAAAAGGTTTTCCCCGGTTCGCGGAAATCATCATTCCACACTGCCCAGCGCGTGTTGGCGAAATCATGGGCCATATCCCCCTTGCCCCACTGGGTGCCACCCAAAGCCCACGGTTCCGCAATCAAGTAAATGTGTTTCGGTAAGCGCCGGTCGATTTCTATCATAGTTTGTTTGTCATGCAATGCGCCCAGGTCGAAGCGAAAACCATCGAAGCGATAATACTCCACCAAATGTTCCAGCGTTTCGATGATCATCTCGCGGATGAAGGGATGCTCTGTACGCACTGTCGGACCGCAACCGGAGCCATGACAAAAATCACCGTTAGCGTGTTTGCGATAAACCACATCCTCGCCCCATGCTTTTACCCACAGTTCAGCGCCATGGTTAAAAACCACATCCAGCATTACAGAAATACCGCGCCCATGCATCGCATCGACAACGGCCATGATTTCTCTATTTACCTCGCCTTCATCATGCGCGTAACATTCGCGCATGGCGTGAAACGAAGTGGTGAAATAGCCCCAGTCCTGCCCCAACAAGTTATCACTGGCATGCAACGGCAAAAATTCGACAGCGACGCCCAGTCGCTGAAGATGATCTAACACGTGAGGCGACATTGCCCCTTTATAAGTACCACGATGCGACTCATGCATCACCTCTGCACTGTCGTGCCGACTGAGCGCGGGAAGATGCGTTTCGTAAATGACGATGTCACGAAAAGATGGGGGACGAAAGCGCCGATGCCGCCAGCGATAATTAATATCGGCAAAGAATGATTTTATTTCTTTCGCATGACGCCTCGTGCGATGCGCCAATGGATCAGCAATAACAAGCTCCTGCCCATCTTTGTAAATTTTAAAATGGTAAGCGTGACCGTGTAAGGACCTTAAGGAACCGCGTGGTTTTACACTCCATCTTCCTTCACCTGCTTGTTTCATGGACTGAGCAATACCCTGCCCCTCGACAACCAGATCTACAGCATCTGCTCCAGGCATATAAAGGTGAATAGAGGGCCTGCGCCCAAAAATCCACGACATCCGATTACTCCAATAATTCCTATTTACTTCGAACAACGAACCAATAAAGCGGAAAGCATTATGTACCAAAAACTAAAGACTTTCGAGCGCATAAGTATCACACAAAATTAATGTTGGTAATTCAAATCGCTAATTTATTAGCAATAGATTGTCATTTATATAAAACGGCTATTTAACTAGCTGATTTGTCGACAGCATCGAAACGCCCTAAAGTCACATATTTAGAGCGAAAGACGTGCCAATGATTACTGCAGTAAACTTAAACAATAAAAAGATGCACCAAAAAGAATCAACCATATAATGCGAAAGGAGCGACAAATCCTGGGAACAGGAAACCAAGTAAACGAGGCTAATTCAGCATTATGCTGGAATTCTAACGGATGTACTTCTGGATCTTTTCGTTATGCTGCTGGAGATTATATTTGGTGCGAAGTGCGTAAAGACAGCAAATACAAAGACAGTCGTCATACAGGGCATTGATGTAATCTAGTTGTTGAGTGCTTGAGACAATAGTTTGACATTGACACAACAACACCGAATCGGATCTTCATTCATATTCCGTTTTACAGCGCGGACAGTTTTTGGTTTCGTGGTTGTGTGGTTTAGTCATCTAAAACTGCACCTGTCCAGATGTGAATTATGGACTGTGCACGCCTAACCATTGCAATAGAATTCATCATTTCTTACTATGCCTGTTTCTTAACTGTGCTGCCATCTGACAATTCAAACTGATTTTCAAGGGTAAAATAAAAAGTCGCGCCTTTGCCAATTTCTGCTTCCGCCCAGATGCGGCCACCGTGCCGTTTCAAAATACGCGACACGGTCGCAAGACCGACACCCGTACCTTTAAATTCCTCATCCTCATGTAACCGTTGGAAGGCATCAAACAACTTACCGGCATATTGCATATCAAAGCCGGCGCCATTGTCGCGTACGAAATAGATCGTTTCTTTGCCTTGAATCGTCGTTCCAATTTCTATGTGTGGATTTTCTGTTTTACTGGTATATTTCCAGGCATTTCCAAGCAAATTATCCAGTAAATTTTCGAACAACGATTTGTCAACTCTACCGATGATTCCAGGGGCGATATCCACAGTGACCTGTCGATCTGGTTCGTAATCCTGCAACTTCTTAATAGAAGCTGTTGCCATTGCGCTGATATCACAGGGTTTGCGGTTGAACTCTCCGCGCGTTACCTGTGACAACGATAACATATCGTCAATCAATAACCCCATACGTTGGGCATTTTCGCGTACTCTGTGGATATAATGCTTGCCTTCAGTATTCAGTTTATCCCCATAATCTTGCAGCAATAACAAGCTGAAACCATCAATCGAACGCAAGGGTGCGCGTAAATCATGCGAGATGGAATAAGAAAATGATTCCAGCTCAGCATTAGCAATTTTGGCTTGCTCTAAGGATGCCTGGATTTTCCGCTGAGCTTTGAGTCGCTCACTCACATCGCGCGCCATAAATACATAACGTGGCGCCTCATTAGTCGGGTGTAAATATTGCAGTAATATTCGCACCGGTATTGTTCTACCCTGCTTTGACAAAAAGTAAGTATCGATATCCATAACCGGTTCGTCTGGCCCGAAATCAGACGCCGCCAATTCTAGAAAAAGTGATTCCTTGAGTTCACTGCAAATTTCCATGGGAGTCATTCCCATTAGTTCTTTAGTCGTATAGCCAAGCAAAGCCGTCGCACCCGCATTAGCATAGAAAATTTTGTAACTCTCAGCGTGAAACATAAAGACACTATCGAGGCTCAAGTCCAATGTTTTTTTCAGCCCCAGTAATTCCTTGACAGAATTTGCCAAATGCCTGTGCATTGTTTCAAGGGAAGTGGCAATTTCCGCTATTTCATCTGAATATTTTCTGTTACCTGGCGACTCAATTTCCAGCTTTTTATTTACATCTTCAATATCATAATCACGTACAAACCTGGAAAGCTCATCCAGCCTGGAAACGACCAGGCGATCAAATATAAAATACATAAATATGGCTACAATAAACGTCTTAATGGCATTTAATCCCAAAATTGTCCACGCACGATTTAGCAGGCGCTGATAAATGGAAGATAAATCCGCCTCAACATAGGTTTCACCAATGGTTAACAACCTATTATCGTGCCAGTAGTGTAACGGGAACGAACTACTTACCACGTTGGATTTCACGGAATTGCCACGAGAAGAATAAACATCATTTTTTACGCGTACTTCAATGTATTCAATATCCGGGAGTGCAACAACACCGTCAAGGATAGAGTTCAATTGAACCTTATCATCCAGCCAGACCGCATTGGTAATACCTTCACGATAGCCCGTATCAACGTTTTCAATATTTTCATCCAATATTAATTTATCTTCCCGATATTGATAATACAGCTGGATCAGCGTGACAATAGCGGTGATCATCGAACTGAACAGGATGATGTATAAAATTAGTTTTTTGGATATTTTTTGATGTTTTACCGAATGGGGCATGACTTTTTGGGTGGCGATATCATTAAATAATCTGCTTACTAAAACAAGCTACTTCATATATGGAGGCAAGGTTTTATCCTTAATTTTTCGGTAAGTACCATCCTGTTTCATGGCTTTAAAAGCCTCGGTAATTTTTGGAACCAGGTCTTTGTGTCTTTTATGCATGTACAGATACATGTCTTTTTCGGCCACGGGTGAACCAATAATATGAGCATTAGCGCCAAGATGCTCATTCCACCAGGTTCCGCGATAGTACTCGAACATAATAAGCTCAGCCCGGCCGTTCATTAACAGCCTGAACAATTGCTCTGCATTATTAACGATGGTTAACGATTTTGTTTGCGGTAGATTTTTTTCATAAATTCGCCAACCCCGTATATAGCCCACTGAGTACGGCTTAAAACTACCCCAGTTTTCTACTGAGTCCTTCTGATCCAGGCTGTAGACAACAAACTTAAGTCTCACTACCGGTACAGGAATCATGATCAGATTCTTGTATTTCTTATCCATTCCGGCAATGCGGCCAATTACACCATCATCAATTCCCTCGTTGGCATTGATTATAGAGCGTGCTGACGGTAGACGGATAACTTTTGCGCTAATACCGATGCGGGAAAAGATTTCTCGTGCGAGTTCCCCGTAGTATCCACCACCTTCAGCAGTTATTAGTGGTTCAGCAGTACCGGCGTTTAAGGTAATCGTCGTTTCTGCAATAGCATTTGCTGCGCCAATCACGAACCACAGCAAACTAAAGCAGCAGTAACGATAAAGTTTTGAAAGATAAACCATCGGAGTATTCTCAACGGTATTTTCAGGAGCCTTTTTTATCAGTTCTGACCTGGAGGTTTATTCGATAGCGACAGATCCTGGCCACCTATAGTAGTTTATAAATTATAGACAGCTTTGACACTGCTAACACAGAAGTTGCCAATCATTCACTGATTTTATCGAATGGTTGTTTAATTTATCGGGAACGATATAGCCATTACATCCAATTGTGGCTCGCCCGTGGCTTCTTCAGATATTAGTCCGCGAATGAATTTAACATTAAATGGCATTGTTTACAGTAAATTCTGGATACACGAATATGCCTGAAAGATTACGGTTTCCTCCAACAGCTCGACAGCATCGGAAATATCGCCATTGTCAATAATTTAAATAAAACAAGATTTATAGAATGAAAACAGGAAAGCACTGTTACTGATTTTTCAGGAATACTTTGTTTTATTCTAAAGGAGGGCGGTTATCAACCATAAGTTCGTCAAGAGTCTTCTGCGCTAGCTTGGGATTGTCCAGATCATGAGCTTCCAGCATCTCGCACTCATGCCCTATCATTTCTTCAATCGTCGTTGGATAGTATCTACAGTCATTGGGGCGGTGATCATAGATATCACAAATATACTTATTTTGACCGGGCAATTTCCTCAGCCAAGGACACAACGCTAATTGCTCCCCAGTATCAGGATCCATCCAGATTTTTCCATCGCTAACATATCGGTAGATATCAGGCCGTAACATGCGCCACGCGTCTATTTCGCTGACTGATGCCGACAGACCACCGTCACTATACTGCATGCAGCATTTGCCGCACTGATTACATGTTTTCACGTGCTTGTTTCGTCCCGAACATAAAGCAAATATTCGTCATACCGGCGAAAGCCTAGATCCAGCAATCGTTGAAAATACTGGATCCCGGACAAGCGCTTTGCACTTTCCGGAATGACAATCATTATTAGTTGAATTGATCTGTCGTTGTAATTTTTACTGCAATTCTGCCAAAGATATCAAGCTATGACGTTAACTGCGTGTTGGTTCAGTGAGACATAGTGCCTCCGGCTCTTTTAATGACACCTTTATTCACTCGCTGTCTCCGGCTGAGGAGCCTTAATCCGATCTACATTCAACGCTGCCAACGGTGTCCACACTTCCTCGAATAACAAATCTTCTTTCTCGACATCGGTATCAGTAGACTCAATAATTTCAATCGCCCGGCGATACAAATATTCTTCCTCTTCAAGTTTTGTAGCCATTTGAGACCTCCTCTCGTAAGAGTTTTTATAACCTTATGCCAGCAAGTTTTGTTAACTGTTTTCTGTCTAATAGTAAAACTTCTACTAATAAAATGTTTACAATTTGGACTCATATTCCTTTATATAATACTCGACATCATAAGCCGTGCCTGTTTCTATAATTTCACCAGTATTTTTGTTTACTATGTATGGCGCATTACCCATCAAGTCTTCATTAACGTTTCCAGTCTTTAAGTATCCGCTGGTGTTGTAGAAAAATACCCAACCCCATTCTTTTTCTATTGTTTGCTCATCATCTACAATCAATTCTGGTTTATCTGTCCAATAAGGATCAGGCTTATTTAGCTTGGCTTCAATTTGTTCCCTGGCCTGCTCTCTAGTCAACATAGAGTTAATATAATAGATAAAACAACGAATCAAAATAGGCCATCACTTATACAGGATTCCGTTTTCTGTTTTCAGCCAGTCAGGAAAACGTTCGAGTTTGGACTCCAGCGAACAGGTCGGAAGCAGCGTATTCAGATAATAGCCATACTCTACCTGGATACATGTTTGCACCTCAGGTTCCAGGCTGTCCCAGCCACGCAGCTCGTTAGTATCATCAGCCATATAATTCTACAGTCGATATTAATTTATGTTTTCTCTCCCTTTTCCAAAAAAATCGCCGCTTCGCGACCGAATGTTTTTCTAATTGTCACTTGACACTCCCTTGAGATATTGTCCTCTTTTTGGAGTGTCCATCAAACTAGGTGAGCTACAGTCTGTCCCCTAAAATCAAATCAAGCACTCAAACACACGGGAGCAACATGCGAGTAGCGTGCTCCGCTTGGCTTAATTAGGGGGCAGACCACAATTATAAGAACAAAAACCTGATAACCACGATTAAGCGTGGCCTCTCTCCTAGTAACGCATAATTCTGAGCTTACAATCAGAGAGGTATAACTTTATTTGCACATGGCCCCTTCTGGCCTTGCCCTACTTCGTATTCTACTTTCTGACCCTCATTGAGAGTTTTAAACCCACCGGAGCCCTGTATTTCAGAATGATGAACAAACAGGTCTTTGCCTCCATCATCTGGAGTGATAAAACCGAAACCTTTGTCTGGATTGAACCACTTTACTGTACCTGTACTCATACTTTTTTCCTCATCAAATGTATATTAATAAGACTGCGACGTACTGACTAGTTACTAAACTTTTCAAGTATAACATGCATCGTTACTGGAAATGCATAGCTCTGTTCAATATATATCGTTTCCGTTAACGGCGCGAAATAGAGAGCGTCCGGCGACCGAATTTGATGGCGCTGTTATGCATTAATTCTTCTCGGCATACTTTTTTACAGCACAGGATTTAAATTGAATAGGGCTCGCTCCTCCTGGATTTAATACTGCGTATTCCATTTTTTGCAATATACCAGCAAGCAAGCTGGGTTTAACACTAACCAGGTCTTTTTCGTATCCGCTACCGGCCAGTTGCTCTTTTGCTTCAGCCTCACTTGAAAATATTGGTATTGATTCATGCCCGTTTATAATAAAACTTCTAGCATGAATAACTTTTCCATCAGGATCATCCCACCACAAAAGAGAATGAATATTTTCGGACCCTGAAAATAATGAATCAACTATTGTTTTTAAATTTTTTGTCAAGTTACATTTCTCCTGAGCAAAAGCAGCTTTCACCAACCAAACCAGTAGGATAAATTAAGTAGCTCTTCATGTGCATTTTTCTTTTTATACATAACTAGTATCATATTTCCTAATGATAGGATGTTTTACATCAGAGTGACACATAACCCCTAAATAAATGCAACTTCAAACACTTGAATACCAATCAAAGAAAAACGCCCAACTTGCATTTGCCAGCCGGGCGCTCAATTAACGTTCCTCTTATTGTTGTTTATTTTTGTCCTATGCCCACCAGATAGCTTTGGGTGCTCCTCCTCGCTGGTTAGTTAACTCTATATATATTTACTAACACTCCTCAACCACACTTCGAGTCGCCACAGTTCAGGCAGGTCATGCAACCATCCATCATGATGACTGCCTTGGTGTGGCACTTGTTGCACAGTGACGCGCTAGACGGAAAATCACTTTCGTTTTTGGATTCAGTGGTTTCTGCCTCGGTCTTTTTTTCCTGGCTGGATTCGAACTGCTTGCGCTTTTCTTCGATCAGCTTTTGCTGATGTTCATCGGGTCCGTCCTTTTTCAGCAGACCGATAAAGACCAGGTGGCTTTCGATGGCATCACCGATTTCCGCAACCAGTGACGGCATGTACTTGCCACCTTTCTTGAAGTACCCTCCCCGAGGGTCAAATACGGAACGCAGTTCGTCTACCAAGAAGGTGACGTCACCGCCTTTTCTGAACACGGCAGAAATGATTCGGGTCAGCGCGACAATCCATTGAAAGTGATCCATATTTTTGGAGTTAATGAATATTTCAAATGGACGGCGCAGTTCGTGTTCACTGCCCTTGTTCAACACGATGTCATTGATAGTGACATACAGCGCGTGTTCGGACAGTGGTGTTCTGATTTTGTAGGTAGAACCCACCAGCATTTCGGGACGCTGCACTTTTTCGTGCATGTGTACCACGTTGCTGGTGGTTTCCTGGCCTTTGCTTGTGTCTGCAGTTTTGGATTTTGCAGCACTCACTTCTTTTACCCCGGTGTCGGTGTTGGTTTTATCTTGTGTTGACGCAGCGTTTTCGGCGTCTTCTTTTACGACGCTGTAACCAACGATTTTGTTGTCGATCTTGGTGGTCATAGTGACTCTGTCCTTTTCCTTTGTATCTTTTAAATCCCCCCTCACCCCCCGTTTATGAAAGGGAGGAAAGAGGTTTGGTTTTAATTTCGCCTCTACCCCTTTTACAAAGGGTAAGGTCGTTTTATCCGCTTGCATGGATTCCGGCCTTCGCCGGAATGACATAAAAATGTTAGAACTTGCCGTAGTAACCCTCTTTCATGGCATCGTACAAGTTTGCAGCGGTGTGTACTTCGCCATCGTATTCCACTTCTTCATTGCCCTTTAGGTCGATGGTGCTGCCATCATCCAGGGTGAAACGATAGGTGGTGTTTGCCAGGTCTTTTTCCTTCACCAGTACACCCTGGAATGCTTCCGGGTTGAAACGGAAAGTCGTACAACCTTTCAGTCCTTCGTCGTAGGCATACATGTAGATATCCTTGAAGTCTTCGAAAGGATAATCCGTTGGTACATTGGCCGTTTTGGAGATACTGGAATCAATCCATTTTTGCGCTGCGGCCTGAATATCCACGTGGCACTTTGGCGTAATGTCGTCGGCGGAAATGAAATAATCCGGCAGTTTTTCGCTTTCGATTTCTGAATGCGGCATGGCGCTGCTGTTTACCAGTTGACGGTAAGCCAGCAGTTCAAAGGAATAGACGTCGATCTTTTCCTTGGTCTTCTTGCCTTCGCGGATCACATTGCGAAAATAATGATGCGCAAAACTGGGTTCGATACCGTTGCTGGCATTGTTGGCCAGAGACAGTGAAATGGTGCCAGTGGGTGCGATGGAACTGTGATGGGTAAAGCGTGCACCGATATCGGATAGCTCTTCCACCAGTTCCGGTGCAATTTCCGCGATGCGTTGCATGTAACGGCTGTACTCGGCATGCAATACCTTGCCTTTGATCTTATCACCCGCTTTATAGCCGTCGCGCAGCATTTCCGGGCGCTTGCGTAACATTTCGGGAGTAACTTCGAACTCCTGTTCCATGATGGGCGCCGGCCCTTTTTCCTTGGCTAGCTCCAGTGCGGTTTCCCAACCACCCAACGCCAGTTCCTGGGTCACTTTCTCGGTGAATTCCACGGATTCCTGGGAGCCATACTTCATGCACAGCATGGTCAGTGTTGAGCCCAGGCCAAGATAACCCATGCCGTGGCGGCGCTTGTTTTTGATTTCGTCGCGCTGTCCATCTAATGGCAGGCCGTTAATCTCCACTACGTTATCCAGCATGCGGGTAAATATGGAAACCACCTTGCGGTATTTCTCCCAATCAAAACGCGCGCGATCGGTAAATGGATCCAGCACAAACTTGGTGAGGTTCACCGAACCCAGCAGGCAGGACCCATAGGGTGGTAATGGTTGTTCACCGCAAGGATTGGTAGCGCGAATATCTTCCGCGAACCAGTTGTTATTCATTTCGTTGACTTTATCGATCAGGATAAAACCCGGCTCGGCATAGTCGTAAGTGGAACTCATGATGACATCCCACAAGCGACGCGCCTTGATGGTTTTGTAAATCTTGCAGGCAACCAGGCCTTCTTCGTTGGTGATGTAACGGTCTTTCACCGACCAATCGCGCCAGACTACTTTTTCAGGATCGTAGATATCAATCTTGTCGGTATCCACTTCTTTTTGTGTTAAAGGAAACGCCAGTTTCCAGGGCGCATCATCCTTGACCGCTTCAATAAACTCCTGGGTGATCAACAGGGAAAGATTGAACTGGCGTAAACGGCCGTCTTCACGCTTGGCGCGAATAAACTCCATGACGTCCGGATGACCCACATCAAACGTTGCCATTTGCGCGCCGCGGCGTCCGCCCGCGGATGAGACTGTGAAACACATCTTGTCGTAGATATCCATGAAGGATAAGGGACCGGAAGTGTAAGCACCGGCACCCGCCACAAACGCGCCTTGTGGACGCAAAGTGGAAAACTCATAACCAATACCGCAACCGGCTTTTAATGTTAAGCCCGCTTCATGGACTTTATTTAATATGTCATCCATGGAATCAGTGACGGTGCCGGACACGGTGCAGTTGATAGTAGAGGTGGCCGGTTTATAGGCCTGTGCCCCGGCATTGGAAATAATACGCCCGGCGGGAATTGCCCCATGGCGCAATGCCCATAAAAACTTTTCGCGCCATTCCGATTTCTTGGCGTCAGTTTCCTCAACGTCGGCCAGGGATTTGGCAACCCGTTGATAGGTTTCATCAATGCTACGGTCGATGACCTGGCCATCTTTTTTCTTCAAACGGTATTTTTTATCCCAAATATCAGTAGATGCTGCCTGAAACGAAATGTCTTCAACACTTGTATGGAGGGCTTCCAAAGATGAGGCGGCTTTCATAATTCTTTATTTCTCCCCGTATTTTTGTTTTCGATCAATATCATCGAGGGTGATAACAAACTGAATAAAAACACTTTTTTGAGTTTGACTGCACAACCAAGATTGTTAAACTGGCTTTCTCTGATGCAAAACACAATATGTTGTGGTGCGCTGTAAAGCATAGGAGGCAAAGGACTCACTGTCAACTTGGATTTTAATATTTTGACAATATTAATTATTTATCAATATCAATAAGTTAGAAACAAAACCTCAAAACGTCAAGAATCTTACACTACTTGGCCAGTCAGAATAAAAATTATTCAAAACACAATATCTTGTGTTTGCCATTAACAAGTTATCCACAGCTAATCCACCGGTTTTGCAACGATTTTCCACTGAACGGTTATTATTTAATCGATTCTCTCACACCCCGCTGTACACTCGCACTTCATATCACACATTTCTAATATTTCACCTAAACTTATGGTTACTAAGACTTTCTAACAGCTAACGCTTACGCAGATAAGCGACCGCTTAACCAAATTAAGGGAATGTGAGGTCAGGGATGCCAGGTCCTGTTCGCAATGGGGGCAAACGAGGCATCGATAATGAAACGAACTGTATTACCGCTAGCTTTCATTTTTTCACTGCTAAGCACTCAATTCGGGTTTACCGCTGAGTGGCAGGTGCCACCTGTTATTGATGGTGCAACACCGGTTACTGCGGAAGAGCTTTCTGATCTGATGTCGGAAATGGACAACCTGGTATTAATTGACTCGCGACACAGCGAACAGTTCAAGGAAGGCGCCATTAAGGGCTCCGTTTCACTACCCGATACGCAAACTTCGCCGGGCGCGTTATCCCAACTGGTACCGAGCAAACTTACCCCGCTGGTTTTTTATTGCGATGGCTTGGGGTGTCCACACAGCATGAAGGCCGTGCGCAAAGCGGTGAGCTATGGCTATATCAATATTTTCTGGTTTCGCGGCGGGATTTCAGAATGGACGGAAAAGGGTTTTCCGGTTGAAAACAACTAGTACGCTGCCAGTCCTGGTTGCGAAAATTACAACTGATAATAAAGGTGCGTTGTTTAGAAGGTACCAAAGACGATCAAGTGCCGATCACTCACTGGCTTCACGTTAAACTCCACCAGACCTTCACGCTCCAGTTGGACTTCCACTTCACCGACGGTGTAAGCCGCCATTAAGGAATTAGAGAAGTCGCGCTTTAAAATAGGTGGCTCATCAGCTGCATACTCATCTACCAGTTCTTTTACTGCGTCTTCCGACCGGGGCCGCATCAAGTCCATAATAAATACTCGAGTACCCGGCTTCGCATAACGTTTAATGGTTTCCCAAAGCACCAGCGGATCCTGCAAATGATGCAACAAACTATTACTGATAATGACCTGATAGTTTTTCTCGGGTAAAGAATCGTCAGGTAAATAAACCTTTTGTAATGTAATTTGGTTGCCCAGGTCAGCGGCATCGATCGCCTTTTGGCCAAAACCCAGCATCGCTTCCGCCCCATCAACGGCTAAAATTTTTGCCCTGGGAAAACTTTTGGCAAATCGAATCGTTACATCAGCCGGCCCGCAACCAAGATCTAATACTTCACCATCAATATCATGGTTAGTAAAATTTTGTTTGAACAAATCAATAAAATTTTCGTGCGGATCCGAAAAGTCTGCCTGCGCATACGCCAGCGCCTGCTCTTCTTCTTCCATTAACTCGGGTTCTGGTCTTCTTTCCATGGACATGGTTTGTTCTCTTATCGCTCGTATTCTCTGATCACTATATACCGGGATTCCGAATTTTAGTAGTTAGTCTTTGGGTAACAGTATTTCGCCCTTTATCAAATCCTCCAGGGATTCCCGCTGACGGATAACGTGATATTGGTCGCCATCCGCCATTACCTCGGCGGCACGCGGCCGGGAATTATAGTTGGAACTCATGGTAAAACCATAAGCGCCTGCCGAACGAACGGCAAGCAAGTCTCCGGGCTCAATAACCAGTTCGCGATCTTTACCAAGAAAGTCGCCCGTTTCGCAAATGGGGCCCACTACATCGTAGGTCATGGGCGCGGCGTTCTCCCGTGGTTCTACGGGAATAATGGCCTGCCAGGCCTGGTAAAGCGCCGGGCGTACCAGATCATTCATGGCGGCATCCACAATGGCAAAATTCTTTTCGCTGCCGGTTTTGATATATTGCACTTCGGTTAACAAAATACCGGCATTGCCTGCAATAGCGCGACCCGGCTCCAGAATGATTTTTAGTCCCTGGTCCTGCAGTTCATTCAATATGGCAGTTGCGTAATCCTGAGGGCTGGGCGGCGTTTCATCGCGATAACGAATACCCAGTCCACCACCAACATCCACATGATGCAAATGAATACCCCTGGCATTTAATTCCTCGATTAACGCCAATAAGCGCTTCAGAGAATCCACAAAAGGATCCACCGCACTGAGCTGCGAACCAATATGGCAGTCAACACCCACGATGTTAATATGCGGCAGGCCCTCGGCATGCTCGTAGATGGACAGGGCACTGGCGATATCGATACCGAACTTGTTCTGTTTTAATCCAGTAGAAATATAGGGATGGGTTTTGGCATCGACATCCGGATTGACGCGAATCGATACCGGCGCCGACATGCCCAGTTCCCCCGCCACCTGGCTCAATCTATCCAGCTCCGGCACTGATTCCACGTTAAAGCAATAGATGCCTACTTCCAGCGCGCGGCGCATCTCCACCGCTGATTTACCCACACCCGAAAACACTACTTTACCTGGATCACCTCCTGCGCGTAATACCCGCTCCAGTTCACCACCGGAGACAATATCAAAACCGGAACCCAGTCGCGCCAGGATATTCAGCACGGCCAACGAGGAATTGGCTTTGACGGCATAACATACCAGGTGATCATGACCGGCAAACACATCATCGAAGGCATGCCAATGACGCTCCAGGGTTGCGCGCGAATAGACATAACACGGCGTACCAATGGCGCTGGCAATGCTACGCAGGTCAACGCCTTCCGCATGCAACACGCCATTTTTATATTCAAAATAGTCCATACGCTTAACTGTCTGCTTGCGTTGTTGTTTCTTCTGTTACTGTACCGGCCAAGAATTACTGGCCACTGTCGGTTGTAGTTTCGGTTTCTGTTTCCGGTTGAGTTTCCGTTTGCTTTTTTTTCTCTTTTTCTTTCTCTTTTTCCTGCTGCTGTGTTTCGTCGGGCAAATATAACGGGCCTTTCTGGCCACAGCCGGCTAACGAAGCCAGAGTGATTGCTACAACACTAAAAAATAAACCCACTTTGTGCTTGTAATTGCCCATGACACCCAACCTGAACGGAAATCAACGAAGCATGATTGTACCAATAAAAATTCAGCTGCGCTGGTTTTTAGTTGATATTCGCAAGCGCAAGACACCAGAAAACAATCACTGATCCAGTATTGCACTCCACTGATCCACTGGAGTAATCTTGGCGCTTCGTGACTGGATAGTTAGCTAGTAATATCGTGATCGTGCGTATAGTGATAGTGGAGTGACAAGGTGCTGGACTATGAGATAAACGAAATTGGCAACACACAGGAGTATTGTGTGATCTGGCTCCATGGTCTGGGGGCAGATGGCCACGATTTTTTCCCCATCGTTCCGCAATTGAACTTACCCGCTCAGCCCGGTATCCGCTTTATCTTTCCCCATGCACCTCGGCAGCCCGTTACTATTAACGGTGGTTACGTCATGCGCGCCTGGTACGACATTATCGCGCCGGACCTCACCGCGCGCCAGGACAAGGCGGGCATCCTGCGTTCTGCGGCATTAATTTTGGAAATCATGGATGACCAGATTCGGCAGGGTATCAGCAAGGATAAAATTCTGCTGGCCGGTTTTTCCCAGGGTGGCGCCATGGCCTTGCATATCGGGCTCCGGGAAACCAAAGGCCTCGCCGGCATCATGGCGCTGTCCTGTTATCTGCCACTGGCCGATGAGCTGCCAGTACCGGAGGTAGCACAGGAAGGTAACCTGCCCATCTTTATGGCGCATGGCAATTACGATCCCATCGTACCGTTACAGGCGGGCGTAATGTCAAAGGACATGCTGACGAAACTGGGATACGCGATTACCTGGAAAGAATACCCCATGGAACATTCGGTTTGCGAAGAAGAGATTGCGGATATCAGCGAGTGGTTGCGACAGTTTACTACGCGCGCATAAATGACAATCTGCGGCGAACTAGCAACGCTCGAGCTCGTAATTTAATTTTTCTTCAATACGTTTTTTGAAATTCAGATACTCAATAATCTGAAACTGGCTAGATGCTCTCTCCCCCAACAGGGCCGGCGCCAGGTCCAGGTCGGTAATATAGATAGGATAGCGCTCACCACTGGGCCGGCGACGCAGCACATATTTGGCCACTTCTCGAAACAGGTTAATCCCATGATCGAGTGACGAATATTCCTTGTCCTCAGTATACATGGTAAACACGGTTTTCTGATCGATCACACTGCCAACGACCTGGACGTGAAAATAGGAACGCCTGTTCTTGTCGTAGTCGCTTTCCTGCCGGATAAATTCACAACTGCCATCCGGCTTGCGGTAGACACGGTAAAACTCGATATTTTCCAGCATACTCGTGTAGTAGTCATCGTTTTGTGTCATGGCTTGCCGGTTCAGCACCGTATTAAAGAACGCCATATACTGGTTAATTAACGCCAGGTCTTCATGGAATGGCAGTTTTTGATAAAAAGCCGCGCCCTGTTCATCCAGCACGTAGATGCTGGCAAGCTGCCCAACCACATCGTAAAACAATTGGATCTTGCCCGGCGTATTTTGCGCAAACACTTCCGCGACAATTGTGCCTTTGAAGGCATGAGGGTCCACAACGAATTTGTTTACCCCGGATTTTGGTTCCGACAATTTATTAAAAAACTCCCGCTCCGTATCCGATCGCAAATGATAAAAATTGTCATTTTCGTGGTTGATAATAAAAAATGACTGCTGGGCTTCCAGAATATAACGCACATCGTGGAATGTATCGTTAAGAAAATAGGCATTGAGCACGTCGCCGAACAACTGTTCCACCCGTTGCACCAGTTGCGCTCCTTGCGTAAAGGAAAAATTATAGGCCGCGAACTTGCGACGTTGTTCTTTCTTGTTATTGAGATTCCAGCGCAGCAGCTGGCAGAGACAGTCCAGCATGCCATCGATTCCCGAGTAGCGGTAAGTAAGAATCTCCTGCCAGCTGGTGACGATCACCAGATCAAAAGTGAGCGCCAGGTTCGCGGAAGCGCCCACTGGATTAAGAATATCGCCATCATCATCAATGAAATAACTGGCGCGCCTTGAATTGCCACGTAAGGGATCAGTGCCTACATTGAGGAACAGACAGGTATTTACTGCTACGGGCGGTTTCTCCAGATTATCGATACTGGTATTGGGTAATTGCCCATCCGGGAACTGCTGTTCCAGTGCCTCCAGAATGTTTTTAACTTCCTCGACTTTTAAGGAACCCGCTTTGGTATCCAGGGCGATAATGGTGCCGGGATTGATCAGCTGATTGAAGTGACACCAGGTCAACAGTTCGGTGGCGCTGTTACCGCGCTTGATGGCGGTTAACTCGGCACGATTCGCAGCGGCGTTCGCGACCTCATTGAGCAACAACCAGGTTTCGGCGCCGGACTTGGTAATGGACTGTTGCAAGGTGAGCTTGCGTTCCACGATGTTGGTGGACACACCGCGGTTAACCAGTTCGATCTTGCCGGGTTTTTTCTCAAACGCCGCATAGAGCTTTCTGCCCAAGGCATTAAGGTCACGCTGACTGATACGCGACAGCCCGGCATTGTTACGCGCAAACTTGGAAAGGAACAGGTAGCTTTGGGTCAGATCTTCCACCAGCACTTTTCTTTCCTGTAAAACACGGTGAATCTTCCATTCATCACGTTTATCCAGTTCCTCGATATACTGCGGGCTCCAGTTCCAGCTTGCTGTCAGTTCCTTGAGACAATCCCGCTGCCAGTCGTCCTTGCTGCGTGCCGGCGCACTGAGTGGTATGTTGACTTTGAAATAAAAGCAACGTCGCACCAGTTCAAGGCGTTCTTTTTCATCACGCTTGATGAGATATTCCTCCAGGCGACGAATCAGGATGCTATAAGGGTCCAGCGCGTTGATATCGGTCAGACCATCGTAGATTTTCTGCTTGAAATGCTGGCTCAACAGTTCGCAATTGGGATAACTGCTGGCGTAGTTTTCCATAAGCAGGATTTTCAAAACAGATTTATAGGGTGAATCAATGCCCTTGTAGACCTGCCATAATCCCGCACCAAAGAATTCTTCCACCGGCACCTTGGCCAGGCCGCCAAAATCAATCACTTCATCCTGATCGATAAAGCGATTATGGATAAGGTGGTGCACAAACTCGTCGTAATTGCTTTCATGCTCGGGCGGCACCAGCCACCAGATAGGAAAGCGCCCCGCCAGTAAAATGCCGGTGCGATAAAACTCTTCCAGTAACAGGTGATGCTGGGTAGTACCACTGCTTTCGCTACTGAGTTGATGCACTTCCCCCCTGCGAAACTTTTCCGCATCCATGGGAAAAAAGTGAACTTCCAGGCCAATGCTTTCCGCCCAGACTTCGATATAGTCACACTTGACCTGCAGTTCGGTTAGCTGGTTGGCATCAAGGCCCGGGTTGTAACAAAGCCAGATATCAAAGTCGCTCTTCTCGGACTGGGCAATGGTGCCCACGCTGCCCATGATAAACATGGAATGAATGTCTCGCTTGGCTAGCGCAGATTCTTTATAAACAAAATCGTTGCTGAAATTTTTGGCGGCATCAATGCTGGTTTTATCCGGTGTGTAAAGCGATATACCGGCGGGCGTTTCACCGGAGACATAACCAGGCAACTGTTTATGATTGACGTGGAAGAAAAACGGCAGCAGGTTCAGGAAATTTCGTTGTTTCCATTTCAGGGAATCCTGGGTTCTTTGCATGCGCTGCCGGTTGACTTCAAGAAACCGGTTCTTGATGGTTTTAAGATCAGTCTCACCCGACCCGTCCGTTTTTATTGTCGATACCAGCATGCGTTGGTCAAAAACCTGTCACTATCCGAAAATTTATGAAATTCAATAACTAATTAATACTACTGGGCGGTCTATCCCACCTAAGTTTTCGGCAAATCATCCGTTTTATTGAGGACAAATTTCCCATTAGGCAATGCAATTAATTTGGAAAATTGTGATTCTGATCACCGTGCATAGCACCGTAGATCACATTTTGTACGGACGTCACTCAAGGCCCCTGTAAAAACTGCCGAAGAAGACATTACGCAGACTGGCAGTCAGGACAGTTTTGCCTCGGTGTCGGATGCTTATAAGATAGAAAATAGAGGCAGGGGGTAAATTCCAGCAAAATGGCTTATCATTTTGCGAATTTTTCTCCTATTATTAATAACTAACTGTTGATAAAACATTAGCTTAGTTGGGCTGATCGAGTCGTCGTCAATAATTCGACTGCATGACCTACCAACACCAACTGGGGCAAACACAGGAACAGGCCGGAGAAGAACACTATGGAATCTGCTAAGAATAATATTCCCATCGAACTGGCAGCAGAGTTACTGGAGCACGTGCCGGTGGGCATTGCGGTATCAGACAATGACGGCAATGTTGTCTGGTGCAACGAAACACTGGCCAGGTATCTCAATGACTCGCGCGACAACGTGCAACAAAGTTCTCTGGCGGAATTGAAGGGCAGCAAACTGCGGCCGATTACGGAAGCGTCTGATACGGTGCTGGTCCCCGGCGATGAGAACAACGCCGACCGTTGGTTACGACACCAAACCATCGCACTGGGTTCAGGTGGAGACTCAACCTACACAGCAACGGTGTATTCCGATATCTCAGACGTGTCTTCCCTGCTTGCCGAACAGGAAAAACTGACCGAGCAACTAAACCAGCTCTCCACGGTGGATCGCGAAAGCGGCCTGCTCAATCATCGCGCTATGTTACAACACCTGGAACCGTTGGTTTCGCGTAGTCGGCGCTACAATAACGATTTGTCTATTATCGCCATGGAGTTGTCGAGCCTGGATGATATTGTGGACAAATACGGACCTGAAGCTGCCAGTCTGTCCGTGGTCGAAGTCAGCCGTCTGCTAAAAGATCAAATGCGCTGGGCTGATATCGTCAGTCGTGTTGAATATAATCGTTTCGTGTTTATCTTGCCCGAAACAGACAAACCCTCCGCGGTGCATCTGGCCAATAAAATTTCTGCGCAGGTCGCCGAACTGGAAATCCACTACGAGAATGCATCGTTTAAATTAGACGCCAGTTTTGGCGTAACCGCCTGGGAAAAAGGTAACGACTCTGTACTATTACTGCGTAAAGCAAACCAGGCGCTGGACACCGCCAAATCCAGTGGCAGCAACCCTATTGAAGCGATGTAAGTAACTTTAAAAGTACGTTTACATTTTAGCCGCAGCGTTTAAAACCTGATCGATCGCTCACCTGCAACCCGTTCTGGGGTATACTATGGCCTCGGGCCGGCCATCGTCGGCAATTATTACAGGTATATTATTAATCGCACGTAATCGTCATGGATTACCGACGCCGCCTCAGAAGATCATCGCGCAACATGAAGTTGTGCCTGCTGGTATTGTTTTGTTTGAGCATGCCAGTGCAGGCAAACAACATGCCCGTTGCAGGACCACAACTGGAGCCCAAGCAGGGCCGCTTTCTGGTAGCCACCGACAATCTCGCAGGCACCAGTTTCAAGGAAACGGTGATATTTATCACCCATTTCAGCTCAGCAATGGGCGCTAGCGGCATTGCCATTAACCGCCCCGCCAACATACCGTTGAATGAAGCGTTCCCGACCATCAAGGAACTGAAGGATGTCAATCAATCACTGTACCTGGGTGGCCCGGTCAAAACCAATGGCATATTCGTGTTAATGAAAACCAAACGCCCCCACGCGGGAATGAAGCAGATCATTGATAATATATATTTTACAGTGGGTCTGGATGCCGTGATTCACAGCTTGCCCAAAGCCATTGAAGGTGAAGTTACCCGCGCCTATGCCGGTTATGCCGGCTGGTCACCTGGTCAATTACAGGCGGAAATAAAGCGTGGTGACTGGATCATTGTCGAAACCGACACCGATATCGTATTCGAGGAAAATACGGAATCGTTGTGGCAAAGCTTGCGCAAAACCTGGTCCGGTAAGTGGATCTAAAATTTCTGTAACAAATACCTGCCTGATTCGTCACTCATGACATGGATACCATTAAAAGGTGCCGACATTATTCCTGCTGGAGAGACTGAAGAATTCATCGTTGACACCGCACAGGGGCCGGTGGAGTTGTTTGTCGTCAACGATAACGGCCAATTTCATGCTTACAGGAATCGGTGTCCCCATACCGGGGTAAATCTGAACTGGCAACCTAATCAGTTTATGGATATCGATAACACGTACATCCAGTGCTCAACCCACGGTGCACTTTTTCGCATCCATGATGGTTATTGTATACGGGGACCTTGTGCGGGCGCTTCATTAACGTCTCTAGCACTGAAAATTGAACAGGGAAATATTCTGATTGAAATTGAATAGACTGCAAACCTGCAAACGTATTATTCCAGTCAGAAGCATGGTTGCTGCCTTGCTTTTCATTATCGGTACGGTTTGCTTTGCCGAAACGCCAGCTATCGAAGTACTCACATTGCCTGACCTCAGCCAATGGAAAACAGAAACGTTTTCCGGCGAAACTGCTTATGAAGTGATAAGCATAGACAATCAGCCCGCCATTAAAGCCAGCGCAGAGCAATCCGCCTCTGGTCTGGTGCGCAAAATGAAAATCGACCTCACCAGGACACCATATATGAACTGGTCGTGGAAAGTGGATAACGTGCTAGAAAATGTCGATGAAACACAAAAAAGTGGCGACGACTATGCCGCAAGGATTTATGTGGTGATATCTGGCGGAATGTTTTTCTGGCGCACCCGTGCCATTAGCTATGCCTGGGCCAGCCAACAAACTAAAGACTCCACTTGGCCCAATGCCTTTACCGACCGAGCGGTGATGGTGGCTGTGGAATCCGGACCTGAGTTCAACGGGCAGTGGGTAACAGAAAAACGCAATATTCTGGAGGACATCAAGATACTGTTAGGCATCGATAAGACCAGCATTGATGCGGTCGCGATAATGACTGATACCGACAATAGCAAACAAAGCGCAACCGCTTACTACGGCAACATTTATTTTACTGCACAGTAACTATTCTACGGTTACCGATTTTGCCAGGTTGCGCGGCTGATCCACGTCGGTGCCTTTTAATACCGCCACATGATACGACAATAGTTGCAGCGGAATCGTGTATACAATTGGGGAGATGGAGTCATCGACGGGAGCTACCTCCACTATTTGCACGCCCGGTGTGGATTTCATCTCGGTATTAACATCAGCAAACACCAGTAACTCACCACCACGCGCACGCACTTCCTGCAAGTTGGATTTCAGTTTTTCCAGCAGTTCATTATTGGGCGCCACCGCGATTACGGGCATTTCCGCATCCACCAGCGCCAAAGGTCCGTGCTTTAATTCGCCGGCAGGATAGGCTTCGGCATGAATATAGGAGATTTCCTTAAGCTTTAAAGCGCCTTCCATTGCCACAGGATAATGCGCGCCACGACCAAGGAACAAGGCATGGTGTTTATCGGCAAACTGCTCGGCAAGTGTGTTGATTTGTTCATCCAGTTGCAAAACTTTGTCGACTTTGCCCGGTAACTGTTCCAGTTCACGGACATATTTCGCTTCATCCTGTTCCGACAAACCATTGCGCCGCGCCAGAGCAATAGTTAACAACATGAGCGCCACCAGCTGTGTGGTAAACGCTTTTGTCGAGGCAACACCAATTTCCGGGCCGGCCCGCGTCATTAACACCAGATCAGACTCGCGCACCAGAGAACTTTCCGGCACATTGCAGATTGCCAGCGAGTAACCAAATCCCAGACGCTTGGCTTCCTGCAACGCAGCAATGGTGTCGGCGGTTTCACCGGATTGCGAAATGGTAACGATAAGAGAATTTTTCCGTACCACCGGCTTGCGATAACGGAATTCGCTGGCCACTTCGACACTGCTGGGTATCCTGGCAATGGTTTCCAGCCAGTGACGCGCGATCAGGCCGGCGTGATAACTGGTGCCGCAGGCAATGATATGCACACCCTGGACCTTATCGAAAATCGCTGCCGCCTTGGTACCAAAGCTCTGCTCCAGCAGCTTGTCGTCATAAATACGGCCTTCCAGGGTGTCGGCAATGGCCCGCGGTTGTTCATATATTTCCTTAAGCATGTAGTGCCGATAAGCGCCGCGCTCGGTTGCATCAGGGCTCAGGGTACTTTCCCGGATTTCACGCTCCACCTTGTTACGCTGGCTGTCGTAAATCGTCAACTGGCTGTTGTTGATGTCGGCTATGTCACCGTCTTCAAGAAAAATAAAACGCTGCGTGACAGGTAGCAGTGCCGCGACATCTGAGGCAATAAAGTACTCCTTGATACCAACACCAATCACCAGAGGACTGCCCTTACGTGCGGCAATAATCCGTCCCGGCTCCTCTTTACTCACTACACCGAGCGCATAAGCACCCTGAAATTGGGCAACGGCATCCTGAACCGCGCTTAACAAATCCTGCCCTTCATTGATGTGATGAAAGTGAACCTGATGTACCACTACCTCAGTATCGGTTTCAGAAGTAAAACGATAACCAAGTTTGCTTTGCCGCTGACGTAATTCTTCGTGGTTTTCAATGATACCGTTATGCACTACGGCCACCGTGTCATTGCAGATATGGGGATGTGCGTTGGCTTCGCTTGGCGCGCCATGGGTTGCCCAACGGGTATGGGCAATGCCGGTAAAACCACTCAAGGAATCACCAACCTGTTGCTCGAGTTTTGCCACTTTACCTAAAGCCCGGGCACGTTTAAGGTGTTTTTCATCATCAACCACGGCGATGCCCGCCGAGTCATATCCGCGATATTCAAGTCGCTTTAATCCTTCAATCAGGATTGGGACGACATCACGATTCGCTGCTGCACCGACTATTCCACACATAATATTCTCTCAACTAAACAGTTCACTGCATTACTTCTTGGTTGGTCGCTTCCACCCCTGACGCGTTTTCTGAGGTGATCGACTTAATGTTAATTCACCTTTGGGCGCGTCATGAGTAATCGTCGACCCCGCACCAATCGTAGCGCCAGCGCCAATTTCAACCGGGGCAACAAGTTGCGTATCGGAACCAATAAA
>Ga0209742_10000233_pt1 | contig 31312 bp, 29 predicted proteins | sample DeeMarSeWOR38_10_FD_187462 | JGI IMG/M metagenome (GOLD analysis project Ga0209742, IMG submission 187462) | Marine sediment microbial communities from White Oak River estuary, North Carolina - WOR-3-8_10 (SPAdes) (version 2) | ecosystem: Environmental > Aquatic > Marine > Intertidal zone >...
ATCTCCATTCTCACCAAAAATATCCGCCCAATCTGGCCCATCTATCGAATCGTCCCCTTGGATATCTGCTGAACCTGGTTCGGGTGTAGGTAGTGAATCACCCAGCTCAAACAAGCCATCGTTATGCACCGCAAACGCCATGCTGAGCGGGATCACCAACGCCAAGACAAGCGCGCTGATCCCGAACAACCACCGCAGCTTATGTGACCTGTTGGAGCGGTCATTCTCCCTTCTCACTTTGTCACCTCGATCACGGGATGCTCTCAGTTTGTTGAATTCAGTGCTCATCTTCTCCTCCAAGGTTGTTCTAACGCTTCGTGCCTGCTATAAAATCAAAAAAACCGAAGCGATAACTTCGGCAGCCTGGCTGTCTGCTTACCTGCAGATCCTGGGCTTTGCGCCCCCATCTCACAACGGGTTTGCCATTTCGGGATATCTAATATTTTTAAGATGAATTCTCAAAGTTGTTAGTTGGTTATCGAGATCTCATTTCAAATTGCGTGGACAGCATAGTAAAATTAGTGCTACAAATGACGGCAGTGAAGATTAATTGGCCCTCCAGCTACATATTTATAATACCCTCCGCTCATGAGTATTCATGAATGAGATCATTATATATGATTTTTTTAATCGTGTAAATGATGAGTAATTATATCATAATTGTTAGATAATAATGGCAGATCGAGCGGCTTTTTTTAAAACATTGACATCAAACCAAAAAACCGACCACCGGATTTTAACTAAAAGAGGTCTGCTTGAACGAATCCATGAATAACGTCGTTGATAAAGAGCGGGTGGTGATTATCGGAGGCGGACCAGGGGGCACAGCCTGTGGCTTGGCATTGCAACGCCTGGCTAATGAAATGGGAAAACCAGTCCAAATCACGCTCATCGAAGGCAAGCAATTCACAAATGAGAAACATTACAACCAATGTGTTGGTGTGCTTTCGTCTCCCTTACCGCAGCTGCTCGAAGAAAAATTGGGCATACCTTTCCCGCACAACCTATGTCAGATCGAAATTCAAGGCTACGTGGTGCACAGCTCCGGCGAGCAGATTCGACTGGAAGGGAATGATGATGAATCCTATGCACTGCGCAGGGTGAAGTTCGACCAATATATGCTCGATAAGGTCAGTGACCACGGAATCGATGTGTTTCCGGGCCGGGCGATCGACCTAGAATTTCATGAGGACAGGGTGATCGTATACACCGAAAGCCTGCCGATAGAGGCAGATGTGGTGATCGGCGCATTTGGACTGGATGAGGGCAGCGCCGCCATGTTCGCCCGCCATACCCCTTATCGCCCACCCCGGGCGATGAATTCGCTGGTGACCAAATTCAGCTCAAATTCAAACGAAGAATCTAACGATTTGAGCGGTTACGTGCACGCATATTTGCTGTCCAACCCGCGCATTGAATTTGGAGCTATCACCCCAAAGTGCATACATTGCACGATCAATATCGCCGGTGATACGGTAGATGCCCCTCTAATGGACTCCTTCCTGAATCATCCAAGCGTCAGAGAAGTTTTGCCTGACCTGGATCGCGGCAATTCCGAGAAATCAAATGACCTGGTTTATTTTAAAGGCCGCTTTCCACGATCTTTAGCAAGCGGCTATTATGGCGATCGCTACGTTATGATCGGTGACGCATCCGGACTTGTGCGCGCCTTCAAGGGCAAGGGGGTCACCACGGCTGTGTTAACCGGGGTGCGCGCGGCAGAAACGATCCTTAAATACGGTTACTCAAAACAAACCTTTCAAGACCACTACCGATCAGCCAACCAGGATATCGTCCAGGACTTACCTTACGGCCGAGCAATGCGAATCTTGACCATCTTCATGTCCCGCACCAAATTAATGGACCCAGTACTGCGCGCGGCCCAAAGCACACCCGAATTGCAAGCGGCTTTATTTGACGCTGTCTCTGCGCATGCCCTCTACCGGGAGGTCTTCGCCAAGATCCTGCGACCCAAGCCAGTTTGGGCGGTCCTGAAGGCGTTGGTATCCGGACAATCCGGCTGATATCCACAAATATCCCTACCTAATCCGCTAATTGCGCGAATTACGCTAAGAATGTCCAGCGTAATTTATTGAGCGAATCCCTCAATTTTAGGATCAACTAAAGAGAAAGGAACCTAGAAAATTTACCAGCCAAGTATTTTGAGACGATGAGGGGGCGATAAGCTTCGAGATGCCGTTGGTGAATTCCCTGGAGATCTACGATAGATAGCTGCTCAACAACTTGGCTCTGGTTGCAAAGAAGCACACCAACACACGCTTTACTGACGAGAGTGTTTACAAGGATGCACAGCAAGAGAAAAGCAGGGAATTAATTCGCACGGCGTTCGCGTGGGATTTTCAGCTTGGCATCGATGAACTGTTTGTGGTGCAGCTTCAACACAGTAGCGATGGTGCGAATCTCCTCGATCTCTTCATAAGATACGCGGCCATCACCATCGGCGACTGCGAAGAGCGCATCCATGAAATTCACCCGTTCATTTTCAGTGGTGCTCTCGAAGAATTCCCTGGACATGCGATAATAATCCAATCCTTTGGTGATGGCGGATACAGCCGATTCGGCCACCAACGCGGCCTGGATATCTGTGAGCTCCCAGTTATCCTGGATGGCAGCCACCATCGAATCAAATTCCCCATCCTGGACCTCATGGTCGACATAAGCCACCCGGGCCATCAACCCACCAGCCAGGCTCAATCTCCTCAACTCTTGTTCGGAGATATCGATATCCGTATCTTCCAATTCGAGGCGGCGGCTGACATTATAGAACACCTTATTTTTTACATAATCATCCAGGTAAAGTTCACGGTTAGGAGCATTTGAAACCGCCTGCGAGCGACGGTTCACTGAATTCCCTACCACTTTGCCCAACCCTCCAAAAACGCCTACATTCGCCTCGCGGACAGCTGTTTTGATCTCATCCGCAGCAGCCTGCTCTTCTGATGAGATATCACCATCTGCGCTGACCAGCTCGTCGATCATGGTCAGTGCCATGGCTTTATCCTCGCTTGTAGAAAGGGAATCCTGCAGATCTGCAACCAGCCGGTCGCGTTCTGCCTCGCCAACCGGTGTATCGATATAGATATCCAACTCAGCCCAATCATTGGCTGTCATCTCTGGTAGCTGAAAAAGCAAATCTTTTAAACTGTTGATTTCATCGTTATTGATCGATCCATCAGCCCAGGCAGCCGCGATCATCACTTTAGCAAGCGCCATGACGGCTTTCGACTTTGCCATATTCCTCTCCTGACCCACTGATAAGTCCAGATTGTTTGGGAATTCCCTACAATACCAGGACGGAAGGCATTCTACCATAGGAAGATTAATCCAATAATAGAAATTAGCGCAGGCTTGAGTAATTGGATGAAGATAGGACGCTCTGAGAGGCGACTGGTTGTGAATTGATAGAATTGCTTTACTTTATTTTTCTAAGAAATGTCTGCTGCATGGTATTATGGCTATGTGTCAATTAAATTATGTGATGGGTGGAAAGCATGTCGTGGATTCACAAGCATAAGAGGATTTGGAGAGTGGCCATACTGCTGCTGCTGTTGGTGGCACTGATGGGACCTTGGGCTTTCGATCGCGTCAATGTACCAGCGGAATACCCGTGTTCTCCCCCCTTCATCCGCCTGGAAGGTGATTTTTGTGGGTCGCCGATCTCCGGTATGAGGGCATTTTTTTGGATGGTGGCGGGATTCATCGGCATGGTTGTGGGATTCGTGACGGGGGCGAGGTCGTTTGCAGATAGCGCCGGCAATTTGCCGGGTGTGCTCTTCTCATTGATGATCCTGTTTCTGCTCTTGTCCCCCTTTATCAGTACGCTGCGCCTGATGCGGGGAGGAGCCACCCGGCGCGGCCAGGTTTACCACGTTGCCGTATTGGGACTGGCGGTCCTCTCTTCAGGCTTGCTCCTGGTCTGGTTCGACTCTGCATGGCCGCTTTGGGCAGTATGGGGCCTGTGGCTCTATGTCGGATTAGCAGCCAGCGCACTGATGCTGGAGACGATTGTTCTCATAGCGGAAAGAACGGCAAGCCACGCATGATGACATTTCAAGACTGGAACCCGTTAAGAATGATGTCCTTCTTGCGATTGAAGATTGGCAAATGAACGCCTTGTATCAGAGTGCAAATATTCATAATCAAGTTTTAGTTGAAAGGAGATGTTAATGACTGAAAACGATATCAATTTGGAAGAGCATTGGCAGGAAATCCAATCCGAATTAGCTTCACGAGGATTTCTAATCTATCCTAACTCCATTCTTTCAACAGAGGGTAAAGCACCGTGGCCTACAAAAGAAGGAATCACCAAATTTCTTGATCTGGCCGAAAAGCTTGATCGCAAAGTAATCTACATCGACACTTACAAATTCGACTCCGAGGATGCCATTGATCTGCTCTTCTTAACTGCACCCGAAGATTTAGTGGATTACGAAGTCGAAACAGTTAAAGACTGCCTGCGGTCTTTAGGAGTCGAAACCAGCGAAGAAGCTAAGGATTATCTGAAAATCACGAAGTTCTATGATGGTCACCTGCTAAATATACGCGTGGAGTGGATTTATGAGGGGATAATCCATTCATACTGGATGAGAGCGGGATGGTATGGAGACATTTCAGAATTAGCTGCAAGAGTTACAGACTTGATCGAATGATATTTAGAATGGCGGAATAATGAATAACCCTTCCTTTTAAGTACGAAATGGGTTCAATTGATCCATCCAGGGCAATTTCGCCATTACTCCAGAAAAAAATGGCCGAAACCTATACATATCTGGCAACTTCACCTGAGGCCAACCAGACAACGGGTACGTGTTACGATGATCCCCAACACATCGTCACTTCATCGGCTTACAGCCGTAATCCAGAGAATATTGAGCAGCTCATGACCCTGACCCGGACATTAACCCAGACACCTATGGTGGAGTCATGAGATCCTGCCAGATATTGGCATAATGAACAGCTTTAAGGAAGGCAGAAATGTTTGAGTTACCAGAAATGGTGATCCTGGCCAGGCAGATGAACGATACGCTAATAGGGAAACGGATCAAAAGCGGCAGTCTGGGAAATAGTCCCCATAAATTCGTGTGGTACAACCGCGATCATGATGAGTTCGCCCGCTTGACAAAGGGCAAGACAATTGGTAAAGCGCGGGCTAAAGGAAGGTGGCTCTTCATACCGGTTGAACCCGGTTATGTGCTAACCCTTGGTGAGTGTGGGGGGAAGATCCTTTACCACCCGCCGGGATCAAAAGCACCCAAGAAGTATCACCTTTACCTCATATTTGATGACGATTCCTTTCTGACGGTAACCACGCAGATGTGGGGAGCCATGGAACTCTATGATAAAGGTGAAGAACAAGAAAGGGAATACATCAAGGATATGGGACCAACGCCACTTGACTCTGAGTTCACCTTGAACTATTTTTCCGATCTCATCGACACCCTCATATCTGAAAAAAAGCGCAGCGCTAAGGGACTGCTAACCCAAGACCAGATCATCCCGGGATTGGGAAATGCAATTGCCCAGGATATCCTGTTCAAGTCTCGGTTGAGTCCAAAACGCCCGATAGCTGAACTGAGTACAGCAGAGAGAAGGTTCTTATATGAAGCGATCGAAGATACTGTTCACCAGGTGATCGATCAAGGTGGTCGCTATGATGAGTTCGACTTGTATAATCAGCGCGGGGGTTATGTGCGCATCATGGATAAGAACGCGGTCAGCCGAGCATGTCCAGAATGCGGCGGGGAGATAACGAAAATCCAGTATCTGGGCGGATCATGCTACCTATGCCCAAACTGCCAAAAATGAAATCTTGAGGCACACGGATAAGAGGTTAGAAAGAGCAATGCACTTCGTAAATGCATCGCTCCGAACTTTGAACCTTTTATGTATAATATTACAGTTTCGCATTGTAGATTCGATAGTAATTATGCCCACCAACCTGCCACCTGATTTTTTTGAAGCCGAGAAGCGATACCGCCTGGCAAAATCGCCTGCGGAGAAGATCGCTTGCCTGGAAGAGATGATGCGCATCATCCCCAAGCACAAGGGCACCGATCACATCCGGGCAGATTATCGCCGCCAGATCTCCAGACTCAAGACCGAAGCCAGGACCCAAAAAGGCGGCAGCATCCATGTCTCTGCTTTCCGCATCAACAGGGAAGGCGCGGGACAGATCGTCGTCCTGGGTCCCACCAACGTGGGCAAATCCGCCTTAGTGGATGCCTTGACAAACGCCACCCCCGAGGTAGCGGAAACCCCATTCACCACCTGGAAGCCAACACCGGGGATGATGCTGGTCGATAATGTTCAAATACAGCTGATCGACACCCCTCCACTCGATCGCGAATACCTGGAACCTGAATTGATCGACCTCATCCGCCGCTCAGACCTGATCTTGCTGGTACTTGATCTGCAAACTCACCCAGACCAGCAGCTAGAACAAACCATCAAAATACTGAAGCAAAATCGAATTATTCCTGAACATATGAAGGACGAGGTAACAGATGAACAGTACGTGTGGTATGTGCCTGTCATCGTGCTGACCAATAAATGTGATGATGAGAGCATGGATGAGATCTGCCAGATTTTCAGAGATCTTCTTGAGGATGAATGGCCAATCATATCCGTCTCTGCCAGCACGGGTCGCAACCTGGATCAGTTGAGGCAAGCAGTATTCGAACAATTGGAATTAATTCGCGTATATTCAAAGGCTCCTGACGACGAACCCGATTTCAGCGAACCGGTGGTATTAAAGAAGGGCGCGACATTAGAAGAATTTGCCAAAGAGATCCACAAGGATTTTCTTGAGAAACTAAAATTTGCAAAAGTTTGGGGGAGCACAGCCTTCGATGGACAAATGGTGCAGCGCGACTACATGCTCCAGGACGGGGATGTGGTCGAGTTACGCATCTGAATCCTGAATCTGATCAGTAATTGTTATTAAATTCGGGCTGGTGATTGCGACTGGTGTAAGGTCAAAGCTCTTGCAGATCGAACTCTAATCGATGTATCTAGTTTCAGCAAAGCGAATATTGACCAGATAACACCCCCGGTTGCCTGGCTCGCGCATGAAGCCACGATTAGAGACGTCACCACCGGTCAGCTCCTGGCAATTCCAACACCACCGGGCAGCCGCGGTATACCAGTTCTGTTCCGCTTCCTTACGAATTGCAGCGCAAATTTGGTTCGCCGCTTCCCAAGGGATAGGATCTGTCACTGTACTCTCGCCCATTGTTTTTCCTCCTCTCAGCACCAGAAAACTACAGCTGTCTCTGGATTATGTTCAGTAGTTCCTGAGTCACATCCCCTTGTGACCCAACCAAAAATTCCCTTCTGCGCTCCCTGAACGGTGCTTCTGCCAGCTCTGTTACCACAGTTGGCGATCCAGCCAGCCCGATCAATTTCGAATCAGCCCCCAAATCATCAGCATTCCACACCGTGAGGCGTTCACTTTCGAACGCCCACGACTTAAGATCGTAATCCATGAAGCGCGGCTCATTGCTGGCCGTTTTAACCGAGACCACACCAGGTAGAGGCATTTCCAAGATCTCGTAGCCACCACTGATTTCACGGCGTCCGCGTGCTATGTTTCGCGTCCGGTCTACGCTTACCTCGGTTAACAAAGTCAGTTGTCCAACATCCAACCACTCGGCCAGACCTGGCGGCACCTGCCCCGTAGCACCGTCCGAGGATTCCTCACCACAGAAGATCAAATCTACCGACCCAATTTTGCGAATCCCCTGCGATAAGGTATAGGTGGTCGCCAGCGTATCCGCTCCAGCAAATGCCTGGTCGCTGAGCAGATAAATATGGTCTGCACCCATTGCCAGCGCTACGCGCAAATGAGGCTCAAAGGAAGCTGGTCCCATCGAGAGGATGCTGATCCGCCCTCTATGCACCTCTTTCAGCTCCAATGCCATCTCGAGTGCGTTCATATCCGGAGGATTGATCTCAGTGCGTACATTTGATCGCTCCAGGAGATGAGTGGCTGGATCAACGCGGATCTCCTCCGGTTTGGGGACTACCTTCACACATACCACAATATGCAGCTCAGACAATCGACACCTCCCGCTCAGCTGACAAAGATTCGATCAAAGATGGCAGGATTTGATGTACATCCCCGACGATGCAGTAATCTGCAAATTCAAAGATAGGTGCTTCCGGATCGGAGTTGATAGCGATCACCGTATCCGCTTTCTCTACCCCAACCACAAAATGGAAGGCGCCACTAATGCCGCAGCAAATGGCGATCTTCGGACTGCAGACCACCCCCGTCTGCCCAATTTGACGCTCACGCCCGATGTGTCCTTCATCTACGGGCGGACGCGTCGCGCCGACCTCACCTCCAAGCAGGCTGGCTAATTCAGTCAACATCTCGAAATCGCCATCCACACCTCTTCCTCCAGCCACGAGCACCGGTGCCTGCGTCAGGTCGATCTCTTCCCCGATCGATCGTTTGATCAAGCGAGTTTGGATCAAATCCCTAGAAAAATCTAAGGTGAGCGGAATGACTTCGCCCACACGGCTGAAATCTGGTTCACCCGGTGAAAAAACACCCGGTCTAACTGTCGCCATTTGCGGCCGGTGATTCGCCATCTCGATCATGGCCAGGACACCCCCACCAAATCCGGAGACTTCGCATACCAGTCTTTTTGTATCAGGCTTTACTTCCAGGTTTGTGCAATCGGCGTTGAGGCCCGTCCGCAGGCGAACCGCCAGTCGACCTGCCAGGTCGCGCCCGTTCGGAGTGGCGCCCAATAAAAATACGCTTGGAGTGCCTGCCATAATGGCCTGGTGTGCAGCGTACGTGTAAGCCTCAATAGTGAAATGCTCAAGCAGGGGATCATCGCCGAACCAGATCTGATCTAAACCGTGGGCAAACCCCTCTTCGATCAAACCAGCGACCTGATGCCCTAAAGATAGACCGACCAGTTTCCAGCTCAAGCGATCGCACATTTCACGGCCTTTGGCGATGAGCTCTAAGGAAACTCCTGCCAGGTGCTCAGCAGATCCCTCCAGATAAACCCAGATCGATCTGGTCTCCTGATCTACTCCATATAAAGAAGAAACCATCAAGTTACCCTTTATTCCATACCTTCAAACCCACATAATGATGAAATCATGTTCCTGTTCTCACTCATACCCTGCCGATAAGGTTTAATTAATCAACGCCTGGGCAGCGATTTCTGCTAAATCAAGGACTTCTAGGCTCTCGGCGTTCGATATCTTCAGGCTATCTTCCAGACAGGAAACACAGAAAGGGCAGGAGGTCACTAAATCATCCGCTCCTGTCTGAAGAGCCTGCTCGACACGTAGATCGGAGAATCTTTCTCCTACCGGGGTCTCCAACCACATACGACCTCCCCCTCCACCGCAACACAGCCCGTCTTCCCTATGACCAATCATCTCACGCAATTCGACTCCGGGTATGGCCTTCAACACCTGCCGAGGAGCGTCAAATTGCCCATTGATCCGTCCCAAGTAACAAGGATCCTGGAACGTGACCTTTATATCAAGGGCTTTCTCAAATTTCAGGCGCCCTTCATTTATGAGCTGGGCGATAAACTGGGTATAGTGAAGGGGCTGAAAACCGATCCCGGTAGGAGGGTAGTGATTCTTAAAGACATCATAGCAATGCGGGGAGATCGTCACCAATTTTGAAACTCTGTGTTCATCAAAGATCCTTGCGGTTTGTCCAGCGATCTCTTCAAAGAAAGGTCTATGACCAACGCTCAGCGCGGCTTCACCGCAACAGGGTTCTTCATCACCCAAGAATCCATACTTGACTTGGGCTGCATCGAGCAATTGAACTAGTGCAGTTGCAATCCTTTGCCCGCGTCTGTCATAGGATGAGGTGCAACCAACGTACAGCAAGATATCATGCATCTGCGAATTGAAAATTGGGAGGTCCAGATCCTGCGCCCATTGGGCACGCTGGGAGGGTGGTTGGGTCCAGGGATTATCGTTCCAATGAAGCGACCATAATAATGATGGCAGGCCAGCCTGAACCTGCTGGTGCTTCCAGGCGATGGTCCGCAGGCCGCGGAACACTTCGGCAATATCCACCCCGCGCGGACAATACGCCTGACACTGCGCGCAGGTTGTACACAACCATAAACTATTGTCCCCAGCACGCAAACCGAGTTGAGCCTGCCGCATCAGGGTCCGCACAGACAAAGGTTTCTTCCTGACCAATCCCCAAGGACAGGTTGCCGTGCAGACACCACACTGGAAACACTCCGCAGCTGCCCCATCGGTTAGCGCAAGCAGCTCTTCCCACAATTCATCGTCGATGAGCAGGACATCATCTGGCAAATCTGCGTTGACCTCAGGCACTGGCCATCTCCTCAAGCGATCTCAGGCTGCTGTATAGATTGAATATAGCGTTGAACAACTTCGTCCATCTCATCCATTTTCTCGGCAAATTCTTTGCCCTCCGCAGCTGAAATCCAGCGCAGCTGCAGCCTTTCCGGATCAATACCCTTGCGCTGGAATTTCCGCTGCCAGTATTTGAAACGTTTCCAGGTCAACTTGTTGGCATTATTGTAATGACAATCCGAACCGGTTTCGGTCAAACGACATCCAGTGATCAATACTGCACCGGCACCCTGATCAAATGCATGTGCTACAAAATCCTCCTCGAATCGGGCCGAGCACATGGTGCGAATGATACGCGACGAGGTGGGATATTGACGTTTCTCGATCCCGGCCAAATCTGCGCCAGCATACGAACACCAATTACAGGTGAAGACCACACATTTCTCTTCCGGTTTATCCCCCAATGAGGCATCGATCTGGGCCAGGATCTGTTCCTTGGTGAAATAAGGCATCTCAATCGCTGAGAAATTACACTCAGCTGCACAGGTACCGCAACCCATACAAGCCGCTTCGATGATCTCGACCGTACCATCCTTCCCGGCTGGACCAATCTGCTCAATAGCGCTGTATGGACAGACCTTGACACAACGCATGCAACCTACACACAGATCAGGTATCAGGCGTGCGGTCAAAGGCTCCTTCTCAATGGAGCCGTGAGCTAAAAGTGCGCCAGCCTTTCCAGCTGCTGCCAAAGCCTGGGCCATCGATTCACGCACGTCTTTGGCGCCCTGGCTCGTCCCAGCCAGGTAGACACCTTGGACCGCAGTTTGGACCGGTCCTAATTTGGGATGCAGCTCCATGTAGAAGCCATCATCGCTGCGCGATAATTTCAACTGCTCAGCCAGGTTATCCTCTGTAGGTCTCAATCCGATCACCAGGACGACGAGGTCGGTGGGGATGCGCAGCTTCGCCTTCAGCATGTGGTCATATACTTCCAGGTAATTCTCCGTGAAAGTGATCGCCTCCTGTGGGGGAAGGGTTGGATCATAGCGAAAGAACTGCACACCAGCCCGGCTCGCTTGCTCGTACAGCTCCTCCGCCTGTCGGCTGTAGGTGCGCATTTCCTTGTACAGCACGCGTACCTTCTTGCCCAGCTTTCGCAGTCGCAGAGCCTGGGCGATCATGGAGGTGCAGCAATAACGAGAGCAACCATTTGAGCCCTGGCGCGATCCAACACAGGCAATAAAGGTGATCCTTTCCTCTTCAGGAACACTGGATTCCAGCATCTCCTCTAATTCCAGGTTCGTGATAACTCGTTTATCCCCTCCGTAATTGTACTCATTGGGCTGGTATGGCTCTGAACCTGTGGCCACCACGATCGACCCAACCTCAAGATGAGTGCCGTCAGCAAGAGTCGCCTGGAAATTGCCCACGACACCACCAATGCTTTCGATACTCGTTCCCAGGTGGACCTTTACATCACTTCTCCCCAACTGTCGAGTTTTTGCCTCCAATAAGGAAGCAGCGGGGATATTCGCGGGGGCGATTTCATCTAACCAGATCAGCTGCCCACCCAAACGGTTTTCTTTTTCCACCAGGTGAGTCTCAAAACCTTGGTCTGCCAATGCGACCGCCGCGGTCATTCCGGCAATCCCACCCCCGACCACCAAACCTTTCTGAACCAAGGGGAGGTGCGAAACATCCAACGGCGTCAGACGGCGAGCTTTCTCAACCGCCATCCAGACCATATCATTCGCCTTTTGCGTGGCAGCCGCTTTGTCGCGCTTGTGGACCCAGGAATCCATGTTGCGAATATTGGACATCTCCAATAGATAGGGGTTGAGCCCGGCCCGCAGCATCACCCCGCGGAAGATCGATTCATGGGTTTTAGGGGAGCAGGCAGCTATTACAACACGATTGATCTGCTCTGCTTTAATCGTCTCCTCGATCTCCTTTTGAGTATTGCCTGCACAGGAGAACAACTGGTGCGAAGCATACACGACATCCGGCAGATTTTGGGCAAAGTTCACCACCTGCTTCACGTCAACCACTCCGGCGATATTACTCCCGCAATGACATATAAACACTCCAACCCTTGGGTTTTCAATGTCCTGGAGAGGTTCCACCTCGATCGGTTCAGGCCAATGGCGCTTGGTCAGGTGGCTGAGCGCTAAGGCAGCTGCCCCACTGCCCTCAGAGACGCTATCCGGGATATCTTTCGGGCCAGAGATGCATCCAGCTGCATATATCCCCGGTCGGGTAGTCATAACCAGGCCCCCCAAGGTCTCCTGGGCGCGGATGAAGCCGTCTTGATCCAGCTCAACCCCTAAACGTTCAGTCAACTCAGCTAAACCCTCTTGAGGCATGACCGCATTCGCCAGCACGACCATGTCATAGTTCGCCTCTATCCGAGTCGCGGATTCGGTGTCTTCGTAGATAACTTGAAGATTTTTATCCCCATTGGGCGAAATACGAGCTGGCCTTCCCCTGGTAAATGTGGCTCCTTCCGCTTCGGTACGTTCCCAGAAACCATCGAAACCTTTTCCATATGCACGCATGTCCATGTAGAGCACGTTCACATCCTGGATACCGTGATCGATGGCCTGGTAGGCATGTTTTATCGAATACATGCAGCAGAACCGCGAACAGTAATGGTAGAAACGCTGATCCCGCGAGCCGACGCACAAAACAAAGAGAATATTCTCCGGGTGTTCTCCGTTTGAGGGACGGATGATCTCCCCGCCTGTCGGTCCAGCTGAATTGATCAGGCGCTCAAATTCCAATGCAGTCAGGATATCTGCATGAGTCCCATAGCCATATTCCGGCATACGCCGTGGATCGAACATATCATAGCCAATGGCGGCGATGATCGCTCCTACCTCTATGGTCGTGATACTTTCCTCCGGCATCAAGAAATCTATCGCCTGGGGGGGACAGATTTTAATGCAGCGTTCACAAGGCAGATAATTTGGGGGTTGGTTCAGGCAATTCTCAATATCGATCAAGTAGGTCCCCGGCACCGATTGCGGGATGGGCGTATAGATCGCTTTGCGGGCTGCCATCCCTGAATCAAATTCATTTGGCAATACTACCGGGCAGGCAGTGGTGCAGTCCCCACAGCGGGTACATTCATCGGTCACATAGCGCGTTTTCTCGCTCACCTGGACACGATAATGCCCCACTTCTCCTTCAACCCGGATCACCTCCGCCGGTGAAAAGATCTCAATATTGGGGTGTAATTCGACCTCCGACATTTTTGGCGCTTCGATGCAGATCGAGCAATCCAGAGTGGGGAAATTCTTGTCCAATACAGCCATCAAACCCCCAATTGAGGCTTGCCGCTCGACGAGATAAACCCGCGCACCCGCTTCAGCCAGATCGAGCGCAGATTGGATGCCAGCGATACCGCCACCGATCACCAGGACCGAATCGCTCATCCTATCTGCTCCTTTATTGCAGGATATTCACAACCCGCCTTGAAAGCGCGGAGGTTTAAGGATAATGTTTTTGCCTTGACAGAGCTCTCCAGCGCTTTATGCATAGCCTGGCTATCAACCAAATTGGTCGTAGTTGTGAAAAAACCCAACATGACAACGTTGGCGACGATCCGGCGTCCCAAATCCTCCGCCAGTTGAGTGGCAGGAATCGAGTAAACCAGGTCTGCATCTTGGGGAACAACCAGATCTTTATCGATAAAGACCTCCACCGTTGGTCTGGCTGTTGGCCGGAATTTTGTATACGCTTCCTGTGAAAGCACTACCAGATAATCCGGCTGCTGTACGAAGGGGTAGGCGATCGGTTCCTCCGCTACGACCAGGTCAGCGCTCGAAGCTCCACCCCGGGCTTCAGGACCATGCGACTGGGTCATCACAGCATCAAGACCGGCATAGATAGACAGCGCCTTACCCAAGATATAACCGGTCAGCACAACACCTTGACCGCCAAAACCCGCGATACGGATCTCTTTTCTCATCCCGTTTCCAACCTGACCGGCCTGTATGCCGGCCGCTCCTGATCAGCGAACCTGCCGATATAAATGGGTTTATCCTCTCGCAGATCGATGTTCAAATCATCCTCACGCACATCACCATCTCGGACCAGCACACATCGCTGGCGATAGAGCTCCATCTCTTCTAACCCATCTTCGATGCTGTTCGATTTTCCAAATCCAATTGGGCAGGGAGCCAGGACTTCGATGAAAGTGAATCCCGGTCGGTGGAACGCGTAGAGGATATCCTCCTTGAGCTGACGAACATGGAGCGTTGTCCAGCGTGCCATAAAATTTGCCCCCGATGCAGCCAGCAAATAAGGAAGGTTGAAAGGCAGCTCCGGGTTGCCGTAAGGTGCAGTAGTCCCCCGTGCGCCCTGTGGTGTGGTTGGCCCTACCTGACCACCGGTCATGCCGTAATTGAAATTATTGACACAGATCACCTTGACATCCACATTGCGCCGGGCAGCGTGGATCAGGTGGTTTCCACCGATGGCAGCCAAATCGCCATCTCCACTGAACACAGTCACCATCAACTCTGGATTTGCCAGCTTCATCCCCACTGCAAAGGGGATCGCCCGGCCATGCGTGGTGTGATACGAGTCGATGTTCATATAACCGGCCACCCGACCCGAACAACCAATACCTGATATGACGACGTGCTTCTCTACGGGAACCTTAGAATCGAGAATCGCCTGGGCATAACAACGCATGGCGATACCGATCCCGCAACCGGGGCACCAGATATGCGGCATGCGATCCGCACGAATGATCTCATCCAGGGGGTGTTTATCCGTGATCATCACCGAATTCATGCCGCGGCCTCCTGGATGGCACTCAGGATCGGATCAGGTGGAATCATCTCGCCCCCGGCGTGGAATACGCCCTTGACTGGTCGTCCGATGACTCGCTGCACCTCCCGGCTGATCTGACCCAGATTCATCTCAGCTACGATGAATGTGCCGACATCAGTGGCGATCTGCTCGATAAGGTCATCGGGGAAAGGCCATAGGGAGATCAAGCGCAGCAAACCGACCGGGATACCCATCTGTCTTGCTTCGCGCATCGCCCGGCGCGCCGATCGAGCTGTACATCCATAAGCAACAACCACAATGCGCGCATTATCGAGATGATACCCCTCGGTTCGTATAATCTGATCAGCATTGCAGCGGATTTTATTCACCAGCCGGGTGACCAGATTGTGATGCGTCTCTGGAGACATATCCGGATAGCCGCGTTCGTCGTGGGTCAAACCAGTGAAATGCACCCGATATCCTTCTCCGGCATGCATCATGGGAGGCACCAGATCGCCATCGATGACCGAGAATGGATCATAACGTCCATTATCAGGTTCCTTGGGTCGTTTGCGTTCCCATAGCTCGATATGATCTTGCGGCGGGATCTCAACCCGTTCGATCATGTGGCCCACTACCTCGTCGCTTAGGATCAAGACCGGCGTACGGAACTGGTCGGCGATATTAAATGCATGTATAGTCAGATCGAACATCTCCTGAGGTGACCAGGGGCTGAAGGCAGCGATCTCATAATCGCCATGGGAACCCCAGCGAGCCTGCATCACATCCGATTGCCCGGGCATGGTCGGCAATCCTGTAGATGGTGATCCGCGCTGAACATCCACTACCACGCAGGGGATTTCAAGCATTACCGCCAAACCCAGGTTCTCCATCATCAAGCTCAGACCCGGTCCCGAAGTGGCAGTCATCGAGCGTGCCCCAGCAGCAGATGCGCCGATAATAGCCGCAATGCTGGCTAATTCATCTTCCATCTGGATGAAAACCCCACCAACTTCCGGTAAGCGAAGGGCTAAGTGCTCCGCTATCTCTGTTGAAGGTGTGATCGGGTAACCACCGAAGAAGCTACAACCAGCAGCAAGAGCACCTTCAGCACAGGCTTCGTCGCCATTCATGAAATGCGCCCCGGTGAGCACCCTGTGGTCAATCACGCGGTGCTCCTTCCAATGGGAGTGTAAAAATGGCGAATTCAGGGCAAACCAAGGTGCAAAACTCGCAGTTCACACATTCGGTTTCCTTACCATTTGAAACCTTAGGGATGCGATAACCTTTAGAATTCCTCTCTTCCGAGATACACAAGACGTCTTGGGGGCAAAATCGAACACAGACCTGACAACCTTTACAGCGTTCAGGAATCAGGAAAACCTGGCCGCGCGGAATGATGGCTTTATCGAGATCAAGGGGTGTCCGGGCGTAGACTCTCATCATCCAGTCCTATCCACCATTTTCATACCCCCGCTCAGCGGTGCCGATCGGGTTTCAAGGACATGTATTGCTGACTCATTGTGTAACGATGTCATAGTGAGGTGAATGAGCCATCGTGAGACCTTCCAATTACTATAGGAAGGGTGCATACTTTGTGCCGTTGTTCACATTATACAGTAAAACCGATTGATTTAATATTAGGGAAATACTGTCTGGCGTTATTCTTATCAAAACCGTCAAGCCGGGCAGATCTGTTGGGTGCTATACTCAAAACCAAACTTGGAAAACAAAGATGATTTTGATTAGGAAACCATGCTGAAGGCAAATGAAACGACCGCGGTATCCGCTGCAGAACGCCGTTGGGTGCTCTGGTTTGGAGTGCTGGTTGCCTTTCTGACCAGCCTTCCGTACATCCTTGGGGCTTTTGTGGGGGGCAGTGACTGGGTCTTCACAGGATTTGTATTCGCTGTTGAGGATGCCTATTCATACCTTGCAAATATGCTCAGCGGCGCGTCTGGAAACTGGTTATTCCGCACACCGTATACCACGCAAGCTCAAAGTGGTGTGTTGATTTATCTACATTATTTATTCCTGGGCAAGCTCACCGTTCCCGCAGGCCAGCACTCCCAATTGCTGATCCTATATCACCTGTTCCGCATATTCAGTATTTTCATGGTGTGTCTGGCGACCTACCAATTTATCGCATTTTTCATCCCGAATATCTCCCTGCGGCGGTGGGGATTAGCCCTCGCCTCGCTGGGGGGCGGCGCGGGTTGGCTGATCATCCTTTTTGGCTGGCAGGCATGGTTAGCCCGCCTGCCCCTAAGTGATGTGCCCGGGATGAGTATGCCGCTTACCTTTTACTCCCCGGAGACCTTTGGTTTTCTTGCCTTGTACGGCATTCCACATGTTGCTCTTGCGCGAGCGCTTCTGCTCTGGGGATTAAAATACTATCTTGAACTCGCCTCTCAGGAGGCAAGTGAACCCTTTCCGTGGATGAAGGGCGCCCTGACTGGAATCATCTGGCTGCTGGCATTGCTCGCCCAATCACTGACCGGAATGGTAACCGGCGCGGTGGCGGGCTTTTATCTCCTGGTTTTGTTCATCTGGCAGGGGATGCGCGCCCTAAGTGGACGATCGACGGATTGGAAGCGCGTTTGGCGTGCACTGTGGGTAACGGTTTGGGTGGGGTTATTCGCTCTCCCATTAGTCATCTACTACATTTCATCGTTCCAATATGATGTGGTGATGAGGTCGTGGAATTTACAAAGCCCACTTCCTTCACCCCATCCCATTTTCTACCTGTTTGCATATGGACTGTTGATCCCGTTTGCCGTGTTGGGTGGTGTGCAGATAGTTCGCCGCAGGCCTTGGAGAGGCATACTACTGGTGAGCTGGGTTTTAGCACTCCCGATCCTTGCCTATGCTCCTTTTAACATGCAGCGCCGCCTGGTGGATGGATTATGGATTGCTCTGATCGTCCTGGTCCTTGCCAGCCTATCTCCCTCTTTCAGCCCACAAGATCAACCTGCTACCAGGAATAAGCTGAGATATTCGTTTTACGGATCATCCGCGGTTAGTTTTTTTGCTACACTGATCCTGATCTTAGGGGGAATATCCGCCGCGCTAAAACCGGCTCAACCCTTATACCGTCGCCCGGACCAGGTGCGTGCATTCAATCAATTGGCAAATCTGGCTGCTCCTGGAGAGGTGGTCCTCTCTTCCCACAATACCGGCAATCCAATGCCGGCCTTTGCGCCAGTCAGGGTGGTAATTGGCATCACGACATTGACGGTGGCTTACGATCGTGTCGCAGCACAGGTAGATTCGATATACCAAGCAAACACGCTGGATGCAGAACGCCAGGCATTATTGAAGAAATGGGATGTTGAGTACGTTTATTGGGGACCGGAGGAAAGAGAACTTGGCGATTGGGACCCCCACCAGGCACTCTACTTAGAAAAGATCATCTCAACAGGAGAGCATGAGATATTCCGTGTGAAGGGTGGGGAGGAAAAAACTGCAGGTTACTGACCGCGAGAATAATTTTTAGGGGTAACTCCTTTCTCGATTCGCAATCCTGAGATTAACTCGTGCAATTTAAGTGATCATTGGCTTGACAGCGAAAATCAAACAAATACATGATCGGTAAGGTCGAAGCATCTCTAGGTAGGCAGCTTTTCCAGGATGGTCTGGCTGGGGACTCTTTTAATTCCGCAACCTTCTTCTGCACTGATCTGGGAGATTTGACGCAAGACGATTTACTGATCCTTATTTATGATAAATCCGATTTGGGGGGTTTCTGGGGATATATACCCAAACAGATCGTCAAACGGATCTACATGGGAAAACTGGATAGCAATATGAGACAGTTCAAGAAAATACTTGAAAGATAACTTAACCAACTTCAGCGATGTCCTCGTTCAGGAACTCTCGCTAAATGCATTTAGTCCCTTGATTATTGGACACTTTGACACCCAGCCGAAGAGTCTCATGTGAAGGATTATTTTTAGATCCTTACCTACGCTCCAGGATGACAAGACAATCTAATTAAATATGCCAAGTGAGAGCATCACATTCAGGGCTGGATCACAACTTTTAATCCCTCCCGGCGCTTTGCTACTTGAAGGGCTTGCTTATATTCGGAGAGTGGGTAACGGTGTGTGACCAGTGAACGCACATCGATCAAACCACCCTCAACCAGCTGAATGGCGCGTGGGTAGGTGAACTTCATCCTGCGGGAGAGTTTGATCGTCAGACCTTTCCGCCGGGCAGTCGAAGCGGTAAAGGAGGTTTGATTTTCTGCTGGGATGCCAACCAGGACCACTCTACCTCCAGGTCTGGCAGCCGTGATCGCTGTTTCGACTGCTAAATTTTCCACCGCAACCTCAAAGGCCACTTCAACACCTCGACCTGCAGAAACCTCCCAGACCTTATTTACATCCCAATCATCCGTGACCAGGACTGACTTTGTGGCTCCCATTGAGATGGCTGCTTCCAGACGGTGCTGCAAGCGGTCAGTGACGATGATCTCCGCCGCGCCGGCCAGACGGGCCAACTGTACCACCAGCAACCCGATCGGCCCACAGCCGAACACCCCAACGGATGAACCCGGTTCGATCTGCCCCAGATCGACCGCGTGCAGGGCGACCCCGAGCGGTTCCAGTAAAGCCCCCTCTTCATCGCTGATCGTTTCAGGCAGCGGGTGGAGGTTTCCTTCTGGCCAGTCCATATATTCACGTAGAGCGCCATCATCTAACCCGTGCCCGGCGAAATGCAAGTCACTGCACAGGTTGGGATACCCGCCCCGGCAGAATTCACAAACCTGGCAGGGAATAGCGGGATCGACCGCCACCCTCTGGCCGCTCAAATCCGAATCTGGACCCAATACAACTCCAGCAAACTCATGGCCCAGCACCAGAGGTTGAGTCACCTGGGCATCCCCTATCCCCCCTTCTTCCAGCCAGTGCAGGTCCGAGCCGCAGATGCCAACCGCCGTTACGCGCAGCAATACTTCACCGAGCTTGGGTTGCGGTACCGGTTCGGAGCCCAGGCGCAGTTCTCCGACATCATGTAAGCGTAGTACGTTCATTTTAGGTGTCAAATGACCTCTATACAGTTAATTAATATCCTTCTCTCGATGTTGAGAACCATTGATGGTATTGAATTATTTATTATGTCATTGCGAACCCTGGTGCTTTCCTTGGGTGAAGCAATCCCCTGTTAATATTGGGAGATTGCCACACTCCCCCTTCGCAAGCTCAGGACTAAAGGCTGCGCTCCGTTCGCAATGACAATTTTTTGATCCGATAGTTACCCAACCAGGGAATTATACCGCTCCCACATCGCATTTATTTTCACCATCAAAGCATTGCCATGAGATTCGATTATTCATCTGAGAACAGCTGGGTTTACAATAAGACTGATGGAAACCTTTACACACCTGCACACACACTCCTACTATTCCTTCCTGGAGGGCTTGCCATCCCCAACCGAGCTGGCAAAGACCGCGGCGCGCTACGAAATGGGTGCACTGGCCCTGACCGATCACATCTCCTTATCCGGTGCGATCGAGTTTTACCAGGCATGCCAGGAAGCGGGCATACGACCGATCATCGGTCTCGAGATACCTGTGTCTTCACCCTTGGAGTTATCCCCGATGCACGGTGATCTGGTACTGCTCGCCTGCGACCTTTCTGGTTGGAGGAGCCTGTGCCGACTGAGCAGCGCCATACTCGCCGCCCCCGAAGATGATTTAAACCGGGTTCTAACATTCGACCGATTAGCACAGGAAACTGAGGGTCTAATTTGTCTATCGGGCGGCAGCCAAAGCAGCTTGTCGCAGCTGGTGCGTGAGGGTCAAGAAAAAGCTGCTGATCGATATCTTGGACAACTGAGTGAACTCTTCCCGGAACACATCTATATCGAATTGCAGCGCCGCACACCTGAAGAAGAAGTCCTGTCAGTAAAGTTTGCCCAGCTGGGCGAGAAATTGAACCTCCCCATTGTGGCCGCCAACAGCATCTACTACCTTCACCAAGACCAGGTAAACCTGCAAAAACTGGTGACAGCTATCCGGCTCAATCGCCCCCTCACAGGGATAACACGTGATGTCTTTCCACCGCCAGGATCCGCATTCGTCGCTGGGGAAGAGATGCATCGCCGCTTCCGAAATTACCCGCGGGCCATCGCAGCCACAGAGGAGATCGCTGAACGATGCCGCCTGGAGCTGCCCCTGGACGCTCCCCGCTTCCCTCAAGTAAGCCTGCCTGAAGGTGAAACCGCCATTCAAGTTCTACGTAAAAAAGCAGAAGATGGAGCATCCAAGCGCTACGGCAAGATCGACTCGCGTGTTAGCGAACGCCTTGACCATGAATTGTCAGTGATCGAGGAAAGGGGTTACGCCCCATTATTTCTGATCATGAAAGAGATCCTGGATTACACGCGTAAGATCGGGGTGCCAATTTCATCACGCGGTTCAGCTGCTTCCTCCCTGGTAGCCTATTGTCTCGAGATCACCACCCCGGATCCTCTCGAGCTGGACCTGTATTTCGAACGCTTTCTCAACCCAGCCCGGGCGACACCACCGGATATCGACACCGATTTAAGTTCTCGCCACCGGGATGAGGTAATTGATTTCGTCTATAAGCGTTTTGGCGAACGAAACGTTGCTATGGTCGCCACCATCAACCGATTCCGCCACCGATCTGCTTTGCGAGAAGTCGCCAAAGCACTCGGTTTTCAACCAGGGGAAGTCAAGAAACTCGCTGATCAGATCCCCGGGCGATGGTGGAGAGCTCGCCCCCAAATGGAGGAGCCTTACGATGAATTGATCCTACGCTACCCCAGCCCCCGCTACCAGAGATTGTTCAAGGATGCCGCTGAATTAATCGGCGTACCTCGACATCTCTCGATTCACCCGGGGGGAATCGTCATCTCCCCAGAACCAATGACTGACCTTGTTCCCACGCAGCTCGCCACGAAAGGGGTGCTCATCACCCAATTCGACCTTGAATCCATCTCACGCCTCGGGCTGGTCAAGATCGATCTGCTGGGAATTCGCGGGCTCTCAGTGCTCGGAGATGTGGCAGCTGCGCTTCAAGCCCGCCATCCGGAGGTCTATGAATCCCCCTTGGACGCACTCAATTCGATACCAGATCATGATCCCGCCACAGCTGAGCTGGTCAAAGCAGGTCGCACCATCGGCTGTTTCCAGATCGAAAGCCCCGGTATGCGCGCCACTTTGAAAGAGATCCAGGCGGGATCGATGGATGATGTGATGATCGCCCTGGCCCTCTATCGTCCTGGTCCGCTAACAGGTGGATTAAAGGATTCCTTCGTCCGCCGCCACCGCGGAGAAGAGCAGGTCTCCCACCTGCATCCAGCTCTCTCACAAATTCTCGAAGATACCTATGGGGTGATCCTCTACCAGGAGCAGGTTCTGCGCATCGCTCACGAGTTGGCCGGGCTCAGCCTGGTGGATGCCGATTTGCTGCGCCGGGCGATGAGTCATTTCGACCCCGGGGAACAAATGCGCACATTGAAAGAAAAATTCATCGCCGGCGCCTGGAGCAACAGCAGCATTCCGCCCGATACCGCCGATACCATCTGGGAGCTGATGGCAGCTTTCGCCGGGTATGGCTTTCCAAAGGCGCACGCCGCCTCCTACGCGCAAATCTCCTGGCGCGGGGCCTGGAGCAAAGCCCATGAACCAGCAACTTTCATGGCTGCCGTACTCGCCAATTGGGGGGGCTACTACCGGCAGCGCGTCTATATCAATGAAGCACGCCGCATGGGATTAACCTTGCGCCCTCCGCACGTTAACTTCGCCCAGCGCCAGTTCTCAGTCAGCTATCTGGATGGTCAGCCCGTGCTTTATACGGGGCTTGACCAGGTACGCGAGCTAACCCAACGCACCCAAGAGCGCATCATCGATTACCGCCCCTTCAGATCATTGAGCGATTTCCTGGTTCGGGTCGACCCTCGCCCCGTAGAAGCAGAGAATCTCATCCGGGTAGGCGCATTGGAAGGCTTGGGAACCATCCCGCAGCTATTACGCCAAAGTGAACTTGGTGACTGGCGGGGTGGACAATTAGCAATGTTCACAATGGATGACGAGTCGGATAGCGTCGAGCAGGATTGGTCTTTGGAGGAAAAGATAATAGCTCAGGAAGAAATACTGGGCGTCAGCGTGAGCGCTCACCGGTTGGATTTGTATGCGGAGCAGATAAAAAAAGCGGGAGCAGTAACCACAGTTGAAGCCGCTCCCAGATTAGGTGAGCGCTTACGCGTGGCTGGTGTACGTCTCACCTGGCAACGCAGAAGTTCTCAAAGCGGAGATTACCTCTATTTGATGGACCTGGAGGATCTGGAAGGAATGCTGCTGGTGATAATCCCCGCTGAGGTTCACCGCCGTCATCGAAAGGTGTTCTCTAAAATTCATCCTTTTATCATCGAAGGTATGATGAGCCTAGAGGGCAGGTTCAACGAACCGACAATGCGGGCGGAAAAAGTTTGGGAGTTGGCGTAGTCTTGATTAAAGACCCGAAGGATTTTTCAGGTAGGGATTGAATATTTTCTTGCTTGACCCATCTAATTCCCCTTATCAAACCAGTATATTAATAAACCCTTCGGGGCTGCTTCGGGTCTGTTTCGATCTTAATTCTTACTTTGCTTGGCTTCTTTTGCCTTCAGACGCTGGTGAACTTTTTCGCTCTCGAGTTCCCGGATGGCGTCAGAAGCGATCCACCTGGCGCTCCGGGAATCAAGATCCCCTATCTCATGGGCGATCTCAACCGCGGCCCGGTTTAATGCCAGGTTTCGTTTGCCGATATTGCGCAAGGCCCAACTGACCGCTTTCTTGACGTAATTACGATCATCCATAGTACCCTGCTTGATCACCGGAAAGTACTTGATGAAATCTTCATCACCCGCAGCTTTATCATGCCAGGCCAGACAGGCGATCAGGGCATACGCGGTTCGCTTGACGAATTCCTCCTCCCGTTGGGACCAATCGTAAATTTTCTTCTCGGCCAAAGGGGTTTTTTCGAACAGGTGCATGCACACCTGGTCGCAGATGTCCCAGGAGTTGATATCTACAACCCAAGCCTCCATCTGTGCTTCGGTCAACTTATCAGGCTCAGCGACCATCCCAGCCACGATCATCGCTTCCGGGATACCTGTATCCCAAAGATCCAGCGCCAGCTGGTGGTCTTTACCGAATCCTTTGGCAATTTTTCGCATATCAGGCACCGAAACACCCATGCGCTGATCCCCGACGATGCCAAAGCGGGACATCCCCTCTAGCTGATCGGATTTGGCTTTGGCTTTGAGCTGTTCTAAAACATCCTCGACTTTCGTCATACACTTATTCCATGTGGTAACAGGGCGAAGCATCTGTGATTCTCTCCAATATGAATCTTTTGAGGAGGGATCAGATGCTTCGCCCCTTCCTAATTAACGATGGCTAGACCTGAAGCGATATCCTCGGCGATCATCCTGCGCTTGCTTTTCTCTATGCCGAAGCTGGGACCGGCTTGAAGATAAGATGGGAAAGCTCTCACATCGCGGAAATAGTATTCCGACCCGCGGATCTTGTATGTTGAGCCAGCCGGGATAACTCTCCCTTCTCCCGCTCTCTTGGCGATGTAGTTGATGGCCTTGATGGCCACATCGCCCATCAAAAGGAACACCTTGACATTTGGAAACAGCGCGATCTCCTTTTCCAGGATCAGGGAGCACTCATTGATCGTGCCGGCCTTGATCCCGTAACCAATCTTCCCGCACTTCACCGCGCTGGTCAAATAGACCCCCAAATTGATGACCTCCTTAAATGAAGTAACCTTTGCTCCAGCATCTTGGAATGCCAGCAGTGTGGTGCTCTCATAATTAGAGTCCCCTCCAATGTAATAATAATCTTTACGTTCCGCAGGTGCGGCTTCGGAGATCATCAAGATGGAAATTTCTGTTGGGTTGATATCTACCTCTGGGATGATATAGCCCTCATGCCTGACATCGAGACATGGAAAATGCGTACAGGCAACGCACTCATTCACTCGCATAATTAACCCTTTTATCCCTTATCGTGATAGGCAACTTTCCGGGATTCGAAAATCCTTTGAATTATACACAGATCAATCTTCATCGACAGGATTGTAACTCACTGCAGAATAGATCTCCTTCAGAAAACTGCTCGGCCTTGCGGCCAGAAAACTTGTCCTCTCGAAACCACAATTTTGCGCCAGCGCTTCCCAAGACTTGTAAGAGATGGGATGCGGCACCCAGGTGTTTCCCCGGTCGACGTTATATTCAACAACGATCAATCTCCCCTCAGGTTGTAAGTAACCGTGGATCAATTTCAGGACAGGATGCTTGTCGCGCTGAAAGTGCAGGGCATTGGCCATCAACACGCCATCCAAAGGTGGTAAATCCAGAGGTTTAGTGTAATCTGCAAGCTGATAATGCATCTTGGGTGATTTTTCGGCAAGTCGTCTCTCAACTGACTTAGTCTGGGAACGCAAGGCGTTCTGATCACGATCCACGGAGAATATCTCACCCCCTGGGCCGATCAACTCAGCCAGGGCCTGGGTGAAGGCTCCCCTACCCGAACCGAATTCCGCCCACAAACCGCCAGGGGTTGGGATGCCTTTCTTTAATAGATACAGGTGGTCTGCATGATCCATAAATAACCTGATATTCAAGTTTCAATAATTATCCCAGATTGCCAAGCTAAGCCGTAATGAATTCCTGCAAGATGTTCAGATGAACTTCAGGTATAGTATTTCTGGGTTCACAGCGAATCAAGTCTATGGGGATTCTTCAGTCGCTCCGCTCCTTCAGAATGACGATAGGAGGGCAGGCTCACGTTGAAATGATTAATTATTTAGATTTCGAAAAAGAATTACTATCAAATCGGGTGAATAAAAAGAGCCGGACGTGAGGGGGGCACGCCCGGCAATCTAAGGAGGGCCACCGGCACTATCACCGGTGACGAGACACCTGAATACCAGTAAAAGGGAGGGCAGATGTCTGCAACTAATATACACCAAATTGGTCTAATTTGCATTAATTATTTATTAGAAAAGCGATTATGAGCTCTCTCCGTTATCGCCTTCCTCGTCAACTCCAAATAGCTTCATCCAATCCTGGAGCTCATCCGGGCTGAGGGATTCATCCAGATCATTCGATACAGACTCAGCACCCTCCAAGTCACTCTGCAATTGCCTGGCGAAAACCTCTGATGTTAAGACCTTTGCCCGGACTTTGCGTGCAGCTGCCTGCACCTCCCGGTCTGAGCTGACCACTGTCCAATTACGTGCCTCACCTGACAATCGTTTCATTTTATTTATTATGGCCTGATCAGCTGTACCCCCCTGGCGGATAAACCGGGCTGTCACGCTGCCGAATTTGCGCACCTCCATTCCTCCTGGGGGCGCGTTATCGAAGTATACTTCTACCTTCTTGCGATTGACCCGGCAGAATTCTTGCAACAACTCCACCAATTGAAGTTCATCTTCCATGTCCTGGAGATTTAATCCTGGCACTTTAGGGATCAGATTATGACCATCGACGATATACGGCATTACTTCTACCTCGCATCAACTTCTACATTCAATAGAAACACAGGTGTATTATCCCACGTCATCAATGCAAGCTAAAGAGAAAAATCTTTTCAAACCATTAAAAAATACTCCCAAAATCGGTCTGCGTCATGCGGTACTTTATGCTATGATTCGGGGCATATCTTCTCGTCTGTTGTGGTGTGGAATCGTGCAAAGCAAACTTAGCTCATGAGACACTGGAAGCGTTTATTCTATTATTTGATCATCAACGTGATCGTATCGGCATGCACCGTGGTTACAGTGCTTACCATCTGGGAGCGTTTGAATCCAGATACCCCCATATTAAGCCAGCTTAATCCATTAGCATTAATCACACCTATGTCACCGAGGGAATTGTTTCCTAGCTTTGTGACACCCGAGCCAACCGAGAATCCCAAGCCAATAGCGCTGGTAGCGACCGAAACCCCCTCTGAATCAGCTGCCGAAACACCCCAAATGACCGAGCTGGAGTACGCAGTCGAATCTGGTGATACGCTAGGAGCGATCGCGGTCAAATTCGATATCACCGTTGCTGAGATCATGGAAGCCAATGAGATTGCAGATCCTGATCAGTTGGTGGTCGGTCAGGTGCTGATCATACGCAGATCGGTGGTGGGAGTAAACCAACTCACTGCGCTACCGCCAGAGGACCTGGAGACTGGTACACAAGCAACATCCCCCATACCGGCGACCAGCACGCCACCACCGCTTACCGGCGAGTCCCAAGTCATGATAGACAGCGTGATCGGGGCAGGTGATCTCGAATCAGAGCGCGTTTTCCTGAAGCGGGTTGGCCCTGGCGAGATATCCATGTCCGGGTGGCAGTTGGTATCTGATGGTGGTGATGTCTACAACTTCCCCCAAATCACGCTATTCGAGAATGGTGCAGTCTACGTTTACACACGAAATGGTCCGACTACCGCGGTTACACTTTACTGGGAATTGGACTACCCTGTTTGGGAGTCGGGCGCGACGGTCGAGCTGCGTGATGATCAAGGACAGGTGCACGATTCCTACACAATTCCATGAATCGTGTTTCTCAATGCTGGTAATCCGGTTGTAAAACTCAATTACACGGACCGATCGAAAAATAGGTCATCACCCTTTGCGGACGTTATCCTCAAAGATATGCTGGTGAAAGAATTCATCCATCCTTTCTGAAAAATTGCGATTAAGTCTCAATAATTCATCAATTAGAATTTCAGTCATGCCAGATTTATCTATTGAAGAGATCATCCGCCGTGCCATCCAGGAAGGTAAATTCGACGATCTTCCTGGAAAAGGCGAACCTTTACAGCTAGATGATAATCCTCACGAGGATCCCGAATGGCGGGCAGCTCACCATATTTTAAAATCCGCTGGCTTCACCTTACCCTGGATCGAAACCTTACGTCAAATTGAAAGCGATCTGGAGGCGGCGCGGGTCAGGCTTACACAAGCTTGGGCCTGGCGACAGGAGACACTGGCGAAAGATTCTGAAATTCTGCTTGTGGAATCGGAATGGACACGTGCGGTGCAGTCCTTCAAGGAGCAAATCGCAACAATTAACGATCAAATCCGATCCTTCAACCTGGGAGTGCCAGCTGAACGATTTCAATTAACAATGATCGATCCTGAACTGGAGATTGAAAAAACCATCAATGCACCTTAAGCGCTCCGCCAGTATCAGATACGATGGTAAACAACAAGAATTTTATTGGAATAGTTGCGTTCCTTGCATGCATCTGATACACTACTTCTCGAAGGAACCCTGATGCCCCAAGCCTTATACCGTAAATATCGACCGCGCCGATGGGATTCCGTTATCGGGCAGGATCACGTCATCCAGACCTTGCGCAATGCCGTAGCCAGTGAGCGGGTTGGACACGCATACCTGTTCGCCGGTCCGCGCGGCACCGGGAAGACCACCACGGCGCGGTTGTTGGCTAAGGCGGTCAATTGTCTCAACCCGGATCCTTCCGAGCGACCGTGCGATGAATGTGAGCACTGCCAGGCGCTCAATTCCGGGCGATTCCTTGATCTGATCGAAATCGATGCCGCCTCTAACACCAGTGTCGATGATGTGCGCGACCTGCGTGACAAAATCAACTTCTCGCCAAATCAGGGCAGATACAAAGTATATGTGATCGATGAAGTCCACATGCTCTCTACAGCCGCATTTAACGCCCTGCTGAAAACACTCGAGGAACCTCCGCCGCATGCCATCTTCATCCTGGCAACCACTGAAGTGCACAAGATTCCAGCCACGGTACTTTCTCGCTGCCAACGCCACGAATTTCGCCGTATCCCGGTAACGCTTATTGTCAAAACACTTGAAGATCTTTCCAAAGAAGAAGACATCCAAACATCCCCGGAAGCACTGACTCTGATCGCTCGTCAATCGACAGGCAGCCTGCGAGATGCAATTTCGCTGCTCGACCAGCTGGCATCCACTGGGGAACCCATCTCCCTCGAGCTTGCTCAATCTGTACTAGGCACAGCAACCAGCCAAGTGGTGATCGAACTGGTTGAGGCGCTGATCGCTTGTGATATGAGTTCAGGTCTTGAGCGTATTCACCAGGCGCTTGACTCTGGCAGCGATGTTCGCCAGTTCGCCCGCCAGATTGTTGAATACCTGCGCAACCTGTTGCTGATCCAGCTGGGGGATGTCAATCCCGGCGATGTCACACCGGAAATGGCAGATCAGATCAAGGGACATGCAGGTGCAATGGAGACATCACACCTGCTGGAGGTCATCCGCCTGTTCAACAAAGCAGCTGTCGATTCTAGGGGCTCCTGGCAGCCGGCATTGCCGCTTGAAGTAGCCTTCATAGCAGCTTGCCAGTCTCAGTCACCAGGTGCTCAACAGAATTCAAAACCAGTCCCTATCACTTCCCAATCTCCAGGCGAGGGTTCCTCTCCTCCAAGCGAAGAAGTCGAATCCATACAGGAATCAATCCCCAGTTCCTCGGGGTCTTCTCCGGTGGATGATAGTCTCTCTGACTCGCTGAACCAAAATTGGCCTCAAGTGATGCGTTTGGTGCGCAAAGAGCGACCCAACCTGTACGCATTGTTGAACTCTTGCCAATCGCGGCATATGCACGGCAACATATTAATCCTGGGATTCGCCAGCGATCTGCTCAGGAACATGATGTCCAAGCGGGAGGATATCACCCTGGTTCAAGGAATCGCCTCCCAAGTCTTGGGTACCGAGATCGCGATCCGCTGCGTGATCACCGCTGCCAAGTCCAACGACATTCCTACAGAGGTGGACGATGATGGTATGGTCGCCTCAGCTTTGAGAGACCTGGGTGGTGAGATCGTTGATATCCAATAATGAACGGATTAAATCGTATTTTCATATCAGGAGAATAAGATGGCTAAAAGATCCAAGAAATCCAAAGGGCAAAATCCGATGGATATGATGGGACAACTGCAAAAATTACAGGAACAAATCCAGGTGACTCAATCACAGCTAGCCGAAGAGACCGTCACTGCGACCGTTGGTGGTGGCGCAATCAAGATCGTCATGACTGGCGATCAACAATGCCTGGGGGTAGAGATAGATCCCGCTTTGCTGGAAGAGGCGGACGTCGAGATGCTGCAGGATTTGATCTTAACCGCATTCAACTCGGCATTGGAAGATTCGCGCCAGCTTGCCGCCGACCGCCTAGGGCCATTGGCGGGTGGTTTACCGATTTAATAGACCCACCCTATGCTGCTTCCCGCACCTATCCAGAATCTGATCGACTCTTTCTCACGCTTGCCGGGGATCGGGCCGAAAACCGCATCTCGGCTGACCTTCTACCTGCTCACCGCCCCCGATGACCTTTCTCAAAACCTGGCTGCGGCCCTGGCTGCTCTCAAAACAGAAACCACTTACTGCCAGACTTGCTACAACATCACGGTTGCCGGTCGTCTTGAATGCGAGATTTGCGCAAACCCAGACCGCGACCAGGAGGCGATCTGTGTCGTCGAAGAACCATTGGACGTGCTGGCACTAGAACGCACGGAGGGATTCCATGGGCGCTACCATGTCCTTCATGGAGCCTTATCACCGATCGAAGGGATTGGGCCAGAGGATATAAAAATCCGTGAGTTGCTGGCGCGGATTCAATCAGGAGGGATTAGCGAGGTTATCCTGGCAACCAACCCCAGCCTGGAAGGTGATTCTACGGCAATGTACCTGAGCCAGAAATTGTCATCTTCACCAGTGCGGATCACCAGACTGGCACGCGGTCTCCCCATTGGCGGTGACCTGGAATATGCCGACCAGCACACATTACTCAGAGCGCTGTCTGGGCGGCAGGAAATGGACTCGTAGTTGATCTTCCAGGGGGATACTCATCAATTGCGCTTGACAAGCGGGCAATTCGGCTTATAATTCCAATCACATTACTCTGAAAAAGATCTCGCCTGCTTATAGGCAGATCCATACAATCTGAATAAGTAAAGACGGAAAGGTATTTTATCAATCTTTTCGCCGATGCCTGGAAATGGACATCGGTGTTTCGACGTGTTTACCCTTGACAAGGGGTGTTCAGGCTGATAAAATCCAGCCCGCCTTAACAACAGGACCTTAACAACTGAAGAGTGAAAGGAAGTACCTGAGGAAGAACGGGATAAGTGTGAAGTAAGAACAACGTAAGAACGCGTCCTTTGGGACGCAT
>Ga0209742_10000234_pt1 | contig 31189 bp, 29 predicted proteins | sample DeeMarSeWOR38_10_FD_187462 | JGI IMG/M metagenome (GOLD analysis project Ga0209742, IMG submission 187462) | Marine sediment microbial communities from White Oak River estuary, North Carolina - WOR-3-8_10 (SPAdes) (version 2) | ecosystem: Environmental > Aquatic > Marine > Intertidal zone >...
TGACAATCTATCGCATGGGAGAGGTGTTTGATTCCGGGGAGATACTGGCACAGTGCAGGCTCGCAAGTGATGGTCTGTTTACTTTAGATGAAGCCATTAAAAATATATGTATGCATATTCCCGAAGTGTTGACAAATGCTCTAGACAAACTGGAGAGGGGTACGGACACCATGGTTTTGAAACCCAAAGCATTGAAGGGTTGGCCGAAACCGAGAGATACAAGAGCATTTCTTGATGCTGGTTATACATTTTGTTAGCAAAAATTTTTCATAACAAACAAATTTTACTGTCTGCTATAAAGCAAAACTCGTAAATAATTCTTACATTGTTACTGTATCCACTGGACATTTAAAGCCTCTCCATGCGAGGTGCTCTTTTATGCCCTGTCTGTTAGAAATTGAGTGGAAATACATATTTAAGGCACAAAAAAAGGACTGAAGAAAAATCTTCAGTCCTTACTCTCAGTAGTGGTGACCCCAACGGGGTTCGAACCCGTGTTGCCGGCGTGAGAGGCCGGAGTCCTAGACCGCTAGACGATGGGGCCCTTTGCAGGGTGTTCTTAAGTATCTGATACCAGACGGTTTGTCAAGGATTTGTTGTTGGAAACAGCCTTAATCAACATGAGCATCAAGCTCGAGGATAAAATTCTTTCCTGCTTCCTTAGCTTCAATTAGCTTCTGTTCATACTTGGCCATATCGCCCCGTTTATCAGGGCCGGTTACAAGAAAATCACCTCCATACTGCATTCCCATTGCATCATAGCCATACTTCATGGTGAGAATTGCACCCTCAAAAATTCTGGCACCCCTGGTAGCGGCAACGGAAATAAAAAATCCCTTGCGTTCAGGATTGTCCACCCATTCTCCTTTTTTCTGCAGTAGTCTCTTGCGGTTCCAGAGAGCCTGTGTTCTGTCAATGAATGCCTTGGTCTGGGCAGTAACCCCATAGAAAAAAATTGGTGAAGAAACAATGATCTTATCAGTTGCTATGATCTTTTTATATAAGGGAATCATGTCATCTTCAACAACGCATTTGCCGGTCTTATCGCAACCCCCGCAACTGATGCAAGGTGATATTTTCAAGTCACAAAGTCTGATTATCTCCGGCGAGCCTCCCGCCTGCCTGACACCTTCAAGCAGCGCCTGGGTCAGTATTTCAGAGTTTCCTTTCTTGCGTGGGCTTCCCAGGAAAGCTAAAACGTTCATGATATTTTCCCCATCATTAAAGAATCTTAAGTCAAGCGGTTGTAAAATACAGTCATATCAAGCAAACGCTGCTCTAATGCCTCATCCAGAAAACGGGGAGCACACCGCCAGCGCCAGTTACCTGACTGGGTTCCGGGTCTATTCATCTGACAATCCTCACCAAAGCCCAGAATGTCCTGGAGAGGAATTATTGCCAATGCAGCGATGGAAGACATTGCCAGCCTTGTAAATTCCCAGGAGATGCGGTTGTCCTCATAACTGTTTAAATATCGGCGAATGCGATCCCTAGTGCTCTCTGAAAGCTTATTTCCCATAAACCAGCCCAGGGTCGTGTTGTTATCATGCGTACCGGTATACACTATCGTGTTGGTCTCTTCAAAGTTATGAGGCAGGTATGGGTTTTTTTCATCGGATTCAAAAGCAAACTGCAATACCCTCATACCAGGGAAAGCGAGCTGGGCGCGAATTTTTTCTACTGCGGGAGTTATAACGCCAAGGTCCTCTGCAATAATAGGCAGTTCTTTCAGTTTGGCTTTTATGCTGGTAAAAAATGATTTTCCCGGTCCTTTAACCCATTTACCCTTGATCGCAGTTTTTTCCTGGGCAGGTATCTCCCAGAAAGCTTCAAACCCTCGGAAATGATCAATTTTAACCATGTCCATCATTGAAAAAATCAGCCTGAAACGGGCCAGCCACCAGTCTATCAGTTTTTTATTTATTTTGCCGTTTTTGGTTTTCCATTTATATACCGGGTTGCCCCAGCGCTGACCTGTCTCACTGAAATAATCGGGAGGAACCCCGGCTACCTTCAGGGGTTCCAGTGTTTGCGGGTCAATCTTGAAAAGTTCCTGGTTTGACCATACATCGGCGCTGTCCAATGCAACATATATTGGAATATCACCAATCAGGGAAATATTTTTTTCATGGGCGTAGTCATATACTTTCTGCCATTGGGAAAAGAAAACAAACTGGACAAATTTATAGTAGAGAAGCTTGTCAGCATGTTGAGCACTGAACTGATTGAGAGCGTTTGTATTTTTACGGGCAGCGTATTCAGGCCATTCATACCAGGGCTTGGAATCAAACATTTCCCGGCAACTCATGAACAGGGCATAATCATCAAGCCAGCCTTTATGCTTCTGGCAAAATAGTTCAAAATCAGAAGTGTAATCTGATTTTGTAAAATTACTGAACGCTTTGTGGAGCGCTGCATTCTTAAATGTCGTTACTTTCTTGTAATCGACAGTATATTCTGAGAAGTCGTATCCTTTTCCCAGGTCGTTATCCTCTAGATATTTGTCCTTAATAAGATAGTCGAGATTGATGAGTAGAGGGTTGCCGGCAAATACCGAACGACACATGTAAGGAGAGTTATCAAATGCAGTGCTGGTTGGTCCGGTAGGGAGAAATTGCCAGGAGCTTTGACCGGAGGCGGCAAGAAAATCAATGAATTTGTAAGCCCCTGCACCCAGATCTCCTATCCCATGAGAGCCAGGCAGAGAAGTCAGATGAAGCAGTATGCCACTGGTACGTTTTTTAAGCATATGCGTTTGAAAAATTCCTTACGGGCTTTGGGAAAGGGGCCCGGGTAAAATTTAGATTTGTCCAATAGGAATATCCCATGAATTTATGCAATAAAATAATAGAGCTTCCTTGTTTCTCAGTCCTTTCTGTCTTATTAATTTAAAATTAATCTGTATTTGAAGACTGACTATAGTTAAAGGTTCTCCGGTGTGTCAAGAAAATGGATTCTATAATCAACAGGTAGAACAATGGCTAGAAAGGGGATAATTGTTTGTTGCCTGCCTTGCCGATATAAATGCAATTTTTTCATTTCATTTTTTGTTGTCTTCAGGTAATATTTATAACTTTTGCATTTTCTGTTAGACGTAGAGGTTTGGGCCATGCCCATGAATTTTTCCGAATATCTAGTCATGTATCAAACAATAATGCCGAATAGCACATATTCTTGCTGGATTATGAATTTTATAGCAAGGAAAATAACTTAAAGTTTCTCATAGGTTCCACGTTACTATCAATGATTGAAAAGATTAAAGGGGTACTGTGTCAATGCTCGTAACCATTAAAGCAAAGTTGCTGGATGCAGGTAAGAATGAAGGCTGTGTCTCATTTACACTGTTAAATGAACTAATTCCCGATGATATAAAAGAGACAAGCATTATTGAAGAGCTTTTTGATTTTCTTGCAGAACACAACATTGAAATAGTTTCCGAAGAAAAATCCGGCCAGAAGAGAACCCTTTCCGGTGAGATATGGGACGACTATAAAAAAAGCAGTGCAGGTACCCTGGCAAGGGGGAAGGATGACATAGCAGATGCTATTTCATCCACGGATGATGACGATGAGCCCCATGATCCTGAGGAAACGACCACGACCTATCTCAGAGAAATGGGACGTTTCGAGCTTCTGACCCCTGAAGAAGAGGGGATTTACAGCCGTACCATCCGTGAAGGTTTTGATGCCATAATTCGAGCGATTCGTGAGGATGACTCCGGAGTCCCTGAGATGAAAGTGCTCAAGGATCGCATTGAACTATGGGAAAAAAGGGATCCGTCCCTGAAACCCAAAAAGCAACAGCTTAATTATATGAAGGACTCTGTTGCCCGCTGTGCCGCAAAATACCCTGATATAAGGGAGTTATTTGAATTACATACCAAGATCGAGGCGTATGTGCGTTCCATTGAAGTTGCCAAAGATGAAATGATCCGGGCCAATCTCCGGTTGGTTGTGAGTATAGCAAAACGCTACATGCACCAGGGTTTGACCCTGGCCGATCTTATCCAGGAGGGTAATCTTGGACTTATGCGGGCCGTTTTCCGCTTTGATTATACCAAGGGCAACAAGTTCAGCACCTATGCCAGCTGGTGGATCAGGCAGGCAATTACGCGCGCAATCCTTGATAAAACAAGGACCATCAGGCTGCCTGTCCATTTTCTTGAACTGCGCAGCCAGTTTTTCAAGGCATTTTATTCCCTGCTCAAAGAGTTGGGACGGGAACCGACACCGGTTGAAATTGCCAAGCAGACTGATCTGCCGATGGACAAAATCCTTGCCATCCTTGAAGCATCCAGGGAGCCGATCTCTCTGGAGACACCTATTGGTGACGATGACAGCACCTTGGGTGATTTTCTGGAGAATCAAGAATCTGTTTCACCATATGAAGCTGTCCAGAATCGTGAACTATCCACCAGGGTAAAGAAGATTCTCTGCACCCTGAGTGAACGGGAAGAAAAAATTATCCGCCTCCGTTTCGGTATTGGTGAAAAGGCTGAATATACTCTGGAAGAGATTGGCAAGCGTTTCAATGTCTCCCGCGAAAGGATCAGGCAGATTGAGAAAAAGGCACTTAACCGTCTGCGTCATTCAAGCCGCAGAGACAAACTAAAGAACTTTCTTGACTAGAGCCCCCTTTTGCATTCAGTTCATATGCATGCATCAATCAGTTAATACATAATGGATTACTTGGTCAAAAATGCCGGATTTGGTGATATTCTCGAAAAAGTACATGATGGGGAACGATTAAGTATTGCGGACGGCAACCGGCTTTTTGAGAGTCCAAATCTTCTGGCCGTCGGCTATCTTGCCAACATAGTTCGGGAACGGAAAAACGGCAACAACGCCTATTTTATCTATAACCAGCACATCAATTATTCAAATATCTGCACCAACCTCTGCAAATTCTGTGCTTTTGGCAAAAACAGGGATTCTGACCTTGCCTATGAAATGAGCGTTGAAGATGTCAGAAAAAAGGTGCTGGAAAGAATTTCTGAGCCGATTACCGAAATTCATATGGTCGGGGGCATTCATCCTGATCTGCCCTATTCGTATTACACTGACCTGCTTAAAGTCATAAAGGCAGAGAGGCCTGATGTTCACATACAGGCCTTTACCTGTGTTGAAATAGCCCATTTGGCAGAAATTTCAGGACTTGGAACTGTCGGGGTGCTGGAGGATCTGAAAAAGGCAGGGCTTGGTTCCATTCCCGGTGGTGGTGCGGAGGTGTTCAGCCCAAGAATCCGCCAGTTGACATGTGAGAAGAAACTTCCGGGCAGCGCTTGGCTCGAGGTAGCAAAAACCGCCCACAGACTTGATTTGCACACCAATGCCACCATGCTTTATGGTCACATTGAGTCCATCGAGGAGCGCGTGGAACATCTTGACATGCTGCGCCGGGCGCAGGATGAAACAGGAGGCTTTTTGGCTTTTATTCCGCTGGCCTTTCATCCCAGAAATACAGAGTTATCGAAATTGTCCAGGACGTCTGGGGTCGATGATTTAAAAAATATTGCTGTGGCGCGCTGCTTTCTTGATAATTTCCCGCATATTAAGGCCTACTGGGTGATGATTGGTCAAAAGTTAAGCCAGATAGCCCTTTCATTTGGTGCAGATGATGTCGACGGTACTGTAAAGGAAGAAATCATTACCCATATGGCTGGTGCGGAAACCGAGCAGGCTATGTCACGTGACCAACTCCTCAGGTTAATCAGGGAGGCAGGGCGTATTCCCATTGAGCGGGACACTCTTTATAACGTTATTAATTCATATTAAGAATTGCTAAAGGGCAGTGGCAGGTAAGTGGCGATTCACTGTACCTAGCCTTTTATATTAAAGCGCAAGAGATGCAATGAGTAATTTCAACTCAATCCAGCAGAAAATCCTCAAAAGCGAAAGACTTACGGAGCAGGAATCATTGGTCCTGTTCCGCGATGGCAACCTGTATGACCTGGGTTTTCTGGCAGATTTTGTCCGCTGGCAAAAACACCCAGAACCTATAGTCACATATGTGATTGACCGGAATATAAATTACACCGATATCTGTGTTTCCGCCTGTAAATTTTGCGCTTTTTACAAGGTGCCGGAGGATGCAGAAGGTGAAATAATTTCTTTTGAGAAACTTCAGAATAAGATAGAAGAAACGCAGAAGCTGGGGGGGACGCAAATCCTGCTGCAGGGAGGACTGCATCCTGACAAACAACTGGAATTCTATGAGGACATGCTGCGGTTTATCAAGAAGACAGGTATCCATATCCACGGGTTTTCACCTCCTGAAATTTGTCATTTTGCAAAAATTTCCCGTTTGTCCGTAGCAGTTGTCATTGAACGCCTCAGGCAAGCAGGTCTAGATTCCATTCCTGGCGGTGGTGCCGAGATATTGTCCGACCGGGTCAGAAACCTGGCGGCACCGAGAAAATGCAGTGCTGATGAGTGGATTGAGGTCATGCGACAGGCCCACCTCCAGGGCCTGAAAACCACAGCAACGATGATGTTCGGCCATATCGAAACCCTGGAAGAACGGCTGGAACATTTACTGAGGGTAAGGGATCTGCAGGACGAAACAGGTGGCTTTACAGCTTTTATTCCCTGGCCGTTTCAACCTGACAACACAGCTCTTGCCGATATACCAAAAACAACATCTCATGATTACCTGAAAATGCTTTCCTGGTCACGAATAATACTCGACAATATTCCAAATATTCAGGCTTCCTGGGTCACACAGGGTCCCAAAATCGCCCAGGTTTCCCTTTTTTTTGGTGCCAATGATTTTGGCAGCACCATGATTGAAGAAAACGTTGTTGCTGCAGCAGGAGTTGCCTTCAGGCTTGCTGAAGCAGAAATACGGAGCCTGGTTGAGGATGCAGGCTTTGTACCCCAGCAGCGAACCATGGATTATTCTTTTGTGACAGCCGGCTAATATCAGGAGTTCGAAAGCCCATCAGTGGTCATTTCCAATGACAAATCAAGAAGAATCTAATCTGCGGAATTCATCTCAGCCAGTTATCCATCGAGGACCTTGGCTTATCACAGGATTGACATCTGATGTTCCGGGAGTTTCCCATGTGGCAATTGAAGATGGTGCGCTTGTTGTTTCGGACGGAATTATACAGAAGGTGGGAACATACAGGAACATTGCCAGAGAATATGGACAATTCAAGACCAAGGACCATGAGGGCAGGGTACTTGCACCAGCTCTTATAAACGGCCATTGCCATCTTGAATTATCGCATCTGGATATTGCTATTTGCCCAGAAGGGAAGAAAAGCTACAAAGACGACCCCACATTATGGATCAGAGATCTTTTGGCAGAGCGGGACAGATTTTTACGGGACAGTTCTGACCCTGAAGAATTGATTCTGAAGCATGCCCGGGAAACATTGCTCCAGATGGCTGCTGAAGGGGTTGCCATGGTCGGAGATGTCGGCAATTCTCTGGCAAGCAGGATTATTGGACATGGACAGAGCACCATGGTCTGTTTCCTGCTGGAACTCTTGGGACTGACAAAGGAATCTGAGATAAAAACTTTTGCCCGACTTGAAAAAATAGCAGCGGACGACTCTATTGTCATAGGCTGCACACCGCATGCTCCCTATTCAACAACACCAGGCTTAATCCAGGCAATTAAAAAGCTGGCTGATCGTCAAGGACATATACTTTCCATCCACGTGGCTGAATCAAAACAGGAAGTAGAATTTCTGCAATCCGGTACCGGAGTCTTCAAAGAATTTCTGCTTGAGCGAGATGCCTGGGATGGGAGCTTCATAATTCCTGGAAAAGGTTCTGTGCAATACCTGGATAGTCTTGGTGTGATTGACAGAAATACACTTTGCGTCCATGCGGTACATGTCAACCGTGATGAGATTGAAATACTAGCAAAGCACAAGGCAAAGGTGTGTCTTTGCCCTGGAAGCAACCGTTTTCTTGAAGTTGGCAAAGCACCGGTGACAGATTTTCTCGCCCATGGTATTCTGCCAGCTTTGGGCACTGACAGTAAAGCGAGCAACGAAACATTGAGCATGTGGCGCGAGATGCATCTGCTGCGCGAGGATTACCCAGGGCTGTCACCTGAATCAGTCTTTGCCATGGCTACCCTTGGTGGGGCTGAAGCCTGGGGAGTTGCTGATGAAGTGGGCTCATTGCAACCCGGCAAAAAGGCACTGGTGCTGGGAATCAACTGTAAAGAGAACATGCACTCATCTCAGGAAATTTTTGAGTATTTGACAACTGCAGGTCAGTCTGTACAGGCAGATTTGCTGGAGCGTATGCAAACATGTTGACTGAACCAAAAGTTCGCATAGGCATGGTCAATTTTATCAATACAGCGCCGCTGTATGATGTCTGGCTCCGGACAGTCACGCGGCCTGATTGGACTATTGTCGAGGCAGCTCCGTCTGTCCTGAACAGGATGCTTTATGCCAACCAGTTGGATATGGGGCTGGTATCTTCCCAGGAGTATGCAGCTCATCCTGAAAATTATCTGCTCCTTGATGATATATCGATCAGTGCTTCGGGACCTGTAGGCTCTGTTTTTCTTTTTTCAAGGTGCGAACCTGAACTCCTTAATGACAGGATAGTACTTTTAAGTGGACAATCACAGACGTCGGTCAGCCTTGTCAAGATCATCCTGGAGAATTTTTACGGCGTTTTACCCTGGTACGAGGTGGGAGCAGTATTGGATGCCCGGGACAACCTTAATATATCGGCAGTTTTGGCCATAGGTGATGAAGCCCTGATTCTGGCGCAGAACAAGGTTTACCCATATAAAGTTGATCTCGGCAAGATCTGGTATGACAGGACATTGTTGCCTTTTGTCTTCGCGGTATGGGCCATGCGGGCAGAATTCTGCCGCACCAATCCTGAAATTGTGCGCGACATACATCGGGAACTCATGCGCTGCAGGCGAGAGGGCAGGAATGATCTGCAGAATATCAGCAAAAGAGCGGGAGCCAGGGTTTCAATGGAGGCTGAGGCCTGTTATGAATATCTGCGTGGGATAGAACATGATCTCGGGCCGGAAAAAAAGAAAGGCCTTAGACGCTTCATAGATTATTTGATTGAAAGAGGGGAGGGCGTGCCGGAAGCTCTGCCGTTAAGGATATTTTCGTAGTGCAAAGGATCCATAGTGGAAATTGAAACATCGCAGTCTGCTGAAGAAAAAAAAAGATTCGTCCGTGACAAATTTGCTTCGATCAGCAATAAATACGATTTTTTGAATTCCCTGCTGAGCCTGAAAGTGGACAGGTATTGGCGCTGGGTTACAACCCGGGAACTGAAAGAATTTCCTGAGGGTGCAGTTCTTGACCTTTGTGCCGGAACGCTTCCCCTGGCGCTTGAGTTGACTCGCCAGGCGCCAAAACGCACGGTTGTTGCTGTTGATTTTTGTGAAGATATGCTGCACAGCGGATTGAAGAGTTTACCGCACGACGAGCGCAGAAACAGAATTGGCGTGGTCTGTGGAGACGGTGAGGAGATACCGGCTGCCAGTGAGAAGTTCTGGGGCGTGACGGTCGCATTTGGCGTAAGGAACCTGGCTCGCACGGAACAGGGGCTAGCTGAAATGTACCGGGTATTAAAGCCGGGCGGCAAGCTTCTTATTCTGGAATTTTCAAGACCGAGTAATGCATTCATCAAACCATTATATAACTTTTATCTGCACAGGGTCTTGCCAATAGTGGCCGGTTTGGTATCAGGGGACAAGGAAGCATATGAGTACCTTGCCAGTTCCATTGCTAAATTTTACAAACCTGAGGATTTGTTGGCTCTGCTCAAAGCAGCCGGATTTTCAAGACAATACTGCAGGCCCTTGACCATGGGAATAGTAACTATCTATATAGGTATAAAATGAAGAAAAAAATAATTCTGGCCATAACCGGTGCAAGCGGCAGTCTCTATGCGCTCCAGTTTATAAAGATAATGCAGGAGGCCGGTGTAGAAATTCACGCTGTCATATCCAATGCAGGCCGCCTGGTGCTGCAACATGAACTGGGACTGACACCTGATGATTTGCAGGCAGATGTTGCACAATGGTATGCAGTAAACGATTTTGCTGCGCCGATGTCAAGTGGGTCAAGCAAGTTCGACGCAATGGTTGTGCTGCCCTGTACCATGGGTTCACTCGGGGCAATCGCCAACGGCACAGCAAAGAATCTTATCCACCGGGCAGCAGATGTGATACTGAAGGAAAGAAAACCGCTGTTGCTTGCTGTCCGTGAAACTCCATTGAACCGCATTCACCTTGAAAATATGATAAAGGTTCATGATGCAGGGGCAACTCTTTGCCCTCCCATGCCTTCCTTTTATCATCACCCTGAAACTTTGGAGGCAATGGCAACCTTTTTTGCAGGTCGTTTGGCAGACCTCATTGGAATTGAGGTTAGTGGCATGAAGCGGTGGCAGGGCATTTAGAAAGAATATGCTATATTGAAATAATGCTGAAGAAAATCTCCATTCTGCTTGAAATGATAAAGTTTGAGCACACGGTTTTTGCACTGCCGTTTGCTTTCATGGGAGCTTTTCTGTCTGCACGCGGGGTTCCTGACATGCGAACCTGCGGTTGGATAATTCTCGCCATGGTGGGCGCCAGGACCTGTGCCATGGGTTTTAACCGCATTGTTGACCGTAAGTATGACAAACTCAACCCCAGGACAGCTTCGCGGGCCCTGCCTGCCCAAACCGTAAAACTCTCTGAGGCATGGGCTATGGTCATTGTGGCGGCAGGATTTTTTTTCTTTGCCTGTTATAATCTTAATCATCTAACCCTGTTGCTGTCACCTTTTGCCCTGATGCTGACCCTTTTTTATTCCTTGACGAAACGTTTTACCTGGCTTTGTCATCTGGTTTTGGGCTTGGCTCTCGCCTTTTCACCACTTGGCGGCTGGGTTGCGGTGTCAGGCTCACTGCATAATTACCCCTATGCCCTCTCTATTGGCGTGTTATTCTGGGTCGCCGGTTTTGATACGGTATATGCCTGCCTTGATGCAGAATTCGATGCCAGGATCGGGCTTTTTTCCCTGCCTGCACGATTTGGCCGCCAGTGGGCATTCAGGATTGCTGTGCTGTTTCACATTATCGCATTTGCCCTTTTCATTTTAACCGGTATGCACTCCAGGTTAAATTTTGTCTATTACATGGGCATTGTTCTCACTGGGGCAGCTCTTTTCTACCAGCATATTGTGGTCAATCCCCGCGATTTATCCAAAATAAAGCTTTCCTTTTTTACCATGAATGGCATCATAAGCCTTACTCTCTTTGTCGCGACTTGGCTCTCCCTGGTGGTTTGAAAAGTGAAAAATTCAGACCCAACAAAAAAAAGTAAGATATTGAAAACTGTCCTGCGATTTGTTGTCAGTTTTGGCTTGATGGGTTTTATTCTCTACCTTTTCAGGGAGCAGCTCCCAGCAGTTTTCAATGATCTTAAATCGGTTCAGCCTTTTTATTTTGCCATGGCGGTTGTCATATTTTTTTCAAGCATTATCGCTGTAGCTTTTCGGCTTCGCTATGTCGTGCAGGTCCATGGTACAAAACTATCTGTTGGCGCAGCCTATTATGTCAATCTGATTGCCTTGTTCTTCAATAATGTCCTGCCATCTTCGATAGGCGGCGAGATGATGAAGGCTTATTATCTCTATAAGAATTCAAATGGGACTGTTTCAGTCTTCAGCGCTGTGGTTGTTGATAGGCTTTTTGGGCTTATCACAATGCTGCTCATCAGTATTTCCACAATATTTTTCTTTGACAGCGCCCAGGGATCGCATAAGATCATGGGAAGCATTGTGATGCTTTCGGCAACAACGATTACCTTAGCCATTTTTGTTTTCAATAAAAGAATTGTCGATACACTCTGTCAACTTCATATTCCATTGCTGCCCGCGATATTTATTGAGAAAATCAGGGAGATTTACAGGGCAATGTATGAATACAGGGAACACAAGGGAATCTTTGGCAGGTGTATCGCCCTTACGTTATTAGGGCAGACAGCATATATTCTCGCCAACTATCTATTGGCGAGAAGCCTTGGCATTGATATACCACTGCCCTTTTTTTTCTTTTTCGTGCCAATTTTGCTGCTCATGGGCGTTACGCCCTCGGTGAATGGCATAGGGGTCAGGGAGGCAACATTCCTTTTTTACCTTACCGAATTTACAACATCGGAAAAAGCGCTGGCCCTTGCACTGCTAACCACTTTTTTCATGATTCTGGTGGGGCTGATTTCGGGCGTGATTTACGCCTTCAAGGGCAGTCTTGCACAGGGGGAATAGAAAACCTTATTGAGTTGTTTTCCCTTTATTTATTCTACCATCTCGTGCAAAAATCGGGTATAGTTGCCAGCCCAGGTTGAAGCAATCGTAAAGTAGCAAATCAGCATCGGGACCTGATTTAAGTAATCATTATGAGGTAACCTGTCGGCGGAGAGCATTTACCTGTCCGGCTTCTATTTCATAATATATCCTATTATTAACATATGGATAATTTGGAGGAAGACAATGAAACTGATTTTGTTGGGTGCCCCTGGGGCAGGCAAAGGAACTGTGGCCAAAATGCTGACAGCAATTGATGGCTCGGTCCAGATTTCAACCGGAGATATCCTGCGCGGTGCGGTGCAGGCGGGTACCGAACTTGGCAAGGAGGCAGAAGCCTATATGAAAAGAGGAGACCTCGTCCCTGATGCCCTGATCATGGGCATTATGGAAAACAGGCTCCAGGAGCCTGACTGCCAAAATGGTTTTCTGCTTGATGGTTTCCCCAGAACGATCCCCCAGGCTGAAGCGCTCAAGATTCTTTTGGCTAAATTAAACATTTCCTTAGATATGGTGGTGAATATTGAAGTGCCGCGCGAGGTAATTCTTGACCGGTTGTGCACCCGCAGAACTTGTGAGAACCCGCAATGCCAGGCAATTTATAATATCAAGAGCAGCCCGCCGGAACAGGAAGGCATATGTGACAAGTGCGGCAGTGCTGTCATCCAGCGAGATGATGAAACAGAAGAGGCAATTCTGCACCGTTTGGCAACATACAATGAAAAAACTGCACCGCTCATTGGATTTTACAAGAAGGAAGGACTGTTGAAAACAGTTTCCGGCACCTCAAGCGATGCCGTGGTTAATGAACTGAAATCTGCATTGGGATTTTAATCTCCCATTATAAATAAGTGAGATGATAATGTCTGAATTACCGCTGATTAAAACTGAATTTTCAGGTCTGAACCTTATCCACCGTGGCAAGGTCCGGGATCTTTATGAAGTTGATGATAAACTCCTGATGGTTGCCACCGATCGCATTTCAGCCTTTGATGTGGTTATGGGCAATCCGGTTCCTCATAAGGGTAAGGTGCTTACCAGGCTATCCCTTTTCTGGTTTGATTTTTTAAGTGATATTTTGCCAAATCACCTGATTACGGCAGATATAGCAAAATATCCCGCTGTCTGTGCACCTTATGCAGACGAGTTGCGCGGCAGAAGCATGCTGGTCAAGAAAGCCAAGCCTCTTCCGGTTGAGTGTATTGTGCGGGGATACCTCTCAGGTTCTTTCTGGAAGTCCTACCAAAAGAATACCACGGTCTGCGGCTTTCCGCTGCCGCCTGGAATGGTTGAGTCTGACAAATTCCCTGAACCTCTTTTTACTCCTTCAACCAAGGCGGATTTAGGCGAACACGACGAAAATATCTCCATAGCCAGGATGGAACAACTTGTGGGTGTTTCTGAGACTGCACGAATTATTGATGTAAGTATCAAACTGTACCGTAAGGCAGCTGATTATGCCTTGACCAGGGGTATTATCATTGCAGATACAAAGTTTGAGCTCGGTTGGTTTGAAGGGGAACTGATTCTTATTGACGAGGTGCTCACCCCGGATTCCTCGAGGTTCTGGCCCCTTGATCAATATAGCCCTGGCAAAGGGCAGCCGAGCTTTGACAAGCAGTTTTTGCGAGATTACCTCTCATCGCTTGATTGGGATAAAAAGCCGCCACCGCCGGAACTTCCGGATGAGATCCTTGAAAAGACAGGGGCCAGATACGCGGAAGCAGTTGAAAGAATTATCGGTTCTTAGGCTAAGTCTGCAGAACTTGTTTGCTGTATTTTTTCCTGATGTGCAAAAGCAGGCAGGAAAACTTTTTTGGCCTGTTCCATGAAGAGCGGGTTCGCCAAGTCAATATTATTAAAGCAGAGCAGGTTGTAAGGATCATTTTTTTCGCCCTTTTTATTGAAGTCGTTCCCTTCCCATTCAATAATGGCTTTGCCTAATGCCTCCCGCTCATTTTTGCCTTTATGGATTTCCATTGCAAAGACAAAGGATGTCTGTGGAAAAAAGTAAAGCGGTTCCATTGTACCCTGCCAGTATAGATTTAGGAGTTGCTCAAGGTGGGAGATGCTTTGGGTTGCCGGAGCGTATTTATAAATTCCATCTTTCCCAGCATAAAAAGTACTCATGCCAATCTCTGGAGCAGCAGGATCATGGCAACTGTTGAGCACAAGATGACTGATCCAGCTTCCTATAACATCTTTTGCTTTCAAGGTGGCATAACGGTATTGCACCATTCCACTTGAGGTTACATTGTCTAGGTGACCTGTGATGGTGTAATCACGTATTTTAAGGTTAACATGCTGCTGTATTAATTCCTGTCCGGGAAACAGCCCTGAAAGTGTTTTATGAAACGATCGCAGTTCCGCCACCAGCTGTGTAAAGAAAGTTTGTCCTATTTTGCCGTGGGGAAGTTCACCGGCCGCCAGCTTGACCTGATAAAGTTTGCTGCAATCTTTCCCTTTGAGAAGGTACTCCAGGATTTCCTGTTCCAGTTTATATAGTGCCAATCCTTTCAAAGAAAAGGGCTCAATTGTTTCAAGTACCAGACTTTCTTCAATTGGGGCAATGCCTACTATTTTGGTCAGGAGATAGCGGACTGGATGAGAAAAGAACCTAACAATCTCATGAAGTTTAACCTGTTTTGCTTCTTCCGGTGGTGCTGGCAGCGGCTCCCCAAATACTGAAAATCTTTTTTGCTGATTAGATACCAGTGCCAGTGCTGCTTCACAGTTATCTGATGAATAGCTGAAGAGTTTTTTCTGCCGCTTATCCGCTTGTGGATTGAAATAGTCAGGATGAAATGGCTGTAAATGGTGCTTTATGGTCAGGATATCACTTAAGGCAACAAAGGGTTCATTTTGCGCATCTTGGCAGGTATATCCCTGGTCAATATAATCCATGAGTTCGCTAACAAGGACGGAAGGGGGGCGTTTGGAACCATCCTGTACAGATTGACCGACAAAGCTTACTGATAGTTTATTGCGAGCGGAAAGAATGGTTTCAAGAAAGAGGTAGCGGTCATCATAACGTTTCGACCTGTCTCCACGTTTCGGTTCAAGAGCTATCAGGTCAAAGCTTTTCCGGCGGCCTGAACGGGGATAAATGCCATCGTTCAGGCCCAATAAGCAGATGACCTTGAAGGGAATGGCCCGCATGGGCAGCATCGAACAGAAGGTGACGCCACCAGAGAGAAACCCGGTCTCGCCGGAAATGGGAGAAAATCGTTCTTCAAGGGAATTTACCAGAAATGACCGGATCACCCCAAGGTTTAACTTGTTTCTGAAAAGTGTCCGGTTTTGTATTTCTTTTAGCCGATAGAGCAAGTGGTACAGGACTCTATCATCTGCTTCTGATACTGCATCTGCAAGCAGTAAGCTTTCTTTTGTGTGAAGCAGTATTTCAGACCATTCTGCTAACGTATGCGGTTGTTGAAGCATTTCTGTCAGCTTGAAAAGTGTCTCGATAAAATCGAAAAAATTGCCAAGTACGGTTATGTCATTTCCTTCAATATGATCATATGGAAGAATGTTTGCAAAAAGAGACCGGCCATGTCCGGCCATAGAATATCCCAGCAGTAAACGATCAAGCCCGGCGCGCCAGGTATTTTCTCTGTATGGAGGCAATTGAAGATTTGTTTTCTGATCCTGGTCGATACCCCAGCAGATGCGGGTTTCACGAATCCAGTTTTCGATGGTGACAATATCTTTATCATTGATTGCGAAACGGTTCTTAACCGCTTCCGCTTTTAGAATTCCAATAATATCATTGCTGCTGAAGCGGGTTCGCGGCAACCGGAGGATCTCAAGAAATGTTTCAATGTACCTGCTTGTCTCCCTGATTGATTGATCTGCAATGGTATAGGGGATTTTTTTTCCAGATGATGCCACTGTATCAAAAACTGCCCGTATAAATGGTGCGTATTTATCGATATCAGGTGCCATGACAAGTATATCTTTCGGTTTAACTAATTCACCCGGCTCTCCTTTATCGAAAATTTCCAGCAGTTGATCATAGAGGACTTCAACTTCCCGCATGGGGCTGTGGCATGAATGAAAAATGAGTGAATCATCTCTGTTGTCAATTTCCCTCTTGTATTGGCCTGGCTCTATAGATGCTTCAGGTTTCTCCCTTAAATAAAGGATATCCTGCTGGATATTTGACAGGAGTGAATCACCGCCCGGGTCTTTGAAAAATTCGAGGTCTTCGGTGTAAAGTTCCTGCAGCATTGCCATAAAATCCCTGCCAAGATGTCCCATTGAAGCCAATAGGCTGTTTCCCTGCTTGAGGTGCAGTCTGTTCTGGTCAACAGATTCCTGGCGGCTGATTTTAACGATATCCCGGTCGGCGATGATATCAAACCAGTATTCCCGGCAGGGATTCATGATAAAAAAATAGAGGTCAATATGATGAGCTAAGGCAGCAAGAACCCTAAGATGATAAGGTGGCAGGGATGATATACCGAAAATCGAGACCCTCGAAGGCAGTATTGCATGGTCGAAAGAAGGATTTGAAATTTTTTCCTCAAAGAATTGTAAAAGCCTGGCCCGGTGGTAGGGCGGGGGATCTTGATGTTTGCCAAGATAATCTATGAGACGGCGCCAAATTAATGATTGCCAACTATTAGCACCAGGCGCCTGTTCTGCATCATCCTCCCAGTCAAGAATCATTCGGGGTCTGAAAATGGTGTACTGGTCAAAGAGATCAGCAATTTCACAGGAGAGCTGGTAGAGTTTCTGCTCATCACCGGATCCAAGATATGCGGCCAGCTTTAGCATCCGGGAATCGTGCAGGACTTCAGGGAGAATTTTCATAAGATGCCAGAGAATATATTCCTTATCAAAGGGTTTTACGTCGGAAATATCTGGCAGTACAAGTTTAAAAATTTTGTTGATAAAGGCATTAGGAAAGGGACAATCGAAATTTGACCAGATTTTTAACCTGCTTGCAGTTTCCATGGCAAGCCAGCGTTCCATTCCCCTGCTTTGTATGAGAACAGTTTCTTTTTGCAAAGGCGGAAGAGGTTCGGAAAGAAGCAATTCGGCAAAGGTGTCGGCTAAGATTTCAAGCCTGTTGCTGGAATAAAGATATATGCCTGGCATGGGTTGTATTTAGACCATACTAATTCTCCTGGCTGAAAGGACCAGGCGGGAAATCAAGTTGAATCGATACGGACCAGACCTGTCTTAACCTGGTCACGGCCATCTTCCTTTGCTTTGTAAAGGGCCTGGTCGGCTGCGGCAACAAGGATCTCCGGTTCTGTTTTTTTTTGCGGTACCATTGCAGACACCCCTATACTGATGCTGATGAAGTCGCTGACTTTTGATTTGGGGTGCTCGATCCGCAGGGCTTTGACAGCCTGAAGCATTTCCTCAGCGACTTTTACTGCCCCGTTTAAATCTGTATCAGGAAGAATAACGGAAAATTCCTCGCCGCCGTATCGTGCCAGCAAATCACTTTCACGATGAATGGCTGAACAAAGACCATTCGCCACCTTTTTTAGACAACTATCTCCTCCCTGGTGGCCATAATGATCATTGTAGAGTTTAAAACAGTCGATATCGATCATTATAAGACTGATGAATTTTCCGCCTCGAGTTGCTCGATACCATTCTTTTTTCAGGGTGTTATCAAATATTCTTCGGTTTGCAAGACCGGTTAGGCTGTCAAGGGATGAAAGTTTTTCCAGAGTTCTGTTGGCTTCGGCTAATTGTGCCTGGCTTTCTTTAAGGGCCTGGAATGCCTCATCCCTTTGCAGCTGATTTATATATGCCTGGGAATGGTAGCGGATCCGGGCTATCAGTTCAATCGTCTCGGGTAATTTTATCAGGTAATCATTGGCGCCGAGCAGAAAGGCATCACTTTTGAAGGAGGATTCATTACTGGCAGAAAGAGCAATAATCGGTATTTTGGCGCTTTCCTTGTTTGCCCTGAAATAGCGCACCATCATCAGGCCATCAAATTCAGGCATAACAAGATCTTGAAGAATAACAGTCGCATTGATTTTTGCAGCAAGCCTGATAGCCTTGCTCGGATCCTGGCAGTAATGGAATTCGATATCTTCTTCGTTACTGAGAGCTTGCTGTATCCATTCAGCAACTTTTTCCTGATCATCAATGAGCAGAACAGTGATTTTGTGATGCTTCATTGAAAATTTTGAATTGGTTGTTGCATTCATGATAGCTCTTATTCATCGGATAGAAAAATTATTAAATCATCTTATTTTGCTGGAAGGGAGATTATCGTTACTTAAGCTTTCTGTGCTGCAGACCTGGATATTCCATAAAGAATAAATGAGTCAGGGGAACGGCTAAGTCTACACCGCTTTCTTCCTGATCTTGCTGGCGCCATGTCGGTGATGGATATGCTGATGAGGATGTGGGAGTATTCTTTCTGGCATGCCATTTCTCATCGAAAGGTAATTTGCGGGGAAATATATTGATCAGTAACCTGAACTCATTAGAAGTGTTGAGTTCATAAACAAAAACACTTATAATTTACCGTAATTAAATGTTAAGTCAAATGATTTATTGGTAATTTTATTGTTAAGTTGGGGGGGGGAGACTGCTGTAGCTGGTTCGAAATCAGTACAGGGCAGATCCTGGAGTGCGCGGGAAAGGGATGACCTCCCTGATATTATTCATGGCAGTGACAAATTGTAAAAACCGCTCAAATCCGAGGCCGAAGCCTGAGTGCGGCACTGTGCCGAAACTTCTCAGGTCGAGATACCAGCGGTATTCTTCAAGATTAAGATGCAGCTCCTTCATTCTGGCAACAAGAACATCATAGCGCTCCTCTCTCTGGCTGCCGCCAATTATCTCGCCCAGGCCTGGCAGTAAAAGATCCATGGCGGCGACTGTTTTATCATCATCATTGACCCGCATATAAAAGGGCTTGATAGTTTTGGGATAGTCAGTAATAAAAACCGGTTGCTTAAAGACATCTTCACTGAGATAACGTTCATGTTCCGCCTGCAGGTCTATGCCCCACCGGACAGGAAATTCGAAATTCTTACCGGCTTTTTGCAGAATGGCAACAGCTTCAGTGTAGGTTATGCGGGCAAAGGGTCTTTCGAGCACTTTTCCCAATTTCGCAAAGAGTTTTTTATCTACAAACTCGGCAAACAGGCTCATATCCGATTTGTCGTTTTCAAGGACATGGCGAACCAGGTATTTCAGGAATGATTCAGCCTGCACCATATTTTCAGCAAGATCGCAAAAGGCCATTTCTGGTTCAATCATCCAGAATTCGGCTAAATGACGGCTTGTATTGGAATTTTCAGCCCTGAATGTGGGACCGAAGGTATAGACATTTCCCAGGGCCATGGCATAAACTTCAGCTTGTAACTGACCGCTGACTGTCAAGTTGGCCGGTTTCCCGAAAAATTCGGTGTTAGTTTTTGCATCTGGCTTGTCTTTCAAGATAGGTGACGGGGCAACAACCTTAAACATTTCTCCACCACCTTCACAATCAATGGTCGTAATTATGGGGGTATGGACCAGGATAAAACCTTGTTCCCTGAAGTACTGATGGACCGCATAAGTGAGAGATGAACGGATTCTTGCAATGGCGCCTAAGCTGTTGGTGCGTGGTCTGAGATGCGCAATGTTCCGTAAGAATTCAAAGGAATGTCTTTTCTTCTGGAGAGGATAGCTTTCCGGGTCAGCCAAGCCGTATATCTCTATTTTTTCTGCGTGCAGTTCAACTGCCTGGCCTTTGGCGGGAGATTCCCTTAAAATGCCTAGTACACGGAGAGAGCATCCCGTGTGCAGTTTTAAAACTGTTTCCTTGTAATTTTCGAGGTCAGGGGAAGCTATAACCTGGAGGTTGGCAAGACATGAACCATCATTAATTTCCAGGAATGAAAAATTCCTGGCATCCCGTCGGGTTCTCAACCAGCCACGTATTTCAAGTGCCTGTTCAAGTGGTTCTGTCACCAGGACATCTTTGATTCTGCTGTATGGCATATCAAGTTACTCCCAAAATTCATGAAATAGATAAGTTATCTTTAAATCATTATATGAATTATCATATAATCATGGTGTCGACCAGTAGGGTATTTTGTTGGAATCTCTATTCAAAGCAACCTTGCAAAAAAACAATATACTATTTTGCAGGCCTATTATACCAGAACCTGCAGAGTGACCGTCTGCGAAGGGCAAAGGGAAATACTGTGAATAGGAGAAGCAGCCGGGCTATTTGCAAGGATGAATACCATTGAAATTTTCTGCTGGAAGTAATCACAGGATAATCGTCCAAAATAGTAAAAAGCAAATTGTGTTTTTTGCCCCAGGTACTCATCCGGCGAGATAAGAAGATTTCTTCCCCAGCATATGTTTTTTCATCAAACCCGCCTATTTCAAAAAAGCCCTGTGCCAGACAGAAGATGAAGCTCCCTGCTGCGAGCTTATTGGTTTTGGAAAGCCAGTTCCAGAACTTGACCAGCATATCGGCCATAAAGGGGAGTTGCGAATCAAAATTAAGGAGAGTGCCGCCGCCGCAATAGCTTCCACTTTCAAGAAGGGCAAGGGCCTCATTCAGCAGGGGAGGGGGAAGAATGGTATCGGCATCTAAAAAGATAAGGAAAGCGCTTTTGGCTGCTTGGGCTCCTGAGTTGCGTGCCCTGGCAATCTGGCGAAAAGGTTCAAAAACGATTTTGGCACCGCATTTTCGTGCAACTTCTGCGGTCATATCAGAGGAGTTATTGTCAACAACAATGATTTCCCCTGAAGATGGGACGCTTTTCATTGCCATGTGAAGACCTGCAAGAGTGTCAGGCAGAAAGACCTCCTCGTTATAGGCAGGTATTATAACTGAATATGATATATCCGTATCCTGGGCTGATTGTCTCTTGAGAGTTGAATGGACCATAGTTACTATTATAATAGTAGAAAGTTAGAAAATTTATACCGAGGGAAGCGAGCAAAAAATATAGTAAGCATTATATTCTTTTGCTACCAAGGAGCAATAAGCAATTTCAATAAGAGGCAACTATGAAGACATATGAATATAAGATAACAAAACACCCGGCAGAAACCTTCAATGAACTGGTCTACTATTGCACCGAAGCAGGAGAGTGCACATTGGATCAAATACCCCATGACCAGACTGAGATTCTCCAGAATATTTTAAATGCTGAGGGTGCAACCGGTTGGCAACTTATCCAGATATCATTCGGAAATAATGGCATCTTAGCCTTCTGGAAAAAAGAACGGCCGGTTTGATCCATGCTGAGGCCGCGGTACTACTGCTGCTGTAAATGTTACAGTTTTTTGCTAGAGGGAGCAGGAAGCTATGAAGGGTACCGATGAGCGTTTATGCCTGTGGAGAGTTGCATCGAACTCTGCGCTTATCCGGAATCATAGCTGACCTGCTACGGAGTAAGCAAGTACAAGATAAAATTTACATCCTTGCCTTGGGCCATTTACGAGGTGTATGCTGCTCGCACGCAAGAGCAGAGGCCGAGCTTTAATTGCGGTTACACCGAATTAATATCTTCAAGGTAATTCTTGAGTTTTTCCAGCAGGCTTTCCGGGAGTTCTTCTTTGTAGAGGAATGCCTGGGCTTCCTCACCAGTGATCTGCTGCTTGATCTCAAGCGGCAGTGACCGCAACACTGCCATTCTCTGGGGATCGGGCTTTTCTTTTCGGGGCCCGGCATGTCCATTATCCATTGTTTCTCACAGAAAATCAGTTACAAGAGATCATTCATTACAGCACATTCGCGGCAGATTTTCATTTTTTCCTTCCAGGTTTTCTGGGCTTTACATTCGCAGATTGTGCCATTGACCAGCCAACAGAATCTGCCGGCATTATATTCATAGGCTGGACATTCTTTGCGCCGCTTCGGGGGGCATTTCTTTATGATCCAACAGGGTTTTGCCAGGTCACGGTTTCCTCTTTTCCGTGATAAAAGAAAAAACATCTGCCGCTCCACATGTGTCGGAATGGAGCGCCAACCTTGTTCATAGCTGTATATGGCTTTCACTGAAACGCCGAGAAGCTGTGACATTTCCTTCTGGGTCTTGTCAAGCTTCGTCCGCGCCGCCACAAACTCTTCCTTTTCCACCTCTACCTCCAGATATTATGGTTTTGCCTGTTGTATGTTTTGAACCATGCGGCATCTATTATGCCATAGAAACGCTTTCAGGGAAAGAGGCTTTTACGATGGGGAGTTCCGGCCATCTTGTCGTGTAGGCAGGAGACTTTTTCATCTGGCGGAAATGCCAGTTCTTGGCAAGTCCGGCAGCAGCGGGCTGGATGGTGTCACGGCCCCAGCGCCTGTTGATCTCGTCCACTGCTTTCATGAGAGAGGTTTTGTCGCGTGGCGCTGGTGTCGTAAAAAGAGGCAGCTGTTCATGTTTGTCCGGCACAAGACCACTCAGCAGGACGCCGGCTTTCTGGTAGCGATAACCGGGCCGGTATATGGCTTTAAGGGATGCAAGAGCAACCTTGATCAGTGTTGCTGTGTGGGAAGAGGGCGCCGGCAGTGTAAAGGTCCTGCGGTTACAGTATTGCGGTTCATCTTTTCTGAAACTGTTGGTGCGGACAAAGACGTCAACTACAGTGGCGCGGCGGCCTCCATTGCGCAGCTTGGATGCTGCCTGGGTGGCATAGGTGGCAACGGCTTCCTGCAGATCGTCCAGTGTGTGTACCGGTTGCCCGAATGACCGGGAAGTGCAGATTGATTTCTTGGCCGGGCCTGTTTTTTCCAGGGAGATGCAGGGAATACCCCGCAGTTCCATAGCCGTCCGTAATCCGGTAACAGTCAGCAGTTTTCTTATCCAGGCATCGGTGCAGTTTTTAAATTCCAGCGCCGTGTAAATGGAGTGATTTTTCAGCCGGGCCGCATGGTGACGCCCTATGCCCCATATATCATCAACAGGTACGGCAGCCAGCAGACTGTCCGGGGGCTGCCGCTCAGTAATGATGAATATACCGGCCGCAGAGGGGGCTTTCTTGGCAAACCGGTTGGCAATTTTTGCCAGGGTCTTGGTGGGACCGAGACCGATGGAAACCGGTATGCCGGTATGTTTCTGCACAGTAGCCTTGAGAAAGCGGCACCAGCTTTCAAGATCATAATGTTTACCTGCCGGCAGCCTGACGAAAGCCTCGTCAATGGAATAGACTTCCACGTCCGGTTCAAAGCGCATGAGGACGTCCATGACACGCTGGGAAATATCGCCGTACAACGGGTAATTGGAGGAGAAGACCGCGACATTGTGTTTGCGGATGAGGGGTTCCTGTTTGAAATAGGGCGCACCCATGCCAAGGCCAAGGACCTTGGCCTCGTTGGAGCGTGCAATGATACAGCCATCATTGTTGGAAAGCACCACCACCGGCCTGGCTGCCAGATCCGGACGAAAAAGGCGTTCACAGGAAACATAGAAATTGTTGCAGTCTATGAGCCCGAACATTTCAGAGGCTGTGAATGGCATAGGTCGCTACTCCCCATATTTCCACCGGTGTCTCTTCGTCAATTTCCAGGTCCGGATAGTCAGGGCTTTCGGCAGCCAGCCGGCATGAAGTCTTGCTTTTTATCAGCCGTTTGACCGTCAATTCACCACTGACAACTGCAATAACAATACTGCCGCTGCATGGTTCAAGGGACCGGTCAACCACGAGGATGTCATTGTCATTGATCCCGGCACCAATCATTGAGTCCCCTGCCACCCTTACAAAAAAAGTGGCGGACGGATTTTTGACCAGGTATTCATTGAGGTCAAGTTTGCGGTCAAGGTAGTCATCCGCAGGGGAGGGGAACCCTGCGGAAATCCCGGAAAGAAAGAGCGGTCGGCGCAGGGAGGTCCCGCAGGCAGCAGGAAAAATCGCCCTGATGGAGGAAGTTTTTTTGATGTTCAAATGTTTATTCATTCTTTTCCAAGAACTTCAAGCAATTCTGGGGTAGGATACCCGTCAGCCGGCAGTTTTGCGGTGCGCTGAAATTCCTTTATGGCCTGCCGGGTCTGTGACCCGATAACTCCATCGACTGGACCTGGGTCAAAGCCTTGGGCTGCAAGGAGTTCCTGGATTTTCTCAACCTGGTTGCGGCTGAGCTGCTGTTCCGAGACTGGACGGGCTGTTTCAAAGGGCCCCTTGCCTTCTAGCCGGTCGGCAAGGTGTCCAACTGCAATGGCATAGAGATCGGACCGGTTCCACTGCAGAATGGTGCGGTAGTTGTCATAAACGAGGAAGGCCGGCCCTGTATGCCCTGCAGGCAGGACAAGAGAACCTTTCATGTTCACCCTGGGCAGATCATCACCATTGATTTTTCTTACCCCGAGGATCTGCCAGGCTGCCAGGGTCTTTTCCACCTCAAGTCCTGTCAGTTCGAGATTGAAAGAGGGGGGAAGCCTTACTTCACGGCCCCAGGTTTTGTCTCTCTGCCACCCGGATTTGGACAGGAAGTTTGCTGCAGACGCAAATACATCCGGCAGGCTGTACCAGATATCCTGTCTGCCGTCGCCATCCGCATCAACAGCAAAACGGACGAATGTGGAAGGCATGAACTGGGGCTGTCCCATGGCACCTGCCCAGGAACCCATCATGTCGCTTGTGGAAATATGCCCACCGTCAACAATTGAAAGTGCTGCAAGCAGTTCAGACCGGAAAAAATCGCTTCTTCTTGGGTCATGGGCCAAGGTTGCCAGTGAGCCGATAACAGGGAAACTGCCCAGGTAATCGCCAAAATTTGTTTCCAGGCCCCAGAAGGCCACAAGAAAGCGGGGTTGGACGCCATACTGCCTTTCAATATTCTCAAGGAGCTCTGCATGGAGCTCAAGCAGCATGCGTCCCCGTTCAATCCTCTTTTCCGTTACACGTGCGTCAAGATAGCCCCAGAATGTCTGGGTAAATTCCGGCTGTCTTCTGTCCAGTTCAATGACCCGCGGGATAGGTTGGAGATTATCCAGGGCCTCATGCAGAGTTGCGTCGCTGATGCCCTTTGACCGCGCCTCCTGCCGCAACCCTTCCAGCCAGTTGAGAAAATCCTCGCTGCATTGACCGGGCAGAGCCAGGACAGATAGTGTGGTTATAATAACCGCGAACATGAGTATGTATTTTTTCAAAGCCTGGACCATTTGCTTCGAGTTCCTCTTGACAGATAATCAACCGGACAGATCAGATATAAATATACAATAAAGATTTATATTTTCCTAAGGTTAATGGTTTGAAACGTAGAATTAAATGCATGGCAGAACAGTGCTGAAGCCATGGAGTAAAGCTGTAAGGTCGCTGTGAAGCAGGGTGTTTGATGCCAGGAGTTCAGGAATGAATGGTGAGAATGGAGAGCCGTTAAAATTTGAAAGTGTGCCGCCGGCCTCTTCAACCAGTAAATATCCGGCTGCAGTATCCCAGGGTTTAAGCCCGATCTCCCAGAATGCGTCCAATCTGCCACAGGCGAGGTATGCGAGATCCAGGGCGGCTGCACCAGGTCTTCTCACCCCTTGGGTATGCGTCAGGACTGTCTTCAGCATGGCCAGAATGGGGTCGGTTCTTTCCTGGAGATCATAGGGGAAACCCGTTGCCACCAGTGCGTTTCGCAAGGCAGAAACTTCAGACACTTTTATGCGCTGATTGTTCAGCCAGGCGCCTCCGGTACGCGTTGCACAGAACAGTTCTTCTTGTAGGGGATTGTAAATGACGCCTATCTGGCTTTGCCCTTTGTCATAAAGGGCAATGGAGACAGCAAACCAGGGGAAATTATGAGCAAAGTTAGTGGTACCGTCCAGGGGGTCAATGATCCAGACAGCCTCTTCGGGTATTTTGTCATAGGAGGCAAAAGATTCTTCAGACAGGACTCTTATTCCCGGCATGTTGTCCCCCAGGACATCAAGAATCAATTTTTCTGCTGCCAGGTCAGCTTCGGTTACCAGATCGATAACTCCCTTGTGATGAATCTGATGTGGTTGATCATAGCGCTCTTGCAGAACTGTTCCTGCTTTTACTGCCGCCTCTGTTGCTGTCCGGAGCAGTTCTTGCAGGTCCGGGGTGCGGCAATGCTGCAAACAATGTTCAATTTCCGTTGTTCTGTATCGTGTCTCTGATTTTTTCCCAGGCATTTTGCAAAGATTTCCTGTTTGGATAACTAATTGAAAGGATTATTGAATCATCTTCAAAGAAAGGTGTATGTTCTATGGAAACATTTTGGGGTAATTGCATTGCAGTGATGAAACGCTTGAATTCTTCGGCCGCCTGACTGGATCGCGGCATAAGTTTGCGGGATAACCACAGCATCAGATTTTTGGTTTTCTGCGGCGGGTTGGCATCCTGATGATGAAGGATCCCATGCATTTCATCATTGTCAAGTAAAGATGTAATACTCGTATTATCTCGGCTGGCCAACTCTCTGCACATGTGAAGCAGTTTTTTCTGGAAGCTGACGCTGAGCCGCAGGGATTTGATTATTTTTAAAAGGGTCATTCTGTCTTGAGGAGACAAGAGAATAAAGTCATGGGCAACTGAACCAGTTATTTGTCCTTGATGAATAGCAAGCAGAATCTGGTCTTCAAGATCGAGCAGTTTAAGGTTTTTTTTAAGAGAAAATGAATCAGGCTCAAGACCCAAACGCGGCAGAAACTCTCCAATAATTTGTTTTTCATCGGTAATTGCTCTCATTTTTTGCAGGAAAATCGCTTTTTCAATAATCGTGACCTCCCTGGAAAGTTGAATTTCTTCAAGCAAAATAGAAAAAACATCAACTTCTGGCAGCTGACGGGAAATGATAAGACAGGTGCATGTGTTTTCTGTTTGACGCGAACGAAAGCTCAGCAATCTTTTCCTGCCAGCGACAATATTGTAGGTATCCGAATTGATTTCTCTAACAACAGGAGGGTGCAGGATTCCATGCCTGGAAATTGACGCATTGAGTTTGTTGTCAAGAACGATTTCCCGCTCCGGAGAGATTGAGTAAGAGAAATCATCAAAGTCAATCTGTGCAAGATCAAGGTTTCTAAATTTGAGATTTGGATTCATGGGTCAGATAAAAAAATTAAAAAGGAGGTGTTCCCATAACGGGAAACCTCCTAATATAGCAAAGCTGAAAAGAAAAAAACCGGATAAGCTATTTCTTTTCGTTAGGTTCGCTAATCATTAATCTTTGTACGTAAAATCCCTGAAGGCTTAAAAGTGATCACCCGTCTTGGCTCAAGGATCAGCTCTTCACCGGTCTGAGGATTTCTTCCCCGCCTGGCGTTTTTGTCCTTGACGTTGAATTTCCCAAAGCCGCTGATCAAAAGTTCTTCCCCGCTGGCCAAACACCTTTTCATTGTAGTCAACAAGGCCTCGACAGCATGGGTAGCCTGGGCTTTTGTAAGGTTGTTATGACTTTTATAAACCTTTTGGACAAGGTCAGCCTTTGTAAGAGTCATATGCCAAGGTCCTCCTTTTAGAATAATAAATCACAACTAATCAAAATTACTGTTATTTGTCAAGAACTGAAAAAAATCAGTTACTTCTGCTGGCAACGAACCTTCTCTCTCTTATGCATAAAGGTATAACTTTAAAATCTTGCTCAACTGTGAACTGGTAAAAAGAGGCTCCGCTTTATGCAATCATTGTTTGTCAGGAAAATTGAAGCCGACTTTCACTTTGAAAAAATACCTGTTGTGCCAGCATAAATTGCTGTTGCGCCAAGTTCCTCTTCAATGCGTAAAAGCTGGTTATATTTGGCAACCCTGTCTGTTCGCGAGGGAGCACCAGTTTTAATCTGGCCGGTATTGAGAGCAACAGCCAGATCGGCAATGGTTGTATCCTCGGTCTCACCAGATCGATGTGAAATAACAGCAGTGTAACGGGCCCGATGTGCCATGTCAACAGCATCGATTGTTTCAGTTACCGTGCCGATCTGGTTAAGTTTTATGAGGATTGAATTGGCAATTTTTTCTGTAATGCCTTTGGCAAGGATTTTTGTGTTCGTGACAAAAATATCATCACCCACAAGTTGCACCCTATCCCCTAATTGTGATGAGAGCTCGGCCCAGCCATCCCAATCGCTTTCGTCCAGGCCATCCTCAATTGAAATCAAGGGGTATTTTTTAATCCAGTCAGCGTAAAAAGCGATGAGTTGATCAGTGGTTTTCTTCTTTTTTTTCTCGGCAGCCAGCACATAACATTTTTCTTTGGCATTAAAGAGTTCACTGGCGGCAACGTCCAAAGCAATGGCAATATCCTTTCCCGGGCTGTAGCCTGCCTGCTGAATGGCTTGCAATAAAGATTCCATTGCTTCTTCGTTTGACCTGAGGTTCGGTGCAAAACCGCCCTCGTCACCAACCGCAGTCTGATGCCCGGCTTTTTTTAACACAGATTTCAAACTGTGAAAAACCTCAACACCTGACCGTAAGGCTTCAGCAAAAGAAGGTGCGCCAATAGGCATTATCATGAATTCTTGAATGTCAACGTTGTTGTCAGCATGGGCACCACCGTTCAGCACATTCATCATGGGTACCGGCAGCAGCTTGGCGTTTACTCCTCCAAGATAACTGTATAAAGGCAAATCAAGTTCTATGGCAGAAGCCCGGGCCACAGCCATGGACACGCCGAGGATGGCATTTGCCCCGAGTTTTTTCTTGTTATCAGTAGCGTCGAGTTTCAGCATTGTTTCGTCAATGCTGACCTGCTGGGTTGATTCCAGGCCAATAAGAGCAGGCCCAATGACTTGATTTACATTTGCTACAGCCTGCAGCACTCCTTTGCCCAGGTATCTTTTTTTTCTGGTGTCTCTCAGTTCGAGGGCTTCACGTTTGCCTGTGGATGCCCCGGATGGAACAAGGGCTCTGCCCATGGCACCGGAATCAAGGTAAGCATCCACTTCAACGGTTGGATTCCCACGTGAATCTAGAATTTCCCGGCCAAGAATACCTATTATTTCTCCCATATTGTTCCTTTATGCAGGTTTACTTTTATAAATTTTGTTTAACCGACAACTTCGCCCATTTTAAAGATCGGAAGATACATTGCGACAACCAGGCCACCGATCATGCCACCCAGAAAAACCATCATGAAAGGCTCAATCATGGCAGTGAGGTTCTCAACTGCCTGGTCAACCTCTTCATCATAGAAATCCGCAATCTTTTCCAGCATGGCATCAAGGGCACCAACTGCCTCGCCCACATTGATCATTTGGACAACCATGGTTGGGAACACACCTGTTTCCTCAAGTGGTTCAGCAATGGGGCGGCCCTCACTGATAGCATCTGCAGTCCGATGGACTGCAGTTTCTATGACTTTATTGCCGGATGTCCTTGCCACAACATTGAGACTTTCAAGGATCGGGACGCCACTTTTCAGCATGGTGCCAAGTGTTCTGGTGAATTTTGCCACTGCAACCTTGCGTATAAGGTCTCCGACAATAGGAAGTTCGAGTACCATGGCGTCAATTTTTTTCTCACCGTTTTCAGTGGCATAATATTTCTTGAATGCAAAGATAATAAAGGCAATAAAAGCTAGACCGTACAAGAAATTATTTTGTGCAAATTTGCTGAGATTTACAACAATCTGGGTTGGGATGGGAAGAGCTGCACCAAAGTCGGCAAACATTTTCTCAAAAACCGGGACAACAAATAAGAGAATAATGCCCAGGATGACAATTGAGATGCAGAGACAGATAATAGGGTAGGTCATAGCACCCTTGACCCGTTTTTTAAGGGTCATGTTCTTTTCCATGAAAACGGCAAGCCGTGCCAGAATGGTATCAAGGATACCGCCTATTTCGCCTGCTTCTACCATGTTACAGAAGAGAGAATCAAAGACTTTGGGGTGTTTTTTTAAGGCGTCAGCAAATGTGGTACCGGTTTCAACATCAACCCGTATCTGGAGAAGTATTTTTTTGAAGGTCGGGTTATCCTGCTGATTACCGAGAATTTCAAGACCCTGGACAAGTGGTAGACCAGCATCAATCATGGTGGACAGCTGTCTGGTAAAAATAACAATATCCTTGCCGGTTACCTTGGGCTGGAAAAATTCTACGTTTTCGAAAAGATCTTTGGGCTTTTCTTTCAGTTTGGTGGGTGTAATTCTGATTTTTTTTAAATGACCGCGTGCCGCGTCAATATTGGGTGCTTCAATAATACCTTTTCGTTTTTCACCATACGAATTTTTCCCTTTCCAGATAAAATGTGGCATAATTCCCTCACTTCAGGTGAATTTTCAGCTAACAGGAAATAAAATTGAGGTTTTCATCATATTCCTATGTAACAAGTTTTTAATATTAAACGAAATAATATTTTAAAACAATAGTACAAATGATCTTGTCCAAGCTAAAAATGCCCAATTAACTTAATTGACAAGATAGAAAACATTTAATAGAATAAAATGTTTTACATTTTCAGACAAGTTAGCCTGTCCTGACCAAATGTTATTAATGCAAAGATTAAGCCATTGTTTTGATTTTAAAATTATAACTAGCAAAAATATAGTTTGAAGGTCAAAAATATAAAGATTCGGAATAAATATTTTTTATGAAGGAGCCTGGTATCATGCAGAGTTTTTTTAAACCAATAATTGAAAAATGTGATGGGTGTGAGAGAATAGTTGCTGAGGACAATGAAAGATTTTGTAAGACCTATGCAAATCCCGAAGCCAAGTGGCGAAACGGCTTTTGCAATTTTGCCACCCATGCCAAACCTGAAATAATTGTGCAAAAGGTTAGAGTCAATCCGTTGAAGGCATCAAAAAGGGCATCAGGTAAATAATATCTTTTTTACATTGCCATCAAACAAAAAAGCTCCTTTGAGAATCCTGGAAAGGAGCTTTTTTTGTTAAAGGCATGAATCAGGATCTTCCAACACCGAAATATGTAAAGCCAAGTTCTTTCATGTCCGCTGGGTGATAGACATTCCGGAGATCAACAAATACAGGTGTTCTCATAAGGGATCGTATTTTTTCAAGGTCAAG
>Ga0209742_10000235_pt1 | contig 31037 bp, 30 predicted proteins | sample DeeMarSeWOR38_10_FD_187462 | JGI IMG/M metagenome (GOLD analysis project Ga0209742, IMG submission 187462) | Marine sediment microbial communities from White Oak River estuary, North Carolina - WOR-3-8_10 (SPAdes) (version 2) | ecosystem: Environmental > Aquatic > Marine > Intertidal zone >...
TGTTCACGGCCGTGGTCGGCATGTTCCTCGCCGTGCCCGGCCTGCCGCCCCTCGGCGCCGTGCTGTGGGGGACACTGGGCATCGCGCTGGCGTCCGCATCCGCGGCTGCGATCAACCACGTGCTCGACGCACGCATCGACGCCGAAATGGCGCGCACTCGCCACCGGCCCCTGCCGCAGGGCACTGTGGTCGAGTCGCATGCCCTCGCCTTCGCGTTCGTACTGGGCGCGGCCTCGATGCTCGTCCTCGCGCTCCTCGTCAACGGCCTGACGGCCGTGCTGACCTTCTTCTCGCTCATCGGCTACGCTGTGCTCTACACGGTCTGGCTCAAGCGCGCCACGCCGCAGAACATCGTCATCGGCGGCGCAGCCGGCGCCGCGCCCCCGGTACTCGGCTGGACGACGGTCACCGGCTCCCTGCATCCCGACGCGCTGCTGCTGTTCCTCGTCATCTTCGCCTGGACGCCGCCTCACTTCTGGGCGCTGGCCATCGCCCGTCGCGACGAGTACGCCCGCGTCGGTATCCCCATGCTGCCGGTCACTCACGGCATCGGATACACGAAGCTCTACATCTGGTACTACACGGTGCTGCTCGCCGTCGTGACCGTGCTGCCGTGGCTCTCCGGCATGGCCGGGCTCCTCTACCTCGCGTGCGCAAGCGCACTGAACGGCATCTTCCTGTGGTACGCCTGGACGCTGCGCCGCACCGACCGTGCCGACCTGCCGATGCGCACCTTCAAGTACTCGATCCGGTACCTCGCCTGGCTATTCGCCGCCCTGCTCGTGGACCACTACCTCCCGCTCAGCTTCTGAGCAGGCGGCGCCCCGCCCCGCATGGCGACCCTCGCCAACCGGATCCGCAGGCTCCGTCGGGACACCTCCGACAAGATCCTCTTCGCGAGCGCCGAGGCCCGGCCGGGCCGCGTGCTGGCCAGCCGGGCCCTGATCGTCCTGTCGCTGTTCGCCCTCGTCACCGGTGTGCTCTGGCTGGACCGGGACGGGATCCGCGACCAGATCGACGGCGAGCTGTCATTCGTGGACCTGGTCTATTTCGTGGTCGTGAGCCTGACCACGGTCGGCTACGGCGACATCGTCCCGGTCACCGAGCGTGCCCGCCTCATTGATGCCATCATCATCACGCCCGCCCGGCTGTTCGTCTGGCTGGTGTTTGTCGGCACGGCGTTCGAACTGTTCTTCCACAAGGGGCTGGAGCGCATCAGGATGGCGCGGCTCAGGCAGCAACTGCAGGACCACGTGATCGTCTGCGGCTATGGGCACAGCGGCCGCACCGCGGCGGCGGAGCTCGTCCGGCGCGGCAAGCCGCCGGACGAGGTCGTGATCGTCGACCTAGACGAGGCGCTGCTGCAGGAGGCCGCGACCCGCGGTCACGTCGGCCTCAAGGGAGATGCCACCATGGAGCGCTCGCTGCGCGACGCGGGCGTCGAACGGGCGGGGGCCGTCATCCTGGCGACCGGGCGCGACGACACCAACGCCCTCGGCGCCCTGACCGTCCGGCAGCTCAACCCGAAGGTGCGGGTCATCGCCAACGTGCGCGAGGAGGAGAACGCCCCGCTGCTGCGCCAGGCCGGCGCGGACGTCACGGTCTCGCCCGCCCAGATCTCGGGTTTCCTGCTGGCCGACTCCGTCGGCAACCGCCACGTCAACGAGTTCGTGCTGGACGTGCTGAGCTCGGGCGGCCGGCTGCTCATGGTGGAGCGACCGGCGCGGCCCGAAGAAGCAGGCCGGCCGGTCGGTGTCGTCGGCAAGGCCATGATCCTCAGGCTGTATCGCGGCGGCAAGCCCGTCGGGTTCTGGGAAGCAGAGGGCCAGGCGATCCAGCCAGGCGATACGGTCCTGGCGCTCGAGGTGGAAGTGCCTGCGGAGTCGCCTCCGGCATGAACCCGATGGTCCTGTTGCAGATCGACTGGCACGCCGTCAGCGTGCTGGGCGTGGCGGTCCTCACTTTCTGGCTGTTCGCCAGCGAGCGACTGCCCGTGCAGACCACGGCACTGCTCGCCGTCCTGGCGCTGATGCTGATCTTCGGCATCTTCCCGTACGACGCCCGCGGCAGGGAACTCGGGCCTGAAGTATTCCTGGCCGGGTTCGGCCACAGCGCGCTCATCACCATCTGCTGCCTGATGGTTCTCGGCCGGGGGCTCGTCGCCACCGGCGCACTCGAGCCTGTCGCGCGGCTGCTCGCGCGGTTGTGGAAGTTCACACCGCAGTTCGCCTTCCTGCTGACGCTCGTCTTCGTCATGGGCGTGAGCAGCGTGATGAACAACACGCCGCTCGTGGTGCTCATCATGCCCGTGCTGCTGTCGGTCGCGGCCCGTACCTCGACCGCGGCATCCAACACGCTGCTGCCGATGAACTACGCGGGCCTGATCGGCGGCATGGCGACCACGATCGGTACGTCGACCAACCTGCTGGTCGTGGGGATCGCCGCGGACCTCGGCGTGGCCGCCTTCGGGCTCTTCGACTTCACGCGGATCGTGGCGATCGCGGCCGCCGTGGCGCTGCCCTACCTGTGGCTGGTGGCGCCGCGGCTGCTGCCCCGTAACGACACCGGACCGAGAAGCGAGTCGGCGCTCACATTCGATGCCGTGCTCGACGTCCGCAAGGGGAGCTTCGCGGACGGTCGCGAGCTGCGCACGGTGCTGAAGCGCGCAGGCAGCCTGCGCGTTCGCCGCATCCTGCGTGCGGGCAACGAGCTGATGCGATTGCCGACGCAGACGCTCAAGGCCGGCGACCGGCTCGTCGTCTCCGACGTCGCTGAACAGCTACGCGAACATGCCGCCGTGCTGGGTGCGGCGCTGCGCGCGACCGAGCCGCGCGATCCTGGCGATCCGGCGACCCAGACGCTGTCCCAGGCGCTGCTGACACAGGAGTCGGAATACACGGGCACGCCGACCGGCGTCGCACGTTTCGTCAACGACCACCGCGTCGCCGTCATCGGGATTCACCGGCCGGGACGCGAGGACGCGCTCGACCCGGCGAATACCCCTCCGAAGCCAGGCGACGTGCTGCTGGTCCAGGGGCCCCATAGCCGGATCGAGGCGCTCAAGGGGTCGCCCGGCCTGCTGGTGCTCGACACGCGCATGGCACTGCCGCATACGCGCAAGGCCCCGGTGGCCCTGCTCATCATGGCCGGCGTGATCGCCCTTGCTGCCACCAAGCTGCTGCCGATGGTCCTCGCCGCCGCCCTGGGCGTCGCCTTCATGCTGCTGACGGGCTGCATCCGCTGGCAGGAGGCGACCGATGCGCTCGCCTCGAACGTCATCATGATCGTGGTGGCGAGCCTCGCGCTCGGCGAGGCGCTCTCGGCTACCGGCACGATCGCCGCCGCCGGCAACGGGCTCGCCGTGCTCGGCGGTTTCGTGCACCCGGTGGTGATCCTCGCCGCGCTGATGCTGTTCATGGCCTTCGTCACCAACTTCGTCTCCAACAACGCGGCGGCGATCATCGGCACGCCGGTCGCGGTCGCGATGGCGACGACGCTCGGCGTCGATCCGCGGCCGTTCGTGCTCGCCGTCCTGTTCGGATGTAACCTGAGCTATGCGACACCGATGGGCTACCAGACCAACCTGCTGGTCATGGCCGCGGCGGGCTATCGCTTCAACGACTTCGTCAGGGCCGGCCTGCCGCTCCTGATCGGCATGTGGGCGGCGCTGACCTACCTGCTGTCGCGGGCGTACGGCTTGTTGTGAACGGCGAGCGGTGAGCGGGAAGGTATCCAATCCAGCCTTCCGGCTGCTCGCTGTTCACTGATCAACGCTCACTGATCCCTCCAACAGCCCCGTCCCCTACGAATGGATTCGTCTTCCGTTCCTGCCCGAAGGTGGACATCGGGCCGTGTCCCGGCACGAAGCGCACGTCGTCGCCGAGCGTGAAGAGGTTTCCCCGGATCGAGCGGATCAGCGTCGCGTAGTCGCCACGTGGGAAATCGGTCCTCCCGATCGAGCCCTGGAACAGCACGTCTCCCACGAAGGCCAGCCGCGAATCCGGCTCGAAGAACACGACGTGACCGGGCGTGTGCCCCGGGCAGTGCAGGACCTCCAGCGTGACCTCTCCGACGCTCACGGTGTCGCCCTGCTCGAGCCACCGGGTGGGCTCGAAGCCCTCGGACGCCGCGACACCGAACATGGCTGCCTGCTGCGGCAGCTGCTCGATCCAGAAGCGGTCGTCGCGGTGCGGCCCCTCGATCGGCAACGAGAAGCGTCGTGCGAGTTCCGCAGTCGCACCGGCGTGGTCGATGTGGGCGTGCGTGAGCAGGATCTTTTCGAGCGTGACGCCGTGCTCCTCGACCTGACCGAGGATCCGGTCCAGGTCGCCGCCGGGATCGATGACGGCCCCCTTGCCCGTCCGGTCGCACCAGATCACGGAGCAGTTCTGTACGAAGGGCGTGACGGGAACGACGACGGCTTTCAGGGTCATCGGAAGGGTCCGCTGGCAGGTGAGGCGGGCAGCAGTCTAGCGTTCCCGCGCCTCGCGTGCCGGCACCTCGTCGGCGAGGCGGCGCAGCGTACCGCCGACCCGCCGGGCCGTGCCAGCCAGCGCGAGGCCTCGCATGACCCAGCCCGCTACCGGGTGGCGCCGGAAGATGACGAGCCCGACCACCGCAACGCCGATGACCACGGGGCTCCTCGCGAGGCGCTGCCCGAGCGCCACGGCCCGGTCGATGGTGCGCAACGCGTTGCCGATGACCGCTGCGTCGAGCCTGAGTTCCTCCCGCTGCACGGCGCTCTGAGCGCGGAGCAGCTCGCGCCGCGCCTTGAGCTCGGCGACCCGCGAACTCAAGGCTCCTCCCTCGCGGTTCCCTGCAACGCCTCGCGGTCGCGACGAATCTCGTCGATGGTGGACGCCAGCAGCTTCGGTCGGGAGCGAGCCTTGGCGCGCACGACGAGCAGAGCGACGACGGTGACCAGCACGAACAGGCCCGCGGTGAGCGACGCTGCGAGCAACCGGTGCTCCTCCCAGTAGGCGACCACGACCACGAAGGCGAGCATCAGCACCGTGATGCCGCCGAAGAAGATCACCACGAAGGTCCACAGCAGGATCTCCGCCACGCGGTGGAGCTCCTCCTCGATCTCCGTGGTGAGCAGCTCGAGCCGCGTGTGCGCGATCGCGAGCGCGGTGGCGAGGACGTCGCGCACCGAGGCGAACAGCCCGCTCGCGCGACGCGGGCCGCGGCCCCCGTCGTCCCCCGCATCTGCCGTCATTCGCGTCAACGGCGGCCCGACAGCAGGCCGAGGATGAAGCCGATCCCCGCCGCCATGCCGATCGCGCCCCAGGGATTCTCGTGGACGTAGCGGTCGGTGGTGCGAGCCGCCTCGCGGGCCCTGAGCCGCAGCTCGCCCTCGAGTTCCGCCAGCCGTTCCCGCGCCTGCCGGACCGACTCCTCGGCCCGGGCGCGCGCCTGCTCGGCGCGCTCGCCGGCATGTCCCGCAGTGGCCTTCAGCAGCGCCTCGGCGTCCTCGACCACGACCCTCAGGTCTTCCATGAGTTGCGCCGTATCCGGCTTCTGGGTCGTCATGCTGACCTCCTCGTTCATCGCAGCCACGCCGCCGCGCCGCAGAAAACGGAGCGCACGGCACCTCTCGGCCCATCGTACGCGGACCCGCCGGCATGGCAATAGCGCGCTTCGCAGGGTGGTTTGCGCGCCCCGCCAATCGACGCATACTTGGGACCACCCGACGCCGCCGGCGGATCAGGAGCGGGGATGGAATGCGCTGGGAAGGCCGTAGACAGAGTACAAACGTCGAGGACCGCCGCGGGCAGAGGCTGCGCCGCGGCGGGGCCATTTCGGGAGTCGGCCTGCTGGCCGTCGTGGTCCTCGGCCTGTTCTTCGGCGTGGATCCGCGGGTCCTGCTGACCGGCGTCCAGGTCGTCAACACCGTTGCACCGACGGTGAGCGAGCAGGGCCCCTACGAGGAGGCTCCTGCCGAGGCGGAACGCCGCGAGTTCATCAGCGTGGTGCTCGCGGATACCGAGGACGTGTGGCGGGCATTGTTCCAGTCCCTCGGCGGCCAGTATCGCGAGCCCCGCCTCGTGCTGTTCTCGGGCGCCGTCGACTCCGGCTGTGGCTTTGCCCAAGCGGCCATGGGGCCGTTCTACTGCCCGCCGGACGAGCGCGTGTTCCTCGACCTGTCTTTCTTCGACGAGCTCGCCGGGCGGATGGGCGCCGGCGGCGACTTCGCGCAGGCCTACGTGCTCGCCCACGAGGTCGGGCACCACGTGCAGAACCTGCTCGGCACGTCGGACCAGGTGCAGCAGATGCGCCAGAGGGTCGGCGAGACGCAGAGCAACGAGCTGTCCGTGCGCCTCGAGCTGCAGGCCGATTGCTACGCCGGCGTGTGGGCGCACCACGCCGAGCGGATGCAGCAGATCCTCGAGGCCGGCGACGTCGACGAGGCACTCGGCGCCGCGAGCGCGGTCGGGGACGACCGGCTGCAGAGGCAGGCCCAGGGCTACGTCGTGCCGGACTCCTTCACGCACGGGACGTCGGAGCAGCGCATGCAATGGTTCCGTGCGGGCTTCGACTCGGGGGATCTCGCCGCCTGCGACACGTTCTCGCACCGGGGGGCGTAAGCTGCCGGGATGACGAATGACAGGTCAGGAGCCGACGCGGCCCCCGGCATCACCGTCTACTGGCAGCCGGGCTGCACCAGCTGCCTGCGGACGAAAGAGCTTCTCACGGCCCACGGGATTGCCTTCCGCTCGGTCAACGTGCGTACCGACGCGGGTGCACTTGCGGAGCTCGACCGGCTCGGCGCCAGGACGATCCCGGTCGTGTCCCGCGGCAGCGAGTACGTCCTCGCACAGGACATCGACGAGCTCGCCCGCTTCGTCGGAATCGAGGTCCGGCGCGAGCGGCTCGCTCCGGATGAGCTCGCGGCACGGCTGCAGGCCCTGCTCGCAGCCGCGGAGACGCTCCTCGCTGCGATGCCTCGCGAGCGGTTCGCGGAGAAGCTGCCGCAGCGCGAGCGCACCTGGCTCGACCTCGGCTTCCACGTGTCTATGATCGTCCAGGGGCTGATCACCGCGGGCACGGGTGGCGAGCTGGCCTACGAGATCTACGAGCGGCGGGCACCCGCTTCGTGGAGCGATGCCCAGCCGGCCGTCGCCTTCAGCCGCGCGACGCAGCAGGCCCTCGACTCGTGGTGGACGCGGGCGCGGCGCAATCCGGGTCTTCGCGTGCGCACCTACTTCGGCGAGGTCCCGCTCGCCGCTCTGCTCGAGCGCTCGGCCTGGCACGTCGCGCAGCACTGCCGGCAGCTCGATCACCTGGTGCACGCGGTCGCGGGAGTGACCGATGCGCCGCGCCTTCCGCCGGAGCTGCTCGACGGGCTTCCGCTGCCCGAGGCGGTGTGGGACGCGGAGGTGCGACCGGAATAGAGAGCGGTCGAGGAGGGGACAGTCCCCTTCGGGGACAGTCCCCGTCGACCGCCTCGGCCGCCCACGAAAAAGGGAGCGAGGGGTCGACCCTCGCTCCCTGTAGTCGAGCGCTTTCTTGCCGGCGCCCTAGAACTTGTACCAGACGCTGAACGACACCTGGTTGCCCTTGATGTCGCAGGAGCCGGCTGTCGGCGTGCAAGTGGTCGGTGTCAGCGTGGAGTTGAGCCACTCGAGGCCGGCCACGTACGGGCCCGTCGAGTACATCACCGACGCGGCGATCTGCTCGTTCTTCTTGCGACTCGCGCCTGCTGCGACGGCATCGGCCTGGTCCAGGTCGTCCATCCCGTAGAACAGGTGGGCCGCCCAGCCCGAGCCGAACTTGAGGCTTCCCTGGATCCAGCCGCCATTGCTCGAGATGTCACCGAACTGGGTGATGCTGCCGAACTGGTTGCCGATCGCGGTGCCCGTGTAGACCTGCCCCTGCAGGGAGAACGGGCCGAAAGAGGCCTTGGCACCGACCTGGACCGCCGTTCCGTCCAGCGAGTCCTTGTCGGTTCCCGCGCAGACGTCGACGGTGGGAGAGTCGCCTGCTCCGTTGCAGTCCTTGGAATCGTAGTGTCCGACGACAAAGACGCCCCAGTTCTTGCCCGATAGGTCGAGCCGGGCCTCGAACTGCGGCGTGCCCGCCTCACCGCCGCTGCCATCGTTCAGGTTGTTGGGACCGCTCCACGACCCACGCATCATGGCCAGGCTCAGCTTGGTCTTCAGGGCGTCACCACCGAAATCGTGGTAGACGAACAGGCCGGGGAAGCGCCAGCCGATCTTGCCCGTCCCGTAGCCGAGCGGAAACGCGACATGCGTCGGCGAGGCTGGCACGTAGCCGAACATCGGCGACCAGGCCTGGCCGATGCGGAAGGTGGTCTTGTTCCGGACTATGTCGACGTACGCGAGCCGCAACCGCGGAGTCTGCTGCTCGTCGCTGAAAGCACCTGTGCCGTTGAAACCACCGAAGAAGTCAGCCTCGATGGTCCCGTTGAACTTGAGCCCGCTCGCTTCCGGCCCATTGAAGGCCAGCGTGATCCGGGTGTTGCGCACGTCGCCGCCGAAGACCCATTCGTCGGTCGAGCGATCGGTCGTCGGCCACTGCGCGGCCTGACCGTTCGAGAAGGCGAAATCGTTGTCCTGCATGTACAGCGAGGCGATGACGAACCCCTTGATCGTCAGTCCCTCAGCCGTGCCGGTCTTGACCTCTCCGGCGCTCGCCACGCCCGGCAATGCCAATGCGCTCGCAACAGCCAGCGCCGTCGCGGTCCGTTTGATCGTGGAATCCATGATGTGACCTCCCCCGTTGGGCTGTTGCAGGAGAATGCGCCCGGCCCCGCCCCCCCTCTATTGGCGGATGGTCTAAACAACGCGTGGCTTTTGCGCAACGAGGTGGCAGCGAGTCGGTCGCGCGGATCGTGGAAACCACGTACTCGCGGCCTCCCCGTGGCAAGGGAAATCCGTTGCGTGCGTGGCGTTCGACCAACGTCCAATTCATGCGGGAGGGGGGACGTAAAATGCTTGGCCGTATCACAGCCGGGCGTCCCGGAGGACGCCGCCGACGGGGGAAGAACCATGATGGTGAAGACACACCCGGTGCCGGAGTCGTTCGCGGCCCGCGCCGTCGTCAAGGAAGCCGACTACAAGGCGATGTACGCCGAGTCGGTCGAGAACCCGGATGCCTTCTGGTCGAAGATCGCAAAGCGTGTCGATTGGATCAAGTTCCCGACCAGGATCAGGAACGTCTCGTTCAAGGTCGAGGACTTCCGCATCAAGTGGTTCGAGGACGGCGTGCTCAACGTCTCCGTCAACTGCCTCGACCGCCAGCTCGCCAAGCGCGGCGACAAGACGGCGATCCTGTTCGAGGGCGACGACCCGTCGGTGTCGGGCAAGATCACCTACCGGGAGCTCTACGAGCGTGTCTGCCGCTTCGCCAACGCGCTGCGCGGCATGGGCGTGGGCAAGGGGGACCGGGTCACGATCTACATGCCGATGATCCCGGAGGCGGCCGTCGCGATGCTCGCCTGCGCCCGCATCGGGGCGATCCACTCGATCGTCTTCGGCGGCTTCTCGCCCGACTCGCTCGCCGGCCGCATCCACGACTGCGACTCGAAGCTCGTGATCACCACGGACGAGGGCGTACGCGGCGGCAAGAAGATCCCGCTCAAGGCCAACGTCGACGCGGCGCTCGACAAGCACGACCTGCCGTGCGTCGAGAAGGTCGTGGTGCTGCGCTACACCGGCGGGAAGATCGGCTGGAAGGACGGCCGCGACGTCTGGTGGGAGGACGCGGTGAAGGGTCAGCCGGCGGAGTGCAAGCCGGAGCCCATGAACGCCGAGGACCCGCTGTTCATCCTGTACACGTCCGGCTCCACGGGCAAGCCGAAGGGCGTGCTGCACACCACGGGCGGCTACCTCGTGTATGCCAACTTCACCTTCGCCACGGTCTTCGACTACCGCGAGGAGGACATCTTCTGGTGCACCGCCGACGTCGGCTGGGTGACGGGCCACAGCTACGTGGTCTACGGCCCGTTGTCGAACGGCGCGACCAGCGTCATGTTCGAGGGCGTGCCCAACTACCCGACGGTGAGCCGCTTCTGGGAGGCGGTCGACAAACACAAGGTGACGATCTTCTACACCGCGCCAACGGCAATCCGCGCGCTCATGCGCGAGGGCACCGAGCCCGTCAAGAAGACCTCGCGCAAGAGCCTCCGTCTGCTCGGCACCGTCGGCGAGCCGATCAACCCCGAGGCCTGGGAGTGGTACTACCAGGTCGTGGGCGACGAGCGCTGCCCCATCGTCGACACCTGGTGGCAGACCGAGACCGGCGGCATCCTGATCTCGCCGCTGCCCGGCGCGACGGACCTCAAGCCCGGCTCCGCGACCAACCCGCTGCCTGGCGTGCAGCCGGCGCTCGTGGACGGCGACGGCAAGGTCCTGGAGGGCGCCACCGAGGGCAACCTCGTGCTGCTCGACAGCTGGCCGGGACAGATGCGCACGGTCTACGGCGACCACGAGCGCTTCATCCAGACCTACTTCACGACCTTCAAGGGCATGTACTTCACCGGCGACGGCGCGCGCCGCGACGAGGACGGCTACTACTGGATCACCGGTCGCGTCGACGACGTCATCAACGTCTCCGGTCACCGCATGGGCACCGCCGAGGTCGAGAGCGCGCTGGTCGCCCACGCGAAGGTCGCCGAGGCGGCCGTCGTCGGCTGCCCGCACGACATCAAGGGCCAGGGCATCTACGCCTACGTCACGCTCGTGGCGGGCGAGACGCCGACCGAGGAGCTGCGCAAGGAGCTCAGGGACTGGGTGCGCAAGGAGATCGGCCCGATCGCCTCGCCGGACTTCATCCAGTGGGCGCCCGGCCTGCCGAAGACCCGCTCCGGCAAGATCATGCGCCGCATCCTGCGCAAGATCGCCGCCGACGAGTCCGACCAGCTCGGCGACACCTCGACGCTGGCGGATCCGTCGGTGGTGAGGGAGCTCGTCGACCACCGCATGAACGTCGGCAAGCGGGCGTAGCGACTAAAGGGCCATGACCAAGGAAATCCTGGTCGCCGACGACCATCCGCTGTTCCGTGAGGCGCTCCGGCACGCGGTAGGCCGTGCCGTTCCGGACGCCGCGGTCGTCGAGGCGGACTCGGTCGCAGCGCTCCTCGAGGCCGCCGAGAGGCACCCGGGCGCCGAACTCCTGCTGCTCGACCTCAACATGCCCGGCGCGCAGGGATTCAGCGCACTCGTCCAGATGCGCTCCCATTTCCCGACGCTGCCGGTGGTCATCATCTCGGCGATGGAGGATCCGGCGATCATCCGCCGCTCCATCGCGCACGGTGCGGCCGGGTTCGTACCCAAGTCCTCAGCCGTGCACGAGATGGTGGAGGCCCTGCAGGCGGTGCTCGAGGGCGACGTCTGGGTGCCGCCCTCGGTGGATGTCGACGCGCCGGCCCTGGAAGACTCCGAGGCCGACATCGCCTCGCGGCTCGCGAGCCTGACGCCGCAGCAGTTCCGCGTGCTCTCGATGCTGTCCGCGGGGCTGCTCAACAAGCAGATCGCCTACGAGCTCGGCGTTTCCGAGGCGACCATCAAGGCGCACATGACGGCGATCATGCAGAAGCTCGGTGCCACCAACCGGACCCAGGCGGTAGTGCTGGCCCAGCGACTCGCGCTCGACACACCGGTCACGGCGCAGGCCGCCGGTCACTGACCGGCAAGCGCTTCCCTTCGCCCGGTCAGGCCGGTTGCTTCTCGGATCGCTCCGCGTTGGCGGCCATCGCGGAGCGCCGGCGCGCGAGCGCGGCCAGGAGCGCCCTCAATGCCGCGGGCTTGATCGGCTTGTGCAGGACCCCGAATCCCTCGCGCCTCGCCTCCTGGGCGAGTTCGGCACTCGCGTTCGCAGTGATCAGCGCGCCGGGACGGCCGCCTTTCAGCCGCGTCAGCCGCTTGAGCGCCTCGAGCCCCGTCTCGGTCTCGCGCAGGTGAAAGTCGGCGAGGATCACGTCAGTGTGACCGTCCGCCGCCACGGGCTCCGCCTCGGCGATCGAGCGCGCCCCGATCACCGTCACCCCCCAGCGACCGAGCAATGCGGCCATGCCGTCCAGGACGTCCGGGTCGTCGTCGAGGCAAAGGACTGTGAGCCCCGCAAGCGCAGCGCCTCGCACGCGGCCCCGGCTGCCGTCGACGGCCCGCAAAGGCGGCGCGGCGCGCGGCACGCGGATGGCGAAGACGCTGCCCCGCCCGGGCGTCGAGCGGACGGTCAGGTGATGGTCGAGCGCGCGGGCGATGCGCTCGCAGATCGACAGGCCCAGCCCGAGGCCCTTCTCGCCCCACGGCGAGGCCTGGTCGAGGCGCCGGAACTCCTCGAAGATCACCGTGAGCGCCTCGGCCGGTACGCCCGGGCCGGTATCCCAGACCTGGAACTCCACCTCGTCTCCGCGGCGCCTGCAGCCGACCAGCACGCGGCCCGAACGCGTGTAGCGCAGCGCGTTGGCGATGAAGTTCTGCAGCACGCGCTTCAGCATGCGCGCGTCGGTGCGCACGGCCAGCGCCGTCCGGGGGACGCGCAGCTCGAGCCCGCGGTCGGCCGCGAGCGGGGCGAACTGCTCGCCGAGCGCTTCGAGCAGCCGCGATGCCTCGACCGTGCTGAACTCCGGCTGCACGGCCCCGGAATCGAGCTTGGAGATGTCGAGCAGCGCGTCCAGCAGCTCCTCGGCCGCGCGCAGCGACGTGTCGACCCGCTCGGCAAGACTGGCGATGGCGGGATCGGCCAGGTCGCGCGAGCGTAGCGCGGAGACGAACAGCCTCGCGGCGTTCATGGGCTGCAGCAGGTCGTGGCTCGCCGCCGCGAGGAAGCGCGTCTTGCTGTGGTTCGCCTGCTCGGCCTCGAGCTTGGCCTGCCGCAGCTGCTCGGTCCGCTCCTCCACGCGCAGCTCGAGCGTCTCGGCGATCTCCCGCAGCTCCTGCTCGACCTGCTTGTAGTCGGTCACGTCGGTGAACGTGGAGACCATGCCGCCTTCCGCCATGGGCTGCACCCGCGTCTCCACGACCTTTCCGTCAGGCCGGCGACGCTCCGAGACGTGCGGCGTGCCGGCGCGAAGGTGGGCCATGCGCCGCCGGACCTGGTCGGTCAGGTCGCCCGGACCGCAAAGCCCCCGCTCGACGTTGAAGCGGATGGATTCCGCGATGGGCATGCCGACGTAGAGGAACCCTGGCGGGTAGTCGAACAGGTCCTGGTATCGCTGGTTCCAGGCGACCAGCCGCAGGTCCCGGTCGATCATGCTGATGCCCTGGGACATGTTCTCCATCATGGCCTCGAGCAGGCCGCGGTTCAGGCGCAGGCGCTCGCTCGTCTCGTCCAGCAGGGAGACCACCTGCTCGAGCTTGAGCCCCGAACCCCGCAGCGTGCTCGTGAGCATCATGCGTGCGGAAGCCGAGCCGATCGCGCCGGCCAGTTCCCGCTCCACTGCCTGCACGAGGCCGACATCGGCCCGGTCCTCCACGGCCAGTTCCCGGCCCGTGGCCCGAGCGTGCTGCGCGAGCAGGCGGGCAGCGACCCGCGGCCCGAGCACGTGCTCGGCCAGCGTCATCAGGTCGCCGACGGTCGTGCTGCCGGGAAGCGGCGCGTCCCGCGCTCCCCGCCCGTGCGTCGCCGGCTCGAGAAAGGCTGCAGCCTGCAGTTGGGCGCCGAGGCTCGGCCGGAAGCGTGCCGAGAGCAGCACCAGCATCCCGACGTTGGCGAAGAGCGACCAGAACACGCCGTGCGTGAGCACGTCGGGGGCCGTCCACCCGAACAGAGCCTGCGGCGCCAGGAACGCGACGCCCCACGGCCCGTCCCTGATCCACGCCGGCGGCTCGCCGTCGATTGCGAGCAGGCTCGGCAGCAGCAGCGTGTAGAGCCAGATCGCGTACCCGGTGATCAGGCCGCCCAGCACGCCGGCCCGGCTGGCGCGCGGCCAGTAGAGCGCCGCGATCAACGTCGGGGCGAATTGCGCGACCGCCGCGAAGGCGAGCAGCCCGATGGAGGCCAGGCTCGGCGCCGATGGCACGCCGCGGTAGTAGGCGAAGGCGAGCGTGAGCACGCCCACGATCGCCGCGCGACGCATCCAGAGCACGAGAGAAGTGGTGTCACGCCGGCTCGGTGGCCGCTCGGTGCGCAGGCGCCACACGAGCGGCAGCAGCAGGTCGTTACTGATCATCGTCGCCAGGGCGACGCAGACGACGATCACCATGCCGGTGGCAGCAGAGAACCCGCCGACGTAGGCTAGCAGCGCGAGCCACTCGTGGCCGGCGTTGAGCGGCAGCCACAGGACGTAGCTGTCCGGGCTCGTGCCGGGTTCAGCAATCGCCAGGCCCAGGGCCGCGATGGGCACCACCACCAGGCTGACGATCGCGAGGTAGAGGGGGAACATCCAGCGCGCCTTGGAGAGGTCGCGCGGATCGGTGCACTCCACCACGCCGACCTGGAACTGGCGCGGCAGGCAGAAAATCGCCGTCAGCGCGATCGCCGCCTGGGTCAGGAATCCGGCCGAGGTCTCGCCGCCGGAGGACAACGAGCGTGCGGCGGGCGCGAACTCCAGCGGCCCCCCCAGCGCGATCAGCGCGAACGCGCCGACTGCGACGAAGGCGAGCAGCTTCACCAGGGACTCGACGGCGATGGCCAGCATCATGCCGGGATGATGCTCGGCCGCGTCGACGCCGCGCGTGCCGAACAGGATGGCGAACAACGCCAGCATCACGGCCACGTACAACGCACTGTCCGCGAACCACGGGCCGGTCGAGCCGCTGTCCGCCGCGCCGGTCAGGACCTGGATGCTCATCGCCACCGCCTTGAGCTGCAGCGCTACGTAGGGCACGGCGGCCGTCAGGGCGACCAGCGTGATCGCCGCGGCCAGCCGACTCGACTTGCCGAAGCGCGAGGCGATGAGGTCGGCGATCGAGGTGACGTTGTGCCGCTTGGCGACGCGCACCAGGCGCTCGAGGAACGGCATGCCGAATAGGAAGAGGAGCATGGGGCCCAGGTAGATGGGCAGGTATGCCGCACCGTCGCGGGCCGCCGTGCCCACGGCGCCGTAGAACGTCCAGCTCGAGCAGTACACGGCCAGCGCGAGGCTGTACACGACCGGACGCATCCGGTCGTTGGCCGGGTAGGTGCGGTAACGATCGCCGAACCAGGCGATCGCAAACAGCGCCCCGACGTAAGCGAGCGACACGAGCAGCAATCCCCACCCCGGGATCATGCCCACCCCCCGTTGGCCGGCACAGGCCGGTCCCCGTCTATACGACGCGCCGGCGCAGTCTTGCAACCGGGCGTGAGGGCACTGCCGATACCGCACTGCATCATGAAGCGGGTTAAGCTATCGCTCGCCAGACCGTGAAGGGCGCGCGATGAAGCAGATGCAGGCACTCGTTCCGGTCCTCCTGCTGTCGGGCAGCCTCGTCCTCGGTGCCTGCGCGGAGGAGCCGGAACAGGCGCCGCCGGATGGGCGGCTGACCCTGGCGACGTGGAATCTCGAGTGGCTCATCGAGCCCGCCACGTTCGACGAGCTCGCGCGGATCTGCCTCGCGCGCGGGGCGCGTGCCCGCGGCCACCAGCGCACGATCCCCTGCGACCTCGTGCCCGGGCGTCGCTGGAACGAGGCGGACTTCGACAGGCTGCGTGCGTTCGCTGCGAAGATCCCGGCGGACGTGGTCGCGCTGCAGGAAGTCGACGGCGTCGGCCCCGCGCGCCGCGTCTTTCCTGCGTACGAGCTCTGCTTCACTTCCCGGCCCCACGTGCAGAACGTCGGGTTCGCGGTCCGGGCGGGGATTCCGCATCGCTGCAACCCCGACTACCGGGCGCTGGGGCTGCCGGACGACGACGTGCGCTGGGGTGCCGACGTGACGCTCTACCCCGGCACCGGCCGGGAGATCCGGCTGCTCGCAGTCCACCTCAAGTCGGGCTGCAACCGCGACCCGCTCACGACCGACCGCGACGCCTGCCGCACGCTGCAGGCGCAGGTGCCCGTTCTCGAGGCGTGGATCGACGCGCGCGCGGCGGAGGGCTTGCCGTTCGCCGTGCTCGGCGACTTCAACCGCCGCTTCGATCGCGAATTCCCGCCGTCGCGCACGGCCTCCGGCGACATCGTGGCGATGTGGCCGGAGATCGATGACGGAGATCCACCCGAGGCCGACCTCCTCGATCCGGGCAGCGCGCCAGCGACGGAGGCCTGCCGGCAGCAGGACCCGGTGCGCCCGCCGATCGACCACATCCTGCTGAGCGCCAGCCTCGGACGCGCGGCAGTGCCGGGCTCCTACCGCATGTGGACCTACCCGCGCGGCGCGGACCCGGGGCGCTGGCCGGATCACTGCATATTTTCCGTGAGCCTGGACATCCGATCGCTGCGGAGCTGAGTGGCTCGGCGCCCGTCCCTGGCGCCCGGCCCGCGGCACGAAGACGGAGAAAGAGCGATGAGCTACGACCCGGACAACATCTTCGCCCGCATCCTCCGCGGCGAGATCCCGTGTCACAAGGTCTACGAGGACGAGCACACGCTCGCCTTCATGGACATCATGCCCCAGTCGGACGGGCACACGCTGGTCGTTCCCAAGGCACAGGGCGCGAACATCTTCGACATTCCCGCGGACGCGCTGGCCGCCGCCGTCCGCACCACGCAGCACGTCGCGCGGGCGGTGCGCAAGGCGTTCGACCCGCCGGGCATCATGATCACGCAGCTGAACGGCGCACCTGCCGGCCAGAGCGTGTTCCACCTGCACTTCCACGTCATCCCGCGCTACGAGGGCCAATCGATGCGCGTGCACGCGGGCAGGATGGGCGACCCCGAGGTACTGGCGGGGCACGCCGCACGCATTCGCGCCTGTCTCGAGTAGCTCGCGCCCCGTTCCGCGGCGCCCCGCCGCCGCTCCGTCACACTCCGGAAACGAATCCGTCGCCGCTCGTTAACGCAAGAGGCTCACGCTCGGGCCATGGGATTCGAGTTCGAGTCGACCAGAGCCGACCCCCGGCGCGACGCCGAAGCCCTGCGCCGCCTCGGCGAGCTGGAGCGTCGCTGGCGACTGGCCTGCGAGGAGCTCGACGCACCACTGTCCGACGTCCGGGCATTGGCGGGGGCGCCCGACGAGTCGGCCAGGCTGACTCGGGCGCGGGCGCGCCTGCTCGACGCCCGTCGACGGCGCGTGGTGCTCGCAGAACAGATCGAGCGGCTCGAAGCCGAGCTCGACCTCGACGGCACGTTGATCTGACCGGCGGCGGCGCACGCCGTCACCGCTTCGGGCCGGTAGCGGGATCGGGCCCTCGTCAGGAGGAGGAATCGCGCTCGATGGCCCGGCCGGCCGCACTCCACCCCAGGTAGTCACCCTCGAGGTGATAGATCCGCTTGAAACCCGCGCGCTCGAGGATCCCCAGCGCAATGCCGGTTCGCCGGCCGCTCCTGCAGTACACGACGACATCCTTGTCGCGAACCTGCTCCAGCTCCCCGATCCGGCTCTCGAGTTCATCGTGCGAAATGTTGATCGCCCCCGGCACGTGGCCGTCCGCGAACTCCTTCGCCGTTCTCACGTCGAGCACGACGAGCTCGGAGTCCTCGCCTTGGATCCGCTCCAGCAGCTGCTCCTGGCTCACCTTGGGTGCGCCATCCGCGCACGCGAGCCCCGACAGAAGTACGGCAAGCGAGACGACCAGCACTCGAAGCATTGATTCGATCCTCCGTCCTGTCAGACGAGCACGAAGGTGACCCGCATTCGCACCTTGTAGCTCGTGACCTTGCCTTTCTCGACGACCACTTCCTGGTCGGCGATCCATGCCCCGGTGACGTTCTTCAGAGTCTTGTTCGCGCGCTTGATGCCGCTGGCGATCGCGTCCTCGAAGCTCTCCCGGGACGTTGCCGTGATCTCGGTGACTTTCGCAACTGTCATGGCTGCAACCTCCTGCTGCGGGGTCGCCGCCTCGCGGTCCCAACCGGCGCTGCGGGACCCTCGTCTGCACTCCCATCCTATCGCAGATCCGGCCGGCCGCGGCGCCGGCTGTGGAAAGCCGCAGCGCGAGTCGGACTCAGTCCGGCTTGGCCATGCGCCCCAGCGCCACGCCGCAGAGACGGAAGATCCTCCAGGCCTCCTGCGGCTCGGCGCCGAGCCCCTGGTAGAAATCGATGGCTCGGCGGTTCCAGTCGAGGACCGCCCACTCCATGCGCCCGCAGCCCCTTTCGACCGCGATCGCGGCGAGATGCCGGAGCAATGCCTGTCCGTAGCCCCGGCCGCGATGTGCCGGCCTGACGTACAGGTCCTCGAGGTACAACCCGCGGCGGCCGACGAAGGTGGAGAAGTTGTGAAACCAGAGCGCGAACCCGACCACCTCGTCGTCCAGCCTCGCCAGCACCGCCTCTACGTTGGCCTGCGGCCCGAAGAGTGCCGCATCGAGTTGCGCCGGCGTGGCGACGACCTCGTGCGAAAGTCGCTCGAACTCTGCGAGCTCCCGGACCAGCGCGAGCAGCGTGTCGACGTCGCCGGGGCCGACCCGGGCGATGACCAGTCTCGAGCTCATCTCAGCCTCCGCCGTCGGCCCGCGGGCGCAGGTTGGACGCGTGCAGGTGGAGGATCTTCCACCCCGCCGCGGAGCGGCGGAGCAGGACGCTGCGCCGCCCCGGCGCGCCTTCGATGCCGACGGTGAAGGTCGCAAGCGCGTGGCCGGGTCCCGCACCGCGGGTCTGGAGCTGCTTCGGCGCGAAGCCGACATACGGCGTCGCGACGCCGCGTCGCTGCCACGCCGCAAACAGCCTGTCGAAGCGTTCCAGGATCGCGGCCCGACCCGCGACGAGGTCGGGCGTGTCGTCGAAGGGAAAGTACATCGTGGCCTCGGGATCGAAGCTTTCGCCGAGCAGCGCACGATCTCCGGCGTCGACGGCCGCCAGGAAGCCGGTCACGACCCGCTCGATCTCTTCGGCTGAAGGAACCGAGGCGTCCCTCGGCCCGGCCACGTGCCCCATGTCCTCTCCTCGCATCCCAGCCCGCCGGACGTCGCCTATCATGCCAGCCCGGTGCTCCCGCCTCACCCGACCATGGAGATCCCGATGCTCAGAAAGATTCGCAACGCGCTGGTGCGAGGGCTGGTCGTCGTACTGCCGATCGCGCTCACCGTCTGGCTGCTGTGGTGGCTGGGCTCCTCGACGGAGGCGCTGCTGCACCAGCTGATCGTCGTGTTCGTGCCGGCCGAGTACTACCGGCCAGGCATGGGAATCGCCGCGGCGCTGGTCCTGCTGATCGGCGCTGGAGTCCTGGTCAACGCCTTCATCGTCCGGCGCATGCTCGCGGCCTGGGAAGCGCTCATGGAGCGGATTCCCATCGTCAAGAGCATCTACGGCGCGGTACGCGACTTCGTCCAGATCCTGCCGGCGGGGGGCGGGCGAAGCGAGCTCAAGCGGGTCGTGCTGGCGCGCATCGGCGAGGCGTCCGCCATCGGCTTCGTTACGCGCGACGACGCCCGTGACATGGCCCCGGGCGCCGGCGTCGAGGGCCAGGTTGCCGTCTACTTCCCGATGAGCTACCAGATCGGCGGTTACACGCTGCTCCTGCCGCGCTCCAGGATCGAGCCCCTGGACATCCCGATCGAGACGGCCATGCGCCTCGTGCTCACCGGCGGGATGTCGGGCGCCGCGCCGCGGCCGTGACGGCCCCGGCAGCCGGCGTGGCGGCGCCCGGCTCGACTTGCACCGACACCTCGACCGGATAGTGGTCGGACCCGACGTAAGGGCCGGTGCCAAAACGCGCGATGGCGACTCCCGGGCTTGCGAGGCAGTGGTCGATCTGCAGGTAGAGCGGCGGAAACCACGACGGCCAGGTCGGATGCCACCCTCGACCGGCCGCGCAGTCCGCGAGCCGGCCGCGCGACAGCAGGTGCCGGAAAACGGGGGAGAAGGCCGTCACGTTGAGGTCCCCGAGCACCAGGAGCGGGCCCTCGACGGACCGGGCCAGGGTCCCGAGCGCGCCGAGTTCGCGATTCCGGTTGCGCGACATGCGCGGCCCCAGGGGCCAGTTCGCATGCGTCCCGATGACGGTGAGCTCGCTCTCGCCGGCCCGGACCCGGAGCAGGATCGCGCTGGCCTCGCCGGAGGGCAGCGTCACGGCCCGCACGCCGGCGAGCGGCAGGCGGCTGGCCACGAGCACGTCACCCGCTTGCGCCTGGTAGGGAAGTTCGCCGGCCACGGCGTGCAGCGCCTCACGCCACGCGGGAGTGACCTCGAGCAGCACCGCCAGGTCAGGGCCCGTCTCTTGCAGATAGCCGACGACGCGCCCGTGATCGCCGTTGTAGAAGAAGAGGTTGAGCAGCACGGCATCGAGCGCCTCTCCCCGGGGCGCCGGCCTGATCGGCGTCTCGCCGTAGTAGTGCAGGAGTGGCAGTGCATTGGCGAGGCCGAGCAGCAGTGCCGCAATGCCGAGGGCCGGTCGCCTCAGCGCGAGCAGGCCGATGCCGCAGAGGGCGAGCCAGACGGCGTACTGGGGCCTGAAGTGCGAGAAGAGCTCGAGCCACCACGCGACGTGCCCGAGTGAAGCCAGCGTGCCTGCGAGGGCACCGGCGGCCGTGGCCAGCAGCAGGATCACCTCGGCCCGGCTGCGGTGCAGCCTCACGGCGAGCCTCGCGCCGCTTGCCGGCCGCGTTCCGCTGCGGTTTCATCCACGCTGGGAGTCCTGCGTGGAAGAATCATGGGCGGAAGGCGGTACTTCGAGGACCTCGAGATCGGCGAGCAACGCGAGTCGTCCGCGCTGACCGTCGACAAGGACGAGATGCTCGCGTTCGCCCGACGGTACGACCCGCAGTACTTCCACGCCGACGAGGAGGCGGCCCGCGGGTCCGTCTTCGGCGAGGTGGTCGCCTCGGGCATCTACACCATGGCGATCTGGCGGCAGCTGGACCACGAGATCGCCAGCGACATTGCCTGGATCTGCGGCGTAGCCTGGGACGACGTGCGTTTCCCCCGCGCACTGCGCGCCGGCGACCGGGTCCACGCACGGGCGCGCTGCCTGAGCAAACGCGCGTCGACGAGCGACCCGCGTCGCGGTGTCGTCGTGTACGTGTACGAGCTCCTGACCGAGGCCGGCGAGGTCGTGTTCACCTGTCGCAGCACGAATCTCGTCGAGCGCCGGCCACCGGATCAGCGGCGTCGCCTCACTTCCCGATCTCGGTGATCGCGATCGGCAAGGTGGCTGCACGGATCACCTCGAGCATGTTGACGCCTCCTGGCTGGCTGCCGCCCCGGCGTCGCCGTGCGGCGATACGGGAATCGGCCTATGGTAGCCGCTCGGATACGGCTGACGGAGACACCTTACGTGCACAGGCAGAATCTGTCGGGCAATTCGCCCTGGGAAAGCCGGGTCGGCTATTCCCGTGCAGTCCGGGTCGGCCCCCACGTGTGGGTGGCAGGCACGACGGCGACCGGCGAGGACGGCCGCATCGTGGGCCGCGGGGACGCGGCCGCGCAGGCGCGACAGGCCCTGCGCAACATCGGCGCGGCGCTCGAACGGGCGGGTGCTGCGTTCGGGGACGTCGTACGGACGCGCATGTACGTGACGCGGATGGACGACCAGGACGCCGTAGGACGGGTACACGCCGAGTTCTTCGGCGACGTGCGCCCCGCAGCGACCATGGTGGAAGTCGGCGCGCTGGCCGACCCGGCGATGCTCGTGGAGATCGAGGCCGAGGCGTTCGTCCGGCAATGACGGGCCGGCGGCGGACCTAGGCCACGGCGGCTACGTTGCGCGGACGGCTCTGCGCGTAGAGGACCTCGACCTGGCGGATCCCGGAGGTCCGCCGGGCGACCCGGCGAACCGCCTGGACTAGGCGCAGGAGCAAGTGCTGGTCCGCGAAGGGCCCGCCGGCTGCGTAGTCCTCGGCGACCACGAGGTGCATGATCGTGATCCGCTCGAAACTGTCGCGCGTGTACAGCACGAGCCCCACGGGACGCGAGGTCTCGCCCCGTTTCTCGATGGCGAACAGGCACTGGACCTCGACCGGCCCCGCCACCCTCACCTTCAGGCCGTGGGCATCCGAGACGATCTCCGGCGGCCCGTAGCGGTCGATCGCGAGCTCGATGCCCGGCCGTACCTTGTCCTGCCGACGGTTGAAGAACAGCAGCGACTCGAGACGCAGGTGGTGTGCCTGGGGCAGGCTCGAGACGAAGGCGACTTCACGGGGGCCGGAGCTGTGAGCAACCATGTGCGTCCTCTCATGTCGTCGTTCGCGGGCACGTCGGCCGGCGCTGCGTCCGGCCGGAGCGGGAAACACGGCTCTCTTCGGCGCAGGCCACCTTACGCCTGCCTTCGAGGGGTTGTCGAGTTTGACATAAGGACCGACACACGCCGTCGACGGACCTCGCTGCGGCGCCCTTGCAACAGCTCCTCCAGGCATCGCGAGAGGTCTCTTGGCATGCATCCTAAGGCTGTGAAAACCCACCAGAATCTGAACGGCGTCACAGCCTGGGGGCACGAACCGAGACCTGTGTCTCGTCCGCCACGGCGGCGGATGGCGAAGAATCCACGCGTGAACCTGCCCGCGCGCGGCGTCCACTAGGTGGACGCCCGTTGCGCTGGCGACCCAGCCAGCGAGACGGCAACAACCACGTGGCTAAACGCGCAATCAAGGTCGACGAGCGGTCACTCGCGACTGATTCACCGGCAACCGAGACGGCACGCACCGCCGTCCTGACGAACCTCATCGTCCTCGCCGAGGACAGCGCCCTGATCGAGATGCTGAAGAGCACCCTCGAGGGTCGGCAGCGGATCTGGCGGGCCGAGAGCGCGATTCACGCAGCGGACCTGCTGGTCGCCTCGCAGAACAGCATCATGCTCGTCGACTGCGCGCTCGGCCCGAGCGAGACCCCGACCCTCGTCGCCCAGCTGCACGCGCAGTTCCCGGACCTGCCCGTCATCGTGACCGGGCGTCGCGACGACGAGGCGATGATCGGCGCGCTGATATCGAGCGGCGCCGTCTACCGCTTCCTGCACAAGCCGGTCTCGTCCGAACGCATCCGCACGTTCATCGAGGCGGCGGAGAGGCGGCTCACGGACCAGCCGGTCGTGCCGGCGTTCGTCGCCCCGCCTGAATCGCCCGTGATCCCGGTACCCAGCAGGCCGCGTATCCGACTCGATCCGGCATTGTTGCGTCGCCTCCTCGCCACCGCCGCCGCCATCGGTCTCGTGGGCCTGCTGATCGCCGGCGCCGTGGAACTCGTGGAGCGCAGGCCGTGGCAGTACATCGAGCTGCCGAGCCTGCCCTCGCCACCGCCGCGCCCTGCCGCATCGGCCGATGCCACGGCGTCCGCGGCAGCTGCTGCCGCCCGCACGGACGCGAACGTGGCACGCCTGCTGAGCCTGGCGGGCATCGCGCTCTCCCAGGGTCGGCTGGTCGAGCCAGAGGGAGAGAACGCGGTCGAGCTGTATCGCCGGGTGCTGCTCGAGGATCCCGGCAACGAGCCGGCCAAGACCGGGCTCGCACTGGCCGCGGGGCAGTTGCTGGCGAACGTCGAGCAGGCCCTGGCCGCAGGAGATCTGGCCGCCGCCGCCGCGGCACTCGACGCCGCGCGAAGCGCCGCCCCGGACAATCCCCTGCTCGACTCCTACTCCGCCCGGCTGGCGCTGGCGCGCGAGGCCGGGGTGGCCAGCGAACGCCGCGCCTCGGGCGCGATCGACGAGGCCGAGCGCGCAGTCGGTGCAGAGGTGGCGCGGCTGCTGACCCTCGCCGATGCGAGCATGCGCGAGGGGAGGCTCGTCGGCGGGGCCAGCAGCGCAGAGGCCTACGTACTGGCCGCGCGCCGCTCCCGACCCGACGACCCGGGCGTCCGCCAGGCGCTCAACGCGCTCTCGGGCAGGATGCTGCTTGTCGCGAGTCAGGCCATCGTCGAGGGCGATACGCGGACAGCCATGACGTGGATAGATCGCGCCGACGCCCTCGGCGTGGACGGCAAGGCGGTCGCCCGACTGCGTGCGGAGATCGAGTCGCAGCGCATTGCGAGCGTGCGCGAGGACCACTCCCGGCTGCTCAGCCTCGCCAACCAGCGGATCGCCCAGGGTCAGCTGCTGGGACCAAGTGCCGACTCGGCCATTCACTATCTCGACCTGCTGCGAGCCGCTGCGCCGGACCATCCCGGCCTCGCCGAGACCCAGGCTCTCCTCGCGGACCGGCTGCTGGCGGAAGCTGGTGGTCTGGCAGCCGCGGGCCGGCTCCAGGAGGCCGCGGCCCGGCTCGCCGCCGCGGAAGCGGCCGGCGCCGCGGCCGACAGGGTTGCCCCCATCCGGTCGCAAATCGACGGCGCCCGCGCGCGGCAGGACGCCGCGGGCTCGGTGCTGCCCGAGAGCAGCCTGCGGCGCATCGAACGCACGCCAGCCGACTACCCGGCGCGGGCCGCCTCTCGTGGCATCGAGGGCTGGGTCGAGGTGCAGTTCACCGTGCTCAAGGACGGCACGACGCGGAACGCGCAGGTCGTCGCCTCCAGCCCCGAGGGCTACTTCGAGCAGAGCGTGCTCGACGCCGTGGCCCGGTGGCGCTACGAGCCCCACGTCGTCGCCGGCGAGGCCGTCGACCAGCGTGTCGAGGCGCGCCTGCGCTTTCAGATGTCGGGTCGCTGAAGCGACGCCCGCTCAGCGCGCGGCGGTCGCCGCAGGGGAGGCCCGCTCGTGGCTGCGGCCGAGCGCGACGGCCACGGCGATCGCGACCGCGGCCACGCCGGCCCCCAGCCAGGCGATGCCCGAAAGGCCGAGCGCAAGGGTCCTGATGACGGCCTCGTGGGCCGACGCGGAGAGCGCGTCGCCGCCACGATAGACCACCGTGTCGATGAAGTTCTTGGCCTTGTACTTGGTCTCGCGGTTCACCGTCGTGAAGAGCATCTCCCGGCAGGGTCGCGTGATCGCGTATTGCCCGACGCGCCGCGCGATCATCACGGCCACCAGCGTCGCCAGCGCGGGCTGAACGGCGAGCAGGATGAACCCCGCGGTGAGCATCGCCGGGATGGACGCCAGCATCGGCGTCACGCCGAAGCGCGAGGTCAGCCGGCCCACGGCAAGCAGCTGCAAGCCGACGGACAGCAGGTTCACCGCGAGGTCGATCCGTCCCAGGAAGGCCGTGCGGGCGCTGCCGTCCGGGTAGAACCGCGCCAGCAGTTCGGCCTGCTGCAGGTACAGGAAGGTCGACACGGTGACCATCAGGAACACGAACACGGCAATGCCGACCAGGTAGCCCGAGCGCGCGACCAGCACGGCGCCGCCGAACGGATTGCCCCCGATCGGCCTGTCCTCCGGCCGGTCACCGGACCCGCGGTGGCGCAGGCTCCAGCCCATCAGGAAACGCATCGGCACGAGGGTCAACGCGAGCAGCGCGGAGGAAACCAGCAGCAGGTTCACGTCGCCGACTGCCTCGGCGAAGAAGGCCGTCGTGCCGGATCCCGTGATCGCGCCGGTACTGGCACCGCCCGCGATGAAGCCGAACATGCGCTTGGCCTGGTCGCGGTCGAAGAGGTCGGCCATGAAGCTCCAGAAGACCGACACCACGAACAAGTTGAACACGCTGAGCCAGACGAAGAAGACGCGGGCGGTCCAGGTGTCGTCCGCGAGCGCTGTGAACGCCATCCAGAAGGCAAGCAGGTTCAGGATGAAGAAGCCGTAGGTCCAGGGCAGGAACACGGCGCGCCGATAGCGGCCGGAGATCCACCCGAACAGCGGCATCGCCAGCAGCATGCCGAGGAAGGTGAACCAGAACAGCTCGTCGAGCGAGCGCACGCCCGCGGTGATACCCATGCTGTCGCGCAGCGGCCTGAGGATGTAGTAGGCGCCGAACAGCAGGAAGTTGTAGCCGAAGGCGGCGAGCAGCGCGGCGACCTCGGCCGAACGCACGCTGACGAGTCGCCCGAGGAGCGCCGTGATCCGGCCCGGCGCCGCCACCTCGGACGGTGTCACGGGCCGACGCGCCCCGCTTGCCCGGCGAGGCCGGCAAGTCCCAGCAGGAACGCGAACTCCTCCGCGATCTCGCGATAGCGACGGAACCGGCCCGACTTCCCGCCGTGCCCGGCCTCCATGTTGATTCGCAGCAGCACGGGATGGTCGTCGGTCTTGAGGCGCCGGAGCCGCGCGACCCACTTCGCGGGCTCGAAGTACTGCACCTGGCTGTCCCAGAAGCCCGTCGTCACCAGCATGGCCGGGTACTCCTGTGCCCGCACGTTGTCGTAGGGCGAGTAGGAGAGCATGTAGTCGTGGTACTCGGGGATGCGCGGGTCGCCCCACTCGACGTACTCGTTGGTCGTGAGCGGCAGTCCCTCGTCGAGCATCGTGGTGAGGACGTCGACGAAAGGCACCTGCGTGACGATGCCGCGGTACAGCTCCGGCGCAACGTTGGCGATGGCGCCCATCAGCAGGCCGCCGGCGCTGCCCCCGGTGGCGAATACCCTCGCCGGGTCGACGCAGCCGGCGGCGACGAGGTAGCGGGTGACGTCGATGAAGTCGTTGAAGGTGTTCTTCTTGGCGAGCAGCTTGCCCGCGTCGTACCACGCCCGGCCCATCTCCTGCCCTCCACGGACGTGGGCGATGGCGAAGACGAAGCCCCGGTCGAGCAGGGACAGCCTCGCGAGGGAGAACTCGGGATCCATCGACAGCCCGTAGGCACCGTAACCGTACTGCAGCAGCGGCGACCCCGGCGAGGGCGGGAAGTCGCGGCGATACACGAGCGTCACCGGGACGCGCGCACCGTCGCGCGCCGGCGCCCAGCGGTACTCCGTGGCGTAGCGACCCGGGTCGAAGTCCCCGAGCACGGGCTCCCGCTTGAGCAGCGTCCGCGCGCCGCTCTCTACGTCGTAGTCGTACGTCGACGGCGGCGTCGTCGGCGAGGTGTAGGTGTAGCGGACCTCGCCGGCCGCCATCTCCAGGTTCGCGCCGAGCCCCATCGTGAACGCCGGCTCGTCGGAGTCGATGAACACGTCCGGCCCGCCACGCCAAGGGCGGATCCGCATTCGCAGCAGGCCGCCCGAACGCTCGTTGATCGCGAGGAAGCGCTCGAAGACGTCGAAGTCCTCGAGGGACGCATCGTCACGGTGCGGCACGAGGTCGCGCCAGGCGTCGCGATCGGCTTCCCGGCCGACCGGCACTTCGACCAGACGGAAGTTGGGCGCTTGCCAGTTGCTGCGCATGATCCAGCGGCCGTCCAGATGCTCCGGGTAGTACTCGTGCCCATCCTCCTTCGGCAGCATGAGCGTGAACCGCGGGACGGGCGCGGTCGCCTCGGCGTAGCGCACCTCGGTCGCGTCGTGCCCGCCTGCGACGATGAGCAGGTACTTCTCGTCCTTGGTGTGATCCACCGACGTGAACAGGCTCGGGTCGTCGAGCTCGTAGACCAGCGCGTCCTCAGCGACGGCCGTGCCCAGCCGGTGGCAGCGGACCCGGTAGCCGAGCAGTGTCTCCGGATGCTTTTCGACGTACAGCACGGCGCACGCGTCGGCGAGCCACACCACGCCGGCCTCGACGTTCGGCACCGCGTCCTCGAGGAACTCGCCGGTCGCTAGGTCGCGGAAGCGCAGGGTGTACTGGCGCCGCCCGACCCGGTCCTCCGTGAATGCGAGCATGCGGTCGTCGCGCGCGATCGCGATGCCGCCCACCTGGAAGAACTCCGACCCGGCAGCCATGGCGTTGCCGTCGAGCATCACCTGTTCCGGCCCCTCGGGGCTGCCGGGGCGACGGCAATAAAGGGGGTACTCGAGCCCGCTGTCGTAGCGGGTGTAGTACCAGAAGCCCCGCTTGCGGTACGGGACGCTTGCATCGTCCTGCTTGATGCGGCCCACGATCTCCGCGTAGATCTCGTCCTCGAGCGGGCGCAGCGACTCGAGCATCGCAGCGGTATAGGCGTTCTCGGCCTCGAGGTGCGCGCGTACCGCCGGGTCCGCACGGCTGTCGTCCCGCAGCCAGTAGTACTCGTCGGCGCGCGTCCCGAGCGGAGAGTGCAGCTCGTATCGCCGTGGCGCTGCGGCGGGCGGGGCGGGCACGGGCACGTGGCGGGTCATCGCGCGAGTCCTGCGGGGCGGACGCATTCAGTGCAGGGCCGCGGCGAGGGTACCACGCAGCTCTTCGACCGCAGCGCCGACCCCGGCGAGGTGCGGGTGGATGGCGAGCGCGGCCTCGAAGGCCACGAGCGCCGCCGCGTGCTCGCCCCGGCGCAGACAGATCTGTGCGAAGCCGCAGAGCGCGCCGAAGTGCCTCGGCTCCAGTTCGAGCGTCCTGCCGATGTCCCCGATGCTCTCCTCGTCCCGGCCGTCCAGATACCTGAGCGTCGCCCGCTGGTTCCAGGCCTCGGCCCAGTCGGGAAACTCGGCGATGAGTGGACCGAGCAAGCGCTCGGCGCGACCATACTCGCCGCGCCCGATCGCCGTCGTGGCGAGCTCGAGGCGTCGCGCCATGACCGGGTCCGGATGCGCGGACCAGAGCCTCCAGATCGCATCCTCGATCTCCTGCGGTGGCCGTGGCCGTGCAGCGGCGCGCAGCTCCGCGAACAGCGCGTCGAGAGCAGGCGGCTGCGTCGCCGCCGGACGACGGCCGCCCAGGTCCGCGATGACGCGCAACAGCTCATCAACCTTGGTCATGCGCGCTCGAGGCTCGCGGCGAGGTGCGCACCGAGCCCATCGCCGGACAGGTAGGCCGCCTCCACGCGCGCGTCCAGGCACCAGTCGCCACAGAACCCGATCCCGGCCGCCGCGTCCACGAGGAACGGCTCGCCCAAGGGGGCCTCGACCCGCGCGTGACGCCAGCGGTGCGCAGCCGCCGCCGACATGGGCGGAAGGCCCGCCACACCCAGCCGGCCGGCAAACGCGTCCAGCAGCCGATCCCGTACGTTGGCGGGGGGATCCTCCAGGTGCTCCCGCGACCACGCGGCTGAGGCATGCAGGACCCAGGCCTCGAGCCCCCGGCGTTGCGGCTTGGAGCCGTTGCGCGCGATCCACGGCAATACCGCGTCGTCCTGCCAGTCGGCGTCGAGCGGGATGGCGAGGGGCCGGTCGAAGGCCACGAGCACTGCCCAGCACGGGGCCATCGGCACGGCCGCGATCTTCGGTGCCAGCGTGCTGTGGCCGGCCGCGAGCGCTGCCGCCTGGGGTGCCGGCACGGCGCTCACGAGGAAGTCGAAGGGGCCGTGCCTGCCGGCCCGGTCGTCCTCCAGCACCCAGGTGCTCCGCTCGCGCCGCAGCGCCACGATGCGCGTACCCGCGCGCACGTCCAGCCCCGTGGCGAAGAACCGCGGGAGCGCGGACTGCCCGGGCGTGCCCACCCACAGCTCCGACGATTCCTGCTCGCCACCGGGCCAGCGCGGCATCCACCGCGCCGCGTGCCCGGCCGCGGCGGCTCGCTCGACGAGGGCGACGAATCCCGGGTCACGCCGCGTGAAGTACTGCGCGCCGTGGTCCCAGGAGCAGGCTTCTTCGCGCCGGGTAGCCATGCGCCCGCCGACCGACCTGCCCTTGTCCAGCACGGCCACGGTGTGGCCCGCGGCCGAAAGGCGCGCCGCACAGGACAGGCCGGCGAGGCCCGCGCCGATGACTGCGATCTTTCGGCCGCTCATGATGATCTGGGGAGCGCGGTGATCACGACAGGCGGATTGTATTCGGCCCCGCTTCCGCCCGCAGGGAGCCGATGCATGCCGCCTTCACGGCGCGGCCCCCGGCGAACGTGTTAGCCTGCAGCGCTCAATCCGGAAGGCATCAGGCCCGATGCGGCACTTGACCTGGCCTCTTATCTGTTCCGCCTGCCTGGCGGCAGGCTGCGCCACCGTCTCCGCCCCCTACCCGGGAGAAATGGAGCAGCGACTCGCCGCCTATGCGCGGGAAGGGTCCTGCTGCGACGACCCGGCGGAGTTCCCCTACGCCGAACTGCCGGCGAGCGGCAGCCTCGACTTCGTCATCGGCAGCGCCAACCCGGCGTTCGAGTTCCAGAGCGGCCTCAGCCCGTTTGCGGCCTTCCGGCTTCCCGACACGGACCAGCCTTATCGTGTCCGGATCAAGAGCTATTTCGACGGGCCGGCGCCACCTGCAGGGAGCATCTTCTACCCCGTGCTGGCGATGATGGACGACGCCTTCATCGTCACCCGCGTGTCCAATCTCGACAACCTCTCCCTCGACATCGCCCTGGCCACCCCCGGCGGGGAGAGCGGGCTCTCGATCACCGCTCCGTTCGATCCGGGGCAGATGCGCGAGCGCTACCTCGTGGTCTTCACGCCCGCGGTACTGCTCGGCGCTCCGCCGGACGAGCGCCGCGACGGCGACGTGCTGACCGGGCCGACGCTCGACTGGCTCGACCGGCGGGGCAACGGCGTGGTTGCTCCCTCGCCCTACGGCCGCCTGCACATCTCCATCGCGCCGGTGGCACCGCCCGGCTGAGCGCCCCGCGTCAGGACCGGCCGAGCCCGAGCAGGTGGCGACGTGACCACCCTTCCCAGCCGAGCAGCAGTGCGATGGCGAGCGTGAACGGCACCAGCTCGTAGATCAGCCGGTAGGCCAGCACCGAGCCGAGCAGGGCTTCCGGGTCGAGATCGCGCAGCATCAGGAGCAGCATGGACTCGAACACGCCGAGCCCGGCGGGCACGCTCGACAACAGCCCCGCGACGATGGCGATGACGTAGGCTGCGGCGAAGGGCAGGAACGACGTGCCGGCGGACTCCGGCAGCAGCACGTACAGGACGCCGACGGCGGCGAGCACCTCGACGAGCCCGAGCACGTACTGGATCGCCGTCAGGCGCGGAGTCGGCAGCTCGAACTCGAATCCGCGCAGCACAACGGGCCCGCTTGCGCGCAGCACCGCCGCCCCGTAGGCGGCGTGCAGGAGGATGAGCGCACCGCCGATCAGCATCACCCAGCGGGCGTCGAGCGAAAGCAGCCGCCCTCCGTCCGCGCTGCGCGCCAGAAAGGCGAGACCGCACAGCAGGCCGAGTCCCATCGCGAAAGGAAAGACCGACAGTACCACCACCTTGCCGATGCTGAAGGCGGACAGGCCGGCGGACGAGTAGATCCGGTAGCGCACGGCACCTCCCGACAGGGCGCCGAAGCCGACCGCGTGGCCGATGGGAAACGCCGTGAACGCCGTGAGGGCCGC
>Ga0209742_10000236_pt1 | contig 31020 bp, 24 predicted proteins | sample DeeMarSeWOR38_10_FD_187462 | JGI IMG/M metagenome (GOLD analysis project Ga0209742, IMG submission 187462) | Marine sediment microbial communities from White Oak River estuary, North Carolina - WOR-3-8_10 (SPAdes) (version 2) | ecosystem: Environmental > Aquatic > Marine > Intertidal zone >...
AATTCGGTGGCGATCATTGAGGCGCCGGCCACCGATCCCCAGCTGTATTATATGGTGGTGGTGATGTCGAATGTGTTGCGGAAAAATTCGGCGGTTGTGCACCAGACCCTGGCCACGCGAATTCACCGCATGTTAGAAAAATATTATAAGGTGGGAAAATTTAGTTCGGATGAACCTCAACCGGACAAATGATGCTGTCAAGAGCCACGATTAAATTTTGGAGCCATTGCTCACCCTGCTGGCTTTTGGCCAGGGCAACGGCGATGTAGCGACGACCGTGATGTTCGATGATGGCACTGTCGGAGTGATAGGGCCCCCAGGTCCCGGATTTGCGGTAAATCGATAAATCCGGTTGCACCGCTTTTAGGCCTTTGACAAATTTGTGCTCGATTTCAGTTTCCGCCAGAATCGATTTCATTAATTTGCTCAGGTCCGGCGAAACCAGCTGACCGGTTTCCAGCAGGTAATAAAAGCGGGCCACCTGCAAGGCGGTGGCACCATGGGATAGATTGTGGAGCGGGTCGCGTCGTCTGGCAGGGGCTTTACCGTATTCCTTGCCGACCCAGATTCCGCCATTCTTTTCAGGATCATACAAGCGGTAGCGAGGGGATTGAAGCAATTCGGCTAGATAATCGATGCCGACACGGTTCAGCATCTCGGATGCCGCCGAGTTTGAGGACCGCTGGATCATGAGCTTGAGTTTTTCAAGGGTTTCGTCGTCAAGGGACATTTCTCCGGCGGCAACTTTTTCAAAGGCGCCCAAAAGAATGGCGATTTTGGGTAAACTGGCGGCGTACATCATCTCGTTGGGGTTGATGTAAGCCATGTGGGGTTCGGAAACATCTGTAATATCAACCAAGACAATACTCAGAAGTTTACGGCGAGCGGCGCGGTCCAGATGAAGCCGATTCAAGCGTGTTTCCAGGGCTTTTTGCAGGCGGGGATCACAGCTTTCAGACCACTCCGGACCCTGAGGCTGGGCGCTCGCCAAGAGGGAAAAAATCAGTAAACTGAAAAACAGCGTTAAAAAGTTAATAGCCTTATTCATAATCGTTATTATTACTTAATTGACGAAAAATGCAAGCACAAAGTTCAAATAATGACATTACCGCCGAGTGCGATGCCAAATATATCGCCCTGCGCACTCTGGGGATCCGAGCGGCATTTTTATTTCTAAACTTTTTTCTAATTATTATGGCCCTTTATCAGCTCAAGCCGGCCAGCCGCTCTCTGTTTATTGAATCTCTGGGTGCTGAGCGATTGCCATACGTCTGGATTGCCACGGCCCTGATCATGGGTGTGTTCATCACCTATTATCATCGCCTGGTCGAACGTCACAGCCGGATCCAGGTGGTGCTCGGCACCTGCCTGGCCATCAGCATCTTGCTGGTCATTTTTCGTTTGTTAATGAATCACTCCATTCCTTTGATCGACGCTTCTTTTTATGTGTTTGTCGATATCTTGGGCGTCGTGCTGGTGGAGCAATTCTGGAGCCTGACCAACTCCATTTATACCACCCGTGAAGGCAAATCCTGGTACGGATTGGTCGGCACCGGCGGTCTGGTCGGGGGGGTGGCCGGCGGCTGGGTCTCGGCGATGCTCATCAAACATACCGCCTTGCAGACACCGGATTTGCTGCTGACCGCTGCCGGCACGATCGGGATTATCTCTGGTCTGACCTGGTTGATGGGGCGGGTGGGTATTTATTGCGAGGTGGATCATGTGGTTCGCCCTCGGCAGACCGCCAGCAGCGGGTGGCAAATTTTGCGGCACAGCCGTTATTTACTGCTGATTGCGGCCATATTGCTGATGACTCAGCTCGTATCCCCCCTGGTGGAATATCAGTTTTTAAATACCGTTGAGACTTCCTATCCGGAGCGGGAGGCCCGCACTGCTTTTCTGTCGCTGTTTTTCAGCGTGCTGGGTTTGATATCCATTGGGGTCAATCTGGGCGTCACCCCCCTGATCCATCGCCTGCTGGGTCCGATTGCCGGACTGCTGGTGCAGCCGCTGATGATCTGGATTTTTTCATGGGGGTTCTTTTTTCAACCCACCCTGCTTTTCAGCGCAGCGACCAAAATAAGCGATCGCGCGCTGTCATACTCCATCAACCGCGCTTCCAAAGAGCTGCTGTATGTGCCCGTGGACCCTGTAATCATTTACCAGGCCAAGGCCTGGATTGACATGTTCGGCTATCGCCTGTTCAAGGTTTCCGGGTCGATATTAATCCTGCTCTTTACCCAGTGGCTGCCGGTTACATTGAGCGTTCCCCAGCTCAGCTGGTTCTCGGTCAGTATCTGTGTCATCTGGGTGATTCTTATCTATCTGGTGCGCCAGGACTACCATCGGGTGTGTCAGTCATCGGGTTTATAGGTTCTGCGTTTAGAGGTTCAAAGGCTCAGGGTGCATAGGTTCAAGAAGTTTCAGCGGCTTCATCGGCGACTTAAAGGCTAAAGAGGACCTGCAGGCCTAAGGCAGCAGGCATAATTTTTACCCATTCCTCAGCACGCATTGCTAATCTTTTAACCCTTGAACCTCTGAACGTTGAACGCTGAACCCGACAGTAACCTAATCCCCATACATCTCGAAATATGCATCCGGGTTCTCTAACAGCTGCTGCATCCGGTAGCGATAGCGCCCGATGATGGCCTGCTTGCTGCGCATATTCGCATACGCCTGGGGTGGAAGTTGTTCGAGCCATGCGATTTTATCTTCCAGTTTTTGCTTTTCTTTTTGGATGCGCTCCTGGCGCGAGAGCGGTTTCGGGGTTTTGGCTGGTGGCGGGGTGGAAGCCTGTTCCTCTCTGTCAAGCTCCTCAAGAATGGCATCGATGTTTTCTTCGTTTATTTTTTCTATCTGCTGTTCGGTTGCCGGGTTGGGCTGGATTTCGGGGGCGGCTTTTATGGGGATCGATCGATCGCGCGGCGGCGTGTGGCTGTAATGCTTGACACCGTTTTCATCGGTCCAGGAATAAATTTCGGCCTGCAACCCGGATGCGGTGAGACCGGTAAAAATAAAAACCAGAACCATGGCGAGGGATTTCATACCATCTCCCTTATTTTTCATCTGATGGCACCGCGCTATAGAATATCGACCAATATCTCGGCCTCATTTCCGCAGTGCGTGCAGGTGGCCTGCCCCGGTCGTTGTTTACGGGCCGGTTTTTCAGCGACGCTCTGCGCGGCCTGCATTGTGGAGACTTCCTCATCGGGTTCAAGCGAACAGGTGACGATCATTTCCGCCTCGTTGCCGCAATTTTCGCAGGTGCAGATTTGTTTGAATGATTTTTTAGGTTTTGGTTGGCTCATTTTCATTCTCCTCCGAATTAATTTCTGCCCGGGCTGAAATAAATGATTGCAAATCTTCCAATCAGTGTCAAACAATAACTTTAGCCGATATTCGATGGCCGATAATTACGCGCTCTTTTTGAGCAGTTCGCCGGATCTCACTGCTGAGGGATCTTTGCTGAACAGATAACCGATAAGCACGACAGTCAATACGGGGATGATGGCAATTGCGGCCAACACCGGCCGGATCGAATACATATCCGCCAGCTTGCCTGTCAGGGGGGTTATCAGTCCGCCCATGCCGTAAGCGAGTCCCATCATCAGGCTGGAGGCCATGGATTTTCCTCGGGGGGCCAGCTTCTGTGCCAGGGCAACCCCCAGCGGGATTGTGGCCAGAATAAAAAAACCGGATAAAAAGGCGAAGAAAAATAGCCCGTTGCCCGTCACGTAGAGCGTTGCCACCATGCAGGGGGTGGCCAATAGATGAGCGCAGATAAATATCGGCCTGAAACCGATGCGATCAGAAAGGTGGCCGGCGATCAACCCGCTGAGCGCGCCGGCCAGGGTGAATAGAGAAACCAGGGCGCCGATGGAAATCAGCGAATAGCCCTTTCGGGCAATCATTATGGGCAGATAGGTCATAAACGACTGACTGACAAAAGCGCGCAGAATCATGACCGCCAGGATCATTACGATCGGAAGCCATACGGATCCAAAAACTTCCTTGATGGAATTGATAAAACCCTGACTGGTAAGCGTGCTGGCCTGCGGGGCCGGCACGGTTTTGTAAAGAAAAATAAAGACCCCGGCACCCAGCAGCATTGAATACGGCGTTGCGTTTAACCCGTATTTGCCGACCAGCCAGCTGATAAACAGCGGCCCGACGGCAAATGCCAGCGTGCCGCCCATTCCAAAGATGGACATGGCCAGCCCAAAATGCCGGCCAGCGTGAGGTTCCACCATCCCGGCGGCGGTGGGGTGAAACATGGAAGAACCGATTGAACCCAGGCAGACGCAAACAACCAGCAACCAGAAATAGGGCGTGATTCCGGATAGCGGAATAAACACCATCACCAGCAGGGGACCCCCCAGGGCAAAAAACCGCGAAGGTTTCCGGTCAGCCAGATAACCGACCGGCGGCTGAACGACGAAGGCCAGAAAACGGCTGAGTCCGGTTACCAGCCCTGCCTGGGCCAGGGTTAACGAAAATTTGTTAATAAAAAGCGGCAGCAGCGGAATAATAAAGGCGTTATAGAAGTCGCCAACGAAATGGACCAGGGTTAAGGCCAGTACGACTCTTACGTTGGCATCTTTTGTGAGGACAGTCAATTTGGGGGTCTCATTCTGCTAACCCGCAAAAATGCGCCGTTTAACGCACATCCTGCCGGTCGTTTTCCGTCATCTCAGGCAATTTTGACACAGAGCCCAAAAGTCGCCATCCGGTCTCTTAAAAGCAGCGGGCAGTAACCGGGCTGTAATAGGCCATGAAGCGGGTCGGACCCAGAGCCAGCCCTTTTTCTTTGATATCGGCAGTAAATGACTGGACCAGCAGGGGGCTCAGATCGGTGCCGCTGAGCTGGCGCAGGATGGCCAGGGCCTCGATCCAGCTTTTGTGTTGTTGATAGGGCCGGTCTGTTGTGATGGCATCAAAGCAATCTGCTACCCGGATAATTTTGGCGCCCAGCGGGATCTGGTCGCTTTTGAGCCCGAAGGGATAACCGGTGCCGTCCATCTTTTCATGGTGATAAAGGACAAAATCAATAACCGGCGCGGGAACTTTAAAATCCCTGAGGATGGTCGCGCCCGTTAGCGGGTGCAGATGCACTTCAGCCAGCATGTCGCCGGACAGACGGTCGTCTTTATTGCTGAGCACTTTCGCGCTCAGCCCGATTTTTCCAATATCATGCAGCAGGCCGCCCAGCCGGATATTTTTAACCGTTGCGGCATTCAAACCGATGCGCTCGGCCAGCCGCCGGGCGTAAACGGCCACTCGCCGGTTGTGTTCCCGGGTATAGGGATCTTTTATGGCCAGGGCCGTGGCAATGGTGCTCAGTTTGGAGACCGGCGCTGCGGTATCGCAATGCGGTTTCGTATTATATCTGGTAATTCTGTTCAATGTCGTTTCCTTGTTGATCCCAGCAATCAGGGCTGCTGGTAAATTAAGGCGAGGGGTTATAATCAAATGCCAGGTTTCTGTCAACAAAAAACACCATTTGTTATGATATTAGAGTGTTTTCAAAGCCAATGTGATTATTGTTCACATCGTTGCACGGGATGAAGATTCAGCGGAAAATCGGCAAATAATTTACACGATTTGCCTGGAGGGAAATGGTCGTTGCTCGATTGTCGATAGGTAACAAGGACAACGACGCGCACGAATCTGAGGAACGTTGCATAACCATGTGCTCGTCCGTGTGCCCCTCATCGTCCTCGGTAATGATGTTTCTGAGGCGACGATTTCGTATTTAGATACAATCAAATCATCTGCTTTGAAAACCGAAGCACACGTTTGACATACTGCCGGGTTTCCGGGTAGGGAACCTGGCCGTTATACTTCAATACGGCCCCCGGGCCGGCGTTATACGCTGCCAGGGCTTTCCGCAGGCTGCCCCCAAAACGATCGAGCATTTTTCGTAAGTATCGGGTGCCACCTTCGATATTTTGCCTGATATCAAAGGGATTTTTGACTCCCAGCTCTTCGGCCGTGGCCGGCATCAACTGCATCAATCCCTGGGCACCGGCCGCAGAAACCGCATCGACCTGGAAATTGGATTCCGCCTGGATAACAGCCCTGATGAGCGCTGGCGGCAAATCGTATTTTTCAGCCGCTTTTTGAACGTTTTGCTCGATGATTTGCTGATTATTCAAAGCGGCAGATTGCGGTGGGGTTTTGGTCGGCGGTTTTTCAATGACATCTCCGGGATTCTTATCTTCAATTTTTTGGACGGAACGCAGCCGGGTGGGTGACATGGCCTTTTTAATCGAATCTTCGTTAAGGCGATGGGAAAGGGTATTTTTCGCTCCTGCTTCGGCCGATCGGGGCTGCGGGCGGAAGTGTGATTTCGTAAACACTGCCCGGACCCGGTAGTCGGCAATCGTTAAGCCTTTGGTTTTATATGAATTTTTAGAGTGACGCGCCTCAATTGCGGCAAGAATCTTTCGGAATCGGATGTTTTGGGTTGTCGGCATCCGAGCGCTTGGATTTGCAGCCATACCTCTTGCACGTCCCGGGCTTCTGACGATTGGGTAATTTGCTATGGAAATCATATTTTTTAGTGTCATTTTAGAGGGAATCAGTTATCAGAAAATCGCTTGATCCTAAAATATTTAGCAATAACTGTTCCAAATCGAGTTATTTGAATATATTTAATTAAATCAACGTATTTTGAATAATATCATTGGTGCGATTCACGCCTGGGCAGGAGAAAATTTTGCCGCATGGATGAGATTGGCGGATATTTGATCACTGTCCCAGCAGTGCGGAAATAACGCTGAGAAACTGCAACGGATCGACATAAACCTCGTTAACCCTTACTGCCCAGTGGAGATGAGGTCCACTGACACGTCCGGAGGCTCCCGAAAGACCGATTTGATGGCCTCTTGCGATCTGCTGGCCGGCAATGGCCTGAATCTTACTCAAATGAGCATAATTGGTGAAGATGCCCATGCCATGGTCAACGATAACGATATTTCCGGAAAAAAACAGGTTTTGGGCCATTCTGACGATACCGGAATTCGAGGCATAAACCGGAGTGCCGACAGCAGCTCTAAAATCAGTGCCCCGGTGATAGCTGCGGTGCTGACCGTTAAACAACCGCCGGGTGCCGAAGGCGCTGGTCGCTTCAGCGCTCAGGGGTTTATTGAAATTGCCATACCACAAGCGTCTTTTGCTGCTGCTCGAATAGATGCGGCGGATCTCCTTTTTTTCGCGCGCGACGCGCTCAAGATTTTCATTGCTCAGCTTGACATGCCGCGAATCCACGCTCAGATTTTCGCTTTTGTATTTTCCGTCAATGATACTCACAGGAATGCTGGCAGCCTGACGACCGCGGGAATCCGTCCATTCCAGCTCGATGACCGCCTTTTGCGGCACAGCACTCAACGGTATTCCGACCAGCCCGCAATAAATTCCAGCCGGCTTAACCGGATGCTGGAATAGCGCAATTGAGTTTTGCCCGTATCTGGCTTTCAGATCGGATGCGGGCGGATCCAGATTGCTCAGGTTGATTTCAAGCACCGTCACCTGGCCGTTGGCGACGTTCACCGCTGAAAGGCGGACTGCTGTCGATAGGGTCCGGGTTGTCTGATCAACGGTTGCCGCTGCATGCCCCCGGGGTGCCACAATGACAATATAAACCATCAGCAGGATGACAATGGTGTGGGATGATCGTAATAAGCCATTCATATTAAAAGCATACCAGCAATGCTGAATTAAGAATAGATTAAAATTAGCGGTAAGGTATCGAGGATCTTACGGACATGTAAATTTTTATGCGGATCTGAGAGCAAATTAAGCTGAACCCATCCTAAAGATGTGGATCAGGGCCCAGGGCTCCCGCAATATGCGGGATTTCACGTCTTGTTTTAATATAATAATGAGTTCAAAAGGCGCGAAGGGTGTAGGTAGTTTAATTTAACTAAATGCTGTCTTAAAACTGCAGATCACGTTCAAGGGCAAAGCGCAAACCGATTCAAAAGCGGAGCATACACGCTAGTCTGGGAGCATTTTGAATCGGTTTGCAACGCAGCCCTTGGGCGTTAGATGCATTTTTAGGACAGCTTTTTTTAACCCTTGATGATCCTGGGCAACATCATCTGATGCTGCGGGCAGATGGATTTTGGGTTTTGATACACCGCACCGGCAAAGGCGGTCATGTACCGGCGGATTTCGGTCATTTTGGCCACCTCATCCACCAGGCCGTGCTGGGCGCAGTAAGTGGGTCTGGAGTTGTCGTAGTACTCCTTGACCAGTTTGTTCATTTCTTCAATAACCGGCTCCAGCGGCCTGCCGGCATCTTTTTCTTTGACCAGGCGGCGGGAAAAGCTGGCCGCCGCCGCGGTTTCGCCGTGCATCACGTAGATTTCGGTGGTCGGCGTGCCCAGTGTGAACGCATTGTGACGGTTGGCCGTGGGACCGCCCATGATATAATGCGCCGCCGCCGTTCCCTTTCTCAAAAGAACCAGCATCATGGGCACATCGGTCTGCTGGATCGAATAAATCAAGGCCTGACCCAATCCCAGCAGCTCGGCTTTCTCCGCAATATCGCCCACATCGATGCCGGTGGTATCCTGAAACCAGATGATGGGCACCCGGTCCCGGCCGCAATGGGTGACAAACTCGTTCATCTTGATCAATCCTTGGCGATAGAGCTTGCCGCCGATGCCCGGGTAGTCGGCGTATTCGGGATAATCCTCGCCGAAAAACCCCTGGCGGTTGCCGATTACCCCCATCAGATACCCATCGAGCTTGACCAGGCCGGTGTAGACCTCTGGGCCGTAACCCGGGCGGTATTCCATGTGCTCGCTGCCGTCAACCAGGCGCGCCAGTACCTCGTCAAAATTGTACATGGCTTTCTGATTGAAGGGGATCAAGTGGTAGAGATCTTCCTGGGCAAAGCGCGGCTCTTTGGGCTCCGCCACGCGGAAAAATTTTGGATTATAGGCCGGCATGTCTTTCATATAATCTTTGATGGCGTCTAAAACCGCTTCTTCCTTTTCAAAGACATACCGGAAAAATCCGGTATGATCATAATGAATTTTGACCGATCCGGGCGGCTCAACCTTGTATTGCTTGGCGGCCGCGATCAGCTGCTCGGCGCCCTCCAGATCAAAAAAGCCTTTGGGCGACATACCGCTTAAAATGCCGCCGCCGCCCACTGCAATATTGCAGTCTTTGTGGGCAAACAGGATGGTGGGGCTGATGCCTTGGTACCCGCCGCCGGCCGGGTTGGTGCCGTAAATGGCTGCCAGAATGGGGATGCCGGCCTGTTCCAGTTCGGCATGCCTGAAAAAAGTGGTTCCGGAGCCGCGGCGATCCGCATAGAATTTTTCCTGTTCGGTTAATTTGACACCGCTGCAATTGACTAGCCACACCAGCGGAATATTCAGCCGTTTGGCCAGATCGGTGCAGCGAAACACGTTTTCGGATTGCCCGGGCACCCAAGCCCCGGCAAACACCTTGTTGTCAAAGCCGATGACCACGGCCCATTTACCGGAAATTTTGGCCAGGCCGTCTATCACATTATTGGTGCCCTCGGCGTTGTCTTCAGGGTTGTACAATGTGTGCAGGGGATTCCAGGTGCCGGGGTCCACTAAATATTCGAGGCGCTGCCATACGGTCAATTGCCCCCGGGCGTTAATCTTTTCGGCTGGCAAACCGGCGGCTTTGACCTTTTCGACGGCGTCTGCCACCTGGGCTTCGACTTCCTCTATCTGCTTTTTGCTGGCTGCGGTGCTTTTAATCTGTCCTTCTTTGAGTTCCTGCCCAAATGCTTTCATTTTTTCAAAATAGGGTCTCATATTCCTCCTCCACCTCTGTTGGTTTTCCAAATTTTTGTCACCTGTTCCATATACGAACGATGCAATCACGTCAAGGCCGGAAGTGGATGATCCGTGCTAAAAATCAAGTCCTGGACGGACCCCGACCTCCTTGCAAAAACAGAGGCAAGATTGAATTTGAAATTTTCACGCAAAGGCGCAAAAAAATACGCGCGCCAAGTTTTTAAGCACCTCAATTTATTTTATTCTTTGCGATCTTGACGGTTCGGCGTGAGATGATAAATCATAGCGCTAAATTGACGGCCAATTTTTACAAAGTTTTCAAAATGTTTGATATTTCATTTGCGCTTGACATTCGATGTGCCTTCGAGTATCAAACGACCTTGGCTGAATTTCATCAATTAAAATTTTAATTGAATAAAATTAAAACCTTTGAAGGGAGGAAGGAATGGCAACTGAAATTCTGGCGCCGATGCCTGGAACGATAATCAATGTCCTTGTGAAGGAGGGTGAAGAAGTATTGGAATATCAGGAGGTGGTGATTCTTGAAGCGATGAAAATGGAGAATGCCATCCCGACTCCAGAAGCCGGTAAGGTAAAAGAAATCAAAGTCAAAGTGGACGATAAAGTATCCACCAATCAAGTGCTGATTGTATTGGAATAATCCCGTTTTACTGCTGCGCAAGCCAGACAATCCCAAAGACCCGACTCACGTTGAAGCTCGGGTCTTTTATTTTTTCAGGACTTTTAGAAATACCACGAAATCACGAAAATAAAAAAACACGAAATATTTTTAATCTTTGTTTTTCGTGTTTTCGTGATAAAATTTATCCGCTGATCGATTTAGCCATAGCAAGAGGTTGTAATGCTGGGTCCAATTATCGTTAATTTATTAGCAAACCGCAGGCAGCCTTCTCTGTCTAAACTAAAGGCGATAAAGGATCCTGATCAATTTCTATGGAGGATTTTACCCCATGCAGCGCGCACATTTTCTTTAGTGATCGTTTTTCTCCCACCCCGGATGCGCCGGACCCTGGCGGTCGCTTATCTTTATTGCCGAATGTTGGATACCTATGAGGACCTTTTGCCTGCCGTTGAAGAAAAGGAACAGGCCTTACAAGGCTTTATTGATCGGTTTAACGGCTTGGGGGAATTAAAACCGGCACCGAACCTTGATCCCGCGCTTACCAGCGACGCGCGTGAAAGTACCCATCTGCTGCTGGTGAATCGTTCAGCGCTTATCGATCGGAATTTTGACAGCTTAGATCTTCCTCAGCAGGATGCCATTCGGCGGCTTGTCAGGCGTATGGGTGAAGGTATGATCTGGTCCAGCCGGATTTTTGCTGAACAGGACGGTATTCTGCGGACTCCGGGTCAGCTGTCGCGTTATTGCTGGCATGTATTGGGTACGCCGGTACTTTTTGCAGATGAAGTCCAGCGATTGGATCAAGGGTTTACGGCCGAAATTGATGATGAGCGGATGCGTTTATGTGCGGCTGTCGGGGAAGTGGTTCAGCTGGCCAATATTACGCGGGATCTGGAAAAAGATTATGAAAGAGGAATTTTTTACCACCCGGACTTGCCGGGTCTGAAAGGCATCCAGCGTCAGCAGTGTATTCGTAAGGTGCGTTCAGAACTGGTGCTTCGAGCCATTCGCCGCTTTCGTCAGTTTCCCAAATTTTTTGGGGCCATTCCGTCACCTCGAATTTCACGCGCCCGCGGTGCAGCGATGCTTCTGATAATAACCACCTATGCTTATTATTGGCGTGCAGCTCAGAAAGTCGGGCTGCCGGCTTTTGATGACCGGCAGCGCATCACCCGCTTTGGCGGAGCGCTGACCTGGCTTAAATGCGTTGTATCACCCAAAGCCACCTGTCGGTTTTTAAAATGGCTTGAAAAAACGGTTTTAATTGCATTTGATCGCTGCCAGCCGGAATACTCCCTGCCTTATGTATATGATGATGGAGGGTTTGATGTTGTGCAGTTAATGAAATAAAAATCCCCGCGGTCTGCTGCCAAGCCGTGTTTAAAAATCCTCAAAAGACCGCCGCCCGTATCGACAATCGACATTGACAATTATCAAAAATCGTTGTCTATTAAACCTCCGCTGCGCGAAGGATTCAGTCAACACCATGATGAGGCTTAATAAAATACGATGCCCCGGCTACTGCTCATAAACCCCGCGAGTAAACGTTTCGGACTGGGCAACATTCGATCGACGGCCTGGCCCCCGCTCAACCTGCCTTATTTGGCAGCGTTAACGCCCGATCATTATACCGTTGAGATCATTGATGAAAATATCGAGCCCTTCAGGTTTAAGAAAGCAGACATTGTTGGAATCACCGCCTACTCTTCGGCTGTGAACCGGGGTTATGAAATCGCGCAAATTTACCGCCAACAGGGGATCCCTACGGTGATGGGAGGTATCCATGTATCGATGATGCCCGAAGAAGCGATTCATTATTGCGATGCCATTGTGGTCGGGGAAGCCGAGCACATCTGGTCGGATGTTCTTAAAGATTTTGAAGCCGGTACGCTGAAAAGGCAGTATCAGGGCAGCTGGGCCGATCTGGAGAATCTACCGTTACCGCGACGAGATGTCCTTCAAAACGATTACTATATTTGGGGCAGTATCCAGACATCACGGGGGTGCCCGATGAACTGCTCGTTCTGTTCCGTGACTGCTTTTAATGGAGGGCGCTTCAGGCGCCGCCGGCTTGAGGATGTCATTGCGGAATTAGAACAGATAACGCAGAAAAATGTGATGATCACCGATGATAACCTGATCGGATACAGTAAGGCCGACAGAGAATGGGCTAAAACCTTTTTTTCGCGGATTATCGAAAAAGGCATTAAAAAAAATTTTCTCGTGCAATCATCCATCCAATTCGGAGAAGACCTTGCGCTTATTCAACTTGCTTCCAGGGGCGGACTAAGAGTCCTATTCATCGGTCTTGAATCCGTCAATCCGGACAGCTTAAAATCCTATCAAAAGGGCGTTAATTTGAGGCGACTGCAACAGCATCAGTACCATCAGTCGATTTCAAGGATCCGCTCGGAAGGCATTGCTGTGTTCGGCGCTTTTGTAATGGGTAGCGACGATGACGATATTTCCATATTTGATACAACTTTAAACTTTATAGAATCCGCTCACCTGGATGTACTGCAGGTCACCAAACCCACCCCGTTGCCGGGCACCCAGCTATGGCGCACGCTCTCGAAACAGGGACGCATTATCGACCAAAATTACCCCAAAGCCTGGGAAGAATACCGGCTGACAAAAATGGTTTTTACACCGGCAAAAATGTCGATCGAGGATGTTTATGAAGGCTTTACGTATATGCGAAATATATATTATGGCTTTTGGAAGACGATAAAGAGAACTCTAAATACATTGTTTACCACCAAAAATCTGACCGGTACAATCCTTGCCTATAAATTCAATATGTCCTATCGCAAGGCCTTCAAAGAATCCGAACATTATATCGTTTACAATCGACCGGGATTAGATAGAAAGTTCAGGCGAAGCCGCTCAGATACTAAATAGTGCGCGTGTGCTAAAGCATAAGGCTTCTTTCCGCTCATTCCTCGGGTGTAAACCCGGTCTCAAACCCCTTCGCCGATTTCAACCCGACGGATCAGATCCAGGGATGACGTTAAGGTTTTCCCCTTAAATCTTATCTTTAAAGCGGCTTCCAGCATTTCAGTTCGAATCGCTTTTTCCAGCCGGGCCAATACAGCCAGAGACGCCAGTGCCCAGTCCGGACGCCTGATGTTTTGCGCTTTTAAGTCAACGCGATGAATACGGGCTTTGTTATTCGGCAGGGTTACTCCGCTGGTTTGAATGATGAGCGCATCCTTTGACAACCGCGCAAACAGGTCCCGGCGCCGGTCGACCCCTTCTTGATCCAAGGCGGCCACTGCCGTCGGATTGTCAATTCCGGTAAAATCGATTTCCTCGGGTGATAAAATCAGCTCGCTGATCGAAGGCCCTCTCAGAACGGTGATGTTGTATTCATTTTTCTGTGTGGTGTTCAATCCGGCCGTCAGTCCGGCAATGCACAGGATTTCTCCGGCGGTGATGATCCGCTGTCCGGCGCTACCCAGTAAAATGACTTCCTGGCGACCGGCCTGGGGCGCTTTGAATTGTTTACGAATAACAGCAGGCGCGGGAACTTTTTTCTGAGTGGCGGCCAACCGGCGATAATGTTGCGCGTATTCGAGACGACCATTTTCAGGAATAACGCCAGTCATCGGCGGCAGCTTGGCCAGCAGGTCATCGATCATTTTAGGGGTGAGGCGATTTTTCTTGGTATAGCGCCCCGGGCAGATTCCCCAGATGTCCATGACAGAAAAACCCTCGTATTCGACAGCGCTCTGGATTTTGGCAGGCAGATCCTTATCAAAGCCCGAGCATCGGTGAACATACGGCGCACCGGCGCTCCGGGCGACTTCACAGATATCCAGGGGGCGCTCCAGCTGATTTAAAAACCCGGAGCCTACCTGCGCACCCGTCGGGGTGGTGGCCGAAAATTGTCCGCCGGTCATGCCGAAATTAAAATTATTTAAGATCAGCAACGTCAGGTCGATATTGCGGCGACAGGCGGCCAGCAGGTGAGCCCCGCCGATGCCCTGTCCGCCGTCGCCCATAGTGACGACCACTTTGAGCTCCGGCCGAGCCATTTTCAAGCCGGTTGCATATGAGAGCGCCCTGCCGTGCAAACCATGCATGGCGTGGGTATGAAAAAAGGTATCAAACAACCCGGAGCAACCGATATCGCTGACGATAACGACCTGATGTCCGGCGAGGCCCATGTGCTGAAAGGCCTGATCCAGCATGTGGGTAATGCGTTCATGCGTGCACCCCGGACAGAGAAGCGGCGGCCTTTCATCATTTAAAAGGCTATTCATTTTCGATGGCCTCCGTGATCTGGGCGGGCGTGATGAGTTGGCCGTCCATTTGACCGCAAAAGACGACCGCTTTATCGTGTAGAATGCGTTCAATTTCACGGACATATTGTCCCAGGTTCATCTCTACCACCACAATGCGCCGGGCCATACGGGCCGCCTGTCGGATCGCATTTTCCGGTACCGGCCACAGTGTTTTTAAAATCAGCAGCGAAATCGGTTTGTCCCGCCGCATTTGCTCCTTGAATACCGCTTTCGCAGCCCGGGCGGAAACGCCATAAGCAATCAGCAAGGTATCGGCATTTCTGGTCCTGTGAATTTCATGGAAAGAGAACCGGTCGACGGCCGACAGCAGCTTTTGTTTTAAGCGCTCCTGATTGCGGGAGATGGCAACCGGGTCGGTGGTGATATATCCGTCGGCGCCGTGGGTTGAAGAGGTCTGGCGAACCAGCACCTTAGCGCCGATGGGCAGAAAGTTTGGAACCTGCTGTTCCGGCTCCACATGAAAGGGCAGTAGGGGTTGATGGGTTGGTGCTGCGCGACGCTTGATAATGGCGGGGGTTTTCAATCTCTTTAAATCGATACTTTCCCGGGTCATGCCGATTTCCTTGTTTGAAGCGACAAATACCGGACAGCGAAATTCTTCGGCCAGATTGAAGGCGTGCAAGGTCAACTCAAAGCAGTCCTTTACATCAACCGGAGCCAGAACAATTACCGGCAGGCCGCCGCTGCTGCCCCATCGCAAGAAGTTGATATCCCCATCGGCCCCCCGGGTGGCCGAGCCCGTAGAAGGGCCCAAGCGTTGCACGTCGATGATCACGATCGGAATTTCACTGCCGATCGCAAAGGAAATGTTTTCACTGTAAAGGCTGATTCCCGGCCCCGAGGTGGCCGTCATCACTTTCAAGCCGGCCATGGATGCGCCCAGGCAAAATCCTATGGAAGCAATTTCGTCCTCGCCTTGAAGGCAAATTCCACCGAGTGGCGGCAGGAGGTTGAGCATGCTTTGGTAGATCGTTGTCGCCGGTGTAATGGGATAGCCGGCAAAGAACCGGCAACCGGCGGCCACAGCTCCGCGGGCGATGGCTTCGTTACCTTCCAGTAAACTATAGGCCATGTGCACTCTCTTATGATGCCGTCTCAGATATAGTCGAACCCATTTTTGGGATAAAGCATTAAATGAGTGACTAAAGTGAACTAAATTTAAGAGTGACTAAAGTTGATGAATTCTACCATTTTTAAAAAAGATTGAGCTTGGCGAAGCCAAAACTTTAGGCACTTTAGGCATTTTAGTTCAATTTAGTCACTTATTTAATGGGTTATCTTTAAAACTGATCGGTTATTTTTGATGCGGCTTCCATTATTGTAAAGATAGCGCCGGACCTGCGGATTACATCTTAAAGGAATTGCGAGATTGTGGCTGCGTATCCCGATCACCGCTTCCAATCGTCCAGAGAGATTTTTTTTGAGTCGCGGCTTTCTCCTGCCACGGATAGCTGATACGGGAATGGAACGAGACCTCGAGAGTATCGACAAGCGTGCGGACGATTATGGAGATATCCCGGGTGGTCAGATCACATTCGCTAAATTGTCCATCCTCAATCCGTTTGCCAACAATTAACCGCACCATTTTTTCGAGTTTAAGGCGGGTGGGATCCTTCATCGTGCGCGATGCGGCTTCCACCGCATCAGCGATCATCAGAACGGCTGCTTCAGTACTCTGAGGTTTCGGGCCCGGATACCGAAAATCGGTTTCATCGATGATCTCCCTTGGTTGATCCTTGGCCGCTAAACTGAAAAAATATTCCAGCAGATGAGTTCCGTGATGCTGTACAATCAAATCCACCACCGCTCTGGGCAAGCCCGCACCCATGGCAAGCCTCATGCCGTATTTAACGTGATTGATGATCAACTCCGTGCTTTCCCAGGGATCCAGGAGGTCATGAGGATTTTCGCCATTGAATTGATTTTCGATAAAATTCTTCGCCATTTCCATTTTGCCAATATCGTGGTAGTAAGCGCCGATTCGTAAAAGCAATGAATTGGCCCCGATCGCCTCACCCGCCACCTGTGATAGATAAGCCACGGTCATGGAATGTTGATAAGTGCCGGGAGCCTGTTTCTGCAATTTTTTCATCAGGGGACGCTGTAGATCCATGTAACGGTTGAGCTTAAATGTGGAAGCCGTATCCCAGCTGATTTCCAGCAACGGCAAGCATAGGAGTGCCAGGGGGCCGGTCGCCAGCCCACCGACAAAAGCCCATCCTACCTGCTGTAGCAAAGCGGGTTCGAGACCCTTTTTTGCAAACACGGAGCTGATATCCGGCAGCGTGGGTGCCGCCGCGAAAACCGCTGCCCAATCCAGGCTGAAAACCAGCACGCTGGCGCTGTTAATCACTCCCACAATCAAGGAAGGCAAGATAATTTGCCAGCGCCTTTGTATGTTACCCGACACCAGAGCGGCGGCCAGTCCGCCGAAGATTAAAAAGAGCACAATGTTATATTGAGTTCCGGCAAAAAGACTTACCAGAATGGTTCCCACAATGGTAATACCGGTTGCTGCCAGCTTTCCCTGATTTAATGAGATCACCATCAACGGTAAAAATGCAAAGGGCAAGGCATAGATCGGCAATGGGGTAAATAAGAGGCAGCCTTTTAAAATAAAAGTGCATAAAATTAGTAAAGATAACATCGGACGTTGAGCTGGTGTGCTAAGCGACCCAGTTGTCAGCACCATGGAAAGGAATAAATTATAGAATATGACCATAACCAGGACGGTAAACAGGATTAAGGGAATATTTCGGTATATCTCTTTGGTTTGCTGCTGTTGATAAGCGCTCAACAAAAGCACATCCTGTTCGTTCAATACTTTACGGAAAGGGACAAGGATTTGACCGGCCCGAAAACGAAGGGTTTCAAGCGGGTATTGACGATGAATTTCATCCAGTCGCCGCGCGTTTTCTTTTTGATCATACGCCAGATTGGGCAGCAGGGTTGCCTGAGACATTTCTAAAACGGGGTCAAGTATGGATTCGTTTACCTGCCAGAAGAGTTGTTTGACTTTTTGTTGCAAAGAAATTCGCGCCGCTTCAAGGGATGTGAGATCATCTGGAGCTGTTAATGCGGGCGTTGATAGGGCGGGGTCATGGATCTCGATGGTTTTTTTGCCCATTAAATAATGGGTGTCACCTAAAATTTTGTTTTGAAGAATGGATTCTTCAACTGTTAAAATGCCTTTCAACAATTTTTTTAGGTCCCGATACGAGAGCACCCTGGAAATGGTTTCTGCGGAAACATCGATACCGAGTTCGGAATTGATATATAAATTTAAGTGTTCGATACCGTCTTTACGACGGCCCCGGTAGGATAATAATTCATTGGTCAGAGCCTGCATTTTTTTCTTGGATGCATTGACTTTTTCTGGAAAATAATTGAATACGGGAACATATTGCGAGAGGGCCTGAATCCGGTTTGCATTTAATTCTTTATTCTGATCATAATTGAAGGGCTGGCGGGCGCGGAATGTCAGGGATGCGACGCTTTGGGGCTTGGGTGGGCGCAAGGCCAGATAGATGTTTTCGACAAAACAGGCGAAAATCGTTAACAGGATTAAGGTGATGTTCAGAAATAGTTTCATCGCATAGCCTGGCACTGAACCGTAAGTTGCAAAATTCAGGTGCCATCTTATTCATCCACACGCTCCGAGTCAATCAAATCTGTCTTAATCGCTCAATTTTTTCGCAGAACAACCGATATATATCATGTCAGGCAGAACAACCGCTATATCAGACATTTTGACCCAATCTTGACTTTTAGCGCTCTTTCTGCGATAATTTATTGTAATAATTTAATGATTTTATCGTCGCTTGCAGATGCAAAAAACTTGAAGCGGCTGGGTATTTTTCTACAGGAGGGCAAATATGCTGGGTAGAACATTCGCCCGTTTAAAAAAGAAAAAACCGAACGAGAGGACCCCGGCGGCATTGTCAGAAAAAAATGGTCCTGCTTTGCCCGCTGGCCGGATTGTTAAAATGCTGAGTGCCTCCGGAAGGGTGAGTCTGGCATCTTTGCGAAAGTTGGCCCAGGATCACGAAGCCGAAGCGTTTGCTAAATTTATACAGCGTCCGGTGCTGGTGGGTTCGGCAATCAAGACCGGGATCATATCAACTCAGTCGGGAATGGCCAGCGATGAACTAAACAGCACTCAGATTTTTGAACCCTCAAAAAGCATGGACGGCTCTCTGTCAGCTTCTGAAAGTTTGAAACATGCAGTTTACCCTTTGGTGAAAGGCGAATATCCGGCGACGCCCCACGGCAGCTTTTATATCGGGCGCATCAATGGTAACGATATGATTATGCCGGACTATGCAATTTCCAAGCGCCATGCGATTATTGATGTCGAAGATGGCATTTATTACCTGCGGGACGCCGGTTCTACCAATGGCACCAAGATAAACGGTTTGCGGCTGGGAAAAAAGCGAGAGTTGCTCAAAGATAAAGATGTCATTGGTTTTGCCCGATACGAATTTACCTTTCTTTATCCAAAATCCCTTTACATAATGTTGCACGAGATTAATTCATAGATACCGCATCACGCTCCTCTGAAAGCCTTACAGCCGGAACCCGGCGAATCCGTGCTTATCGGAAAAAAGGCTATTTCCGCAAGGACATCAATTATCAGGCCAAGGGTCGATTCTGCGGTCTTCTAGATGGGCTCGGGTTTCCAGCTCCTTTTTTACGGTACGGCCAAACTTTTCAATTAAATAAGGCTTTTTTATGTACGCTCCTGCACCGATCTTCTGAGCTTCTTTTACGCGGTCAGATTCTGAATATCCGCTGGCAATGATGGTTCGCTGTCCAGGACGAAGCTTCAATATTTTCTTGTAGGTTTCAAGGCCGTCAATGCCCGGGTCCATGATCATATCCAGCACGATTAAATCCGCCGAATGATCAACCATGTATTCCACCGCTTCTTCACCGCTGGCCACGGTTGTTACCGCATATCCCAGTTTTTCGAGCATTTCGGAGGCAATTTGACGCTGTTCCAGGACATCATCAACAACCAAGATGGATTCTCCGCTGCCCTTAATTTCTTCAAGACTGACCAGCGCTGCGTCCTTCATCAATTCTTTGCGGGTGACCGGAAAATAAAGGGTGATGGTCGTGCCTTCGCCCTCTCGGCTTTTGATATCGATATAGCCCCGGTGGTCTTTGACCGTGCCCCAAACCACCGCCATTCCCAGTCCGGTACCACTGCGGCCCATGTTTTTTTTGGTATAAAACGGTTCAAATATTCGCTCTAAATCTTCGCTGGATATACCAATACCTGTATCGGTGACGGTCAGTGTGACATAATCTCCTTTTCCAATATCATCAAAGGTATTCATCTGTTTATCCAGATGGCGGTTTTCGCTGCGAACGACGATCGTTCCTCCCTCAGGCATCGCTTCTGCGGCATTGGATACCAGATTCATAATGCTTTTTGAAAGATGAACCGGTGACCCCAAAATATTTAGCAGATTGGCCTCCAGCTGATGCTTTACTTTTACATCGGGATGATTCATCAGCAGTTTTTCGTGTTCAGGACTGAGCAAGTACTCCGAGATGATGCTGTTTAAATTGACAACTTCTGTCGCTGTCACCCCTCTGCGGGCCAATGTTAATAAATCCTGAACAATTGCTGCGGCTTTTTCGCCGGATTTTTGAATGGTCAATATTGGCTTGACCAGCGGGCTTTTTGCATCGAGGTCCATCAGCAAAAGCTCCGGGTAACTGACAATGCCTGATAAAATATTATTCAGATCGTGCGCCACACCTCCGGCCAGCGTACCGATGGCTTCCATTTTCTGGGCACGCTGGAGCTGGGCCTGCAAATCCTTTTTTTCTTTATCGGCCAGCTTTAGCTCGGTGATGTCGTTGCCGATACATAGAATCTCTTTGAAAATACCGTCGTCATTAAAAATCGGTTTATAGGTCCAGGCGATCCAGACTCTATCTTTATTTCTGAGTTTGGTCTCATTTTCGCTGACAATCAGGCGATCGGGATCCTTCTGCAAAGATTGGGTCAGGTGTTCCAGCCCCTGGTGGTTTGCCCGCCCGGCCGGCAGAATTATCTGTGCCGCATTGATGCCGAGCAGCTCATTTTCAGTATAGCCGAAAAACCGCTGGGCGAACTCGTTGGAAAAGGTTAAACGGCCCTGCGTGTCTATTCGCAAAATGATGCTGTTTGCAGTTTCAACGAGCTCGCGATATTTATTCTCGCTCTCACGAAGCTTTTTGAAAGACCTGGCGTTCATGATGCTGGTCGCCAGCTGAGAGGCGATGCCCATTAAAAGATTCATGTCGCTTTTCTTCAACGGCATTTTAGATTTAATATTGTCAACGGCTAAAATACCCAGCGCCTCCTTTTCATAGATAATCGGCACACATATCAGGGACTGCCCTCCCATCCGGTTTGCAAATTCCAGACTTCTCGGAGACAGGGTGTTCTGGATTTTATTGATATCATCGACCAAAATGGGTTTAATATCTTTAATTGCCCGAATGAACACCCCTTTGGATTCGGGGTTATTCAGATTAAATTTAATCTGGCTCAGAAATTTTTCCTGTTGCTCGCTATGGCCGTACCCGGCCGTATAATACAAAAGGGTCTTTTCCCTGTTTGCCAGCATGATCATTCCGCGGTCAAAATGCAGACGTTTTTCCATCACGCTGATAACGCTATTCAGCAGATCATCAATCGCCAGGATCTTTGAGGCAACCTGCCCAATTTCCTGTACCAGCAAAGCGTTATTGTAGCGAATATTGCTTTCCAGAATGTGGTCTTCCGCTGCCGATTTCTGGGTTTCGACGGTGTGAGTTAATTCCTTTCTTTGCAGGTATTCCGAGTAAAATGAAACGCTGACGGTAAGCAAGGCAGCCAGGAGCATGACAATGCTCCAGGTCGTCGGTGTTACAAACCAGAAAAGGGCCAGGGCGGATAGGATGCTAAACAAAATAAGATAATTACGGACGCGCTTCCAGAGCATGTAGGGCATCTTCTGCCAGCTGATAATATAGCGGCAACAGTCATCTCCCCGATGAAAACAGGTTGGATGATCGACTTTAGCGAAATTATCGATAAAAAATTTTGGTGTGGCCTCGAATATCCCGATTCGATTCTTACACTGGTAGGGCTTTTCACTTACGCCCGGCATTGGAATGGATGTTATCTCCACGGTGTTAGGTCCCAATTTTTTGACTTTAACCTTGGCACCTCGACTCATGAAAGGATAAAGCTTTTCCATTAGCAGGTAGACCGCAGTAATGTTCATTAATCCCAAAATATACGGTCTGACCGCACCGGCGGCGGCAGAGGTCGTTGAATAATGACCGGCATCCCTGGCAATATTCACATTACCGGTCTTTTTAACCAGAATTTCATGAAACTGATCGATCTGGGTCTGGTTGAACCAGTGCGCCGGATCCTGCACTTCGTAACGGGTCACGCCGGCATATTCCAGAAGCTCATCAATATTCACTTCAGGATGATACTTACCGGTATAATCCAAGTAAATATTCATCAGGCGGCTGTTATATAACGGTATGCTGTCGTTCATGCTGTTATTTTACCTGATTTTTAAAGGATATTTCAAGTCCAAGGATTTTCGACTATTTCTGAGATAGATTCTGGTCCACCAGGTGCACGACTTCCGAAGCCGGAACCAGGCGAACCTGGTTTTGGAGGTCCGGCAGCATTTCCTTTAGTACCCGTAATGTCGTTGAATGCGGATGCATGATGCCTACCGCTTCACCATTTTTTTTGGCAATCCGGATCAATTCCTGAATCTGGTGGCGGATAAAATCCGGTTTGAGATAGTGGTCAATAAAAACGTCCCGTCGGGCAAAAGGAACTTGAAACAGGCGCGCCGATGGTTCGCCCAACGAATCAGCGGTGGTCCGGCTATCAATAAAAAAGAGTTCCCGCTGCTTCAAGACCGTAAAAATTTGATACATCTGGCTCGATTCCATGGTAAGCCTGGAACCCATATGATTGTTGATCCCTTTTATGCCTGGCAAGGTATTGAGGTTTTGGCCGAACTGGTCGATCAATTCATCAGGCGACATTGAGGTCAGCAGAGTCCCGGGGCCCGGATCCACCTCCGGATACTCGACGGGTTCCATGGGCATATGCATCATGATTTCCAACCCCCTTGACTGTGCCAGCCGGGCAATCCGCTGTTGAAAAGGGCTATGGGGCAGGATCGAAAAGGTCAGAGCGATGTCCAGCTGCGCAAATTTTTGCGCAATTTTTTTATCATAGCCCAGATCATCGATAATGATTGCCACAGAAGGCAACTTCGCTTTAGGAGCCGGCAGCGGGATTGATTTCGGAATATCTTTCTTAGCCAAAGGTTTGCGGGGCGAAGGTTTTTCCTGCGGATAAATTTCAAATGGCGGCTTTTTTTTCTCCGCCTGCGGTGATTTATGTGGCGGCGCTGGCGAGGGTGTTTGCCGCGCAACAAAATGATCGGTCAGAAAACCGATGGCGACGACGACTATGGCCAGAATTGCCAGCCCGGCCAGCGCCTTAAAAAAGGAGATCTTAAATGGGGTTGTTTTACGCGATTTTTTCGGACGTCTCTTTTTTCGGGTTGGTTTTCGTTTAGCCATCAACTATTTAAGCTTTTAAAGATATCGTAACTGTTAAGGATTTCAAGCGCTCGCATCACCTGATTATCAGTCCGCAGCTGTTCAACGGTCAACGGGCCAACCCTAAACTCCATTTCCTGATTTTTGGGCTTTGAGCTCTGGGAATCGGATTTTTTGTTCTTGTCTGGATCCGGTTCAGCTTCTAGATGATTTAACAGGTCTTTTTCTTTTAGCAGGCCTTCTTCCTCGGATTCCTTGAGGTCGATGCGTTTGTGCTTTAAAACAATGTCCGGTTCAATTCCTTTAGCCTGAATGGATCGGCCGCTGGGTGTGTAATACCGGGCGATGGTTAACTTGAGTCCGGAACCATCACGCAGGGTCTCTACGGTTTGCACGGAGCCTTTGCCAAAGGATGTGGTTCCTAATATCAGGGCGCGTTTTTGGTCTTGAAGCGCACCGGCCACGATTTCAGAAGCGCTCGCACTCCCCCCGTTAATCAGAACGACCATCGGATATTTGCGACTGACTGCATTCGGTGTGGCCATATATACCTTTGTATTTTTCTTGTTGCGGCCCTCGATGGATAAAATTTTGCCTTCCTCTAGGAAAAGATCGGACAGCTGAATGGCCTGATTCAACAAGCCGCCACCGTTGTTTCTCAAGTCTAAAATAAGCCCTTTCATCGGGACCTGGGCGGATTCAAATTTTTTTAAACTCTCTTCGAAATCGCCGATCGTGTTGCCTGAAAATTGTGACAACCGAATGTAGCCAAATCCCGGTTTTAGATTGACGGCTTTAACGCTGACAATCGGAATAACATCACGGACCAGATCAAATTCAAGCGGTTCTTTTTCGCCCTCACGCATGATCGTAACGGATACGCTGGTGCCTTTCGGTCCCCGCATCATATTTACAGCTTCACGCAGATCTTTAACCGGGTTTCCATCGACTTTTATAATGCGATCCTGGGCGATGATGCCGGCTTTGTATGCCGGGGTGTCTTCGATGGGAGAGATAACGGTGACAAACCCGTCTTTCATCGTGATGTGGATCCCGATTCCGGTAAACTTGCCCTGGGTGTCAATCTGCAAATCCTCAAAGGCTTCCGGCGGCAACAGCGATGAATGCGGATCCAAGCTTTGAACCATGCCCTGAATGGCTTTTTGGATGAGTTCTTTTGATTGAACCTCATCAACATATTCTTTTTCAATCAACTGAATGACATCCGCAAAAATTTTCAACCCCTCATAGGACTCGTCACTTTTGGCGGCAGTATGGCCAAAAAAGCCTGCGCCGATGGTCCATAGAACAACCGCGGTGACCATGACCATCCATAGCTTAACATGCTGGATCTTCTTTAATTTCATTTAAATACTCCTTGTTATGATAAAATTCTAGCTGGAAGCGGTCTCAAGCCATTGCATTGGATCCAGGGGTTTTCCGTGGTGGCGGACTTCAAAATAAAGTTTGGGGCCAGTAATGGAGCCGGTGTCGCCCACTGTCGCAATTACCTCCCCGGCCTCGACAGCGTCCCCGGTTGATTTAAACGCCTCTTCAATATGAGCATAGACCGTGTAATAATTGTCTCCGTGATCTATAATAAGCATGTTTCCGTATCCTTTAAACCAATCGGCATAAAGGATTTTACCGGAATAGACCGCCGTGATGGGTTCGCCTCTTTCGGTTTGAATTTCGATGCCGCTGCGAAAATTTAACACATCATAGCGCGTATTTTTAAACTTACCGAAAAGACTTACTATTCTACCCTTTACCGGCATTTTAAGCAAGCCTTTAAATGCCTGAAACGGTTTGACGGTGCGATGTTCTTCCGAAGGTGCAAGGGTCGACCGCATACCCAGATTTTTAATCTTCTCGTCTAAATCCCGCGCCGCCTGTTTGAGGGAATCAATAGCGGCCTCCTGCACGGATTTTTCCTTGCGCACACGGACCAGCAGCCCGGAGCGCTGCGTGCGTTCAACCGCCATCTGTTTGATCTGTTTCTGATACGCGTCTGCGCGTTGGCGCTTTTCGTTGCGGTGCGTCTCCAGACTGGATCGGACCGTATCCAGACGCAACCGATTGTCTATCAGTTCACCGATAACCTCCTCATCGTAGGTTAGGATTCGCTCGATGGCTTGTTTACGCTGGAGCAGATCCTGTAAACTCTCGGCCGAGGCCAGCACATGGAATTTTCCCAGCCAGTTTAATTTGTACAAAGCTGCCAGACGCCTGGCGACATATGCCTCTTTGACCTTTATCTGGGCCACCAGTTCATCGGAGGCTGCGGCGGTTTCGCCAATTTTTTTTTCTAGTCCGTCAATTTCATGGCTGAGACGGGCAATCCGCTTTCGAGATCGATTCAGAGCCTGATCCACCTGATTCAACTTGAGTATAATATCTGTTTCTCGATCTGAAAATTCCTGAATTTTGGCCTTTCCCTTTTCAATTTCACGGGTGATATCCCGGGCCTTTCTTTCAAATTCATCGATGCGGGCTTCCTGATCCTGGGCCTCCAAACTCGAGCTGCCAGAAAAAATCAACAGGCAGCCGGCCACCACCCCTAAAACCAGGACACCGAGGCTTCTGGAACCGGAACGCATCATCACCTCATTATACCTGCCGTTCATAGTGGATGAAATTTCCGTTCAGTTTGCTGGGACTAAATAAATTTACCACGAAAACACGAAACAGGAGAAGCACGAAATATTATCTTTATTTTTCGTGTTTTTATTCTTTCGTGTTTTCGTGATAAAGGATTTCTTTTGGCTCTACCCGTTTCAACTAAGCCTTTAAATATTGCTTGAGGGAAAGGTAGGAGCCAAGCCATCCGACCAGCATGCTGATTAAGATGATGGAGCCTAACATTGGCGGCGAAAGAAACCGGATGTGAAACTGGCCGGAAAACAGTCCCTGCTCGATATTGGTTGCGATCGCCAGATAGGCCACAAATAACATCGCTAACCCGATGCCTGCACCGAGTGCGCCCTGCAGCAAGCCCTGAAAATAAAACGGAACCTTGATAAAGTGTTCCTCAGCGCCCACCAGCCGCATAATCTCTATTTCATCCCTCCTCGAATAGATAACCAGTCGGATGGTATTGGCCACGATAAACACTGCGGCCATAAAAAAGATGCCACACATGGTATAGCCGGTCAATTTGAACAGGTTGAAAATATGCGTGTATCGGCCCAGCCACCGCTGCCCGTATTCAACTTCTTGAACTTCCTCGATGGCTTCAATTCTTGCCGCTATAAATTCTACTTTATCCCAGGTCTGGTTCACAGCGTTCATCTGGATTTCAAATGCATCCGGCAATGGATTTTCGGCCAAATGATCAAATAAAGACGCCTGTCGTTTCATCTGTTCTTTGAGTTGAATTAAGGCCTCTTTTTTTGAAACGAACCGCACCTTTTCAACGCCGGAAATGCTTTGAATCTGGCGAGTTAATTCCGTCAATTGCGAGTCGGGCAATTCCGGTTTCAAATAGGCCATAACCCGCAGTCCCTTTTTCCACAAATTCATGATTTCGTTGGTATTTATAAAAAAAAGGATGAATGCGCAGACGATGAGAATGGATAATGATATGGTCAAAAGGGTGATAACGTTGAGAAGCCGGTTGTTACGAAAATCTTCAACGGCCCGTTTAGAAAATAGAATTGTCATAATGCTTTTCTGTAAACGTGGAGTCTTCCAGGCGCCCCTGTTTCAAAAAAAGGACCCGGCCGCCGGTTTTGTTTATCAGATCTTTGTCATGGGTCGCAATGATAACCGTGGCTCCCCGAATGTGAACGTCATTGAGCAAATCCATAATGATAGTGGCGGAATCATCATCCAGGCTTCCGGTGGGTTCATCGGCCAGGATGATTTTGGGGTCTCCGATGATGGCGCGGGCAACGGCCACCCGCTGCTGTTCTCCGCCGGACAAGCTTGGCGGAAAGGTGTTTTGTTGATCTTCCATACCGACCAACCGCAGCACGCTTCTCACTTTTTTTTGAATCAAGCGTCTTTTTTTACCTGCTGCCTCCAGTACGAGCGCCACATTGTCAAATACGGTTCGGCCGGCGATGAGCTTATAATCCTGAAATATGATGCCGAATTTTCTGCGCAGAGATGGGATGCGCCTGCGGGGAACACGAGAAAGGTTCATGCCGTCTATTAAAATCTGTCCTTCCGACACCGGTTCTGCCAGATACAGGAGTTTGAGCAACGTCGTCTTTCCCGCTCCGCTTGGGCCGGTTATAAATACAAAGTCATTTTTAGAAATGTCCAGTGTAATATCAACCAGGGCTTTATGGGTACCGTAATTGTGATGAACATGGAACATCCGAATTATTGAGCTTTTCGCATCGGTTTCAATCATTCCATCACTTCCTGGCCCATTGAGCGGAACAGTGTGGCCTTTGAAATCTTTAAATCATATAAGGCGTTAAAATAATTGGTCAGGGTATTCGACAGCAGGGTCTGGGCATCGAGAACATCGGTGGTGGTGGCCACCTGTTCCTTGAAACGTTCCTGGTTGATGCGAAAGTTTTCTTTGGCCTGCTCGATGGCTTTTTCGACGGTGATGATATTTTTTTCGCTTTCTTTGGTCCGCAAAAAGGCCGTCTTTACCTCCAGTTCGATGTTGTCCATGATTTGTGATCGGCGATACTGGGCCTGAGTAAGACGGTGCAGTTTCTCTCTGACGCCATAATGGGTTCGACCCCATTCCCAGAAAGTCCATTCGGCAATGGCCTGAACTTCCCAGCTGGCAGCATCCGAAATGCCTTCCCCGCCATCGACTTTGTAATCATCGCCGGTTCGGTAGTAATTTCCCCTTAAATTGACCGAAGGGTAATAATCCCCTTTAGCCAGCGCGACTTCTTTTTCGGCGATTTCGACCTCCAGATCGGAAAGGGTGATTTCAAGTCGGTTTTCTCTGGCGGTATCCAGACAGTAATCAAAATCATAGACAAAGGGGGCGTAGTCGAGGATGTCCTGTATTTTTACCTCCGCTTTCACCGGTCGACGCAGGACGATGTTGAACTGGGATTGGGCGATCGCGAGATTGTTTTCGGCCCTGATAAAATCCTGCCGGGCATTGGCCAGTGACGCCTGAGCCTGTAGCAGGTCATTGAGCGGGGACATTCCCACCTCATAAAAATTTTCGGCCACATCTTTCTGGGCAGCGATCTGGGCGATGCGCTGATTGGCGATCTCCAGCAACTTTTCAGCTTTTAAGACCGAGTAAAATGCATTTTTTGCATCCAGGATCACGTCCTGGCGGGTGACTTTTTCGCTAAATTCGGCGGCGTCAAGACCCAGATCCGCAACCCGATATTGGTTAACCAGCGAAAATCCTCTGAAAATCGGCTGGTTAAACGAAGTCACAAAGGTGTATTGATCCTCGGGGCGCACGATAAAATCCGGGCCCGGCCCAATTCCGGTGAGCTCCTGGGTCTGTGGTTTGTTGCGGTGCAGATAGTCGTAGGAGGCGCTGAGGCGAGGCAAAAACCGGGTGATGCTCGCCTTGCGGGTTTCTTCGGCCGCCAAGACTTCCTCGCGGGATTGCTTCAGGTTCAGGTTGGCCTCGATGGCCATTTCAATGGTGTCTTTTAAAGATAGTTTTTTATTCGATTCGTCTGCCTGCGCAATCACCGGCGACAAAGCGAAGCACCCGATAATTAAATAAAAAAATAGATTACGTAGAACCAAATTTTTCATAATCTTACCTGATCTGTTAAGGATTTAAAGGTTAAATCGTTTGGCGATACCGAGTTGACCCACCTGGAATTTACTGATACATACCTGTTCGAGTTCAAGGAGTGCCTTCCCGGGTTTTCCTTGCTTAAAGCCTCCGCTGAATCCCATTAACAGGCTTCTTCTGTTTCGGTGGAGGCTTTTTATATCGAAATAAGGGGTTAAAATCAATATTTTATTGGCTGGCACAACCCATCGAATCTGCCGGATTGAAGAAAAAACAAATTAACCACGTAAAAACCGCGGTTAGACGTTTAAGCGGGCAGGCGAGATTTTGGAACATGCAGCGCAGGAGCCTGCGCCGCGTGAGCACGAAATAACAATAAAGCGAATTATTATTCTTGCTCAACTGGATTTCGTATTTTTATATTTTCGAGTTTTCGTGTATAAATATTTTCAAATTCATCGTTTCGATCAAGATTCAATTTTTTTACCTCAACATTTTGATACCGGGAAGGTCGCAATGAAAGCAGAACTGATCGATATGCTGTGTCGAAAATCCTTTAAATTCAGTAAAGAGCCTATCTATAAGCTGGTATCGGGCCGCCTGAGTCAATTTTATGTGAATTGCAAGCCGGTTACCCTCTGCGCCCGAGGCATGTTTCTGGCAGGCCACCTGTTATTTGATGAGATTAAAGATGATGATTTGACCGCGGTTGGCGGATTAACCTTTGGTGCCGATCCCCTGGCAGTTGCAACCGCATTTGCTTCTGAATTGAAGGCGAAACCCATAAATGCTTTTTCCATTCGCAAAACCCGCAAAGATCATGGAATGATCCGCTGGATTGAAGGCGATATTCAGCCGGGTGAGCGGGTGGCGATCATCGATGATGTGGCCACCACCGGCGGCTCCACGATTAAGGCCATCGATCGAGCCCGCGCCGAGGGGCTCGAAGTTGTCAGGGCAGTAATTTTTGTTGATCGGCAGGAAGGTGGGCTTGAAAATATCCGGCAGCATGTGCCGAAGGTATCCAGTATCGTCACCCGGGACGAGTTGGTTCAGCACTGGCAGTCCATCAAAGGTGACTAGAACCTATCTCAAAAATGTCTTTTGGCCCCCTCTCTTTGTTGGTGCCTCGTTTCAAATCCTCGACAACCCGCAGGTTGCCTGCGGTTTGAAACTCGGCCCCGCCGCGATCTGGAACCAAAATCCTATTTTTGAGATGGCTTCAGAAGTGGTTTCAGCCGATTTCTTCTGCACTTATTTCTTTCCCTGATTCCAGGCGGTGAAAAGCTGCCCGGTTTGCATACCCTTACGAATTCATTCCCGCAAATTGAAAAGTAAAACGCCTTTGCGGCCAAGCAGAACATTTCCCCAAAAATCCTTTCCGCTTTTGTCCGGATCTGACAAACATTCATGCTATCCTCTCAACAGTTCGCGGTTGATGATACCGATTCATGGATGATTTCGCCTCACGCAAAGTCGCCAAGCCCGCAAAGAATAGGAATTTTAAATAGAAAGGAAAAAAATGAAGCCTTTTAGAGGTCGCGATTCAACTGATGCCGGATTCGCCTTTAGAAATACCGTCTGGGCATTCCCATACCTTGCCGTCATGGGACTGATCTGGGGCTATCTGGCAGACGAATCTTCGGGCGCCATCGCCGGTCTGTTGATCGCCGCGGCGCTCAGTGTTCTTCTCGGCACAACCACCACTGTTTTCAGCGAAACGGCGGATGAAAGCGGCATTAAGGCCATTCCCGGCCCGGGAAGAAGAACCGCCGGTGTGCGCGGGCAATCGGCCGGGGATCTGAATGTCGTTCGCTACCACAAATTATGCCATCGATTCGATAATGCCCTGATCAAAATCGAGGAGGTCCTGGCCAAAGATCCAGATTTTGTCGAAGCCCTGCTTTTAAAAGCCCAAATTCTATGGGAGGGATTTGAAGACGCCAATGCGGCCAGAGAATGTCTGCTAAAAATTTTTGCAGTGGCGCCCGATAAAAAGGCGGTGTTTCA
>Ga0209742_10000237_pt1 | contig 31006 bp, 23 predicted proteins | sample DeeMarSeWOR38_10_FD_187462 | JGI IMG/M metagenome (GOLD analysis project Ga0209742, IMG submission 187462) | Marine sediment microbial communities from White Oak River estuary, North Carolina - WOR-3-8_10 (SPAdes) (version 2) | ecosystem: Environmental > Aquatic > Marine > Intertidal zone >...
AAAATGTCTTTTGGCCCCATATCTTTGTTGGTGCCTCGTTTCAAATCCTCGACAACCCACAGGTTGCCTGCGGTTTGAAACTCGGCCCCGCCGCGATCTGGGACCAAAATCCTATTCTTGAGATGGCTTCTGTCCATCTCAAAAAAGTCTTTTGGCCCCATGTCTTTGCTAGGGGCCCCGTATCAAATCCGCGATGCGCCTCAAGCGGACCTTCGGTTTGCGACCGATAAAAGGGATTTAACCAGACGGGAAGTTCCGCTCAGCGGGGAAACGCTTCCCCGCCGCGCCTGTCTCGGCGAAGCCAGGCTTTTCGCGTGGCGAAGACGGAATCTTGACCCAAATCCTATTCTTGAGATGGTTTCGATATTCGGTTCTTAATTTGATCAAGTTCGACAATCTTATCCGCAAGGGCACCTAGCCGTGGCAATTTATTGTCTGCATGATTCCTAAGGTTATGCCTGAGCGTTTGGACGGCTGTCGGGATATAGTGTTCGAAATGCGTCTTTCCTTTGGTGCGGGTCAAATGCCCGAAGGCACCCAGAATCTGAAGGTTGCGCGTCAAAGAGCAGAATCGATAGCAGCGCTTGAAATCGTCAGCACTCAGCTTCAGCTGTCTTTGCAGTGTTTGCACAGCATATGCCAGAAGCTGGGTTTGGATGACCTGAGGCAAATCGACATAAGGATCAATCAGTAACGACGCCAGGTCATACTGGATGGGGCCGATACGGGCCCCTTGAAAATCAATAAAATAGATCTGATTATTTTTGATCATAATATTGCGGGATTGAAAATCACGATGCATCAGTCCCTGCACCGCATGCGTGAGGGCATTTTCAGCCAGAAATTCAAATTCTTTTTTAAAATCTGCAAACCGAATTTTTAAATCCAGATAGGTATTTAAGAAAGCATCCACAAAATAGCGGCATTCTTTTTCCAGAATCATTGCTTGGCTGTAACGGGGAGTCTGGTAGCACCAGGCGGTATCAAATTGAGCGACACCGGATGCTGAAAATTTCGTCAGCAGATCAATCACCCGTTGATACAGGCCGACAACTTTATCAACAGGAGCGGTTTGTTGTACTGCCGTTTGCATATCCAGAATTCCCATATCTTCGAGAAACACATAGCCGGCAAAGGTGTCCGCTTCATAGATTTGCGGCACCGGCAGACCCCTGTCGAACAGATGGCGGCCGATGTTTACAAATGCATCGACCTCGTTGATCCGATCCGATTTCTTGATCCCGTGATCAACCAGAATCATCGATTTTTGCCCCATATTTAAACGATACCATTTCCGGTCAGAGCCGTCGCCTTTGAGATGTTCACAGTCGACCGGCTGAAGCCGGATGTCGGGATAGATATGCTGAAACGTGCGGGGAGTTATGGTTTCAAAAACAGCCAGCTTATAGCGCTCGGCGGTACCGATATCTTTCCAGTAGGCGTTATGGGAGATATACGCTTTTATCGTTTTCCCCTTTGCCATCATGCGGGCATAGGCATCAATGCTGCTTGCCGGTCTGCGGCTATCGATGAATTTTAGAACTTCCGTATCCATTACCTGGATGCCGGTAAAAGTGAACGCTGATTCCGTGGCCCCATCGGGTTCAGCGGACAGCGTTTGAAATCCGGCTACGCATCCATCGGCGTCGGTGATAACGCTGTTAAATTCGGGATCGTCTGTCAGCACGAGGGTTACCGGGTGTCCATGCCGGCAGTGGAAATCATAAACGTCTCTGAAATCGATTGTGGTGACAATATCGGCGTTAATCACCATAAAGGGTTGTTCATTCCAGAAGTCTTTGATGTTTATGATGGCACCGCCGGTTCCAAGGATATGTGGTTCATAGCGGGTTTCGACCGGGATGGCATAAGCCTGTTGCGCGACAAACGCCTCGATTTGCTCATGCAGGTGGTGGGTGTTGATCATGATTGATTCGCAACCGGCCTGGATCAGTTGGGTAATAACGATATCCAGCAGAGGGCGGCCGGAAATGGTGAACAGGGGTTTGGGGGTGTGGTCGGTGTAAGGGCGCAGCCGTGTTCCCAGGCCCGCCGACAGAATCAATGCTCTCATTGAAGGGCCTTTAATGATTTCTGTATGGCTTCAGCGTAGAATTCGATTTGTTCATTGCTGTTGGACCCTTTTATGCCCTTGCTGGTAAAAAAATCGATTGCATTCTGGTAGCTGACTTTGGAAAGTGCTTCCTGACGCTCAATTTCGCGCCGTTTGTGCATGTGTTTCCCGTAGTTTTCAATTTTTTTCAGGCGATCTTTGGCTTTCATTGAGTCCTGAGAATTGTTCTGAAAAAAGTTTAATACGATCCAGTAAGATTCAAAATAGGTTTTTAAGAAAATGGAGTATAACCTGAGTTTTCGAAGGCCCGCTGAGGTCACGTTATAGGTGTCGGGGATCGTTTGGTGAGGCATTAAAATCGCATCATCAATAAAAGCCTTAAGGCTTTTGCGTACATAAAATTCAGGTGATATATCGATATCGTAGGCAAATTCGTATTTAAAGAAATTTTGCAGGAATTTGTAACTGGCATGCAAATCGGAAGCCGAGAATTGAAAAGCATCTTTCTCAAGAATCGCCAGCGCCGTAAAAGCCGCCGGAATAAAAAAAGCAATACTATTATTTTTGTAGTATTCCAGAAACGGTCGCCTGGAAGCATTGATTAAATAGTTTCTTTTTGAAACCGGAACCTCTTTTTCTTTTGAAACCGATTCGATAATTTTGCTCTGAACAAAGGCGTCCAGAGCATGATCAATTGCGCGAACATGATCTAAAACCAGTGTGTCGGCCAGTTTAGCCCCCTGTGTCGCTAAATAATCCCGGTAGATTTCGACAATCGACATGATCTGGTCATAGGAGATTCGATCCCTGGCGCAATTTAAAATCGCGCTCGATAGCAATCCATAGGCCGTAACGACGGCAGAGCGGTTGATCGCGTTGATGATCCGGTAGCCGAGGTTGCGGCACAGAACATTTTGTTCTTTGGGCGTCATTTCCGTCAGGGGGATGCCGAATTTTGTAATCAATTCATTCATTGATATGGCGTCGTCAAACCGAATGTAGATTTTACCGTAGCGTCTTTTTAAAAATTTTCTGGCTTTTAGCACGCCTTTAAGCGTTTCCGGTTCTTTTTTCCCGCCCTCGAGTTCCTGCAAATACGACGTTTCCTCCAAAACCCGGTCATAGCCGATATATATCGGCACAATAATCATATCTTCGCAGGCACCGTTTTTATATGCGTTGAGCAGAATGGAAAGCATACCCAATTTGGGCATCAGGAGCTTACCGGTACGGCTGCGGCCGCCTTCAATGAACTGTTCGATGTTATATCCTTCCTCCAGCAGCTTATGGATATATTCCGCAAAGACTTTTGAGTACAGGACGGCACCGCGAAATGACCGCCGGATGAAAAACGCCCCCCCGCTGCGAAATATCGTCCCGATGGGCCAAAATGCTAAATTTTTTCCTGCCGCAACCAGGGGAACCGGCATATTGTTATGGTACAAAAGGTAGGACAGGATTAAATAATCAATGTGGCTTTTATGACAGGGTATGAGAACTAGCGGCCCTTTTAGGGCCAGTCTTTTGACTTTATTCAGGGCATTATTGTTGATGGTGACCCCGTCAAAAATGGTGCGAATAATCCATCCGACCAGGGCTGAAAAAATTTTTATATAAGCCGGGTTATAGCCGGCTGCGATCTCTTCGATATAGCCGTCAGCCTTTTTGCGAACTTCATGAATCGGGATGCCACGGGTCTGCGAGTATTTCTCCATAAATTCCTGAAACCGCTGGCCGGTCAGAATGCTTTCTTTTAATTCCTGTCTGGTTTTGAGAATGGGGCCGGTAATCGTTTGGCGATGGCGGTTCATCTGAACCAGCAAATTGCGTCTCAGCACTAAAGATTGATACTCAACCGGTTGATTTCGAATAGACTCATTTTGCAGATACGTTTTCAGGTTTACCGGTTCGGACACCTCGAAAAAAACTTTACCGGGGTTTTTGAACAACCCGAAAAGACGGCGAATTCTGCCGGGATTGTCCTCAGGGCCGAATAAAATATCGATCAGGGTTGGAATCGACCGATGAGGGTTTTTGCTGAAAAACATGAGTTGCGGGATGATATACACCGGACGCTCGGTGGTTTTTTGTAATTCAATCAGGTATTGAATGGGGTCTGTTTTGGCTTTGACAAAGCGACGATAAAACCCTTTTTTGCTCACGAGCGAAAGCATGCCTGCCGTGCCGTCCGCAAGGGTTCGCGCGATATAACCGCTGTTATACGGATTGGGAAATGTCCGCCTGCGAATAAAGTAATCGATGTGGGCCAGCATCATTTTTATGAGACGGGAAAGCGGTTGCCAGAAATAGACTTGGTAGTCGAAACCGATTTGGGGATACGGGAGATCGCTTTTCTGATATCGGCTGTAATAAAACAGATATTCAAAATAACTCTTAAATTTGCTTGCATAAACGACGATCGCATCGTCTTCGATTTGTTTTAAAACAGCGATCTGATCTTCAGCGGTTTTGATCCCGGAATAAAACAACCTAAGTATCAGCGATGGCAACCTGCCGATTTTATCCGGCAGGTAGCAACTATAATGATCGTAGGTGCCATCAAGCACGCGCTGGATCCAGCTGTTAAAATTCCGGCTTTCTTTTGCTGCCATCAAATCAACCTTTTTCTTCTTCTTTTAGCACCTAATGTCCTGGATTTCGAATTTAATACTGCCGTGATCAAATTTGGGTGAAGACCGATATGTTTTACATGGATTTCGGAGGATTGAATGCTGGAGTCTTTCAGTATGTTTAAAATTTATAAAGCTAAAAATTAACAGAATAAATTCAGCTTTGCAATAATTTATTCGAAACGCTAGTTTTTATTTGACGCCCTTAACGAATCATATTAATAATACTATATTATTTACCTGTAAAGCCAATCTCATCTTTGGAACCGATTTTAAGTTTTAAGTGAAAGGAGGTTAATGCGCATATGAAAACTTTAATTGGTGGCGCGATCGCAGCGGCCCTGGGCCTTATCGGCCTTGTTATTTGGTGGGGACAGTTTTTAATGGTTCTGGCCGGCATAATTCCTGCGATGCTTCTGTTGGGCGGTGCCTTGGCCATATATTTAGGCTTTGACGAGCTCAAAGATACCTGGAAGGCGGATGAAGTTGCCGAACCCCCCGCTGAAGACGATGAAGGCGAAGGCGTAGAAAAATATAAAAAAGAAATTGACGATCTCAAAGAAGAGATCGAAACACTTAAAAAGGATTAGTCGCTTTCGGGTTGGAACCGTTCAGAGCCCGGTTACAAACATGCCGGGCTCTTTCTTTTCTATCATTGAAAACCCCGGCCTGCGGTCCGGATCAGCGCTCAACCGCTTTTCGCATCTATTATTAAATTTTTCCAGCCTATCGCTATTCCATGGATTAAGCCAACCTCGCTGGGGTGAAATCAAAGCATGGCTTTCCGGTCAGGAGTTGCCGCTTTTTTTGGGGGGATTTTTAATTGCGGATGTTGCCAAGAAATCTGCCCGTTCATTGCCCTCGTCGCCGGCGTGACCTTTGATCTTGACGAGTTCTAAATTTTTAAACTTTTTCATCGTCTTTTTTATCGATTGCACCATCTCCTGATTGGCTTTAGCTTTCCACCCAAGAGACAGAACCCCATAAGCATACCTGCTGTCAGTGAATACCCGCACCGGAAGCTCAGTTTTTTTCACCGCCAGCAATCCCGCCTGAATCGCCTTAAGCTCGGCGATATTGTTGGTTGCCAGGCCGATATATTCTGATATTTCCTTTTCATATCTGCCAAAACGCAGTACCACACCGATACCCGCCGGTCCCGGATTGCCGGAAGATGCGCCGTCGGTAAAAATAAGTATTTCTTCCATATCGCCGCTTTGAGTCAACGCGGCGTCCTTCTGGGCGGATTGGGCTGCCACCGGATCGGAATCAAGCGGCTTTATATTGCTGCTGCGGACCCAGTATTCATGAGTTTGATCGAGTTGATATTTGATCAAGACCTTGCCGTTTTCTTCGACAGGCTTTCCCGATTCATCGACGGCAAGCCAGACTTTGTTTTTTTTAAAGCGCATTCGCTTCCATTCCGGATTTTCCGGTGTCAATCTTCCTCTCCTCGTTTTGTCAGAATACAGAAGGCAGAAAACAGAGGACAGAAGGCAGGATACTGAGTGTGGTTCTAGTTTATAACCGGTGTTTCATGTCCTCTGTCATTTGCCTTCTGACCGCTGATCATTTGTAAAGGTGAAACCTCCGGCTGATTTTAAAAAACGCATCAAGTTCGGCTTGCCAAGATTCTATAATCGTTTCAATTGGCTCCATATTTTCCAGGCGGCTGCGAATTTCTTCGTCTCCGATAATCAGATCGATTGGAAGCTTTTTTGTTTCGTACTCATAGGGCGGGGGTTTCCATTTAAACGCATCTCTGTGATGAAAAATGACGGCCTGAAGCAGCCGCAGACCGGTCTCATACGGTCGGAATTCTTCCGGGGCTGTGACATGAATCTGAAATCCTCTGCACGGTTGGGCCAGCCATTTGTTGGCGGTGGGTTCAAAGACGACCTCTCTGAGGATGATGCCCGGGATCGACTCGGCGCCAACCGTGGCCCTAATTTTTTCCGGATCGATATATGGAGCGCCAAAAAGCTCAAATGGCTGGGTGGTTCCACGGCCTTCAGAAACATTGGTTCCTTCCCAGATGACCTGGCCCGGATAAACCATGGTTGAAACCGGCCCGGGAAGGTTGGGGGAGGGCGGCACCCATGGCAGTCCTGTCTGCGGGTAAAACATTGAGCGCCGCCAGCCTCTCATTTGAATGATCTCAAGGTTACAACCCATCTGAAAGTGCTCATTGAAAAGGAGCGCCAGCTCGCCGATGGTTAGACCATGCCGCATGGGCAGCGGAAACCGCCCGACAAAGGAACGCCACTCGGGTTTGAGGCAGTTACCCTCTATGATTAAGCCGCCAATCGGATTGGGGCGGTCAAGAACCACCACTTTTTTATTCAATGCTGCAGCGGCCTCAAGGCAGTAGGACAATGTATATATAAAGGTGTATACCCGGGTGCCGACATCCTGGAGATCAACCAAAAGAACATCAATAGGATCAAGCATTTCTTCAGTGGGGATTCGGGTCTTTGCGTAAAGGCTGTAAACCGGTATTTTTAATACGGGATCTTTCATATTTGCGGATTCAATCATGTTATCCTGTTTTTCGGCGAAAAATCCGTGTTGCGGGGAATACAGAGTGGTCAGTCTGCCCGGCAAACGGCGATCGACGAGCAAACGCGCATGATTGAACATCCGGTCCACAGAGGCCGGATTGCACAAAAGTCCTAAACGGGTGTTTGCCACCCATTTGGGTGGTGCTTCTAAGAATCTTTCCAGTCCGGTCTGAACAACAGGCAACAGGCGCTCCTCATCTCGGAGATGGTTTCATAACCCCAAGGCATTTTTATTTGTCGATGTTTGTAACGGAGTAGCTCATTTCAGCCATTATCCTGCACTTCTGGATATCTCAATGCCGGGCAAATCAAAAATTGAAAAAGCTTGACATCACTGGGAATAATTTTTACATATGCAGGCTATTTTGCGTTTAGCAGCCCCAGGGGCTTTCCCTGTATGTATTGCAACTGAATCGTTTGTCAACCATCAAATCATAAAATAGGACAGGCATCAATTTTTATAACGCATAATGTCTAATAAATAACGCCGGCTTGAGCCTCTCAGGTTCGATCCGGCCGGGTTGTTGATCATCGGTGGAAATTAATCTGACAGGTGTTGTCGTTATTGTTGGCAACTATGGCAGCGGTAAGACTGAAGTGTGCATTAATCTGGCCGTGAACCGCAAACGCGCCGGGATTGACGTTCGTATCGCCGATCTTGACCTGGTGAATCCCTATTTTCGAACCCGTGAAGCGAGAGGGCCATTATCGGAGATGGGAATCGAAATCGTCCTGCCGCCCGAGCAATATCTACAGGCCGATCTTCCGATTTTAAGCCCGCAGGTGGCCGGGATCATCCGTCAGCCCAGCGAGCTGACGCTGCTGGATGTCGGTGGAGATGATGTGGGGGCAACCGTACTGGCGACTCTTGAGAACGCGCTTAAGGCAAAACCCATCCGCGTTCTTCAGGTTGTCAATCCTTTAAGACCCTATACCGAAACCGTCGACGGCTGTATTAAAATCCGCAAACAGATCGAGCAGGCTTCCAGGCTCGCTGTTGACGGTATTATCGGCAATGCAAATCTGATTGATGAAACCACCGCGGATGATATTTATGACGGCTATGATTTTGTCAATGGCCTATGCGAAATCAGCGGATTGCCGCTTGAATTTATTACCGTTTCGCGACAAATGCTGCCGGATGTCGATACGCGGCGATTTGCCTGTCCGCTACTGGTGATTGAAAGGCAACTGGTTCCGCCGTGGCAAAAACCCGTTCCGCTGGGCAAATCGGACCCCGCACAGTGACGCTTGCGCTTTAAGGCTTGCGGCGTTATGATGGGCCGAAGATGCGCCGGTGTTGACTGGATTCACCACAAACGCACAAAGCACACGAAGATGCTGTCAAATCTTTTAACTTTTTGAACTTCGTGGTGCAATTTAACTTAAACGCGGCCTGTATGATTTAATATCCGTTATGAAGCGCGGTTTTGAAATTCAGTGGAGGAATTCTGATTCATGGCTTATGAGCATTTAATTGACAAAGATCGATGCAAGGGATGCGGATTGTGCGTAACCGTATGCCCCAAAAATGTCCTGGAAATTTCGAATGAGGTGAACACCAAAGGTTATTTTCCGGCATTTCAGGCGCGCCCCGAGGATTGCATTTTCTGTGCATTATGCTGCACGATGTGCCCGGATGTCGCCATAACCATCAATGAAATTGAAAAAGAAGCGGCAGCGAATACCTGAATTTTGCACGAGCCGGAGGCTTTCATATGCAAGGCACTTAAGGGCGAGGCTATCGTAAACGATGCTTCGGCCTTAATAACGCAGCAGGTGGAAGCCTCCGGCTCGCCTGCAGGGTGAAAAGTAATGAGATGAAATGATTTTCATCCATTAAATATAATCTCAACTTCTCATTAACTTTCATGAGGAGCACCTTGGTATCATAAAATTAGGCGCTTCTTCCCGCAAAGCAGGGCAAGATTCAGGTAAAAAATAAGTGGAGGATATGAATTTATGGGGAAAGTATTAATGAAGGGCAATGAAGCCATTGGCGAGGCTGCGATTCGGGCCGGTTGCCTGAATTATTTTGCCTATCCAATCACGCCGCAGTCTGAGGTTGCTGAATATCTTGCCCGCCGTTTGCCCGAAGTCGGCGGAGTGTTTTTGCAGGGTGAAAGCGAAGTCGCGGTTTCCTATATGATTTTTGGTGCCGCTGCCTGCGGGGAACGGGTATTTACGACTTCTTCCAGCCCCGGCATCAGTCTGATGAGTGAAGGCATCAGTTACATCACCGCGGCCCAATGCCCGGCGGTGTTTGTCAATATCATGCGCGGCGGGCCGGGGCTGGGTGGCATTCTTCCTTCCCAGGCTGACTATATGCAATCGGTCAAAGGAGGAGGGCATGGCGACTACAAACTGCTGGTTATGGCTCCGGCCAGCGTCCAGGAAGCCGTTGAGATGATGATGGGCGCTTTTGCCCTGGCGGAAAAGTACCGCAATCCGGTCATGATCTTGGGTGACGGGCTCATCGGGCAGATGATGGAGCCGGTGGAATTTCCAGAATCTCTCAAAGCCCAACCGACCAACAAAGATGATTGGGCCACCAACGGCATGGCTACTCGAAACAGCAACCAGCGCAACCTGGTCAAAACCCTCTATCTGGTCCCCGGGGAGCTCAACGCCCACAATTTGATGTTAAAAGCCAAATATGAGCGAATGGAACAGGAAGAGGTTCGCTATGAAGCCTACAATGTGGATGAAGATTACCGCGTGCTTATTGTCAGCTACGGCACCATGAGTCGTGTATGCCGCACCGCTGTCGATAATTTGAAGGATCAGGGCCTTGAAGTTGGAATGATTAGACCCCAGACGTTGTTTCCCTTTCCCCGGGTCGCTATTTATGACGCAGCCGGCAAGCAAAGTTGCCGGGCGGTACTGTGTGTGGAGATGTGCATGGGGCAAATGGTGGAAGATGTCGAGCGCAGCGTGGCAGGTCAGCTGCCGGTGCACTGGTACGGCAAATGCGGCGGCGAAGTCCCCACACCCGAAGAGGTTGTCGAGGCCGTTCGTAAAGTGGTTAAATAACCAAATCGACGATGGGTTGATTCGTTATTGGGTTTAACCGTCAAAGCTTTTTTATAAAACCAATTAACCGGTTAACGACTCAACAAATCAATCAGACATAGGAGTTTAGATAATGGGAAAAACATATCAGAAACCCGAGGCCCTGTCGGATACGGTCACCCACTATTGCCCGGGTTGCACCCACGGCGTGGCTCACCGTCTGGTTGCCGAAGTTATCGATGAACTCGGTGTTCGCGATAAAACCGTTGGTATCGCGCCGGTGGGCTGTGCCGTTTTGATGTATAATTATTTTACCTTTGACTTCCAGGAAGCTGCCCACGGGCGGGCCCCGGCCATGGCAACCGGCATCAAGCGCGTTCGACCGGATCTGATTGTATTTACGTATCAGGGTGACGGCGATCTGGCAAGCATCGGCATGAGCGAGATTGTGCATGCCGCCAACCGCGGAGAAAAGTTTACGGTAGTCTTTATCAACAATGCGGTTTATGGCATGACCGGCGGCCAGATGGCGCCAACCACCCTGCCGAACCAGCGAACAACCACCTCGCCCTTTGGCCGCAAAACGCTGGATACCGGGATGCCTGTAAAAATGTGTGAAATGCTGGCAGCACTTGAGACACCGGCTTACATTACCCGGCAGACACTGTTAAATCCCAAATATATCAACAAGGCCAAAAAGGCGATCAAGAAGGCCTTTACCTATCAAATGCAGAATACATGCTTTAGTTTCGTCGAACTGGTCAGCACCTGCCCGACCAACTGGGGGGTGACCCCGCTGGACGCGATCACGTGGGCAAAAGAAAAGATGCTTCCATATTTTCCTCTGGGTGTGTTCAAAACACCGGAAGAAGGCGAGGAGGGGGAGGAGTAATGCAAAACGAAGTCCAATTTGCCGGATTCGGCGGTCAGGGAATCATGTTGATGGGCCAGATTATGGCTGAAGCGGCCATGCAACAGGGCTATGAGGTGGTCTGGATTCCTTCCTACGGACCGGAAATGCGAGGAGGCACAGCCTATTGTACGGTGGTTATCAGTGACCGGCCAATTGGCTCTCCGATTATTCGAAACCCCAGGCATCTGGTGGCCATGAATCGGCCGTCTCTTGAAAAATTTGCTCCTTTTGTAAAACCCGGCGGCACGATCTTTATCAATAGTTCCATTATTTCGATTGATGCCGGCAGGGATGATGTGGACGTTATCAAAGTTCCAATTATCGAAATTGCCAAAGAATTGGGAAATGTTAAAGCCGCCAATATCGTTGCGTTGGCGGCATTTGTCAGTCGCAGCCAAGTGGTTGACTTTGAACTGCTGCGCGAATCGGTCAAAGCCAAATTTGCCAACAAGGAAAAGCTGATTCCGCTTAACATGAAGGCCCTTGAGGAAGGCAAAAAAGCCGCAATGGCAACTTAACAAAGATCAAATAATTTCTATACCCGGATCTATAAATAATTGGCCGAAAAGTAGTTTCAGCACGAAAACACGAAAAGTGGAAAACATTTCGTGTTTTTATGTTTTCGTGTTTCGTGCTAATTTTTTAAAATATATTTTTAAACTAAAAATACATTAACGCATAATGTTGACACGCCCGATTTAAAATGAAACTGAAAATTCCCGAACATTTATCAGCGATCAAGCCCTATGTTCCCGGTAAACCAATTGAGGAAGTTCAACGAGAATATGGAATTGATCGCTCCATCAAACTGGCTTCCAATGAAAACCCGCTCGGCCCTTCACCGCTGGCTGTAGCGGCTATCCATAAGGTATTGGCAAACCTGCATCGATATCCGGATGCTGGCGGGTACGATTTGACCCATTCACTTGCTGAGAAATATCATATGGATCCCGGCAATATCGTTTTGGGAAATGGGTCTGACGATATCATTGCATTGCTTGCAACTGTATTGTTGAATCCGAATGATGAGGTTATTTTACCGCAGCCTTCCTTTCTTTTTTATGAAATCTCAGTTCGGAGTTCGAGGGCGATTCCGATTTGGGTTCCTTTAAAATCGTTCAATACGGATCTGGCAGGCATGATTCGCAAAATCAGTCCGAAAACCCGAATGATTTTTTTAAATGTTCCCCACAATCCCACCGGAACGATCATTTCCAAGCCTGATTTTGAAGATTTTATCGCCGAGATACCGCCCCAAATTGTTATCGTCCTGGATGAAGCCTATATCGAATTTGTTACCGATTTGAATTGCACCAACAGTTTTGATTATTTGGACATCGATAATACGATTGTGGGAATGCGAACCTTCTCAAAGGTTTTCGGGCTGGCCGGCCTGCGTGTAGGCTATGGTGTGATGCCGCTGGCCTTGGCCGAATTGCTCCACAAGGTCCGGCAGCCCTTTAATGTCAACACGCTGGCACAGGTGGCTGCAAGAGCGGCGCTAAATGATGATGAATTTCTGAAAAGAACCGTTAATCTGGTTCATGATGAACTTGAATTTATTTATGCAGCTTTAGATAGACTTGCGATGACCTATATTCGGTCTCAGGCCAATTTTCTAATGATTGAAATTGACAACGGGCAGAGCGCGGATGAAATCTCTGAAAAAATGATGATGCAAGGCGTTATCGTGCGCTCCATGACCTCTTATGGATACCCGCAACACATCAGGCTGACCATAGGAAGACGTGAGGAAAATATACGGTTTTTAGAGGTGCTGGAAAAAGTCATTTAGGGTTCAAGGGTTCAGAGGGGGGATAACAGAAAACAGAGGTCAGATCACAGACGACAGCCGGAAGAAGGGCATCCCTTTGCTGCGGCCAGCGAGCAATGACCAAAGACAAGAAACGATTACCTTTGAACCTCAGAAGTTGAAGCCCTGAACGCAGAACCTGGAACGCAGAACCTGAACGATGAAGAAGCTACTGATCACGATCGACGGGCCGGCCGGAGCCGGGAAAACAACCGTTAGCCGCGCGCTTGCCCACCGGCTGGGATACCGCTATATCGATACCGGAGCACTTTATCGCGGGGTTGCTTATGAAATAATGAATCAGGGTATCGACCCCGAAAACGAGGCGGAACTGGCTGAGCTTTGCCAGCGGCTTCAGCTCAGTTTTAAAACAGAGGGTGAAACGCTGCGCATTTATTCTCGGGAAACGGATATTTCTGACCGCATCCGGTCGCCTGAAATCAGCATGCTGGCCTCGTCTGTTTCTGCCAAATCGGTGGTGCGCAGTTATCTTCTGAATGTGCAAAGGGAGATGGGTCTCCAGAAAGCAGCGGTTTTCGAAGGCCGCGACATGGGAACGGTTGTTTTCCCAGAGGCGGACGTCAAATTTTTTTTGGATGCCTCTTTAAACACCCGGGCGCTGAGGCGCTATCGAGAACTCGAAGCCGAATCCGATCAGTCGCTGGATAAGGTTGAGAAAGACATGCAGCGCAGAGATACCAACGACAGCACCCGAATCCTGGCGCCTCTGAAACCGGCCGTTGATGCCATTGTGATTGATTCGACGAACCTATCTGTTCGGGAAGTGGTCGATCTGATGGTATCACGCATTGCGGAAAATGAAGAGGCAATTGATTAGAAGCCGTCTCAAAGTTTTAAATCCTCGATCCGCCTCAGGCGGACCTGCGGGTTACGACCCACAAAGAGGATTTGATCAGGCGGGAAGTCCCGTTTAGCGGGAAAAATCGGCCGCGCCTGTCTCGGCGCAGCCGAGCTTTTCGCGTGGCGAAGACGGAATCTTGAACCATAATCCTATTTTTGAAATGGTTTATGTAATAGTAGCTATTCCTGGTAAGTCTGATCTTTTGGGCGGAATCAGTAAAAATTCAAATAAAATATTGCTTTTTTTTCACATTCTGTTAGACATAGAGTTTGCGCGAACGCTCAAGGCGCAGCAATACTATAGGCTAAGGGGGATTAATTATACATGGTTGACGAAACGAACAAGGATGAAACCCAAAACAAGGCGCAAGCCGAGGTTTCCGATGGTGACGCTGGTGAACAAGAGAATATCGAAAATGAACCGCAAAAAAGGGAGCTGAAAACAGATCAGGCATTGGCAGATCCATCTGAAGACAGTTCAAAAGGTCCGGGCAGCAGCATGGAAAGCGTGATGGACATGTATGAAGAGAGTTTTAAACGCTTTGCTGAGGGAGAAGTGGTCACTGGCCGGATTATTTCTATCGATAAGGATCATGTCCTGGTGGACATCGGTTACAAATCTGAAGGTCAGGTAAGAATCCAAGAGTTTACGGATGACAAAGGCAATGTCAAAGCCAAGGTCGGTGATAAAATCGAAGTTATGGTTGAATGGTGGGACGATGAAGATGAACGCGTACTTCTGTCAAAAGATAAAGCGGCCAACATTAAAGTCTGGGAAGCCATAAAAAAATCCTATGATGATGAGGGTACCGTCAAAGGCACGATTACCAACCGGGTTAAAGGAGGATTTTCAGTTGACATTGGTGTTCCGGCCTTTCTTCCCGGATCCCAGGCGGATCTGAGACCGATTCGTAATCTGGATGATATGGTCGGCAAAGAGTTTGATTTCAAAATTCTAAAATATAATCGCAAGCGCAGTAATATTGTGCTTTCCCGCAGGGCGATATTAGAAAGGGAACTGGAAGAAAAACGCACTGCGACCTTGACGACCATTCATGAAGGCAAGGTTGTCGAAGGCATAGTAAAAAATATCACCGAATATGGTGTATTCGTGGATCTGGGCGGTGTTGATGGCCTGCTTCACATTACCGACATCTCCTGGGGGCGGGTAAAACACCCCTCAGAGCTTTTTTCAATCGGGGATCCCATTACGGTCAAGATTTTAAATCTGGATTTAGAAAACGAAAGAGTCTCATTGGGAATGAAACAGCTCAATGAGGATCCGTGGACCGTGGCTGCCAAAAAATATGCGGTGGGTTCACGGGTGATCGGTAAAGTCGTCAGCCTAACCGATTACGGGGCTTTCATAGAGTTGGAAGAAGGTATTGAGGGCCTGATTCATGTATCTGAAATGTCCTGGACCCGCAAAATCCGGCATCCATCCAAGATTGTGTCTGTCGGTGAAGAGGTGGAAGCCGTTGTGCTGGATATTAAACCCGATAGCCGAAGAATTTCCCTGGGCATGAAGCAGGTCGTTCCAAATCCCTGGGATGTGATTAGTGAAAAATATCCGATTGGCACCACCATCGAAGGCAAAATTAAAAACATCACCGATTTCGGGTTGTTTATCGGTATTGATGAAGGTATCGACGGATTGGTTCATATCTCCGATATTTCATGGACCAAAAGGATCAAACACCCCTCCGAGCTCTATAAAAAAGGAGATGTTGTTCAGGCCATTGTGCTGGATATTGAAAAAGATAACGAGCGGTTTTCTTTAGGAATCAAGCAGTTGCAGGACGACCCCTGGGCGTCGGTGGCCGAAAGATATGAAGTGGGTAAAGAAATTACCGGGACCGTAACCAATCTTACGGATTTTGGGATTTTCGTTGAGCTGGAAGAAGGAATTGAGGGACTTGTTCATGTCTCTGAAATCAGCAAAGAAAAGATAAAAACGCCGACGGAAAAATTTAAGGTTGGCGATGTGATTACCGCCCGGGTGATGAATATCAATAGTGATGAAAGGCGCATTGGCCTTTCCATTAAACGACTTGAAATCGAAGACGAACAAAGCTTGCTCAGCGAATATGTCAACAATATGGGGCCAGCCACATCTACCTTTGGAGAAATATTGCGCGAGAACCTGCGAGAGAAGCTCAACGAAGACTAAAACCCATCTCAAAAATGCATCTTACGCTCAATGGCCGTGTTGTGATTCGGTTTAAAATGCTCACGTACTTCACGTACGCTCCGCTTTTAAACCGAATCGACGCCTTGCCCTTGAACGTGAGCTACTATTTTTGAGATGGGTTTCTTTTATTCAAAGATACTGACATCCCCCATCCCTTTGCGAATAACCACCGGCGTGTCATTTATCAAGGAAATGACACTTGACGGCTTTCCCGTCACAATATCTCCATCAATCACCAGATCAAGGCGGTTTTTAAATACGTCATGAATCAGGGACGCATCGTTAAGGGTGCTGCCGTCCGGCAAAGTGGCACTGGTGGTGATTATGGGATTTCCCAATCCCTCTACTAACTCAAGACATATTTTGTGGTCCGGTACCCGAATTCCAGCCGTTTTACGTTTGGTCAACATAATTTTGGGGACCAGTTTAGAACCCTCCAGTATAAAAGTGTAGGGGCCCGGCAGTAACCTCTTCATGGTTTTATAGGCGTAATTGGATACCTTGGCGTAATCACTGATGTTCTTTAGCCCCGAGCATATAAAACTGAAAGGTTTGCTCTTATTGCGTTGTTTCAACTGGTAGATGCGTTCGATGGCTTTTTTATTCAAAATGTCACAGCCAATGCCGTAGTGGGTGTCGGTTGGATAGACGACGATGCCGCCTTTCTTCAGGATATCGACCGCCTGTTGAATGAGTCGACTCTGGGGATTAATTGGGTTCACCTTAAATAGCATATCGCAAAACCCCTTTAATATAGTCGTGCTCGTCTTCGAAGCTGAGGGCTTCAATTTTCAAAAAAAATGAATTTGATATCCGGCTAATAACAGTCGGGGTAATCCGCTATAAATTACAGCGGAACCGTGGTCGCTTGTCTGTCTCAGGCGGCTTCATGCGTTTAAGGCGCCTAAAATGCATTTTGGGGATAGATTACTATTATTTTATGCATCCCGTTGTCAAGCTGGCAAATAAAAGATTGCTAAAGACGGTGGCTTTTGCTATTCCGGTGCCTATCCGAACAGCTGGAAGCCAAAAACAAAATGTAACCACAAAGACCACAAAGAACACAAAGAATCACACCGGAAGAAATACTTTTGAAGGCTCTTCTTGAACTTCGTGTCCTGCGTGGTATATATTACCCGCTTTAGGATTGCTGCAAAAATCACTGATGGAATCCGTGTAGATATTTCCAAAAGAATTTAACGGAGGAAGCGTATGCCGAAAATACCGCCCGAAGAGGCTTATTCTTTTGATGATGTGTTACTTATTCCTAATTATTCTGATGTGTTGCCAAAGGATTGCAATGTCAGCACCCGGCTAACCCAGAACATCACGCTGAATATCCCGATTGTCAGCGCCGCCATGGACACCGTGACAGAAGCCGACACGGCCATTAGCATTGCGCGGGAAGGCGGCATGGGTTTTGTCCACCGCAATATGAGCATCCAGAGTCAGGCGATGGAGGTTGATAAAGTCAAAAAATCTGAAAGCGGGATGATTGTTGACCCGGTTACCATACGCCCCGAGCGGAAAGTGGGGGAAGTGCTGGCATTGATGGAAAAATACCGCATTTCAGGAGTGCCGGTGACACAAGGCGATCAGCTCGTTGGGATCGTCACCAACCGGGATTTGCGATTTGAAACCGATCTGGAGAAAAAGGTTTCAGATGTGATGACTAAAGAAAATCTGGTAACCGTCACCGAAGGAATCTCGCTGGAAGACTCCAAGCAATTGCTGCACCAGCACCGAATTGAGAAGTTGCTGGTGGTTGATAAAAAAGGCCGGCTGACCGGCCTGATTACCATTAAAGATATCGAAAAGTTAAAAAAGTACCCAAATGCATGCAAGGACCGGATGGGACGGCTTCGGGTCGGTGCAGCCGTGGGAGTCGGTCCCGATATGCAGGAGCGCACCGAAGCCCTTTTAAAAGCGGGCGCCGACGTAATTCTTATCGATACGTCACACGGACATACCGATAATGTGATCACCGCCGTACAAACGCTTAAAAGCAACTACAAAGACCTCGAGCTTATAGCGGGCAACGTCGGCACCGCCAAGGGAGCCGAAGATTTGATAAATGCAGGCGCTGACGGCGTAAAAATCGGTATCGGCCCGGGCTCTATCTGCACCACCCGGATCGTTGCCGGAATCGGCGTTCCTCAGATTACGGCCATTATGAACTGCCGGCCCGTATCCGCCAAAACCGGTGTTCCGTTAATTGCGGACGGCGGCATCCGGTTTTCAGGCGATATTACCAAAGCGATCGGTGCCGGTGCCCATGTGGTTATGATCGGGGGCCTGTTTGCCGGCACCGAAGAGACGCCGGGGGAGCAGATTTTTTTCCAGGGACGCAGCTATAAAGTATACCGCGGCATGGGATCTATTGAGGCCATGAAAAAAGGAAGCAAAGATCGTTACTATCAGAGCGAAAAGGCCGATGAGGACAAGCTGGTTCCGGAGGGAATTGTCGGCCGCGTGCCTTATCGAGGATCTCTTGCCGGTACGCTGTTTCAAATGGTCGGCGGATTAAAGGCCGGCATGGGCTACCTCGGCTGCCGCACCCTGGATGAACTGCGCGAGAAGGCCCGCTTCTTGAAAATCAGCCCAGCCGGTATGCGCGAAAGTCATGTGCATGATGTCATTATTACCAAGGAAGCGCCCAACTATTCATTGGAATAGAACCTGTCGAATTTCGCAGAAAATCGAGCATCGAAAAAAAGTTGCATCTATGCTATATAAAATAGAGCCTTGCCCATTTGCCCTCACTGATGTTTGATCTTTATTCAGTTTTTGTTTTCAATCCATATTTAATCTTGAAGCGAGCGATTCATGACTGAAACCACACCTGATTTTGTTCATTTGCATGTCCACACCCAGTACAGCCTGTTAGACGGCGCCATCCGCATTGATGATCTTTTGCAGCAGGCGATCGCCTTTGATATGCAGGCCGTAACCGTTACTGACCACGGAACGATGTTCGGGGCCGTGGAATTTTTCGAAAAGGCCGAAGCGGCAGGGGTGAAGCCGATTATTGGCTGTGAGCTCTATGTGGCGCCCAGAACGCGTTTTGACAAAACCCCGCTGGACAACAAAGAACTTTCGCACCTTATCTTGCTGGTTGAAAATAAAGAGGGTTACCACAACCTGTGCAAACTGGCCACGGCTGCTCAGCTTGAGGGATTTTACTATAGACCGCGGATTGACAAAAAAATTCTCCAAGAATGCAGCCAGGGCCTGATTGGTTTGAGTGCCTGCCTGCACGGCGAAATTCCACGCTGCCTGCAGCAGGGCCGCATCGATCAGGCTGAAGCCGCGGCCCGAGGGTATCGTGAAATTTTTGGCGAAAACAATTTTTTTCTGGAAGTGCAAAATAATGGTATCGAAGAACAGGAAAAGGTTAATCAGGCGCTGCTGGACATCAGCCAGCGGCTGTCGATTCCTCTGGTGGCGAGCAATGATTGTCATTACCTGAACAAAGAGCATGTGCGGGCCCACGATGTGTTGCTCTGCATTCAAACCGGCAAAACCATTCATGATAACGAGCGTCTCAAGTTCAGAACCGACCAGCTCTATTTTAAATCCAAAGCTGAAATGTACGCGGCTTTTAAAGACTATCCGGGAGCGTTGAGCAACACTGTTGATATCGCCAACCGCTGCGACATCGACTTTGATTTTAACACGTATCACTTTCCGCGGTTTGCCGATGATTCAGGGCTGAGCAGCGATGAACTGTTTGCGCAACAAGTCCGACAGGGGTTTGAGCGGCGCATGCAGCGCCTGAAGGAGAAGAATCCGCAAATTGATGAAAACCTTTATCACGACCGGCTTGATTACGAAATATCGGTGATAAACGATATGGGATTTTCAGGTTATTTTTTGATCGTGGCGGACTTTATTCGTTACGCAAAGGAAAACCAAGTGCCGGTTGGTCCCGGGCGGGGCTCGGCCGCCGGCAGCCTGGTGGCTTACAGCCTGGGTATTACCGATCTGGACCCCATTACCCACGGTTTGATTTTTGAGCGGTTTCTCAATCCGGCGCGCAAGAGCATGCCCGATATTGATGTGGATTTCTGCATCGACGGCCGTGAAGACATTTATAAATATGTGGTCGACAAATACGGGGGCGGCGATTACGTTGCCCAGATCATTACTTTCGGAAAGCTCAAGACCCGGGCGGTAATCCGGGACGTTGGCCGGGCTCTGGATATTCCGTTAGCCGAGGTGGATGCCATTGCCAAAATGGTTCCCGATATACTCAACATTAGTCTTGACGAGGCTCTGGAACGTGAGCCCAGGCTGGTTGAACTGGCGAACCAGAAATCCGAAATCGATGAACTGATCCAAATCTGCCGGGTACTTGAGGGCCTTCCCAGGCATGCATCAACCCATGCGGCCGGCGTGGTTATCGCCGACCAGCCCCTGGTCAATTATATGCCGCTTTATCGGGGTAAAAAAGGTGAAGTGGTGACCCAGTATGATATGAAGATCGTTGAAAAAATCGGACTGGTCAAGTTTGATTTTCTGGGCCTCCGCAACCTGACGGTGATTGCCAACACCCTTTCCCTGATTGCCAGCCAGGGCCAACCGCCGCCGGATCTGGATAATATCGAATTGACCGATCAAGCCACCTATCGCCTTTTGTCCGCCGGTGACACCACCGGGGTCTTTCAGCTTGAAAGTTCCGGCATGAAGGATTTGCTGGTGCGGCTCAAGCCGGAAACATTTGACGATGTGATCGCTCTGGTGGCGCTCTACCGGCCCGGTCCCATGGAAAGCGGCATGATTGACGACTACGTTGCCTGCAAGCATGGTCGCAAGAAAGTGGAATATCTTTTGCCGCAGCTGGAACCGATCTTAAAAGAAACCTACGGCGTGATCGTCTATCAGGAACAGGTGATGAAAATTGCCAATGATCTCGCCAGCTATTCCATGGCGGAAGCCGATGATCTGCGCAAGGCCATGGGAAAGAAGATTCAGGCCATTATGGCCGAGCACCGCGAACGCTTTGTAAACGGTGCTGCACAAAATGCAATTGCCGCCGAGAAATCCGCACCGATATTCAGCCTGATGGAGAAATTCGGCGGCTACGGGTTCAACAAATCCCACAGTGCGGCCTATGCCCTGATTGCCTATCAAACGGCATACCTCAAAGCCCACTTTCCGGTGGAATTTATGGCTTCCCTGCTGACCAGCGAAATGCATTCCACCGACGGTGTGGTTAAATATATTGCGGAGTGCCGCAGTCACGGCATTGAAGTCCTGCCGCCGGATATCAATTTCAGCGATCAGGCCTTTACCGTTTATGGCGATAAGATCCGATTTGGTCTGGTGGCCGTGAAAAATGTGGGCGAAGCTGCGATTGAAGCCATCATTGAAGCTCGCGAGACTGAAAAATTTGCGTCTCTTTTCGATTTTTGTGAACGGGTCGATTTAAAAAAAGTAAATAAGCGCGTTATTGAGTCTTTGATAAAGTGCGGCGCTTTTGATTCCACCGACGCCAACCGCTCGCAATTAATGGCGGCTCTGGAAGACGCACTGGATTACGGCCAGCGCGTGCAGAAGGAGCGACTGGATCCTCAAATCGGACTTTTTGACAGCTCAATCAATCCGCAGGTCATCAATGCGCCGACGCTGCCGGACATCGAAGAATGGTCGGAAAAACAACGCCTGGCATTTGAAAAAGAATCCCTGGGATTTTACGTCAGCGGACACCCGCTGAAGCGCTATGAGGATTTGATCGACAAATTCACCAATGCCAATGCCGTTTCCATCAAAGAGCTAAATAACGGGGCTGCCATACGAATCGGTGGGCTGATTCGCAGCATCAAGATTGTTAATACCAAACGAGGAGACCTGATGGCTTTTGTCACCATTGAAGACCTGCACGGTGCGGTTGAGGCAACGGTATTTTCGCGGGTGTTCGCCGGTGTACGTGATTTATTGGCCGAGGATACCCCTGTTTTTATTCAGGGGCAGGTGCAAAAGGATGAGCAATCCGTAAAAATTCTGGCCGAAAAGGTGATAGCCATGAATAAGGCGGAGGAAACCTGGACCGCCAGCATTCATTTTAATGTGGAGATCACACGAACGGACCGCCAGGCACTTGAAAAACTGAATGAAATTTTAAAAAAATACCCCGGGACCTGTCGCGCCTACCTGCATTTGCGCAGCCCGGATCATACCGATTCCATTATCGCCCTGCCGGACTCACTGAAACTGAAGGCCGGTGGTGCGTTGTCACGGGAAGTCAATGAGTTGCTGGGTTACAGCGCTGTTGAAACGCTGTGCCTGGCGGCCAAAACCGAGCCCAGACAAAATAATCGGTTTCGTCAGCAGAAGTAATGTATTAAGGCTAAGTCGTTAAGCAAAATAAAATGCTCACAAAAAGAAGTGCCTAAAGTGCCTAAAATGCGCTAAAATGACTAAAGTTGTGGTGTCGCTAAAGATACCATCTTTTTTAAATTATAATTGAAAGAATTCCTTAACTTTAGCAACTTTGATGAGATCTTGCCCCACATGCTTAACACATGTGGAATTGTAATTTTGAGGGTATGATGACGGAACCAGACCTGAATGTTTATCCAATTCTGCTGGCGGGTGGAACCGGTACCCGCCTGTGGCCGGTTTCCAGGGAATTGTATCCCAAACAACTGGTGAAGTTCGTCGGTGAAGACTCCCTGTTGCAGGCGACTATCAGGCGATTGTCGCCAGCGCTGAATCCGGAGAATGTCAAAGTCGTATGCGGTGAGCAGCATTTCCACGAAACGACCAAGCATATTGAAAATCTGGGCCTTGCACCGCAGGGAAAGCTGCTATGTGAGCCCAGTGGCCGCAATACGGCGCCGGCAATTTTGCTGGCCGTCCTGAATATTCTCGCCGTTGAAAAGGATGCGGTTCTATGTATTTTTCCGGCTGATCATGTCATCCAGGATAGAGATGGCTTCCAAGACAGACTCGGCGCGGCTATCGCCCTGGCCAAAGAAGGACATATCGTCACCTTTGGCTTACGGCCCCATTACCCTGAAACCGGCTACGGCTATGTTGAATGTGGCAAAGACGTTTCCCACGGCGCCCGGGTGCTCAAACGCTTTGTTGAAAAGCCGGATCTGGCCACCGCCAAAAAATATGTTGCGGCCGGAAACTTTTTCTGGAACAGCGGCATGTTTGCTTTTAAAGCCTCTGTGATCCTTGCGGAATTCAAAAGCTATCAGCCGGACTTGCTTGAGAAAATGAAATCGATTTTCAAAGCGGACAAGCCCATTGCCAGAAAAGATTATGATCAACTCAGCAATATCTCCATCGATTATGCCATCATGGAAAAAACCGCAAAAGGGGTAGTGCTACCCTCTGATTTCGGCTGGAGCGACATCGGTTCCTGGAAATCGTTATATGATTTTCTCAAAAAAGATGCCAATGATAACGTCATCGATGGTGACGTGATTGTGCAAGATACCCGCAACTGTCTGATCCTCGGTCATGACCGCCTAGTCGCTGCTAATCGTCTGCGAAATCTGGTTGTGGTCGAAACCCCGGATTCCGTTTTAGTCTCCGACCTCGAACACAGTCGGGATGTCAAATCAATCGTTGCGGACTTGAAACAGATAGGCCGTAGCGAGTATCATCGGCACCGCTCCGTCTCTTTTCCATGGGGCAACCGAACGCAACTCGAGGAAAATGAGAGCGTTAAGATCGCCAGGCTCATCCTGAATCCGGGCGCCAGGATGGATTTGGATGCGATACCCGACAGCATCCACCATCTGGTTGTGGTTGAAGGCGTTGCCAAAATTACGGGTAGGTTGAAAAGCCAAATTTTAAGGCAGGGCAAGTCTGCCGTCTATACCAATCCCATCGGTATCCGTATTAAAAACCCGGATAAACGTCCGCTTGCACTGATTCAGATTCAACTCATTTCTTCACGATAGGCTTCCCTGGCTTCTTTCTGCAGCAGATACTCCTGACCGCTGTAGCGCGGCGAAAAATGAAAAACGGTGAATTGTTTGGCCCCGGCTCTGGCGGCCAATGTGCCGGCCTGTCGAGCAGTGAGATGGTGCTTTTCGGCGGCAATATCTTTGTGAATCTCCAGAAAAGCAGCCTCGATAAAAAGATGATCGCTATCTTTTGCCAGTGAAATAATTTTTTTCTGATTTTCCGGGCTAAAGGATACATCGGCAATATATGCGATCTTCTGTCCGGGGGTGATCAACGCAATCTGTTCGGCAAGTTCCCCCAGCCTGAATTGCCGGGTCTCACCTTTGCCGGATCTTGTCTCAAATGCCGATTCGAAATCCATACCTTCATAAAGCGCCTGCTTAAAATCGGTCAGCCAGGGACCGGTTTGGAGCCCCAGTGCAGCGAGCCTGTCTTTGTTGATGTTGACATGGAAGCGTTCTTTGAGCGCCAGTCCCAGGCAGGGGATGCCGTGGTCTAAAACAGCGGCGGAAATCCTAAATGCCGGTTCTTCATATAAAACGTCTTGATAGGACTTGCGGGCCGCTTTGCCGGCCGGTATGAATTCATTCTGGCACAGGTATTCCCGGGTGAGCAGGTAATCGCGGTGAACTTCGGTCAGGTGCAGCCCGAGGCGGTAGGGGTAATTTTTAACCAGGTTCCATGAGTAAGCGGCCAGTTTGCCTTCCACATTTTTAAAAAATCCAGCGGGCCCGTACAGGCATAGTTGTTTTTCACGTCCCAGTAAGATTCTCAGCACACGGTCGAAACCGATAAAATGATCGACGTGCGTGTGGCTGACGAAGGCATGGCTGATTTTGAGCAGATCTCTGCTGCCGAGGGGCTGGGTATCGCCCAAGTCAAAAAGGATGGCCCGGTTGTCAAAAAGAAAAGGAATGTACAGGCCGGGGTCTTCAAACGGCCCGTTGATTAACCTGGGATGAAAACGAGGACGCATTATCCATTATGCGGGCAGATATTTTTTAACCTGCTTATGGATATTCAGGTAAATATCTTCGTCAGATCCGTAAATATCCACAACATCTTTATGCTTGATAAGCTTTTCAATGACAAAAGCCGTTAGAAAAAGGCTGACCACGTGGGGCTGAGGCACCAGGTTGCGGATGGGTGCCACCTGGTAATCGATTTCGAAATCGTCAGCACGACCCAGTTTCTCAAGGCAAGCCCTGATTTGATCTTCCAGAGAATTTTTGTTGGTGGTTTCCACCAGATTGTCGTCGACCAGTTTCATCGCGATGGAATTGGCCAAAGGATCGATACAATCTTTGATCGCATGAATCGCCACTCTGCGGGTGTGCTCTTTTTGGGATTCAATTTTGGACAATATGCTGGATTCGCGAGAACTCGTCCTGAACACTTTTGCCATAATATCACCTTGGGTTTGGATATACAAAATGAAGCCGATTCGGAGGAATCATAATGGGTAACGCCCGGGTTTGCAAGCAAAATATTGATTGGATGGACGCCTAAAGTTTTTCCCGAACCGGTCGATATTATTCATGATGGGCATCTTCTTTTGCGGCAGCTGCCTGTCGGCGGTCTTTAGCTTTATTGGCGGCCGCGCGGCAACTTTTATCTTCAATGCCACCGGTATTCAATAGCGTCGATTTTACCGAATTTTTCCGCGCAGCCAGTCATCAGACGATCGGTTATAAAATCCTTCAGGAGATAAACAGCCCGTATGACGACGGCAAAAAAGAATGTTTCTGTAAATGGTCATCGCACTGATAGCCGGAGTGCAGCAATCGGTGAATCCGTTGATGGATTCGGCAAGCTGGTGGATCATCTGTTGAAGTGCGGTTATCTGACCGATGAGCAGATTGAATACGCCCGGCGGGTTCAAATTAAGCTCGAAGCGTCCAGGCCCCTGTTGCAGGTCATCGGGGAATTAAAATTCATTACCGCAGAACGGATTAAGGAAGCTGTGCGTAAATATCCCATTTCCATGCGTATTGGGGAGTTTTTGGTGGAACTGGGCTATATCGGTGCGGGCGACCTGCAAACCGCCCTTGATATTCAGGCCGCAGAGAAATTCAAACGCAAACTCGGTGAAATTCTTGTTGAGCGTGCACTGGTTGACGAGCATGTGCTGGCGGAAACCCTATCCTTGCAATTGGGGATACCGTTTGTTGAGCCTAAATGGGACGGCATCGATCGCAAGCTCTTTGCCCGGGTTCCTTTGAAGTGGTACGAGACCCATCACCTGTTGCCCATTCGAGCCGATGGCCTGGCCGTCATCGTGGCCTTTGTGGATCCGCAGGATCAGGAGGAATTGCAGGCTGCGCGCCAGGTCTTTGGCGAAAATATCATGCCGGCGGTTGCTTGCAGAAGTGCCATCCAGGAAATCGTCATGAAGGCCCAGCGCCGAGAAATGAAAAAGCAGATCTCAACAATGGATGAAAACTTTATTATCCGGCTGGTTGATGATCTTCTCCTGGCGGCCGTTCAAAGGGACGCCAGTGATATCCACATCGAACCGTTAAAATCGCGCCTACGGGTTCGTTTTCGCCAGGACGGCGTGCTAACCCATTTTGAGGATTTTCCTCCGGAAACGGCCGCGGCTGTTGCCAGCCGAATTAAGGTCCTGTGTGAGGTTGACATTACCGAAAAGCGCCGGCATCAGGGTGGGCGTTTTTTCTTTGATCATCCGGAGGGGCAGCTGGATCTGCGCGCCTCTTTTTATGTTACAGTACATGGTGAAAAAATCGTGCTGCGCCTGTTAAACCGTCACAGCCAGTTGCGCAAAATCGATGATATCGGATTATGGCCCCGCATCCTGCAGCGCCTGCGGGAAGAGGCCCTGGATTTGCCCAGCGGGGTGCTTTTATTCACCGGGCCCACCGGGTCCGGGAAAACCACCACCGTCTACAGTTGCCTTCATTATATGATCAACCCTCAAATGAGTGTCATTACCGCAGAAGAACCGGTTGAATACGTCATTGACGGCATATCCCAGTGTTCCATTAATCCAAAGATCGGCTTGACGTATGAGGAGTCCCTGCGTCATATCCTTCGGCAGGATCCCGATGTTATTGTCATCGGCGAAATCCGGGATAATTTTTCAGCGGAAGTTGCTGTGCAGGCGGCACTGACCGGACATAAAGTATTAACGACCTTTCATACGGAAGACAGCGTGGGCGGATTGATCCGCTTGATGAATATGTCCATCGAGGCTTTTATGATTGCTTCAACCGTGGTCAGTGTCATGTCACAGCGATTGTTGCGAAAGGTATGCCCGTCTTGTAATATACCGTATTCGCCGACCTCGCATGAGCTCAAGCGAATCGGTTATTCCGTCAATAATATCGCCGGGGCTCAGTTCCAGAGAGGTCGTGGATGTTCTAACTGTCAGCACACCGGCTACAAAGGGCGCGTTGGAATCTTCGAGTTGCTGATTCTGGATGAATATGTGCGAGATGCGGTCCTGGAACGCAAACCCGGCAAGGCGCTTCGTGAAATCAGTATTGAATACTCCGGCCTGGTTACCTTGCTGGAGGATGGGATCATCAAAGCGGCTCGAGGGGTCACCACCTTCGATGAATTGCTGCGCAGTCTGCCGCGCTTGCAAAACCCTCGGCCGATGGTTGAAGTGAAACGTATAATAGGAGGTTAGCGATGGAAGCAGAGCGATCGCTGGTCGGAATGATTGATCATTTCGTGACATTAAAACCGGTCAAACTGCCGGCCTTCAATGCTACCGCCCTTCGCATTCAGAAGGAGGTTGCCAAAGAGGAGCCGGATTTCCGCCTGATTGAAAAGTTTATTGTCAGTGATCAGTCGCTGACCGGAGAGGTGTTGCGTGTTTCAAATTCTTCATTTTATAAAGGGCTGACTCAGGTGGCAACGGTAAGAGATGCGATTATCCGCCTGGGGATTAAAGAAGTGTCAAACATCGTCTCTATGGTTGCCCTTCAGCATAATTTCCAGTCCAAAGATCCCACCGTGCATAAAATCATGGGAAAACTTTGGCGGCATTCAGTGGGATGTGCGATCGGCGCGAGCTGGCTCGCAAGACAGATCGGCTTACAAGATTTGACGCATGAAACGTTTATTGCCGGTCTGCTTCACGATGTGGGGAAACTCTACGTTTTGAAAGTCGTGGATGATATGAAGGCCTCTGGAGAGATTGAAAATCTGCCGTCCGACAACGTCATCAATGAGGTCATGCAACAGCTGCACACCGACCAGGGTTATTCCCTGATGTTACACTGGAATCTACCTGAAAAATACTGCCAGATTGCAAGAGATCACCATTTGTCTGACCTTGACGGCAATAACTTTGTACTCCTGCTGGTTCGCCTGGCCAATCAAATGTGCCATAAAATGGGAATCGGCCTGATTGAAGATCCTTCGATTGTGATGCTAGAAACCCCGGAAGCCGTTCAGCTTCAATTATCAGAGGTAGACCTTGCCCGCCTGGAAGTTCGTCTGGAAGACGCCCAGGTTTTTGCCGCGTAACGGGGTCAAAGGTTCAGGGTTATAGGTTCAGAGGTTCATCTTTTAACCCTTGAACCTCTGAACGCTGAACCTTTTAACCTATTGAGCATCTTCGATAACAAGCTGCAACATTTTATTACCGTTCCAGCGATTCCAGCGCAGCCGGAAGGCGATGCGGCCAAACGTCGTCTCCTTCAGCAGGCTGTCTTCGGCATTGAAACGAATCGCAGGAACCGGCCTGCCTGACGGTTGAACATCCTGGAGCAGCAGCATTTTGCAGTGGTTTTTCCCGACGATTTTGGAAGATACCACTTTGATGTTTTGAGCCATAAACAGGGGTTCCGGGTTTTCACTGCCAAAGGGGCTTAAGGCTTCAATCTCATCGATCAGTTTTTCCGATATGTCATCAAAGCGGATTGCCGTATCAACGTTTAGTCGGGGGATGGTGTCATCGGGCTGAACCATAAGCTTGACCGTGTTTTCAAACGCGTGCTGAAACTCAACTAAATTTTCAGTCTTAATCGTCAATCCGGCGGCCATCGAATGGCCTCCAAAATCTTCCAACCAATGCCGGCAGGCCTCCAGCGCTTTATATAGATCCAGGCCGGGAATGCTTCTGGCGGACCCCTTGCCTAATTCTCCTGAAACGGCAAGCAGTACCACTGGGCGGTAATAGGCTTCCACCATACGGGAAGCCACGATGCCCAATACGCCCTGGTGCCAGCCGGGGTGCCATTTTATCAGCGTCCGGTTTGTCAGATGTTCCGGATGCTGCCGGTAATCAGCTGTGATATCGTTCAGAATCGATCTTTCCAGTTCCTGGCGCCGGTTGTTGAACCCATCCAGAGATTGCGCCAGTTCTCTAGCCGTGTTTGTATTGCTGGTTGTCAGTAACTGCAGCGCCAGGGAAGCGTGGTCCATTCGGCCGGCAGCGTTCAAGCGCGGAACCAGTCTAAAAGCAAGATCCTCTGCATTTGTAGACTGATTGGAAATACCCGCCACCTCACAGAGAGCCCGTATTCCGGGCCGCGTTTCGGAGTTTATTATATCCAGCCCTGCTTTTGAAAAAACACGATTTTCTTCAACAAGCGGAACCATGTCGCCGATGGTGCCCAGGGCTACCAGATCGCAAAAAACCTTGAGGTTGGGTTCCGGACGGTTTTTCCAGTAATTTTGATCCCGCATATATTTTCGTAAACCGATGATCAGTGCAAAAGCCACGCCCACACCGGCGAGTGCTTCCATACCTGAAGAGCAGTCCGGGCGTTTGGGGTTCAGCACGGCTGCGGCCCAGGGAATCTTTCCGGAGACCTCATGATGATCGGTTACAATCACATCGATTCCGTCTTTGCGGGCGGCTGCAATCGCCTCGTGGCTTCCGGATCCGCAATCGGCGGTGATAATCAAGCGGTATCGGTTGGGCAGAACATGGTTAGCAATGTGCCGTGGCTGCAGGCTGTACCCTTCTTTCAAACGATGGGGGATATAATAGGACACATCGGCTTCGGCGTGTCGCAAAAAGTCTAGCAGCACGGCGGTGGCGGTGATTCCGTCAACATCATAGTCACCGAAGATTAAAATTTTCTCATTATGCGTTACAGCCCGATAAATGCGTTTTACCGCCGCATCCATGTCTTGCAGTGCGAAGGGAGAACGAATTTTGCGCAATGATGGCGCCAGAAAGCCTGAAGCCGCCTCAACGGATGTCAGGTTGCGGTTGATCAGAACTGCGGCGGTGATCGGGTGACAATGCAGACCTGCACATAATTTTTTGGCCATTTCGGCGTCGGGTTGCAATAGATGCCAGTTTTTTTCCATGGACGGCCCTATACCCTATAACTGCCAGATGAACAAGCCATATTTGTGCCATTGCCGTGAAAGGCTTTTTTATTGCAAATAGGGGAGATGTGGTTATAGTTTGTAGTGCTGTCGTCGACCGTTAGCTCGGCATCAAAATAGTCGGTTTCAGGTGTCAAGCTTCAGCGAACAGGGGTCAGAAAACAGAAATCAGATGGCAATCGTAGGGCAGCCCTCTGTGGCTGCCTTTTTGACAGCCGGCGCGGAGTCCGGCCCTGCTGAGCATGAACGATTTCTTGAAGCGGGAAAACTTTTGAAAACGATAACAGAACACTACCGGGTCGATCGCAGGCAAATCGCCTTTATAAAATTTATTTTTGAAGCTTATGACGGCATCGCCGGATTAAAAACCACGGACCCGGCCAAGGGTATCATCATGTTTCACATCGCACCGGGATGCGAAGAACAGGTCCATCAGATTTTGCAGGATCTTAAAAAACAGATTTTGATTGAACGGCTTGTGGCAGGTCCATCTGAAACCGGCTATAAACCGTAACAAAGATGTCTTTTGGCCCAACCCGCCAGAGGCGGACAAGTCGCTTTGTTGGTTCCTGGTTTCAAATTTTCGATCCGCCCACAAAAGTGATTTAACCGGACGGGAAGTCCCGCTTTGCGGGGAAATTCGGCCCCGCCGCGCCTGTCTCGGCGAAGCCACGCTTTTCGCGTGGCGAAGACGGAATCTTGAACCAAAA
>Ga0209742_10000238_pt1 | contig 30959 bp, 33 predicted proteins | sample DeeMarSeWOR38_10_FD_187462 | JGI IMG/M metagenome (GOLD analysis project Ga0209742, IMG submission 187462) | Marine sediment microbial communities from White Oak River estuary, North Carolina - WOR-3-8_10 (SPAdes) (version 2) | ecosystem: Environmental > Aquatic > Marine > Intertidal zone >...
CGTGACGTCGGAACCATGGCTACGTCCCTCTAACACAATCAACATTCCAACAAGCCAGTCCGATCAACTTTCGTCGAGCCTGCCCTGTACCCTGATCTGGCAAATCATGGGTCCGTCCATGCGGAAATAACGAAAAGTTGTAAACCATCAAGTCTACAACCGTAGCCGAGACAACATGCATGCACTCGCCGGAAGCGTGTTCAAATGGCTGGCTCGCTCCAACCCATGTCTTTATCAGAGCGATTCAGCTTGTGGTTGCCGATGAACTTACAGGGATTGCATCCGTTTCCTTTGCCCGGCCAAAGCTGAACAGGTCACGGAAAGAAGTGTGTTCCCGATGCAATAACCATACAATGGCCAGTCCCCAGATAAAGTTGGATGAGGCTGTCTCAATGAAGTGAGACAAACGCACTGAAGGGGGCATCAGAGGTTGGGGAACCAGGTGGATATCGTTTTGCACCAGGGCAAACGTCAATGCAACCAATAATCCGGTTTCCCAAGTACGACCCTTAGTCCAGCGGATAATAGGGGCGGCTAAGGCGACCCATAGGGCCCCACGCAGGAACTCTAAAACGAATACGAATGGATCAATTGCCCACAAGACACCCAGTTGGGCAAGGAAGCTCCCGGGATCTGAGGTGCCATAGTAAGCGAGGAGTTCTGGATTGCGAAAGGCGATATAGTAGCCTGCACCAAAGAACAACAACGAATAGACGACCACCGACAGGAATGTCACTTTCAACATTAGCTGGCCGGTGGGCATCACCAGCCGGGTATTCGGCGTTTCATCCGCTTCGTCTTGCTTTTTCGCCTTGCCCAGAACCAGCACGGCAACCGGCGGGAAGATCAACACCAGCGGCACGGTCTGGAGCAATAGTCTTAGGGCCATCTCCGACGTCACACTTGTCATGAAATACCAGGCCTCAACTATCGACGTGAAGGTTTTGACACCGTATAGGATAAAGGCGACGACGACCATCAAGCGCCAACCATACAACCGAGAGCGCAAGATGAGCCAGGTCAAGATAAGGGTGTCTATCAAACCGACTACCAGTAACATAATCGGAGCCATGTTCATCTCCTCGGGCGTCATCCCCAAGGGGTCAACTGGGGAGAAGATACTGCTCCCGACTAAGAACGAGATAAAGAACACAATGGTGAGAGCGAGGACTTTTAGTGCTAGGATAAGGATAGATTTGATATTCATTAGGTTTTCCCTCCAATTCTCAAGGAATTGTTTCACACGATTAGAGAGTTGTTCTTCACTACTTTGTTAGATTTAAGCGCATGGTCATGGATCACCTTTGCTCGCTTTTCCGTATGACTAGCAATTTCCCTGGTTGTGGCCTTAGCCCGTTTCGCCGCCAATATACCCGTTAGATAGGTTGCCAGGAAAATCGAAGTAATAGGAATCCAAGTGCCTATCGGACTGGCAAACATCGCGAAACTTTTTTCGATCAGGAGGGCGACAATGAAAACATCCATGGCGACCACTACCGATATGAAGACAATCGCCGTCTGTAATGGCATGGTGTAATTGAACTTCTTGTAGTAAATTGAAGACACGACAACTGCGATGATAGGGGCGCCAATGGCATGAGCGATCAACGTATTCTCCAAAGAAGTAACCGCCCTGCCAACCACCATAATCGCCCAGCACAGTGCCTGTGCTATCAGAGCAAATGCCAGGACAACACCGAACCTTCTGATTTGTGTTGTATTTACTGTAGTCATCGTAGATATTCTCCTTTCGATAGTTTCTCTGGTTTGCCTAGACCTTGTCTTCCAATTGGTCTTCTTCCTTTTGAAGGGCATCAACGGCAAGGGCGAAAAGTCCAATCCCGAGTAGTGTTATTTGGGTGTTGACGTCAACTGCGACCGGCAAAAATCCCATGACGATGCTGGCGACGGACATACCGACTGCGACTGCCTTCAATACAAGACTAATGATTTCCTTGGGGGTTTTTTCCATTTTGCTATCTCCTGTTTATAGTGGACTTATAAGCTGGACCGAAATGAGCGGAATATTCAGGTCTCTGATGCGGTTGAGGACGCCATGCAATGCAGCCTGGTCGATAATCGCTCCCGTTATCGTCGTGACACCGGAACCATGATTACCTCCCTCAAAGGCGATCGCCATCCCCTCAAGCCACTCTGACCAACTCTCGTCAAGCTTTCCTTGTACTCTGATCTGATAAATCATGTTCTGCCTCAATCGCGCGAGTTAGTAGGTCGGATGCATTAAGCGCTGAGTATGCCATTAAACATTTGAATGTCGCATTCTGTTTCATTTTAGCAAACTCCATCTAGTACTCGTGGTCTCAGCCTGTTTTGCCGTAACTAAGCCCGTTAGATAGGTTGCCAGGAATATCGAACTGATAGGGATCCAGGTCCCGATCGGACTGGCGAACATCTCAAAACTCTTTTCGATCAAGAGGGCGACGACGAAGACATCCATCGCGATCACGACGGAGACGAAGACGAGCGCAGTCTGTAACGGGGTGGTGTAGTTGAACTTCTTGTAATAAATTGTAGATACGACAATCGCGATGATTGGAGCGCCGATGGCATGCGCGATCAGCGTGTTCTCTATTGAAGTAACCATCTGGCCCACCACCATGATCGACCAGCACAGCGCCTGTGCGAGCAGCGCAAATGCCAAAACCACACTAAACTTTTTGATTCGAGTCTTACTTAACTTGTTCATCGTATACTCCTTGTTTAATCAGACATTGACCTGTTTCGGTCATCCATGCTTAGAATTTCAATACCAGTCTATCGCCAGAGGGGTATAGTTATGACCAGACGAAAGTATGGTTTGAGTATGGTTATGCGCTCGGTTGGTGAATACGAGGATTCTTGGAGGAGGAGCTCCCCTTGTCTCGTTGCCCCAAATTGCGGCCGATCAGGAAGTGGGCAAAATTCCCACTGCTCTGGCCTGGGCAATGGCCTGGGTACGATTCTTGACCCCTAATTTGCCATAAATGTTGCTGGTGTGCCATTTGACTGTGGCCAAGGAGATAAAAAGTCGTTGGGAGACTTCTTGATTGGACAGCCCCTCGGCAATGAGGCTGAGCACTTCTAACTCGCGTTCGGTCAAAGGCTCCACCAATTCTTCTGGTCGCTTCGGTGATGTAGGTGCCGGTTCCAAAGCCGGGAATACTGCCAGCAGCCTGCTGGTCTGTTCGGGTGTGATATCACGTCGGGCTGCTTCGTAGAGCAACTGCGCCATAGGCAAGCCTTCGTCCACAAAGATGCGCACATAACCCTCCGGTTCGGCAAGGGAAAGGGCCTGCTCCAGAGGGATCATCGCCTGGGCTACGTCACCCCCGGCGTGAAGCGCTAGGGCACGGAGCATCTGAATTTCGATCACCCGTCCCACACGCCCTTCCGCTTCGGCCGCCGGAAGCAGCTGATCTATCAATCTCATCGCTTCTTCAGCCCGGCCCTGGGCAATCCGTACCCGGACCAGGGTAAAGCTGGGTCTCTCCAATCGGAAATCGGGGAAATCGGGTATATTCAGCCTGGATTCTTGGGAATCAGCCCACCGGCTCGCCGCTGCTAAGTCGCCCTGAGCCAGTGAAAAACGCGCCTGCCAGCTCGCCAGGTGACCGGCCGACAGGAAAGGGAGCGTGCTATCCTGGGGAGCAAGGGCGACAGCCTGCTCCAGGGCCTCGGCGGCGGCATCCGCTTTTCCCTGGGCAAGTCTCAATCGGGCCAGAGTGAGATAACCTTGCAGCACATTTTCTTGTTCGCCACACAGCTTGCCTAGGTGAATGCCGCGTTCCAGGTGGCGCGCCGTTCCATCAAGATCGTTCATTTCATAGAGCGCCCGGGCCAGACCCACATGGGGTAAACTGGTTCCCGGTAAAGCTTTCCCCCCACCCCAATCTGTTCCCAACTGGATCGCCCGCCGGTAAGTTTTGACCGCCTGGTGGAGGCGACCCTGTATCCCTTCCAGATCGGCCAGTTGGCTAATGGATGACAGCGTTGCGTAAAAATTTTTGGCCTTCTCACCGGCGGTTATCGATTTTTCCAGATGCTGGCGGGCAGCGACCAGGTCGCCCCTGATCACACAAATGCCTCCCAGATTCATCTCCAGTACGCACCGAAGCTGCAGGTCAGCCTCATCCAAATAGTTCAGGGCCTTGCGGGAGAGCGCGGTGGCGCCTTCCAGGTTTCCCTGCCCCTGGGCCATGAAGGCTCTCAGGCTATCCATGCGACCGCGGATTCGGTTCACGTCGGCGAAAGGTTCTGGCAGCGGCACGGCCGGGGTTTCCGACAATCTTGCTTCGACAGCCTGTAGATAAGGCTCAATGGATGCAAGCTGCCAGGTCAAGAAGGCGCCCCAGGCAGCATGAACACCGAGCCAGGGGCGGGCGGCGATGGTTTCGTTGGGGAGTCGGGCCATCAAGTTCATGAGCGTGGCCGGCCGGCCCTCATTGAGCAGTGAGGAAACGATGGACTCTAACAAGCCGGCCACCCGGTCGTAATCCTCAATCACTATGGCATGTTGAATTGCTTCTGGTATCAAGCCTTCCTGCTCAAACCATTGGCTGGCCCGGCGGTGCAATGTGCGGCGCAGGCCGGGGTGCTTCTTGTTCAACTGGTTGCGCAACAGGTCGGCGAAGAGGTGATGGTAGCGATACCATCGCCGCTCGTCATCCAGGGGAATGATGAACAGATTCGCCCTTTCAAGATGCTCAAGCGTATCCTGTGCCGTGGCAATGGACGTTTCTACGTTTTCCTGCACCGTTTCATCCGAGTGTCCTAAAACGCCGTCACACAAGGGGGCGGTCAGGCGGTCTAAGACGGCCGTATGCAGAAGAAATGTCTGGATGTTCTCAGGTTGGCTCTGTAAGACTTCCTCAACCAGATAATCCAGGATAAACCGGTTGCTACCCGTGAAGGCGGCGACGAAGTCGCTGATGGTATCGGTGCTGTCATCGGCATGTCCGCGGCTCTGCAGAGAGACGGCCGCCATCTGCAGGCCAGCGATCCATCCTTCGGTACGGGCGTTCAGCGCTGACAGATCATCGGCTGAAACTTCCAGCCCAATCACCTTATTGATGAATTGAGCGGCTTCATCTTGGCTGAAGCGCAAGTCGCTTTCGCGCAATTCGGTCAACAGCCCCCGTCCCCTTAGCCTAGCCAGGGGCAAGGGTGGATCGGAACGCGTGGCAATGACCAGGTGCATATTGCCCGGCAGGTGATCGAGCAGAAAGGTAAGCGCATCGTGGATCGGTTGGGCCGTAATGAGGTGGTAATCATCAAGAACCAAGACCATGTTGTTTCCAGGTCGACTCGATTGAGTTGGCCGAGCCTTCTCCAATGGGTCGTCGGGTGTCTCGCTGATTTGATTGATAACTGTTGTCAAGAACGCTTCCGTAGCGGGAGGTTGAGGTGATTGGAGCGCGGCCAAGACGCCTTTCCCAATACTCGGCTCAATCGTCCGGATTGCTGAGACCAGGTAGGCCAGAAAGCGGCTCGGATCGTTGTCACTCTCGTCAAGCGAGATCCAGGCCACTGCCGACTCGCTCTGGTTGACCCACTCGCTCAGCAGCGTGGTCTTGCCGAATCCGGCCGCGGCGGAGATTAGGGTGAGCTTGTGACCAGATCGCAACCCCTGGTTGAGCCGTTCGACGAGCCGCGGCCGAGAGACGACGTTCGGCCGTTGGGGAGGTACGTACAGCTTCGTCTGCAGGAGTGTTTCAGGCACACAAACATTATATCAGATACGTGATAGCCTCACTGAATTATCTTGGAGAACGTGGGCAACCTCGTTTGCCCCGCTGAAATAGACACGGGGGCCACCAGAGATGTCGTGATCCTGAGCGGGCCAAAGGAGATGACAAGCTGCTGAAGTGTCCTCTCATCTTCAAAGTCTGCAATGCCCTGGTTATTAATCGGATAAGCGAGAAGCGACCCTCAGAAAGGTCTTCATAGAGTAGTTTCTCACCCTACCTGTCAAAGAACTCTTCTGGGCTAAGAGCGTGTCGAAGAGCTCTTCTTCCGTCAGCGGCGGAACCATCTCTTTTTCCTTCTTCACCAGGAATATGGCATTCTCGGGACAGGTGGGCACGCACAGGCCGCAACCAATGCACCTGCCCAGGTCAACCGAGGCAAAGCCGTTATCCATCGATACTGCATCCATTGGGCATCGCTCCACGCAGGTGCCGATGCTTGTGCACAGCTCGGTATTTACCTCGGCATAGTAATTGCTTCCGACGACCTCGGCCGGTTTGGGGAAGGCCTGCATCATCATCATCATCCCGCAGCAGTCACTGCAGCAAGCGCACATGAAAGTCGGCTCCTGTTCATTACCAGGCATTATAACCAGGCCTTCCTCCTCGTTCTTCCGAACTATCTCCAAGGCTTCTTTCTGATCGATTTTCCGGCCCCACCCCTCCTCGACGTATAGGTCGGCCAGGTAACCGAATGACATGCACACTTCCCGCCTTTCCGTCGTCTGGCAGCGTTTACCTTGCAGGTCGTTCACACTCTTGCACATGCAGTCCTGGATGGCAATGTGATCTCCGGCCAACTCAATCAGGTGGCGTAACTCATCGTAGGTAGCGACGCGGTGCTCGATTTTTATGCTCTCTTCAATGGGGATGACCCTCATTTTGGGGAGCTTGCTCGTCGCCAGTTCGTAGCCCATCTCATCCATCAGGTACTCGCCGGTGTTTTGCAGGAATGCCGGATCCAGCCTTTTGAGTTGTTGTTCATACACTCCCCAAAGAAGAAAAGGAATGACAGCGTACTGCACCTGGCCGTCCACTCTTCTTCGGGAAATGCCCCCTTTGGCCACGATCTCGTCCAGGATTCGCGTCAACTCCTCCTTTGAGCCAACCTCTTCCCTGGCGGTTTCGAAGATCTGATCAACCGTCTTATGCTTGTAGTCAAGGTGGGTGGCGATCTTCGCCTCCTGGGGCGTGAAGATCGCCTTCAGCAGGTTAATCTCGACTCCCGTTTTGGTGGCCGGATAACCTATCGGCATCTTGTCCAGATGTTTCTGCAGTTCCCTATAGACTTCTGTTTCAGCAGTCATTTTTCACTCCCATGTTTTCTCTTAACTAAAAATGGCGTTAGTTGTCACCTTCTTGGGCAAGATCTTTACGATCACCCGGGTTTCCTTTTCTTGTTGCTCCAACGGATAAATTTCGCCGTAGAAACGTTCCTTCGCATTTTTGGTATAGGCTTTGGTCTGTTTATCGGCGTGGTCGATAGCGCCTTCCTGGGTGATTTCGGTCACTTCACCACGCACTTCCAGGAAACGGGCCACGTTTTTGGGGTCGATCATCAGGACGTTCACCTTGGGATTAGCCGACATGTTTTTGCCCTTCTGCCGCTCCAGGGTGGTGTTGATCAAGACATGTTGGCCGTCGTAATCACCCCAGACGATGCTCATCTGGGGCTGACCATCGGGCATCAGCGTGGTCAGCACGCCATCAATTGGCTCGAGCAATAAGTCTAAATGGGAGTCGGGAATTATCGCTGTCATGATTAACCCTCCACGCGTACCCTAACCGGCCGGATCCGAATCTTGACCGGGGTAAATTTGTGCCGCAATTCGGCGTCCACTGAATCGCCAAAGAATTCCGGGCCACTGCCGTACAGCTCATTCAGCTCATTCAGATGCTCCAATGCTCCCTCCTCAGTCATCTCGACCACCTGGCCACGGACCTCGATGTTGCGTAAAGGTTGTTTTAGACGATAGGCCAGCAAAGTCACCTTGGGATTCAGGCGCATATTTTTATACTTGCGAAACTGCTTCATGGAATTGATCAAGACGTCATCGCCATCCAAATTACACCATACCGGGGTGGTTTGGGGTTGGCCATCGGGCATCAGTGTGGTCAGCACGACATTCACCGGCCCGGCCAATAAATCTCTATGGGATTCAGGAATTTTAACTGCCATTGGTATCCATCCTCTTAATGTGTCGCACAGGCAAGGTAAGGGTCAAAGGCACGCACGACTCGACCCACGGCGCGCTCCAGTCCATTCTGTGCAAATAGTTTCCTGTCAGCTCAAGCAACTTCTAGGCTTCTTTGTTTAAACACTATGATCAGGTGCTCTGGCCATTCTCGATCAACGTCTCCGTAATGGACCATAAACGTTGGCTGACATCCGTATCTTGCCAATACGGCGTGAGAGGTTTTTCTTGTCTCTCTTGAAATACCTTTCCGGTTCCTCTCTCCGCTTCACTCAAAGAAACAACAAATAAGATGTTCTCAGCCGCCGTATCGACACTGGCTGAGAATAGGTTTTTCGCCCAACCGAACCATGGTACATCCCGCACCAGATTTGACTTGAAAGGTCCGGGATCGGCCATTGTGACTGATATGCCGTCACTTTCTTCTCTCCGTGAAAGTTCGAGGCTTGAAAATAGATGACAGAGCTTTGTTCTAAAGAACGAATTGTACATTTGATATTTCTTTGAGAATTGCAAATCGTCGAAATCCAAACGTAAATCGTCTGCTGGCCGGCCGTTGTTGATGATCTGAGGTGACGAGCCATTCTTCAGTAACTCAAGAAGAGAATTCATGAGTATAAATGGCGCCAAGTAGTTAACCTGAAACATCATCTCAAAACCATCTTCGGTAACGGTGCGCTTCCGCTTCATAACCGCGGCATTATTGAAAAGTAGGTCGAGTTTTGAATACTTTCCTTTCAAATCCATTATGAAGCTTTGAATCGATTTCATGGACGCCAAATCACAAATCATCAAATCAACCGAAGCGTTCGGCGTTTCCTTCTTTATCTCAAGAAGGGCATTTTCACCTTTTTCTTTGTTTCGGCAGACCAATATTGTATTGGCTCCTTTGCTCGCAAATTTTTTTGATACGGCGAATCCTAGACCTGAGTTCGCTCCGGTGACTAAGCAATTCTTTCCGGAAAATGTCATCATAGCCTCCTTGTTTCCAGCTAATGCGTCGCGCAGGCAATGCAGGGATCAAAGGCACGTACCACTCGCCCTACTGCCCGCTCCAGTTCCATATCCACCTTCTCGGCATCAATATAACGCTCAGCCGCAACCCGCAGTGCTCGCTCGATGGCTAAAACATTATGCATGGTGGGGATGATAAATTCGGCCTGGGTGATGAGCCCCTTTTCAATATGATAATGGTGGATCAAAGGGCCTCGCGGTGCTTCTACCAGGCCATAGCCATCCCCGTCGCGCGGCGTATAGGGCACGTCGGCGTCCTCGTCGTCCAGCGGTTCGGCCAGTATCTCTATCGCTCGCTCTAATCCGTAGACAAGCTCAATGCCTCGGGCCAAGTCGAAGAGCAAAATGGCGTGGGCCGGCCGGCCGAAAGATTCTAGAAAGTAGGCCAGGTATTGATCGGCGCGCGGGGTGCCCATTTGCTCGGCCATGTTGACCCGGGCCAGGCTATTAGCCCGGATCACCTCTCCCTTGTAACTAGTACAATCCGCGTAACTATAATCCGTATCCTCCAGCGTCAGGTAGTCCCGAAACTCGCGGGCAGGGAAACGATCGCGCATTTTCCCTTCCGGGCCCATCACGCGAATCAGGTCGCCGTCATAATTGGGCCGGCACTCGTCGACGGCGGCGATGTAATGAGCCGGCGCGTCATCGCCCCAGGTGCCGATACGATCCCGCATCGTCAGCGATGATTCCCAGTAACTATCAAAGAGATCGCAAGCCATGGGTAGTGCCTCTTCCAGTTGGGCTAGCATTGTGGCCGCCGCCTCGGAGTCGATGCCACTGGTCACTCCGCCGACGACCGCTTTGACAGGATGGATAAACTGCCCACCAGCTAAAGATATCAGGTCGGTGCCGGCCTTACGTACTTTTAGCGCCCGGCCGGCGATCTTGGCCCGGATTTCCTCAGCGTGCCCATCCTTGGCCTGCTCAAATATGCTGGTGAGACCCAGGCGATCGGGCATGGTAAAAACGAAGACCGAGGTGGCCTGGTTTTGGACGAGCTGGCCCAGCAACAGCAATTCCCGGATCTTGCGCGCCAAGGGTGGCGGCGTAACATCGTAGGCATCTTCCAGGGCTTTAACCGCTGCCACGTGATGGGCCGTGGAGCAGACACCACAAATGCGGGGCACGATGACCGGCATCTGCTCGGCCGGCGTCCCCTGTACCAGGTGCTCAAAACCGCGCAACTCCATGGCCTGGAAGTGGGCCAAGGTCACTTCACCGTCTCGCGTCTCGATAACCACCCGGGCATGCCCTTCGATGCGGCTGAGGGGAAAGGTCAAAGTTGTCATATCACACCACCTGCTCTTTGTGCCTGGGCGCCTGTCCAGCGCCGGCGTAGTCGGCGAATTGGAAAAGGAAAAGTGACAATTGCGGTGAACGCAGGGCCGCCTCGATCTCCTCTTCCGGGATTTCCGTCATACGTGAGAAGATGCGCCGGATAGCATTCAGCCACTTCTCCGAACCTTTCTCGATAAAGGCGTCTGACGGGCCCCGGCAACCTACACAAGGGTAGCCAGCACGGGTACACAACGCTCGGCAACCACCACGAGTCGAGGCGCCGATGCACAGGAAGCCCTGATTAATCAGGCAAATATTGGACAGGACTTCTCCTTGCCGGAACCCTGATAGATGTTCCGGGAGCATGTCCCTGTCTTTTTTGAGGCCGCACTCCTGGCAGACACTACTGGCGATCTCCATGTCAGGCGACTTACGGAGCACGGCCATGAAGAGCTCCGGCGTCGGCGGGCAGCCTGGCAAGTAACGGTCAACCTTCACTTCCATGTCGATCGGCCGGCACATGGGTAGTAGATCCGGCAGGTGAAGTCGTTCCTCATGAGCGAAAAATTCCTCCCGTACCGCAGAGCGGCTGCCCAGATTGGCAACTCCGCCCGAGATGGCGCAGGTGCCAACGGCAATCACCTCGTCGGCTTTCCTGACAGCCCGGCGCAAGCGATAGAGATCTTCCTCAGTGCGCACGCCACCGGTCACTAAAAGCACCTCCACCTCCGGCACCTCGTGGGACGACATGACCAGATTCATGTAAGCCAGGTCGTATTGATCGATCCACTCCTCGGCGTTGAGCAGTGCTATCTCGCAGCCAGAGCAACCGGAAAGCTGTAATACGGCAAATTTCTTCATAGGCCACCTCACAATCCTTACATAACCAGGGGTATCACCCACATCCGTCAGTAAGGCAATGTGCACTGATTTTTTCTTGATCCTGTTCTACCAATCAATTAGCCTGATACTCATGGGTTGCGTACGCTTTGTTGACCTGTACTGTGTAACCTTCGCGAGAGCTTAGTGATCCAATTAATTCCAACATATAAGTCTCGGGTAAGTCCGGTGACATGTAATAGGCGCCCTCAAACAGTTCAGCATCATCAACTAGCTGTCCTGCCTGGCGTGCGTCTTCTACCACCGCTTGACGTTCGGTCCAGAGGCATATGCCAATCGTGACCCAAACACCATCCGGCGGGAGGGGAAAGCTATCTATCACCTCAAGCGTTTCGGCGATAGTCTCAGGGGTTTCTCCCGGACAGCCAAACATGAGCGATATACCATAGGGCATATCCGACCGGGCGAAGCAATTCAAAGCTTCACGGACATCATCCACCTTGTAGCGGCGGTTCATACCCTTGAGCATAGTAGATGACGCGCTTTCGATAGCGATATTGATATAGTCACAACCCGCAGCACGCATCAACTGTATAAACTCATCAGTAATCTTCAGGGGTTTCAAAGCTCCGGTGCCCCAGCAAACACTTAGTTTACGGGCCAGGATTTCGTGGCAAATGGCTTCGGCGTGGCTCTTTGGAACGTTGAAACTATTTTCGCAGAATATGATCATCGGCGAATCGCCAACGCGAAGAACCTGCTCAATTTCGTCCACCACTCGTCCAGGCGATTTAAGGCGGTAACGTGTACCTTCTAGCGAGCTATAAGGACAAAACGTGCAGCCAAACGCACATCCCCGCTTTGAGGTTATAGCTGGGGAGATACCATATTCACGATAGCGGGCTAAGTTGAACAGCTCATAAGCAGGAAATGCGGTTGAGTCCAAATCCGCTACCAGATCGCGCGGAATTTTGTGGATCCGTCCATTCTGGCGGTAAATACAACCCGGCACGCTGTTGATGTCAGCACCCTCTTCCAACCTTTCCAGAAACAATGGGAAAGCGTGGTCCGCCTCTCCTCTCAGCCCATAATCAAGATCAAGGTACTCGAGCCAGTTTTGGCCAAAATAGTTGAAACCCGGCCCGCCCAGCACTATCTGGGCATCGGAACGCTGTTTGATACGATCCACCATGCCCTTAACCATCGGCCGGGCATCAAACGGTCTAATGCCCAATTCGAAATCTTTAGCTAATTCATCAACAACATATCCGTTCACCAGTCGAATAGAGATGCCGATTACATCCGGATTGAATTGCCGGACATGCTCATCGATATCATTCACTACGTCAGTGGAAAAGAGCGTTTCGAAAACCTCGACCGTATGCCCCCCGCGGAGAGCAGCCCCGGCCATATAGGCCGGCCCGGCCGGTGATGCCGGCAACGTATTGGCGGAGATGATTAATATTTTCATTTTTGAACCATGCCGCTGAACATCGAATAGGTAAAAAAGGCGTAGTAATCAGGTTGATTCAGAATATAGTCGGGTGATTCAGGCAAGCAAAGACGTCGATACTCTGTCCAGTCTTCCTGGGCAAGCTCTTTCTCCACTCCCGGCCAACGCATGTCAAAGAGGAACTCTAATGCGCGGCACAAATCGTCAGTAAATGGAGCATATGCGTCGCCGGCAAAGGTTTGGGCTGTTAGTTCCTCTAAGCCAGCTTCGCGGAACCAACCGAGTGCCCGCAAGAAGTGCGACTCAGGTTTCATCCCCTTCGTAAAAGGGGCAATCCCCATCGTGGTTGCACTGAGGTGGGACTCTAAAAGGGGGTAACCAGGCAAGAGTTTCTCGGAGGACCAGGCCAGGATAGCCACCCGACCGCCAGGCCTTACCACCCGTGCAAGTTCCAGCAGAAATGGCAGAGGTTCCAGGGGAAGATAGCCTACGCAATCCATACTCCATGCCCAATCAAAGGCATCGTCGTCGAAAGGCAGTTCGTTCACATTTCCTTCTTTGAAGGCAATTCTTTCCGATAATCTAGATTGTTCCACCAATTTTCTGGCGTAAACTAGAATCTCGGTGGATAAATCCAGGCCGGTGACGTGACCGGCCGGTCCCACTACCTCGGCCAGCAGCATGGCTTGATGGCCGATGCCACAGCCTGCGTCTAGACCTCGACTCCCCGGTGGGGGTTGAAACGCCTGGATCGCCGAAAGAATGACTGGTTCCCTCAAGGGATACGTGACTGATAGCGCCTTGATGACGTTATCCATATCGGCCGCCTTTCCAGCAGCATCGTCTTTATCGTCTACCACTTATCTCTCCTTGTCATGATCGTGCTTCTCTAATGCCCGGTGACCGTTGTCTCGAAGCCCGAACGACTGGTAGCGTCCCAAGAGCTATGCCGGCCTCGACGAATGAAGTGCCGGAGGGTGAGGGATACAGCTAGCCAGCCCATTTTGAACCAGGTGAAACTTTTGTGCCGCACGTTGTATTGTGTGCGCAGAACGTAACCATCTCTTTCTATGGCATCCAGCACGCACTCAAATCGGGCACAGTACCAATAGCCAGCGATCTTGCAGCGTAAAACATCTAGTTCATCCAAATAGTGTTTGCCCTCGCCAAAATACTCCCGCGCCTGTTCCACCTGGCTTTGCACCCAGGCACGGAATGGAGGATTTTTCACAGCCTCCGGCCCGATATCGTTTGTATCCATGCTGATGTTATGCGCCTCCAGCCATTCCTGGGGTATGTTGACGAACCCTTCAGCTAAGTCGTCTGACATATCTCGGAGCATGTGAGTGATATGGGCGGCCGTGGCAGCTAGATAACGATTTTCGGCGTTCGGGTAGGAGTGATCATTGCCAATGAAATACTGGATGGCATCGGTTACTGCTTTCCCCAAACAGTTCGAGTACCAGGTCAACTCAGCCTGGCTGATGAGCCTGCCTTTGCGGTAGGCGTCGAACTCGAGGACCTCAATAAAGTGACGGATAAAGGATTGCAGCCCGCTTTTTTCCCCCCTGTCGTGTTCGATGAGGTCGGCAACCATCTCCTCTTCCGGCGTCAGGTCGTTCGGCCGCTCGTTTCTGTACAACGATTTGACTAACTCCTTTTGTCGACTGATGAAAGCGATCCTTTCCCCGGCCGATTGTGCAAAAACGTCGATAACGTCGTCGGCCCAGCGGAAATAGGCATAGGCTCGCAGGCAGTCATTTACCAGGTCCTTATCTACCAGCAGACGGGCTATGAGATAAGATTGTTTGCTGCTTGCCCGGGTGATAGACCGGGCCAGCGTTGCTGTAGCATTGCTCATCGATACACTTGCCTCATTGACTCATGACAGGTGCAGGTCGCATGGTTGAGATTGGCAAAGTAGACCCGATATCCTCCAAGATCCGTTCAGTAGTCAGGCGGGCAGAAACAAGGACAGTAGGCAGGCCGGTGCCCGGATGGGTGCTGGCCCCCACAAAATACAAATTGCGATAACGAGCGTGCCGGTTCCGTGGCCGAAAATAACCCATCTGCATCAGGTTATGGCTCAGGCCATGATTAGCGCCTTTGACCAGGTTAAATCGTTGCTGCCAATCCTTGGGCGTGTAGCACACCTCGAACTTGATATGCTGGTTCAGGTCGGAGACGCCGAACTCGGCTAGGCGCTGCAGCACAATCCGCCGTGTTCGTCTCTGGAGAGCCCTCCAATTCTGAGGGACGGCCTCGTTTAAGTGACCTACAGGTACAATCACCACCAAGGTATCCTGCCCCTCTGGGGCCAGTGAGGGATCTAATCGACCCGGCGCGTGGAGATAAAAGCTGGGATCATTGGAAACGGTGAGGTCCGTGGTCACCTTCTTGTAATTTCGGCCCGGATCGGCGGCGAAGAAAAGATGGTGTGGCTGCAATTGAGGATAATGTTTATCCACACCCCAACAATACATCAAAGCCGAGCAAGAGTACCGCTTACCTTCAAGGCGATCGGCCGTGCCGTCATCCGGCAAAAGGTTACGATAGACGTAGGGTAAGTCGGCATTGGCCACCACCATATCGGCCGGCAGTTGCCGGCCGTCAACCAGGGTAACCCCATTAACCTGCCGGCCATCGACGTCGATTTGGGCCACCGGAGCATTGTACAAGAAATGAACCCCCCACCTTCCGGCAATGTCCACCAATGCCTCGATGACCCGACTCATGCCACCCATTGGGAACCAGACGCCATTGGCCAACTCACTATATTGCAATAATGAGAATAAGGCCGGCGCCTCAAAGGGACTAAGCCCCAGGTACATGTCCTGAAAAGTAAAGGCCGCCTTCAGTCGATGATCATGGAAGTATTGGCCGATGTTGTTATAGTGCCTGATCAATGCCTTGAGCCTGAAGAGCAGCATCAGGTTTCTGGGGCTGCAAAACTCATACAGGTTACGGAAGTTTCGCTCCACCAGATGAGCCATGGAGAGCTGGTAATGCCGTCGCCCCTCGTCGAGGTAGCGTAGAAAACCGCCAAAGCTGCCCGGTTCGATGGCCTCCAATTGGGCCTTTATAGCTTGCAGATCAGAAGTCAGGATCAGGTTGCCGCCATCTCTGAAGTGCAGGTGATAGGTAGGGTCGACCCGGCGCAAATCCAGCTGATCTTCCATCCGTTCACCCAGGTCGGCGAAGGTGCGTTCGTAGATTTCGGGCATCAAAAAGAGCGTGGGGCCGGTCACGAAGTGGTGCCCATCTTTTACCAGGCTCCCACATCGGCCGCCCGGCCCCTCATTTTTTTCGATAACGGTGACTCGATAACCATGACGCGCCAGCCTTGCGGCCGTGGCGATACCGCCGATGCCAGCGCCAATCACCAGAATGGTTGATTTTTCCATCACGCACTTTCTTTGTCGCTTTGATGAATCTATCAGAAGCGTAACGCTGGGAAGTGGAAGGGTGGTCCAGTATGTTAAGTGCGTTACGCTTCGATAGAGCCATCCGGCATAAGGCTAGTCCTAACTTTCCAATACGTCCTTCAGGTTTTCGAAGCTGGCTTCCCACTGCCTTTGAGCCATGCGCTCGACCAGGGGATCGGCCAGGCTGAAGACGCGGCCGACATCTGCTTCACCATGGACGCTAACTTTTGTCTGGCTCTCACCTACAGCCTCAAAGGTGTAACCCGCCTCAACTGTTACAGCCCCTTCGATAGTCTTGACCTTGATCTTCGTGGGTGGCTCGTACTCGATGACTTCCCAAACAACCTCCATCGGCACGCCCAAAAACCGGATCGTCGACATTGAGGTGGAGCCCACGCCCGACGGCTCATCTGGGGTATGATCCCTTGATTCAACCCCAATATACCATTGAGCATCATTCTCAGGCGTCGTAACAAAATCAAACACTTTCTTTATTGGTTGGTTAACCAACACGCTGGTTTCAACTTCTACCATATTCATTTCTCCTTTCGTGTATTTAGGCGAAACCGGCAAAGTTCTTGAAATTGTAGATAGCGTCCTAACCCGGTTTCGCTCGAGCAAACTCCAACTGTCAGAGTTTTAATTCATGCAAAACTTTTTGGAGTTTGCCTATCATGGACCACCCTTCCGATAAAATCTCTTCTCCAGCAAATTTTCGCCCCATAGATCCTACGGGCTCAATGTGCGCTGCAAGATTAATTGGATGAGCCACAGTCCTAATGGTAAGGCCAGGGCGGTAATCAGTAACTGCAACACTTCAGGTTCCCAGGGCCACGTGGCCGTTTTTCTTAATGCATTCAACTCAATCTCCAGGCTGGCCATGGCCATGTTCAGGTCAGTCATTCCTTCCAGCTCTCTGTCATCCATTTTTTTATGCAACTCACGAATGGCAGCTTTAAATCGTTGGGAGGCTTCGTCTAACAGACGCTCCTTTTCGGCGACCTGGAGGCGGTGAATGCCCATCTGGGGCCAGACGAAGGTGACGACTGCAAATAACAACAAAATGAACATCGGAGTCAGGACAAGCGGGTCGGTCCGATCTAACCAGGGATTGACCAGCAACCAGCCGTAGCTGATCATGGCCAGGCTACCGGCGGTGAGCGCGGCGAGATTGGAAAAAGCGTATAGTGGCTTTACCCGGAAGAGATCGATACGCGTGTGTTTGGTGTAAATATGGTTGATTACCCTCAATTGATGGAGCGTATGGTACAAAAACACGCCAAAAACCATCCAGCAGATTAAGTAGAAGATTCGCAACAGGTTCGCCGAAATGGGGAATGGGGCCAGCACTTCAAGGCGATAAGGTTCGCCGATAGCCTCGGTCAGAATAACGAAGGCCAGCGCGGCCAGGCTGGCCAGTAGCGTTGGGAACGCGGGAAGCGTCGTCAGCCGGTAAAACATCTCCTGGTATTCTTCATCGACGGCTTTCAGGGCCGGTCGCATGGTCTCCAAGGCCACACCCGCCCGCTTATCCAGATAATGGATCAGGGCCAGCATGTAAGCTATAACCGCCACCAGGTATACCTGGGCAATACCGAAGTTACCGAGGGGGGAGGTGCCTTCGATCCAAAGGACGATGGCCTGGACCAAAAGCATAACCACTCCCAGTCCCAAGTAATACAGCCAGCTTAGACCAGGCCGCCGATCCACCCAGTCGGTAAAACGGTCGACCCAACTGGGCGCGTACGGCCGAGCGTTGCCCTGGCTTTCGGCCTTGGCTCCGCTGTCCGTTTCAACCTCTGCCATGGCTACCTTTCCAACCTGGTATTCGTCGCCCTTCTCGTTTAATGAGCTACGGCATCGCGGCCATCTAGCCGTGGCCCGATCTAATCGCGGCGAAAGAGAACGTTACCCAGGATGGCCAGGCCGATGACGATCAGCACGATTGGGAAGGCGATCCCACCGCCGACGAAGCCACTGGCGCCGATGATCAGGAAGAGGGCCGACCAGAAATAATCCCAACCGGTAGGATTGGGTAGATCAGAGGAAACAACCCGGATCACCGCCCCTATTAACCCAAAGACGCCGGCGCCGAGAAAGATCCAGCTCCAGGCTCCGGCTTCACGGATATTCGGCAGGACCCCCAGGTAATCGGCAAAGAAGACCAGGCCGGCCCAGATGATCACGGCCCCCCACCAGAAAGCTTCCAGGCGTTTACGCTCGGCTTTCTCGCGCAATACCTCCTGTTCTGCTTTCAGTTCTTCGAGTGTCAATTCTGAATCACCACCTTCATGAGCTACATGTTCTGTCATTGGTATACCTCCTTCTTATAAATAACCATTTGCTGTTTCATCACTGTTATACTCAATCTCATTGACCGAAATCAGCTTCAGGTTTAAATCGCGGATCTTGAGCAAGATGCTATGCAGGGCCGTGTGATCGACGATGGGGCCGGTGAGAACCGTATTGCCCTCACAATCGTGGGCGAGTGCCAGACCTTCAAACCACTCCTCCCAAACCGGATCCAGCTCGCCCCTGACCTTGATTTCATAGCTAAGCTGCTCTGTTTGTTCGGCCATATATACTCCCGTTTCTTACTCGCTAGAGCAGTCCTGAGGGTATGTTCAGCATACCAAACAACTGGTGATATTGTGATGTCCCTTAAGGGATATTTGGGGGATATTTTTAGGACGTTCGCGGTGGTGACTTTACTTTACGCGCCAGAAGTTCTAAACTGCGATAGGTGTGTCAAGCAGGTGCTGAAGGAGGACTGTCGATAAAGCATGGCCTTAATTCACGAACATCGGTAAAAGGTTCTGGTATGAGTCTATAGGAGGATATGATGTCTAGGACGACCCTCAAAAACAAAACATTTTTCGATCGCCTGGCTAACCCTTCTTGGGGGCTGATCGGCGCTGTCATCATTTCGCTTGTCCTATTGGCCGTGGTCGCGGTCGGGCTGGACGGGCTCTGGGGCACCGTCCTAACCGACGTCAGCCTTCGCCGTATGCTCACTTCTCCGGTGATGGTGGTCTACATCCTGATCGTCACCGCTGTCTTAAACTCCTATCACGATGAGGAGATCGCCAGCCTGCGAAAGATATCCAAATTGGATGATGACAGCTTCGATGACCGGGTCAATACCAGCGACGCCATGATTCGAAGAGGCACACCCATAGCCTTAGTGGTGGGCTTAGCCCTTGGCGTACTGATCGCGACGCCCTGGCAGATGGAAGATGATTTCCGGTGGATAGAATTGTACTCATCACTGACCAGTGTGATCATGTTTGCCTTGTTGACCTGGGTCATCTACATGGCTTTGATGGATACCAGGCTGATCAATGGGATTGAACGCCAGCCACTGGATTTTGACATCCTTTATCCTCGGCCGTTCATCGCCATCGGCCGGCAAAGCCTCCGGGTGGCCCTGGCTTTCGTCGGTGGTACCACTATCGCTGTACTCTTTGCCTTTTCGGCCGAAGTAAGATTCGAGCTGGACGATCTGCTGATTTACAGCACGCTCATCCTGATCACGTTGCTCATCTTTTTTCTACCCATGACCCAGACTCACCGTATCTTGCGCGCTGCCCAGATCGAGGAGTTGGACACGGTGAGTCGACGCCTGGCCGATGCATTTGAGGCGCTGAAGGGCTTGTCAGATGAAGACCGCGAGGGCATTCAGACATTTTCATACGAAGTCAGCCTGTGGAAGGATTACGAAGATAGGTTGAAATCGGTCAACACCTGGCCATACGAGCTCGGCATGCTGCGTACGTTGCTCTTGTCGGTGCTGGTACCTATTGCCGCCTCCCAATTGCGGTGGCTGGTTGCTCAATGGATGAGTTGACGGTGATCGCAAGCGTTCCTGGCAGCGCTTACTTTTCACCCAAGCTGTTGACACTCCCAGATCCTGAAGTTGAAGAGTTAACCGCCGGGCTGCCATAATACTCCACTGTACCACTACCGCTGACAGAGACGTCTAGAGAGTCGGTGGCCCAAACCGTAACATCACCTGAGCCACTGACGTTTACCTCGGCCGTCTCGCTGCGTAGGTCACCGCCCCTATACGTTCCCGAGCCACTGATGTCAATTTCTTGCCTGGTTACCTCACCTTCAAGCTCTAGATCGCCCGATCCGCTGACTTCAACGTCCAGGCGATCCGTTTGGATTCCATCCGCTTTTATGTTTCCAGAACCGGAGACGCTAATGCCGGTGAGGTCATCTACACCCACGGTGAAAATTAACAGCCCTGCAATTTTCCAATTTCTTGTGTTCATCCCGATCCTCCTCATATTCTTATAACTCATTGCCGGTAAAGGCAGACTCACGGTGTAAAAAACCACTTTTCTCTCGCATCCCCTATTGCCGTTTGATAATCACAAGCGTTTCATCGTCACACTGGGCCCCTTCATCAGAAAACTGGTCAACAGCGGCCATAACAGCATCTTGGATGGCCAAAACAGAGGCGCTCAAGTTATTCTGAGACGCTTCTAAGAGACGATGATCGCCAAAGAACTCATCCTGCAAGTTCTGGGCTTCGGTGACGCCGTCGGTGTACATGATCAATGTATCGCCATGATCCATGACAATTGATTTTGCTTCCCAGGATGTTTCTTCAAGTATCCCTAGCGGTATTCCCGTGTTTCCCAATCCCTGCGGTTCGACTAATTCCTCGGAATTATCTGAGGATCGGGCCTTAAAAAGGTAGGGAGGATTGTGACCGGCGTTGGCATAGGTCAGTTGTCCGGTGTTGAGGTCAAGGATGCCATAGAAAACGGTGACGAACATATTATTGCGGGTATCAGTCAAGATACGTTGATTGGTTGAATGGAGAACCAACTCTGGTTGGGTTTGATGCTCAAAGGCAAAGGTTCGAATGAGCGTGCGGCTCAAGGCCATAAACAGGGCCGCTCCCATCCCTTTGTCGGAAACATCGGCAATAAGAATGCCCAGTCGACCATTGGGTAACGATATCACATCGTAGAAATCCCCGGATGTCTCTTTACAAGGCTTCAGAGTAGCGGCCAGTTGCCAGCCTTCAATCTGAGGTAACATATCGGGTAAAAAGCTGGCCTGGATTTGCCAGGCAAAATCTAATTCCTGCATAGTTTTTTGATGAGCTAAGGTTTGGGCCTGTACATCAGCCTGGTGTAATGCCGTGGCGATCTGAGCGGCTAAAACTTGCAGCGCAGGCCCTAGATCCATCACGGTTTCTTCAAAATACAATCGATCCAAGGTGAGGCAAATGCCACCCAGTGGCTCAGCTTTCTCGGTAGATAGAATTGGACTTAGATAGAGAGGAAAAGTAGTTGGTTTATTTGCCCAAGGGGGTGTTTCACCTGGCGCAAAGTAGTGCGGCTTATGATTCGTCTGTAACCAATTCCAAGTCTCTTGAATCACAGGCGGTCTATCTTCAGGCAATCGAAGAAAAGTTGAGCCGGAAAAGAGTTTTATCTCCACTTGATGGTATCCAAACATTTTGGGGACGTGGTTTGCTAGAACCTGGGGCAAAGTCGACGCATCGACAGGGGCGGCGATGATAGCGCGTCCTAACTGTTCCAACTGAGTTACCTCGCGGGAGCGTTGTTGGCTTAACATCGCTTGTTGACTTAATCTGCGGGCCAATAGGCTGGCCATGAGAACTACCACTATTAAAAAGAGATAGGCAAACAATCCTAATTGCGCATAGGTGGCTGCAGCTAGAATACCAATGAACGCGGGCGAATTTGCTACAAGAAAGAAGTTAAACATCTGCTTGCCAACTCCTATCCGGTCTTCCTGGCTTAATTGTGATGTAAGTTGATAATGAGTGAGAAGAACCCCAAGCGCCAGGAAAAATAAACCGTCCCATGGAAGCCAAAAAAGAATCGCCAGAAAAGCGGGCCAGATTGCCGCCAGCGTCAGTTCCGCGAGAGGAAATTGACCTCCCAACCCTTGATATATCAGTAGGGTTAAGAGCAGGCCTACGATACTCGCTCCCAGGTTGAAAACCAGATTGCGAATCCCGTTCCATTGTTGGTATCTTGATGGTGAACGGGGTCGATCTATCCCATAATCGATTAACCTTCCCCAAAACGGCACCCATACGGCCGTTGGTCCGTAAATTAGCATCGCCGACATGACAATGACGATTTCCAAACTGCTCCCGTTATAATCATAGCTACCGTCCCGGCCGACTATGATTTGAAAGAAAGAAAGCCTGCCAGCTAACAAACTTAGTCCAAGAATTAGGAGTAGAACCGGCCATTGTTCACGCAGCAAATCCAGGTCCGTTGCCGCGACAAGCCAGACAAGAGCAAGAGCCACAAACGGTAGGCCATAAAGCGTACCAAACAGCTCCCTCAGCAGGGAGAAGCGATCCGGCTCTGCCAATGTTTCAAAGTCAGGCCATAATTTCTCAGCAATGGATGATAAGAAGCTTTTCATATTCTCCTTCAGGACTTAGACATCTGGCTTCTCTTTGAAATCGGATGTCCAGGCGTTATTTCAGAATGCGGATCAATTACTATCCAGAGTTGTCCGGTTGAAACTTACCCGCAAGCCGTGGAGCTACTCGATCAGTCACGGCCGGGGGACCAGGTTCGGCCGTGGCGGTGGGATGTACAACTTCGTCTGCAGCAGCGTTTCAAGCACATAGACATTATAAAATAAAAACGGCCGGGTTTTGGGGAGATTCGCTATCGTAAAAAGAATGGGTTCCCTGCTCTAATCGCGACGTTTTGGTATTAAGATCCACAGTAACAGGTAGGGAACCAACCCTGGCAAGCCGCCCGGAAATAAAAGTATGAGAAAAATCAGGCGGACGATGAAAGGGCTCACGCCGAAACGGGCGGCAATGCCGCCACATACCCCAGCGATAATGCCGTTTTGACGTTCTAAACGACGTTGTTCAGCCATATCTAATCACTCCTATTTGTGAGCGAGCGCCGAGGGCGTCTGGCAGCCGACAATCGCCGGGGCCTCGTGGATGAGCTCGTCATTCTCGAGGGCCTCCACCATGAACAGGGCAAAGTCCACACGGCGCGTGATGTTGCTCTCGAGGATGGGGTCGCCCACGTGCCTGCTCCACACCGGTAGACCTTGGCTCTCACCCTCTTCGAGGTCGCTCCCCGCACGACCGTCCACCTGGTCTCGCTGGCAAACACCCGCCGACACGCTTCTACCTGGTCGTCGAGGTCCACGATGCGAAATAGCCGACCGAGCCAGCCGAAGGCCTTCACCTCCGCTTTGAATTTCCGCGAGTAAACGTCCTGGCCGTCCCGCGTAATATGCCAGCCGCAGGAGAATATGAGGCGCGCTCCCGGACGCGCGTGGTCGAGCACCGCCTGAGCTGTTCATGACGAGTACTGTTGGACCCCCCAAGGTACCAGCACGGTGAGCACCCCATCGCAGCCCGCAACCGCCTTCTTGATGACCTCGCGGTCGTTCGTTGCTCCGGGAATGACGGTGATGCGCCCCTTGAACGCGTCGAGTTTGCCTACGCTTTGCTCCCGGCAAACGCCAACCACCTCGTAGTCCCGATCCAGCGCGTGCTGCACCATGTATTGCCCGAGCTTCCCAGATGCCCCCACGATACAAACCTTCTTCATATTCATCAGTTTCCTCTAAATTTGATTTGACTAAACACGATCGGGATATCTTTCGAAGTAGCCTTATCTATGGTGTGACCCACTTCCATGCATACCAAACCGTCAGTACATTGAACACAAGTCCTACAACGATTAGAAATTTGTCATAAGCGCCAGGGTATGTTGGTAAGCCAACGAGATTAAATCCAAAAAGGATTATGGCTGCGCCGATGGTTACCCAGCGAATCGCCGGATACTTCAACGTCAGGGACAGGACAACCATAAGAATCGGAATCAGCATCAATAGTGCAGCTGCCATCCATATTGCCTGAGTTCCTTGCATACCTCCTATTTCTCCAGCCACAAAGTCACCGGCAAATATTCGCAGCACATCCCCCAAAAGATAGGTCAACATTAGAGCTACCCATAATCCTGAAAGGATGATCCTCACATCGACCATAATTCAATCTCCTCCTTGAAATGTAAGGGCAAGGCAGTCGGGAGACCGCCTAGTTCCGCGAGATGACGCTCAATCCGACTGCCTTACCCCAACCATCCTTGCTTCATTATTTCTGCGGTACGGATTGTCAGTTGTTATTATGTGCCACAGTTATGACGACATTTCCCTTTTTGTGTCCTGTGTCAGCATACCTGTGGGCCTCCGCAATTTGCTCCAGCGGATAGCGTCTATCAATGACCGGTTTTATCTTCCCCGCCTCGATAAGCTCTTTGAGGAAAATTAGGTCTTCTTTGCTCCCGAATCCTGGCCCAAATATAATCTTCTTGCTGCCTATCATTGAAGTCCATGCCATTTGAACAGATTGTAGCAGCCCAGCAGAACCTGCAAGATAAATTCCGTCTTCCTTTAGCGAGCTTAGATTGCGGGAAAACGAACTCTTGCCTACCGTCTCATAAATAACGTCATAGGTCTGACCGCTTTGAGTAAAATCCTCTTTGGTGTAATCAATGACCTTATCGGCTCCCAGAGATTTCACCATTTCTAAATTCGTGGTACTGCACACTCCGGTAACTTCCGCCCCAAAGTACTTGGCCAACTGTACTGCATAAGTACCTACACCTCCAGAAGCGCCATAGATAAGAATCTTCTGTCCGCTCTCGATATTTCCCTTATCTCTAAGAAAAACCAATGCGGATAATGCCCCATGAGGAACGGCAGCGGCTTCCTCATAGGTCATATTGGCCGGTTTTATTGCCAGCAACCCCTCTTCCTCTTCAGCTTCTTCAGGCACACATACATATTCGGCATAAGCACCCCTTTTGGAACCGGCCGATCCAAAAACCTGGTCGCCTTCTTTAAATAGTTTTACATCTACCCCTACTGCTTCAATTTCCCCAGCCAGATCATACCCTAGCATCGTGTTATTTGGTCTCATCAGACCAAAATTAAATCCAAAAAGGAGACCCATGATCCGGGTAGAGGCATCAAGACTTCGCATTCTATAGTCCCCTGATGTTACTGCTGTCGCATATACTTTTATCAGTACTTCATCCTCCTTGGGACTAGGTTTTTCTACCTCTTTGAGCTGAAGAACTTCAGGGGGTCCGTATTTTTCATATACGATCGCTTTCATGAGTCTCCTCCAACCAAGCCTGTGGTCATCGTCTATATTTCCCGTTGTAGACGCCTCAGAAGGCGTTCTGTATGGGTCATCCTCATTGGGTCAAGGTGGCCAGCAGCCACTATGCGATAAGGCAAGGTTTCTCGCCGGGCGTAATGGGCCAGACCCTCGTTGTTGATGGTCCGCAGAGAATCGGCGTAGAAATCAAAGATGTGAGTCTGCCCCGTCTGGACGCCAGCTCGGGCGGCCGCGGCGCCCATCGACCTCGACAAGGACGGCAACGAATACCCCTGCTGTTTGGCCACATGTTGCATGCCGGTATAAATGCTGGCCAGGCGGTCGGCATCCGGCAGGTTACTGGCATTCTGCCGCAGATCCTGCCAGGTCTGGCGCAGGGCGCCGACACTCAATGGTGGCACGTCCAGCGTTTCGGCCGCCAGGCCAGAGGTATTCTCTAGCGTGTCAAGCAACTGCTCGACCGAGCCAACATCAGCATCTTTGGCCAACAGGCCGTCATGCTTAAGCTCCGAAACGAATTCCCGCAAGTAGGTGCGTGTGCCGCCGGTCACATCGGCCGTGACGGCAAATAACCACAGCGGTGACCAGCCTATGGTCAGAAGTCCAGCAAACTCGATACCCGTGCCGGCCGCTTTGCGCACCGCCAGCTCCTGAGCGCTGATGTCGTCAGGAGGCAGGATGCCGGTGGCGCCGCCGACGAGCTCGACGGCGATGCGCAATGATCTGGCGAAGATGGCTTCGTAAAGGCGTGTCCGGCGCAGCCAGCCGGGCAGCAAAAGCAAGCTCGCCTCGTAGATGAAGCCACCTAAACCGGCCGCCGCGAAGCGTAGAGTTCGCTCAGGCAGGGAAATCAGGTAAAGAAGGTTCATTGCCTCCTTATCCCACCTTCTGACCCAGCATCGAAAACACCAATGTTAAGGTGTATCTTCATGAATCGAATAGCTTTGTTTGGCCGGTCCTATAGATCACCAACCCTTGATCGATCTCCTCTTCGTCTCAAGATCGTGTCTAATCGGGTTTTTTCCGCTTTCTGGCGACGATGAGAACTATTACTACCACGAATAGCATTACCATGCCTGCAAACACCGCCGGGAGCCAGGGTGGGATGGGTAGTGGTTCTGGGATCTGGGCTGGAGGCACTTTAGCCTTCGACCAGTCCACAGCAGCGGCCTGGGCATCAGTCGTCGTGGCATCTTCGAAGTTTGCTCCGGTCACGTTTACGCCGAACCACTTGCTCTCACTCAAATCGGCCCCGGTCAAGTCGGCTTCTTCCAGGTTTACCGCGCCGATATTAGCCGCCTTCAACTGGGCTCCCTGAAGGTTTGCCTTACTCATGTTGGCCGCACCGATTCGGGCTTCATTTAACTGTGCCTGGGCTAGATTGACCCCGGCCATATTGATGGCTGCTATTGTGGCCTTCGTCAGATTGCACCCACTTAAATTGGCGCCCTCCATCTTGAGCCCTGTTAGCTCTATCTCCGAGAGATCCAGGCCGCTCAGGTTGGCGCCAGACAGGTCGCGTTGACGGCTAGCTGTCTCCAAAACTTCGTCGCGTGACTCATATTTATCGTCGTTTTCATTACTCATTTTGTATGCTCCTCTACTCTTCCACTTTCTCCACGGCGATGGTGCAATCGGTTATCAAGGCGGCTGCGGCGCCAAGCGCTGCCCACATCGGTAGCAGCACCGCCCCAACGACGCCCACCGTGAGTGGAAACTCCAATAAGGTATTGCCTCCCTCCGTCTTGATGATGATGCGGCGAATGTTTCCCTCGTGCACGATCTGTTTAACTTTGTGCACGAGTTCGTCGCCGCTTACCTTATACTCCTCAACCCTAATTTTTTCTTCAGTCATCACTTAACTCCTTTATTATTTATGGGCAGCCTCAGAAAACAAAGGCTGCGTCGCCAACACTATTTAGGATTCAATAAAACTCTGTGACGAACCACATCAGCGCCACTAGCCAAATGGCCTATTCCAATATAAGGTCCAGCAGGCTTTCAATAAGCAGGCCTCCGACCCACGACACGATCGGAATCAGCGGAAAGAGGGCCACTTGCATGAGTGAAGATATCATAAAGTCGCCAGGGCGCTTGATTCCGCTTTCTTGCATTTTCTACTTAATAACGAGGACAGGTCCACAGGATCTCATGAGTCATCGTAGATTTTATGGAATGAGAGCTAATTCTGGCATGGTTCCCGTCCTTTTGATTCAATTTCGCTTGTTCATGAAATTACAGGATCTTCTTAGCGCCGGGTACGAGACGCATCAGGTGCCCGATGCCAAAACTGAGGGCAATGGCCAGGATTGTCACCAGCACAAATTTAACGAAGGGCGCCAGGTCAAAGGCCTCAAACCCAGCCTGAACGCCAACGACCACCCACCAATGAATAATGTAAACTGCGTAGGCGGCGCCAATCATCGCTGCCAGTACTCTCCCTGTTTTTTTATTGATTTTTTCGCGGAAGAGGACCAATAGGCCGATGACCAGACCGACACAAATCAAAGCTTCCCAAAGGCAAAAAACCAGCGAACGCCAGTCCAGGCCACCGGTGGCGGTGATGCTGGTTCCTAGCACATCGACCAACAGTCCTGCACCCCACAAATCATAAACATAGTACGCTGCCGCCGCAAACAGACCGATCCCCAGCCAGATCATGCCACTTCGAGTGGAAAACTTACGCAACCAGTCGCCACGATATGCCATAATCCCCAGGGCGAATAAAGCCACGTACTGCGGCAGGTGGGCGATCTCTGATGGAATCAGCCAGAAAAGTGCGGCCCAGCGGTCAATGGGATACCAGATGCGCACGACGAAACTGACCAGCGCCAGGGCAATGACGAAAATCAGGATAGCGCGGTAGGTGGGTAAGGGAACGGCCGTCGCTTTCCTGTTCTGTCCTTTTGTTATCTGCTGCCACAGCAAATAGACAGTACTGTAGAGAAGCAGATGCAGCAAGAACCACAAATGAAGGTAAGGTACTTGCCAGCTCATGCTATACATGTATTGCAAATATTCAAAGATCGAAAGGGGTTCTCCTAGCGCAAAGTAAATCATGGGGGCGAATATGATCCAGCTAAATAATAGGGCGGGAACGCCCAGGCGAATCAATCGACCTTTCATAAATTCCTTGCCTCCCTTGCGGTCAAAGGAGCGGGGCACAAAGTAGCCTGAGATCAGGAAAAACAGCCCCATGAAGAACATGGCATTCACCGCAAAAAATGGTCCCAATACCGGACTAATGGTGGGATTCGTAATAGGCCAGCTGCCGCCGGTTGGCCCATATGCCTGGCCGGCATGGTGGGCAACCACAAGCATGACCAGCGCTACCCTTAATATATCGACATAGGCCAGGCGAGTTTTGACAGATGTCTGCACCTCAGCGGCCGATGTTTTGCTCTTTACGCTCTCTACTTTGATAGTTTCAGTTGTCATAGTATTCCTCCTCCCTTGTATCTACAAAATGTCCCTGGCTAGCGGAAGTTTCCGGATGTAGTGGGCCAGTATGAAACATAGGGCCAGTGCCAGGGGCGCAACCAGGACGAACTTGAGCAGAGGATGCAGGGTTACGCCCCTCAAGGCCAGCGCCAGGAAGACGATCACCGGCGCATGGATAAGAAACACGGTATAAGAGCTGGCAGCCATGTCTTTGGCCACCTTGCCCTGGTGATTAAGCCTCTCACGGAACAAAACCAATAGACCGACCACCATCCCCATACACAGGAACTGCTCCCAAACAGAAAGGGCGAAGGATTGCCAGTGAACGCCCCCCAAGAATGGATCGGTGTTGCCCTCTAGCGCTCCCCCTAAAACAAACATGACGGGAAGCAGCACGATTAATACTATAGCGATTCCCAGCCACACTTTGCCGGTCGTTGTGGGGATGCCCAGGAACCAGTTCTGGCGGTAGGCGATGATCCCGACGACAAACAAAGCGATGTATTGGGGGAAGTAAGGTAACTGCAGATTCAGCAGTTCAAACGACCAACCTATAGGCAGCCATATACGTACGACGAAGGTAACAACCGCCAGCAGGAGGGCGAAGGTGGCTATGGCCAGGTTGCTGGGCGGTTTGCCATCACGTTGGGGTGGCGTAACCGACGGTTTTACCAGTAGCCGCCACGCCACGTAAAAGAAGGTGAATATCAACAAGGCCTCGATAAACCACAGTGGGCCGGTACCAAGACTACGGTAGTTCCCGAAGTACTCGCCGAGGAACTGCCCGAATGATATTGGGATGCTCCCTAACCTGGACACCACCGCGTACTCGACAATGGGATCGATGAAAACGATGTAGAACAGCAAAGGGATGCCAAGTCGTATTAGCCGGTCCTTAAGAAACGGCCAGGTTCCCTTTCGGTCATAGGAGCCTGGGGTGAAGTAGCCCGATATCAGATAAAAGAACCCCAAAAAGTAGGCCTGGTTGACTGCCGTGAACAGCGTGACTATCAGGCGGGTGATGTCATCTGGCCGACCCTCAAGATAGTACCACATGCCGGCATGCCCGTAGGTAATGGACAGATGGTGCAGGACTATCAAGCTGATCAGATATATCCTCAGGTTATCAATAAAGAATAAACGAGTCTTACGGGGTTTTTCGTTCGTTTTATTCGGCTCTTTGACAGTTGATGTTGTTCGGGTGGTGGTCTTAGTGGTCATGATTCAACTCCTTGTAGAAACCTCTGTTAAAGACAAGCTGGAAATCAGGCAGTGCTTTTTCCTGGTCGTGGAGAAGGTTTTTCGGGCGACCTCTGTTTGAGCGGCCGCATACCAAACAGAAAACGGGTCACATTCGTGCGTCTCACCAATAGATCGTACAGGATAATGGTTGCGAGATAGGCAGCCACGGCAATGATCAGGTATTTGGCTGTCACGCCAGTAGCCCATTGCACTATGAAATAAGCGATAAAGACGATGACGGTCTGATGCAGGATGTAAAACGGGTAAGATCCCTCGCCAAAATAACCCAGGAATAAGAGGGAGGATCTGCGTTTTGGCGGCGAATTCAGATATTTCTTCCCATAACCCAGCATAGCGACGATCAAGAACCAGGACACAATACAGCGGCGGTATGCAATTCCCCAAAACCATTCTGGGATATTGAACTGTGAGCCAAGACCCAGGTCTTTCCAGACTATAAACAACGCGAAAGCCACCAACCCCAGAATCAAGGCAGCTCTCTTGCTCCGGTCTATCGCTGCCTCAAAAAGTGTATCGGACATCAAAACGTAACCATAGATGAAGAAAACGAGAAAATATATAGGATTCGGATAAAAATTCAGGAGTCTTTCGGCTATGATGATTGGGATCACCAGAAGGAGAATCATCCCTGGCCATTTGAAAAACCTAGCCGTTTCGCCGATCAAGCGGTGCCCAGATTCACGCCTGAGGTAAACAAAGAGCGGCAACGCTATCAGCGAGATGATGAGCAAAAAGAGGATGAACCACAGGTGAGCAACGGTGAACCCGCCCATTGAATACCCGGCCGGATCTTCAGGATAAAAATCAAAGAAGCTGGGATACCATTCCAGAAAAGATCCCATATAGTCTGAGTGGTTGCGCAACCCGAGGTATGATTGTGGGGGAACGATGACGAGAAGCCCGAAGATCAAAGGGATTAACAATCGTTTGATGCGCTCCCAGGCATACTGACCGCCGCTACGGCGACGTAGTGCAAACCAGGTTGCCGCGCCGGCCAGGAGAAAGAGTAACTGCATGCCAACTGCGTCGCCGAGATAGTTGAACCAGTTCAGGGCTGTGTTAAGCTGGCCGTTCTTGATGTACCAATCTTCAAAGATGTCAAAGACCCGGAAAGTATGGTAAGGCACCAGCAGCACC
>Ga0209742_10000239_pt1 | contig 30840 bp, 20 predicted proteins | sample DeeMarSeWOR38_10_FD_187462 | JGI IMG/M metagenome (GOLD analysis project Ga0209742, IMG submission 187462) | Marine sediment microbial communities from White Oak River estuary, North Carolina - WOR-3-8_10 (SPAdes) (version 2) | ecosystem: Environmental > Aquatic > Marine > Intertidal zone >...
TACAAGTCCGCCTCCAGCGCGGTGTTTGAAACAAAAAGAAAAAGCGCCCGGACCATCCGGCCCGAACGCATTTTCTTCTGGTGCGCCCGGCAAGATTCGAACTTGCGACCTACGGATTCGTAGTCGGTCTAAGGGTGCGAAAATATTTGAAAAAATGAGGAAACAAAGGTAGGCTAAGGTATTAATTTTCGATGACTATTTGGCCCACGAACCTCCCGCTGATCTTCACCATGTTTAATCACCCATACCTATGCTTAAGAGCATTTATGGCAAAATTTTGGCATAACTACTTTCGGACATTTCTTCATGGCACACCTGAGTTTCAGAGCCCTCAAGATCGGCATCCAGATCAGGGGTATCCGCTTCGTATAATTCCCCAATAAGAGGATTGAATGGCCTTGGATACTATCCAGATCAAAGAACGATTTACTGCCAGTACTTACCAGCAAAATACCAGCTTCATTACAGTAAAATGCTGGCTTGCCAGCAAAAGAGCAGCAAGGAGGTAATATGCCGGTAATAGCGATTGCGAATCAAAAAGGTGGTGTAGCAAAAACTGCAACGGCTTTCAACCTGGCCCACGCGCTGCTCAAACACAAAAAGAAGGTTCTCATGGTGGACCTTGATCCGCAAGGGTCTCTGACAGATTATGCCGGCTACGAGCCCGCCTCGCTGGATCTGACTATCTATCCAGTACCGCACAAAAAGATCTCTGCCCGCGAGGCGGTCATCCCCCACCCTGAAGGACCGGATCTTTTGCCTGCTAACATAGATCTTGCGGCAATAGAACTGGAGCTGGCAGGTGCTCTTGAACGAGAGTTCAAACTAGCCGATGCCCTGGAGGATATCCGCTATCTTTACGACTACATTGTTCTCGACTGTCCCCCAACCTTAGGATTGCTCACAATTAATGGGCTGATCGCGGCAGACCAGGTTCTGATTCCTGCAGCCACAAACTACAGCAGTCTGCGTGGCCTGAAACGTCTTTATGAGACCATGCGCCAAATTCAGAAACGCCCGAATCCAAATCTGAAAATTCTCGGCGTTCTCCCGACTCTCTACGATAGCCGAACTCTCCATGCGCGGGAAGCTCTTGAGATTATCAGCGAACAGTCAGATTCTTTTCCAGTTTTTACTCCCGTCGCCCACACGGTTCGTATGCAGGAGTCGCCCGTGGCGAAGCTGCCTATTTTCGATTATCAACGTCATGGAAAAGCTGCTTTGGCATATCTGGAGTTGGCAGAGGAGATTATCAATGGCAAAAAGAGCTAGTATGAAAGGCGCCAAGGGTATACTCGATATACCAGCACGCCAGCAAAAAGCTGGCAAATACCAGCAATATGCCGGTAATGACCAGCAGAATACTGTAATCAAGGCAAAATGGCGTAAGGTGACCGTGCGCTTTGAAGAGTCTTTTTTCAAGCGACTGAAGGTCAAGCTGGCTCGAGAGGGGCGCACGCTCCAAGGCTATATCGACTATCTGATCAGGCGAGATTTGGAATAGAACGATGATGGCTATTAGAGAAGAAACATGACACTTGGACTCATAACGAGTTTGTTTGCTTCTCATCAAGGAGATAACAATGCTCTGCACTCAAATCATTTCAGAGTATGAAAGACAAACCGAGCTTTTGGAACGAATCGTGGAAGAGTTGGAAAAAATCAATGCCCGTGTTGAGTGGAAGGCCAATAAGAATCTCACAAGCCGAGAGTCATCTCTGCGTAAAGATGTACGAGGTTTGCATATCAACAAAAGACTACTCTCGGTAGAGGAAACAGCTGAGTATCTGGGAATTGCACCGCAGACGCTTTACAACCGTATTAGCTGGAAATCGAGGAATCCTTTTCCTTTAAAGCCAAAGCGAATTAGGAGGCTAGTCAAATTCGACCGTGAGGAGTTGGATGCCTACGTTGCTTCGCTGTGAAACGTGAAAAATCCCAACCAGCCTGGGGTACCAAGTATCTCAAGAGCTTAGTTAGAGAAATGTAAATAACCAGGGTGAAGCTATTTTTGATTTCACCCTGATTTTTTTCAACAGTTTAGCCGTAAAGATTTTCGATCCACCTCATGGCCTCCACGTCACTCACCGCGCCAAGGTATCTTTGAGTGGTGGAAAGATTGGCATGCCTGAGTATGACCTTGCTCACTATCTCGATGGGCGTTCCAGAACGACTCGCATAAGTTGCCGAGTGTCTTCTGAGATCATGGGGCCTGAGGTGGATTCCTAACAGTTCTCCCGCCTTTTTAACCATTATTCTTGCCGCCGGGTATGTAATGGGAAAGAGCCGTTGTTCTGAACCGATACCCTTTTCCCTAATGTAATCCCTGAGACGGCTAGCAACTTTTCGGGGAACAAAGACAAACTCCTCTTCTTTGCCACTCTTGGGGTTTCTGAGTCTCAGCCTTCTGCCGTCAATATCACGAGCAGTGAGCCTCAGAACCTCGCCAATTCTCATTCCACCTCTAGCCATTAGTTCCAGCATGAGTCGATTTCTTGGTTTGGTCGTCCTAAAGATGATTTCATCAACGGTCTCTTTTTCAATTATGTTCCACTGACTTGCTTTCGCCGGCCTGAAGAGCTTCTTCAGTATGGGAGTATCGCATGGATTTTGAAAAGAGGGATCGAAGGTCTCTTTTACAAAGTTGAAAAATGCTCTGAGGTGAGAATATCGGCTATGCTTGGTCGCTTGTTTCCTCCCCTCAGTGATGGAAGTAAGAAGGGTGAGGATTTCCTCAGAAGATATGGAGCCTAATTCCTTGCTCCCGAAATGATCGTGGAGCCTGGAAAGAGTAATCCTGTAGGAGTTGATGGTGTTTTTTTTGAATTCACTCTCTGATACTCTTTAAAAAGGTTGATAGCTTGTTCTACTTTCATGACTTTCCTCCATTAGTATGTGTTAGTATTTTTGGTGCTCACCAGACCAACGTAAGGTTTGCTCCTCACATTTTCAACAAATTGAGTGAGTATCATGGGTTTGACTACACGTATCTTATTAGTTGACGACGATGACTCCTTGCACCGTCTTGCTCTGGCGCGGTTTGAGCGCTTAAGAAGGGGTGATCCCGAGGAATCTATTCCTAAGTATGCCGGCAAGCGTGTACGATACGTGCTGGTCGTGTTGGATTTAATAGATCGCAGGCCCGTTGAGATTTTGCACGTCGAATACTCGTGGCTATCCTTCAATTCCGAAGGCCGGCTAGATCAGGCCGAAAGGGAGAGAAAGGCGAAGCTAGCCATGGACTTGCTGCCTGCAATGCCCACCAGCGGAGCCGAACAAACAGTTGATGCCCGTCACCGCTTTGCTAAGAAAAGATATGACAGCGAGTATAGCTGGGAGCCTACCCCCGAGGTGCAAGCGGCCATAATGACCGCCATCTTTGGTGAAGTTTCTTAAGGTTAAAGAGTTCCATAACATATAGAAACTATTGGCAGATTTTCCATATTGGCAAGCTATGTTAAGGTCGATGACCTGGTCGATAGGGTCATCGAGGGGCTGCGAAAAGCGGGGCTGGTTGATCTCGAGTGACTCGAACGAGGCGGGGGCAGAACATCCGACCAACCATATTCTATGGTTCGGCACGGTTGACATACAAAGCTTCTTTAGCCTATTTTTGCTCAGCGAAAGAGAGTTTTTATTTCCATCCCATATTTCCTCTCTACCAATCAGAATTCTCATCGGTTATCATTTCCCGTGGCGATAACCATTTAGTGATTAATCTCTTCACGGAAGGAGGATTGTTGGCTATGAACACTTCAGTTTTCTCTTCGCATCGTAGGTTTCTTTTTATGTTGACAGCATTCGCACTCGGGTTCGCACTCGTCGCATGTGGTGGAGGGAACAAAAAGAAAGATAAGGCCGCTGAAGAAAAGGGCTCCCTTTCACGGACCTATAAAATTGTGGACGAGCAGGGACGCAACTCCGGCACGCTTACACTCGATCCTGCAGGCGGAGCCGAACTGCGAGATGCTGACGGTAACCTTTTGAGAAAATTCAGTCCCCCCGGAGCATCTGCTGAGGTCAAACCGGCTGAAGTTAAACCAGAGGAAGCGCCGGCTGAAGTTAAACCAGAGGAAGCACCAGCCACGCAATAGATTTTTGGGCAAGGGTGTTGTGCCGGAAAGGAAACTGGGCTGACCATTCCAATCTAGAAGGGAGGCAGACTTCTTGTCTCCCTTTTTTCTTATTTTATCCAAGAAAAATGGTAGAGGGCGGGGTCAGTTTTGCCTTTATTAGTATAGAAAAATCCTTAAAATGTAAACTCTCCTACCATCTTCCTGGGAGTTAATATTAGATACTCCACACTTAGCCCGTTGAGAGTCCGCTACCAAATATAGTAGTAGACCCGATAAGGTTGGATATAAACATCCCTGCTATTTATCCTAAGTCCAGAGCATCTCTGAATAGTTAAGATCTCTTTATCATACTTCAACTATTGCCAAGTTTACATCTTGGCAAGAGATCCCAACTTTTGAATCACACCATATTTGATTCTGATTGGTATGATATCATAACTTTTTCCTGAACAGAGTTAGTCTCAATGTATCTGTATTGCCGTGATATTTGGTTTTCTGCCAAGATAAATGGAGCAGAATATTTCTCGAATTGGATTGGCGGCATTGACCATCGGCGTCGGCGTGCTTAAGCTTCTGATAAATTCTAATTTCTCACGTCCTTTGCGCTGTATTCTGAGTCTGAGGACAGCTAGAGGTCACTGACTCCGACAGGAAACTGCTTTCTGCGGTTCGAAATAAAGGTTTGGACAAAATGGAAACGACAGATTCGAATGGATCCCCAAAAAAGAGTTCAAAACTGACATCCTTGGGTAAGCGGATAATCCTGATAATGCTGGTCTTTTTTCTTATTTGGCCGCTGACGGTCGGTATTTACTGGCTGGTTTACCGCGGATATACCCTGATCGACCCGGCGCGGTTCCCGAAACTCGACAGCGCCGTTCAAAGCGTCCTCAACCAAACGACGCCGGAATCCGATGAGCCACACAAAGGGGCCGCTTTGTCAGCAGCCGTTAGGAACCGTCTCCAGGAGGAAATGTCTTCGCCTTTGGGCTGGTCGGTCAACGACTTGTGGATCTCACCCACCCGCTGGCTGGACAACCGCGCCAACCGCCAGCGTGGCACCATTTTTGCCACCCGAATGCTGATGAACTTCTACCCCACTCACCTGGCCAAATACGGCGCGGCGGATGTCGAGAACCCACAACTGAAGGAAGCCAGGGAAAAACGGTTTGCGTTCACAGAAGACAGCTGGTGGTTTCCGTCAACGGAAAGCGAATACCGCAAGGGCATCGTGTTGCTGAACAAGTATGAAGCCGATCTTCTCGAAAATAGGGCGGTGTTCAATATGCGCTCGGACGACATGTACGACCTGCTGGTGTTCATCACCGGCAAACAGTTTCTCGATCAGCCCCTTGGATTGCTGGTACAGACCAACGCCGAGGTGCCCTATTTCGAACTGGACGACCGGATCTACTATACCCAGGGGGTCGTGCTGGTTCTGCGCGACTTCTTGACGGTCCTCTTTCACCTTTATCCTGAGATTGGGAAAAAAGGCGGGACTGAAAATATTAGCATCGCTATGCGGGATCTGCATCAGATATGCACCTTTGACCCCCCGATCGTGCTAAGGGGCTCCCATGACTCGGTTATGGCGGACCACCGCGGCAAGATGGCCCGGTACCTGATCTCCGCTCGCGAACGTCTCAACGACGTTGCCCAGTCAATCCGACGCTAATCCATTTCGGCCAGCCCTGCCGAGGCGAACAAACCCTGGAGAACGAATTTAATCAAAGTTATATGACATATTTTAATGCACACTTTTGCCCTTTATGGCCCGCCTCCACATTTAGTAGTATCCTTCCGAGAGCTAAAACTATAAATTAAGGGATGTAATTTCGACTTTGCAGTGGTCGAGGTGAGATTGCATTTTCGAAAGCGGTTGGTGCGCTCGAATTTCCATGAATAGTCCTGCTCCCGCCCCGCACAGGGCCGACACTCCCTCATTATGGTCTGGTATCCCCGGTCTTGAGACAACCGAAAAACAATGAACCACCCTATGTTGCCGTTCATGGCAATTGACACACAAGGCCCCTTCAGTCTACACTCCTTCCTATTCCTATCGAAAGCGAGCTCTTATCACTTATAACTTCCAGGACCACCTTTGTGAAGCTGGCTGCTCATTCGATGTTATGGAAGAATCTTTGTGGGTGGTGTCTCTGTGGCTTCTTGGTTTTGGGACTGCCCTTCCTATGCCTTGCGCAGGAGCTAGATGCCCGGCGATGGAGCCACCTTCCGATAGGAACAAACTTTGCCGGCGCAGGTTATGCTTACACCGAGGCGGACATATCCTTCGATCCCGTTCTCCAGATCGAGAATGCTAAAATGAAGATGCATACTTGGGCGGTTAGGTACATCCGCACCTTTGAGCTGTTTCAAAAATCCGCACGAATCGACCTTCTTCAAGGCTACCAAAAGGGACATTGGACCGGATTGGTCGATGGCGTTCCCACCTCTGTCAGACGAAGTGGTTTGGCAGACTCGGTCCTGCGATTCGCAATAAATCTGTATGGAGCGCCGCCCCTAAAGGGTGAGGAATTTGCGGCTTACCGGGCTAAGGTAGATGTTGAGACCATTGTCGGAACGGCGTTGGTGGTGCAACTTCCGACCGGTGAATACATGGACGATAAACTCATCAATCTCGGCACGAACCGATACACCTTTCGGCCTCAGCTCGGGGTGGTGCATAACCGGGGAAAGTGGTCGATGGAATTAACGGGCGCAGTTTGGCTGTACACTGACAACAATGATTATTACAATGGAAACAAGCTTGAGAACGGTCCGTTCTACACCCTCCAAACTCACCTCGTTTATACCTTTCGCCCGGGGCTCTGGGCAGCAGCGAGTGGTGGCTATGGCTATGGCGGGGAATCCACCGTGAATGGAGTAGAGAATAACGACCGGAGGGAAAACCTGGCATGGGCGCTTAGCCTAGGCTATCCGATCACGCGCCAGTTGGGTGTCCAAGTCACTTATCTGGGGATCCGCAGTCAAAAATCGCTTGGTCAGGATTCTGACAGTATCGCTGCGGCCTTCTCTGTCTTTTGGTGATATTGCCGAGATAACTTGGGAAAGAGAGATTCTACCAAGCGGTGGCGTGGTCACCGGCGGCCGAGGAAAATCGAGTACAGAGCAGGCATTTAGTGGTTTGGTTGCGCTTGGTTTTCATTTAACAGGAAAAACCAGAATGGCTCGACAATCCAAAGATCGCACTTCAAGATATTACTTAAAATTCTACGGTCCGGGTGCGCTGTTAGTTATCTTGAGCTTCCTGGTGGCTTATCAATTCGTTCAGCCTGCCCCACCGCGACATATCGTCATCGCAACCGGCCAGCCGGAAGGTAGTTACTATCATTTCGGGCAAAAGTATCGGCAACTATTGGCGAGGGATGGTATAGATCTCGAATTGCGTGTCACTGCGGGCGCTGTGGAAAACCTCCAATTGGTGGAAGCCGGCGAAGTTGATGTTGCCTTCCTACAGGGTGGCCTGGGTACCCTGGCCCAATCGAAGGATCTTATTTCCCTGGGAAGCCTTTACTACGAGCCGATATGGATATTTTACCGCGCCGATTTGCCTATCAAACGGTATTCGGATATCAAGGGGCTTCGGGTTGATATCGGCGGCGAGAAAACTGGGACCAGAGTCGTCGCTCAGCAGATATTGGATCGGATTGGGGTCACGCCCAAAGACGTCACCATTACGAACTTCGGGGGCCAGAGAGCTGCAGAGATGTTGTTGAAAGGCCAGGTGGATCTTGCCTTTATGGTCTACGGCTACCAGGCCCCGGTGGTGCAGATGCTTCTGCGTGCAGACGGGGTGAGGGTTTGGTCGAGTAAGCGGGCCGAAGCCTTTTTCCGGCACTATCGCTATATGACAATTGTGAAACTGCCTGAAGGCTTCGTTGACTTAGCAGCAAATATCCCACCGCAAGACGTCACCCTGCTGGCGGCGACCACGCAACTGGTGGCCCGTTCGGATCTGCATCCCGCGCTGATCGACGTTCTGCTGCTGGCGGCAGAGGAAATTCACGGCACCGGTGGCGTTTTTGAAGACCCCGGAGAATTTCCGGCCCCGAAACAGCTAGATTTCAAGCTGAGTAAGGAGACCCAGCGGTTCTACAAATCAGGTCCAACATTTCTCCGGCGGTATCTGCCCTTTTGGCTGGCCACCTTTGTTGACCGCATGAAAATTTTGCTGCTGCCGCTGGTGGCCTTGTTGTTGCCTTTTTTTAAAGTCATGCCGGCCCTCTACCGCTGGCGGGTGCGCTCGAAGATCTATCGATGGTACCGTGAGCTGGAGGAGTTGGACCCTGAAATCCAGCGCGGAAAGATGCCGGCTCGCATGGAAGAATATATCGAACGGCTGAACCGCATTGAAAACCAGGTATCGCAGATATCCGTGCCGCTAGCCCATCGCCAACAGCTTTACGATCTTCGCGTCCACATCGACTTGTTGCGAATGAAGCTTCGTGATGCTGAGGCAAAGGATCGAAGAAGCTGATAATTCCAAGGAGAACTGTCATGCAACGCTCTATCCTGAATACACTGAACCCCGCCGCCGTCGTGATGGCGCTATAGCGGTGTGGAGGCCTTCCTCAAAGGAATGCCGGCGGTTTCGAGTTTGTGAAATAGGTTTAGAAACATTCCTTTCTTTGCTTCATTTCTTCACAACCCCTCAAGCATTGGCGCTATCGTATTTGGGGTTATTGCAGGTGTTCTGGGTGGTTTAGGTATCCGCAGGGGATTTAGACTATTTCCGGTAGCTCAGAATAAAAACAGTCAGCAATAGTTGCGTTGTTGCACTTGCATTCTAACCACTCGCTGCAGCCGGACTGCGCTAACAGCTCCGTTGACTTTCTGGACTGAGTGGGCATTACATACTCCACATTTTCACAGTGATCTAGTTGGGGTCTGCATTACTCATCAAGATCTACACTTCGCCTTTTTTATCGGTTAGCTTTATTTCCAGAGAATTTGATCTATCGGGTATTGACAATTTTTTCTTGAAGGTTACCTTTAACGTATTAATCAATAATATTTTTGAGATCACACTACATGAATAAGGGATAATCCATTCGTTATCGCAAGGTTAATTTTTAAATATATACATTTAACCACAATCAAAAGGGGCAATAGTGCAGTTGCAGGTCAGGTAAGGTGTTTTAGGTGAGAAGGGGTAGACTTATAATATTACCCCTAATTTGCTTACTAAGTTAACCAAAATTATGAGGAGGTACAATCATGAGGACAAGCAGAATAAAACTAGTAGGGCTGGCGATGATTCTTGGATTGATCATACCAGGTCTGATTGCGACCAATGTTTTGGCCGCAGAAGATATCGTTAAACAAGTACCTGTGGAGAGGGTTAGGGTAGTAGAGGAGGTTGTCAAAGTAGTGGATAACTTCATCGTTTTATTCGATGCTTCAGGTTCCATGCAGGATCAGTACGGAGATACCGGGCAGAAGAAGATTGACCTTGCCAAGCAAATTTACGAGGAAAGAATCCCCCGACTCCCGGATCTGGATTGGAACGCCGGCTTGTATTTATATACCCCGTGGAAAAGCTTTTACGAAATGCAGCCTTTTAACAAGGAGGCATTTGTTAAGGCACTAGACGAAATGGCAGCTTATCAGCCTTCAGTTAATTATAAGAATCAGCCGTCACCATTGGGAAATGCCATCAAGAACCTTGATCCCATCCTTGCTAAGGTATCTGGTGAAACGGCTGTGTTTATTTTTTCAGACGGCCAATTTACCTTGAGTGAGCCAAAGATATGGCCTGTACCAGCAGCGAAGGAGATAGCCTCCAAATACGATGTCAGTTTTTATATCATCAGTTCGGCTCAGACTGCAAAAAGCGAAAAACTGGTGAATGATCTTGCTTCGGTAAACACGAGCTCGCGGGTGATACCTTTTGAGGCAGTGATCGACAGGCCAGAATATACGATTGCAGCTCTTTACATGGTCAAAGATAGGGCAATTGTTGAGACCGAGCTTATTAGCAAGGTGGTGGGCGTCGAGCTCAATAACATCATGTTTGATTTTGGCAGAACTGATATCCGTTCGGAGTATCATGACGAGTTGGATGCCCTGGCAAAGTTCTTGGAGAAGAACCCTGAAGCATACGTTGTCATCGAAGGTTTCACTGACAGCACAGGTGATCCGGAATACAATTTAGCCTTGTCACGACGACGGGCTGAAAGCGTTAAGAATTTCTTGATGGAGAACTACACGTACCTGGCAGGAGAAGGCAACGTTCCTGATACTGATCAGAAACGGCTCGTGACGCTGTGGTATGGGAAAGACCTTCCTGTGGCCAGCAACGACACAGCAGAGGGACGTCGATTGAATCGACGTGTTCGGCTAACGGTAGAGAGCACTGATTAACGAGGGTTTGAGCGGAAGCTCACGTAGCTGACACAAATAGTCTAACCTGAAAGCAAGGACCGCAAAAAGAGCAAGGGCAGGGTCAGCAATGGCCCTGCCCTTTATCTTTGTGCGCCCGGCAGGGCGCACCCACTTGGAGGTGCAAATCCTCTACGCGCCCGTCAGGGGGAAGTGTTAGCTGAACGGCAACTGCGGTATTGTGAGGTATCGTGGGAAGGAAGCCGAAGGCAAAGCGCTGGCCCGACGAACAGGAACCGCATAAGAGGCCTGCATGCCGGATGAGGAGGCGAATATCTCTGAAGACCTACTTTGTTGCATCTAGTGTTAGCTTACTCTATTAACAGTTTTTATATAAACAAATGACTGCCATCCTAATTTCCCTTGAGCGCTATATGCTGCCGCACCGATAAAGACCTGTAACAGTGGAAACGTTGCAGATTTAAAGGAATTTCACACCATTCTAAGAACGGGTAAGGGATAACTGCACACGAGTATCACGTCGTAAAGTGTAGACGGGAGGAGGGTGTCATATGTTTGTAAAACAGTTCTTTCGGAAATTCCCATGCATCCTGCTTGCCCAGAGATGTCCAAGATGCCAATATTTGTCAGCACAGAGAGTGGTGTTGACACCTATAGCTCCATGGTCTGAGGAAGATATGTGAAACCTTGTTTCCCCCCTAACATCTCTCTATTAAGCACCTGCATACAAATATTTCGTATGTCAAATCAATCAGTCAACTAGCCTTAAAAGCATATTGCCTTAAGCCGCATAGACCATTCTTCCCTTCTAGGCAGCTATACCCCTCAAACATTCGTTAGATATCAAAGACTTAAAATGAGTGGCACAGAAGTTGCTCAAACATTGTACGGGCACATATATCAACGAACATTTTAGGGAAAAACTCATGCTTAAATCCAAAGTTCAGTGTGCTTAATTTGTCCTGAAAGTGGGGATTGGAAGTTTGATAAAATCTGGACTGAAATTTGAACAATACATGAGACTGCTTTTACTGTTTCTCCTAACTAGCTGTGCCACTTTGCCAGTTGAGAAGGAATGTGCTGACCCAGGTGAAATACAGTTCACTATTAATGTAGGATTTGAAGTAGAACACAAGTCGTGTATACATGATTTAGAAACAATATCTTGGCTTATTACAATATCTGTTTGCGATGATGAATGTAAAGACCGATCAACTAATCTTGTTACCTATTGGAATGGATGTATGTATCAGCTATGGCAAATAGATTCACCAGATGATTGGGTTTACGTAGGTCGTTTCAAAAACCTTGATACATTAGGTGAGTTCATAAAAGTAACTAGACCATTTGCTGCCTCTCGGAGCATATCTTACCTAGAGGGAAAAAGAAAAACACCTAAAAAGACTAGAAACTGACCCTGTTTATCGTGCTGAATATGAAAGGGCATTGGAAGAAGCAGCAAGGGAAGCAGCAAGGATAGAGAATTTTGGAAAGTGGGTGTTTGGTTCAGTAGTAATAGTCATCCTATTATTCGTAATTTGAGACTGTTCAATAGTTTTTTAATTAGATAAATCATATACTTACCATACCATGTATTGGATAGTTGCCCCCAAGAAATTCCTGCTAAAAGTCTGTTTGTGCCCGAGATTCCCGCTCCCCGATCGGAGTCGGGGACAAGCTTCGCGGGAATGACGACAGTATGCGATCGCCCGTCATCCTGGTCCCGCATCAAGTGCGGGATAGACTCCGGCGGGGATCCAACCAGGTCACAGCTTAAGGGCATTCAAAGATTGAATTATTGAACAGTCTCAAATTGGTATTTTTAAGGAGCAAGGTTTATCCCGCTCCAAGGCCTCAGTTTTGGGGAGGGGCATAAAGTTCGCCTCTACACCACGCCAGCAACGCTAAGGAAAGATCCGAGCTTTAGGTTCTAGCCATACAGCAATACTCTATTCTTCAAGCACTACTCTACTCTTTTCGCAATCCAGCGAACTGTCTCGCGGCATATCGAATCAGGATAAACATCCCCAAAAAGAAGATCAGCATTAGTGCGATACCTAGTAAAAAAGTGTGGGTAATCACCCCTTTGCCCTCCGATGCGACGCCATTGGCGAGTGTAAACATCCCAGGCATCGGCTGCTCCCAGTTGGGAGAGCCCAAAAGTCTTTCCGCCGAATCTAAGAGCACACTGACCTGTCTTACTGTATCTGAAGCTACCGACACTGTGTTGTAATAGTCCATGATATCGAAAGGCCTACGACCTTCCCCGGGCGCCGCAAGCATCTTGTCGATCCCAGCAGAGACTGTTGCGACCGTCTGCGCTGTTTCGTTCACCAGCGAGATCAGCCCCGTTGCCTCTCTCATGGTTTGCGACAAGGCTTTTTCCTGGGACTCCAGGTCCCGGATCAGATTTCTTCTCTCTGAGGCGATATGGTCAGGTAATTGCTCCGCAACAGTTGTGAGACGCTCCGATACCTTGGAGAAGGTGTGGACGTCCCCCACTAATTTCTGGAGCTCGGGGTTAAGAATCCATTTTGATAGCCACACATCGCCAAAGCCGCCCGCAAGTAATGGCATCCGGGACGCCAGGAATATGCCGCGCTCGGCAAGCATACGGGTCTCCTCCACCTCCTTCGTTACCTTCTTCACCGAGCCGAACATACCACCAGACTCCACCGCTTTGACTAGAGTGGACTGTCCTCTTGCTGCAGCGAAGTCGCTGAAGCGGAGGTGGGAGAAGAATAACTGCTCAGGATGATCCTGCCGCCACCCGCGGATAATATCACGCAGCTCCTGTTGTTCCTCTGGTGAGAGTACTTTTGCGGCTATTTGCCAGGCATCCGCCTCTAGTGTTTTAAACCCCCTTACCATCACCTCAGCGGGCTCCCCGAACTCCACAAGGTAGTGTTCCTCGTAGATCATCCGACCTAAAGTTGTCAAAGCAACCAGGTCCAGCATTGCCACCTGGGGATTGGGCCCTCCGGCTATGGTGAACGCCGCCGCTTGGGAATAGACTGTATCCCCAAGAACAATATAACGAGCCCGAAACGTCGGGGCCCGGCCTTCAAATGTATCGGAAGACTGAGCCAGTATGGTCGCAAAACGATCAGCAAAGCTCATCACCTCCGACTGGAGTTCTGCTTCAGTCATTTGATGCGGACTTTGTTTCTTCTCTTCGCTGTTCGATTTCGTTTCTGCCGCAGCTCTAGCTGACTTGGTCTGCACTGGCGCACAGCTGGGTACGGCCGCTAGCCAAAAAGCCACGTACAATATGAAAAATCGTCTGAATACAATTCCATGTCGGTTCATGTCTTTACCCTCCTACCAATGTATCAAATGAGGTCAGGTCTTGAATTATAAGCTCATGACAGACTTCCTGTTAATACTTCCCCGGCAGTTATATGTAGTCGGCCCATGGCCGTGAATCACGTTTAAACAGTAGCTTATAATTCATGACCTGACCTCACTATGCTCCGAGCACATCTCCACCTGTGCACGCCCCTGCTTCACCTTTCAGGTGGGAGCTCCCACTCGGCGAATTCAACGTCTTCCAGGGAAACCGCTCTGCCGGAGAGCCACACAACCATTCGGTAACCGTCGGTAAAGTAGGGGTCGCCCTGGAGGTTCTTTCGCGGCTCCAATATGGTTGCGCTTCCAACTCCTCCCACATAGCCATATTTTAAAAGCCCCTGTGAAAAATACAGATCCTGAAGGAGTTGTACTCTTGCCTCGTCTACGTCAGGATCGATCTCAAAGGTGACCTTTTTCCCCTCCGATGCAGTGCGCACACCCACTGTGCGGCTTATCTGGCAGATCCATACCTCTTGCCCATTAAAGCGTATTGGCGCTAACCAGGCACGCAGCTGAATTTGCCCGGGGAACATTTCCCGGGCCTTCTCTAGGGCCGCATCCTGATGCCGCCCATAGACATAGAGGGGACTGACGGGTGCGTACTGGTGTGTCCCTGTGGAGCCCGAATACGTCTTCTTCTCTGTCGCGGACGGTTCGGATAAGGCTGCCGTTTCGGCCCAGCCGCTGCGCAATAAGGCGCCGTGTACATCATCGCCTTTGCCGATCAGAACGAGATTGATCGGCTCGCCCTGCTCTGTGCCCTCCTTGTTTGTGGTACAGCAGGGCAGGCTCTCCAGGGCCTGCCTCAAACCTGCTTCATTGAAGGCAGCAATCTTCTCCTTCGGATAGAGACTTTCCAAGTCTACCCCGGCGTGGCTGACTGGAAGACCCGGAACGGCTACGAAGAATGTGAACGTCCTGAGTCTGTGATCTTCTCCCATCACATCAACATTGAAGGCCTTGGTCCCCTCATCCAGATTGGTAAAGACGAACCCTGACCTTACAGCTCTCGGCGCAATCCACATTTCCATCTGTTGCGCGTTGAAGTACTGATCCATCTTATTTCTGGCGGATTTTGAAAAACCAGAGCGATGCATATAGGAGACCTCGAGCGGAGAGAAGTAGCCCGGGTCGACACCATACGGCAGAAAAGTTAACATTGTTTCGTATTTGTTTTCGATTTCAATCCAGATTGGCTGGATATCTCTTTTGTATAGATCGAGGCCGAAGACCTCTTTGCATTCTTCCGCGCTGAGCACGGCCACCGTTACCCGAACACCATCTTCAGACTGGGTCTGGGCACGATCTTTGAATGGAACCTCAGCCAGCGGGCGAGGATTATAGCTTCTCACTGCGCATCCCGCAGTCATCAGAATGAAAATGACCGAGAGTGCCAATCTTTGCATCCACATACAATCACCTCCTTACTTAATAGGCACGCCAACAGATCCATTTTGGTGGATCGTCACCTCAGCTGTGGCGCCCGGAGTTCCCAACGCACGAATTCGATTTCTTCAAAGGAAACGGGATCACTGCTCACCCACATGACGGCCCGGTACCCGTCGGTAAAGTAGGGGTCCCCGGTGAGATTTCCACGGGGCTCCGATATGTCCGCCGGCCCAACCCCTTTCGCATAGGCGAATTTTCTCAGCCCCTGCGAATATGCCAGATCCTGGAGGAGATAGATCCGGGTCTCGTCCACGTCGGGATCGATCTTGTGGGTCACGATTGTCTTCCAGGTCAAGTGGACACCGATATCGCGGCTGATCTGGCCGATCCAGACAGGCTTTCCCTCATAACTCATGGGCGTTAACCAGAGACGCAGGTGGTTGCGCTCATGGATTGTTTCTCTGGCCTTCTGCAAAGCCACATCCTGTGGCCGCCCATAGACATATAGGGAGCTCACGGGCGAGTAGGGGTAGCGCCCACCGAAAATAAAGGATATTCCCGTCTTAATTGCCGAGGCACGGTATATGGTCTCGGTCTCATCCCAGCCTGCCCGAATAAAGGCGGAGTATAAATCGTCTAAATCTCCGATAATAACCAGATTGAGCGGATCACCGTACTCTTTGCCATCCTTGCCGGTCACGCAGCAGGGCAGGCTTTCCAGGGCCTTTCTTAAACCTGCCTCATCGTAGGTGACAATCTCATCCTTCTGATAGAGATTGTCCCAGTCTACCTGGCTGTGGTCGACCTTGAGGCCCGGAACGGGAATAAAGAAAGTAAACGACCTGGTCTCATGATCTGCCGTGATTACCACAACATTAAAAGTCTTGGTTCCTTCATCCAGATGGGTAAAGACAAAGCCCGACCTGACTCCATTCGAGCCAATGTAGTAGCCCATGCTTTGGCCATAGAAGTGTCTGTCCATCTCTTGGTTGAGGTCTTTTGCATAGATAAAGTGGTTTAGGTGGGAGACCTCTAGAGGAGTGAAATAATCCCGGTCAACACTTCCAGGCAGAAACCACACCGGTTCTTTGTCCCTATTCTCAATTTCAAACCAGATAGGTTGGATAGACTTCTTGTAAAGATCAACGCCAAAGACTTCTTTGCTCTCCTGGGCGCTGAGCACGGCCGCCGTGACCCTAACTGCGCCTTGTTGCTGGGTCTGGGCCCGCTTTTGGAAAGGAACCTCGTCAAGTGGACGGGGGTTAAATGTCGTCGCGCATCCGCTGATCGAGACAGGAATCACCAGGAAGAGAAAAAGATAATAAATCATAGGACCGCGAATTTGAGCCGTTTTTTTCATGGGTCTCCCTCCTTATCTGCTAGTTGCAGTAATTTGCACGATTTAGGGGCCTGCAGATGGTCCAACCACTTAGGAAGCCGCGCCGATAATATTTCACTCTGGATCACCGGAAAGTGTGGGCCGCGTATCCGGAAAGACCATATGCTTTCCACCTGCCCTCAGAAGGTTGTTTCGTAACATTTCGATGTGCGAGCGAAGGTGGTAAAGTTCTTCCGTATATGCCGGCGGCACGGAGATACTGTATACGCTCTTTTCGATTCCATCAAGCTCGGTCAAATACTCATCCAGGTTGGCGGCAACCTCTTCCCGGTTCGCTTTATTCTCAAGAGCTTGCAGTTGTGAATACCAGCGGTATATCCGTGATCGCATTCTCCACCGATACAGGGGCGGCGGGAAGCGGAAATCTTCTTTAAGGCGGACCAACCACCTGGATGAAATGTCATTCATATTAAAGTAATGATAAATCCGCAATCCGAAATCCGGCATAGCGTATCCGGCATCCAGAAGTGTTGCATACTGGCAACTTATCATATGCAACCTTGGCAAGTGTACTTCTCGTGGGTTATACTTTGCGACATGCATTAATCAAGTCAGGTAGAAGGTTGACCAGCTTTCGTCGACGGCAGATTTCTCGCAATGTGCCAAACAGGATGAGTGCAGGTCGTCGATCACCCCAATCACCTCAGCAAACGAAAGATTGACAGAGGGAGAACAATGAGAATCGCACCATCACTGATCGGTAGGATATCTCTGCTCATACTACTGATTGGGCTGAGCGCTTGCACCATGGTTGGACCGGATTTTGTTCCACCCACAGCCGATGTTTCTCAGGAGTGGGTTGCAACCAGGGATCCCCTGGTGAAAACCGAGCCCGCCGATTACCGGGAGTGGTGGAAGGCCTTGAATGACCCCGTCCTGGACAACCTGATCCAGGTAGCCTACGAGCAGAACCTGCCGCTTCGCATCGCCGGGGCACGGGTGTTCGAGGCCAGAGCCCGGCTCGGCATCGCCATCGGCGAGCAGTACCCGCAAACCCAGCAGGCCTTCGGCTCCGCCAGCTACAACAGGGAGAGCGAGCGAGCGCCCTTGGCTACGCAGCAGTCCCGGGGCGTAGATTTCGACTACACCCAGGCCGGGGTGGGTGCCACGGCCGTCTGGGAGCTCGATTTCTGGGGCAAGTTCCGCCGCGCCGTGGAGTCCGAGAACGCAAGCTTTCTGAGCTCCATCGCCGCCTATGATAGCGCCCTCGTAAGCCTCACCGCCGACGTGGCCAGAATCTACGTGCTTATCCGCACCATCGAGGATCGGTTGCAAATAGCCAGGGAAAACCTGGTAATCCAGAAGGAGAGTCTGAGGATCGCCCGGGTCCGCTTCCAGGGCGGCGCTACAAGCGAGCGCGACGTGCAGCAGGCCCTCACCCTGCTTTTCAACACCGAAGCGACCATTCCCCAGCTCGAAACATTTCTCCGGCAGGCGAAGAACGCCCTCTGCATCCTCCTCGGCATGCCGCCCCGTCACCTCGAAGAGATGCTGGCCGGGAGCTCAGGTATTCCTAAGGCGCCCACGGAGGTCGCCGTAGGGATTCCCGCAGATCTCCTCCGCCGCCGGCCCGACATTCAGATTGCCGAGCTCCAGGCTGCTGCGCAATGCGCTCTGATAGGGGTTGCCAAGGCGGATCTCTATCCAGCGTTTTCGTTGACCGGGACCTTCGGGTTTCTGTCGAGCGATGTGGGACGGTTCCAGCTCGGTGATATCACCTCCTGGAAGAGCAGGACGGGTTCCTTCGGTCCCTCGTTCCAGTGGAACCTGCTGAACTACGGCCGGATTACCAACCTGGTGAGGGTCCAGGATGCCCGGTTCCAGGAGCTCATCTTCAACTACCAGGACACGGTGCTCCGGGCGCAGCAGGAGGTGGAAGACGGCCTTGCTTCCTTCCTGTACTCACAGGTTAGGGTTGCTTCTCTCACCGAGGCGGCGACTGCGGCCAAGCGTTCGGCAGATCTCGCCCTCATCCAGTATCGTGAAGGAGCTACCGACTACACTACGGTACTTACCGCCCAGCAGGCCTTGCTCGCTCAGCAGGACAGTCTGGCTCAAGAGCAGGGTAATGTCCCCCAGGGGCTCATCGCCGTGTACCGAGCTCTCGGAGGAGGCTGGGAGATCCGTGAGGGCAAGGAGTTTCTCCCGGCTGAGGTGATCGAGGCCATGGGGAACCGGACTGACTGGGGTGGGCTCACCAGACCGGCGGCCGTCGAGCCGCCTACAACCGTGCAACTTCTCACTCCTGACTGGTAGGAGGAGATAGAGGGTATGAGACAATCCAAAAATTGGTCGGCCAGACAAGGGAGGCGAAGGAGCAAGCACATGCCGAGAATACTCTGTTGGAAAACCTGGGCCAGATCCGCGGTGATCCTGTTGACGGTCTGGATGACTGCCGGTTGCGGCAAGGGAAACGAGTATGTCGAGCCGCCACCGCCAAAAGTGACGGCGGCACAGCCCCTGGAGCAGGAGGTCACCGACTACCTGGAATTTACCGGCACCACCCATGCTTTCGAGGAGGCGGAGGTGCGCGCCCGGGTATCCGGCTTTCTGCAGAGCATGCACTTCACTGCCGGTACCATGGTGGAAAAAGGAGATCTGCTTTTTGTGATTGATCCCAGGGAATATCAGGCCGGGCTCAATGCCGCCAAGGCCGAAGTGGAAAGTGCCAAAGCCCAGCTGCAAAGAGCGGAAATAGAACTGGACCGTGCCCAAAGACTCTTCGAGCAAAAAGCCGGGGCCGAGGCCGAGGTGGTCAAGTGGCGCGGGGAGCGCGGGGTCGCTGCAGCCAGCGTTGCCCGCGCCGAGGCCAGGCTCGAGCGGGCCCGTTTGGATCTGAGCTACACCAAAGTCACAGCCCCTCTTAGCGGCCGGGTCAGCCGCAATTTCGTGGATCTGGGTAATCTAGTCGGTGAGGGTGAACCCACATTGCTGACCACGGTTACCAGATTCGATCCCATGTACGTCTACTTTAACCTGAACGAGCGGGACCTGCTCACGGTGTTGGCCATGTACCGAGAGAAGGTCAAAGAAGAGAACGTCGATCCCTCCACGCAGTCCGTTGCAAAGGCAGACATCCCCCTTTTCCTGGGCCTGGCTACCGAGGAGGGGTATCCCCATCAAGGAACCTATGATTTTGGCGAAACCTCCGTCGATCCTGGAACCGGCACCCTGCAACTGCGCGGGGTTTTCCCCAATCCGGGCCCGGCACCGGTGCTCCTGCCGGGCCTGTTCACTCGTCTGCGCATGCCCATTGACAAGCGGGCCAACGCCTTGCTGGTAACCGAGCGAGCCATCGGTGCCGATCAGAGCGGGCGCTATCTGCTGGCGGTAAACAGTGAAAACGTGGTGGAGAAACGATTGATTCGCATGGGCCAGCTGGTGGACGGCCTCATAGTGATCGACGAGGGGTTGCGCCCCGGTGAATGGGTGGTGGTCAACGGTCTTCAGCGGGCCCGGCCGGGGGCGAAGGTCGATCCGGAGCGCATTGACATGGCCACGTTGAAGGCATCGGCCCTCAGAGCCGCCGCGGAAGCGGACAAGGCTGAAGCAGCGCAGGCTAAGAAATCAGACGAAGACAAAACCGCGGCTGCCAATGCGTCTGAAAAAAGTGGCGCCGATCCCGCTGACAAGGCGGAAAAACAGTGACCCGGACAATATTCAACTAAACGGGCTCTTGGCTTTTTGCGCTTAAGCTTGTCCGGCAAACTCGAAATTGGTCCTGCGGACTCCCCACCCTGCGGGCTGGTCTCCAGTTTCGAAGCACGAAATCCGAAACAAATCCAGACGGTGATGTGAGATGTGAGATGTGAGATTCTGGTAAACGTGACTTGTGCTCCCACATCGCACATCCCAGATCTCATATCGACTGTTTCAGATTCTTAAGGAATTCATTTGATATATTAATACCTTGTGCGAGGCCGAATATGTTTTCCAAGTTTTTCATTGAACACCCCATTTTTGCCACCGTCATATCCATCGTGATCGTCATTGCCGGTGTGGTGTCCTTCGGGGCTCTGCCCGTAGCCCAGTACCCCGAGATCACACCGCCCACGGTGGAGGTAAAGGCGACCTATCCCGGCGCCAACGCCCAGGTGGTGACAGAGACGGTTGCCGCCCCCATCGAGCAGGAGGTCAACGGGGTGGAGAATATGATCTACATGTCCTCCACCAGCGCCAGCGACGGCTCCTACACCCTGACGGTCACCTTCGAAATCGGCACCAATCTGGACATAGCCCAGGTGATGGTGCAGAACCGGGTCAAGCTCGCCGAGTCCAAGCTACCCGAGGAGGTCAGGCGCCAGGGTATCAACACCAAGAAGAAATCGCCCAACATCCTCCAGCTTATCTCCCTGTTCTCACCCGACGGTCGCTACGACGTGCTCTTCCTCAGCAACTATGCCACCCTGCGGTTGCGTGATAGTCTGAGCCGCATTCGCGGTGTGGGCGACGTGACGATTTTCCCCCCGAGCGACTACAGCATGCGCATCTGGCTCGACCCCCACCAGCTCAAATCCCGCAGCCTCACCACCCAGGACGTGCTCAGCGCTGTCCGGGAACAGAACGTGCAGGTGGCCGCCGGGCAAATCGGCCAGCCCCCTGCACCCCGGGGCCAGAACTTCCAGTACACGGTCAACGTGCTCGGCCGCCTCACGGATATCGAACAGTTCGAGGAAATCATCATCAAGACCGGAAAGGGTGGCCGCATTACGCGCCTCAAGGATATCGCCCGGATCGAGCTCGGGGGGAAAAGCTACGATATCACCTCGGGTATGAACGGTGCACCCTCGGCAAGCGTTCTCATTTATCAGTTGCCCGGCGCCAACGCCCTCGACGTGGCCCAGCAGATTCGCGCCACCATGGCGGAGTTGAGCACGTTCTTTCCCGAAGGCATGGAATACAAGATCCCCTTTGACACTACCATCTTCGTAGAGGAGTCCATCAAGGAGGTGTACGTCACCCTGTTTCAGGCGGCGGGCCTGGTCTTCCTGGTCCTGTTCCTCTTTCTGCAGGACTGGCGCGCCACCATCATCCCCGGGGTGGCCATTCCGGTATCCCTCATCGGCACCCTTGCGGTTATGCTGATGATGGGCTTTTCACTCAACATGCTGACATTATTCGGCCTGGTGCTGGCCATAGGCATCGTGGTGGACGATGCCATCGTGGTGGTGGAGGCCACCGTGGTTCACATGGAGCGGGGTCTGAAAGCCAAAGACGCCGCGATCAAGGCGATGAGCGAGGTCTCCGGTCCGGTGGTGGCCACCACCCTGGTGCTGTTAGCCGTGTTCGTGCCGGCGGCCTTTCTGCCCGGCATCACCGGGCAGATGTACCGCCAGTTTGCCCTAACCATTGCCATATCCACCATCTTCAGCTCCGTCAATGCCCTGACCATGAGCCCCGCCCTGGCGGCGATTGTGTTGCGACCGCCGAAGAAGAAGAAGAACGCATTCTTCCGTGGCTTTGACGCGGTTTTCCGCAAGACTGAAAACGGTTACATGGCCGTGGTCAAACCGCTGGTGCGGCGCTCGGCAATCATGATGCTGCTGTTTCTGGGACTGGCGGCAGTCACCGGCTGGCAGTTCACCAGCCTCCCCACCGGCTTTCTGCCGGTGGAGGACCAGGGTTATGTGATGGTCAACATCCAACTGCCAAGTGCCGCCTCCCTGGAGCGGACCCAGGAGGTGCTGGATAAGCTCGACAACGTTCTCGAGCAGACACCCGGCCTCCAGGACTGGGTCTCCCTGGGTGGTTATTCGGTGCTTGACGGCACCAACGCATCCAATGCGGCCACGTTGTTTCTCATCATGGAGCCCTGGGAAGAGCGTACCGATACCAGCCTCAGCCAGGAGGCGATCCTGGCCAACCTGCAGCAGCAACTCTCCCAGCTCCAGGAGGCCGTCGCCTTCGCCTTTCCGCCCCCCGCCATCAACGGTCTCGGTAACGCCGGCGGCTTTCAGATGCAGGTCCAGGACCGGGCTGGCGTGGGCTTGGAAGAGCTGCAAAAAATGGTGCTGGAGATCATCCAGGCTGGCAACAGTCAGTCCGGGCTCACCACTCTGAACAGCACCTTCCGCGTCGACGTGCCTCAGCTTTTCGCCGAGATTGACCGCACCAAGGCCAAGACACTGGAGATCCCCCTCGACCGGGTTTTCGAGACGCTTCAGGCCTATCTCGGCTCGGCCTACGTCAACGACTTCAACGCCTTTGGCCGCACCTGGCAGGTCAAGGTCCAGGCGGATCATCAGTTCCGCATAAAACCCAGCGATATCCGCCAGCTGGATGTACGCGATGCCAGAGGACAGATGGTCCCCATCGGTACCCTGGTCAGGGTCGATCAAATCCTGGGGCCCCAGACCATCCTGCGCTACAACCTCTACCCGGCGGCCTCCATCACCGGCCAGGCCGCGCCCGGCTTCAGTTCGGGCCAGGCCCTCAACCTGATGGAACAGTTGGCCGACACCAAGCTGCCCGCGTCCATGGGTTACGAGTGGACCGGGATGTCCTTTCAGGAGAAAAAGGTGGGCTCCGAGGCGGTGATGGTCTTCGCCCTGGCCATCATCCTGGTGTTCCTGGTTTTAGCGGCCCAGTATGAAAGCTGGACCAGCCCGGCAGCGGTAATCATGGTGGTGCCCCTGGCAGTGCTCGGTACGGTGGTTGCCTTGATTATGCGGGGCTTCGACAACAACACCTACACCCAGATCGGTGTGGTGCTGCTCATTGCTTTGGCCAGCAAGAACGCCATCCTTATCGTCGAGTTCGCCAGTGAGCAGCGGGCCCAGGGCAAGTCGATCATCGATGCGGCCATCACATCGGCACAAATGCGCTTCCGGCCCATCCTGATGACGGCGATCTCCTCCATAGCCGGTTTCATGCCCCTGGTGGTGGCCGCGGGCGCCGGGGCCGCCAGCCGGCAGGCCATTGGTACGGCCGTGGTGGGAGGCATGATTGCCGCCACCTTCATGTCGGTGATTTTCACTCCGGTGTTCTATGTGGTGATGCAGGGCCTGGGTGAACGAGGGCGCAGAAAGAAGGAGCAGGTTCCTGAGACTGCAGTTCAAGAGGTTTCCTCGTAACCCGCAGCCGGCTCATCTGGCCGGTTGTAAGTCAGACAACCAATTGTAGTTGACGAAGAAATTTCATGACCGTTAACGCTAGCAGCGTGGCTCGGCACGTATTCCGACTCTATCTAATTAAACCATCTCATTACGACGATGACGGTTACGTCATTCAGTGGCTACGCTCTGACATTCCCTCCAACACGATGGCCATGCTAAACGGCATCGCCCTTGAGTGCAGCGCGGCGCGAGTTCTGGGCGAGGCTGTCGATATCGTCATTACCACCCTTGACGAGGCTAATCACCGAATCAAGCCGCACAAGATCATTCGCGAAATCGAGGCAAGCGGTGGCAGAGGTCTCGTTGCTCTCGTCGGGGTTCAAACGAACCAGTTTCCGCGAGCTGTCGACATCGCCCGCCCATTGCGGGCCGCCGATGTGCCGGTCTGTATTGGCGGTTTCCATGTCAGCGGCTGCCTGTCGATGCTGCCGAAGATTCCGTCCGAAATCCAGCAAGCGTTGGACCTCGGCATCTCGATCTTTGCAGGCGAAGCCGAGGACCAATTCGATCAGCTGCTCAGGGACGCCTACCGAAGGCAGCTGAAACCAATCTACAACGTGATGGCCGATCTTCCCAGGCTTCAAGGTGCAACCCTTCCGGTTCTGCCACAAAGCGACCTCGAAGGTAGGCTGACGGTGAGGGCCAGTTTTGATTCCGGCCGCGGATGCCCCTACGACTGCAGTTTCTGCACAATCATCAACGTTCAGGGTCGCAAGTCGCGGTATAGAACGGCAGATGATATCGAGAAGGTCTTGCGTGACCACTACGCCTTGGGGATCAAGAAATTTTTCATCACCGACGACAACTTCTCCCGCAACAAGAACTGGGAAGCGATCTTCGACCGCATCATCGAGTTACGCCAGGAAGAAGGGATGAAGTTTTCCTTTATCATCCAAGTCGACACCATGTGCCACAAGATCCCGAACTTCGTGGAGAAGGCTGGCCTCGCCGGTATCAACAGGGTCTTCATTGGGCTTGAAAGCGTCAATCCGGACAATCTAATTGCGGCGAAAAAGAGGCACAACCGGTTCACTGAGTACCGCGCAATGCTGCAGGCTTGGAAAAACATTAGCGTGATCACCAGTTGTGGCTACATCATAGGTTTCCCGAACGACACGTACGAACGGGTGATGCGCGATATCGAGATAATCAAGAGCGAGCTCCCGGTTGACCTCATGTCATTCTTCTGCCTAATCCCGCTTCCAGGATCTGAAGACCACAAGGTTCTCGCAACGAAAGGCATTCCCATGGATCCTGACATGAACAACTACGACGCCGAGCACGTCACCACCGCGCATCCACTGATGTCGGACGAGGAATTTCTTCGGACATACCGAAAGGCGTGGGAGGCTTTCTACACGCTCGATCACGTGGAGACGATCATACGGCGGGCTGCTGCCTGCGGAATCAAAGCGCGCAAGGTAATGAAACTCGCTCTGTATTTCTACGGTATGCAGAGGATCGAGGGCATCCATCCCTTGCAGGGAGGACTGTTTAGGCGGAAATACCGGAAGGACCGGCGCCCTGGTTTTCCCATCGAGAGTCCTATGGTTTTCTATCCGCGGTATCTCTGGGAGACTATCATAAGATCGGTTGGTCTCTTCACCCTCTTCCGGCGCTACAAGCGCATTTTGGCCCGAGTAGAGGCTACCCCAGCAAAGCACACTTACATGGATGTCGCCTTGACCCCAGCGACGAAGTAGAATCTACACACCTTGGAGATCCTCAACTGAACCGAGGGGCTGGAGATTGGTAAGTTTAGAAGCTGCTCTAAAAACCTAATTTGCAAATGTTGCAGTCAGATTCTGCAATATTCAAATCTAATGAAACACCAGAAGATGTGGTTCTGCTACCAATCCCACAAGTTCACATCCCTGCTATTTATCCTGAGCTTAGAGCATCCGCTAATAGTTAAGATCTCTTTTTCATCTCTTTTTTATATCTGTAATAAATGGAATGTTTAGATAATGGCAAGATGTTTATTTGTTTCCTAGAATTCTTCGCATTTAAACAAAAGAGAAAATTCCACCTGCCTGCATTTCCATCCATATACAGCCTGCCTTTTCATCCTGCATATTACCAAGTCTATTCTTAATAAATCAGTATTTGCCTTTATTATACAAGTGACCAGACCAATCAAAGTTTCCAGTTTCGTGGTGTATCAAACGCAGCACAAACCTCACCTCGCAGAGAAACCCTGGAACTATTGGAAGAAATCCGCAAGAAAGGACGACCATGAAAGAGATCCAAGTGTCAGAGCAAGAAGTTCAGGACGAGAATACGAGAAACGTCGACTACTACAAGAAGAAAGAGTTCTTCAGCCTTTGCGGGATAGCCATAACTGCCGAAGGACAACTCATCAAGTCCGAAATGTTTAGGTTCCTTCAGCTAGAACCGGAAGAGTACGGGGATATTGTCCTTAGTGCAGAAGATGCCCGCAGGGTTCACGGGAGACTTATAGGTGTAAAATGGGGCGGCGCCGCTGCTAAGGTTCCATTAATGTGTGGCGGAGAAGAAATCTGTCCTTTTGCAGACGACTGTCCCTTCGTAGAGATTGGCAAAATTCCCGTAGCCAGGAAATGCCCCATAGAGGTAGAGCTTATGGCCTACTGGACTGCCAAGTACATGGATGAATTCGACGTAGACCCTGACAACCAGTCTGAGGTTAGTATGATTACAGAACTTGCCGAACTGGATATCTGCGACTACCGATGCTCTATGATTCTCTCACAGCCAGGTAACGCAGAGCTAACCCAGCAAATCGTAGTGGGAGTCGATGCCGACGGAAGATGAGGAGGGTCTGAGGAAGGACGGCTCCTATCCTTCCGGGCATACGGCCATCGGCTGGGCCTGGGCGCTCATCCTGAGTGAGATTGCGCCTGAGCACGCTGATGCGATCCTCGCCCGTGGCCGGGCCTACGGAGAGAGCCGTGTCATCTGTAACGTCCACTGGCACAGCGATGTAGTCGAGGGGCGTTTCGTGGGGGCTGCGGCGGTTGCTCGACTGCACGCCGATCCGGCGTTCCGAGCCGAGTTAGAGGCTGCCAAGGCCGAATTTGCGGCCGTTCGGATCAGAGGCCTTAAACCCACGCGTGACTGCCAGGCCGAGGCCGATGCACTGACCCACCGTTCCTTCTAATACTCTTAGTCTATTCGATTTCTGCTAGTGTGTGTTAGAATGCGTTGATTATTTGGCGAACCAGTTCAGGCTGAGTGTTACGGTGCCGAAACTCTGTGAGGATTGAATGCTTGAAGGAATAATAAGGGACATTGTGTTCATCCCAAAAACCTGAGGAGAAATCAAATGGGTAGAATACTGTCGAAATGGTCGCTCGGCGTTTTCCTGTTCACCATTTTTTTTGTGTTCAGTCAAAACAGCTTTGCCGGAGGGTTTTACCTTCCGGAGATTGCCACCCCGGGCAGTGTGGGTACCGCCGGGGTGGCGAATGTTACCAACGTGGATGATGCCTCCTCGGCCTTCACCAACCCTGCCGGCATGACCGGTTTGGAAAATGATGAAGTCGACGCGGGGATAGAGGTGGCCATCCCCGTTAACAAATTCGACTCTGAGATCGCCACAGCGGGCGGTAATGACGGTGGTAATGCCGGCAATCCTGCTGTCATCCCGGGTCTTTTTGTGGTGAAAGGGCTCAATGATAATCTGAAGTTGGGTTTCTCAGTTGTTGCGGTTGCCGGAGGTGGTCTGGACTACGGTGAGAATTTTGTTGGCCGTTATCAAGCCTATAAGGCTGCACTTCAGACTGTGGGGGCTGGCCCATCATTGGGTTACAAAATAAATGACATGGTGTCCATCGGCGCTGGTGTCTACATGCTCTATTCCATTTATAATCAGAAGATCGCCGTTAATCAGTCATTTTTCGGTGCCAATGACGGTACAGTACATCTTGACGACATTGATGACATTAGCTATCAGTGGAAAGCCGGAATAACCTTCCAGCCCACCGATAGGCTTCTCTTCGGTTTTACCTACCTGAGTGAGGCCGATATCGATTTGTCTGGAGATCTCAAAACCAGCGGTCTTCAGGGTATATTTCAAAACCTTCTCGGCGACGCGGATTCGATTACCGTCAATTTCGACCTTCCCGAAGCCTACACCTTCGGCCTGAGGTATAAGGCCACGGAAAATCTGACTCTGTTGGCGGATACTAACTACCAGAGGTGGTCGCAGTTTAGTCAGAACAATGTGAGCATAAATGTTGGCCTTGGAGGTAATGTGGTGGCAACTACCATTGACCGCGACTGGAAAGATACCTGGCATGTGGGCGGTGCTTTGGCTTACAATTTCGGTGAAAACCACATTGTGGGTATGGGCATATCTTATGACAGTTCGCCGGTGAGCAATCATGACCGCACGGCAGACTTGCCTCTGGATGAGCAGTATAGGATCGCAGCTGTTTACGCCAAGGGTAACCCAATCGGCCTGAGCTACAGCTTTAGTACATCATGTGTCTATTTTGGCGAAGGCAAAATGGATCAAACCAGTCAGGGAGAACGCTTCAAGGGCGAGTTCGATACCAACTATCTGGTTTTTGTAGCTGCGTCTGTCCATTACCGGTTCTAGATTGTACGAAATATCGTGTATCCCCCACCTGACCGAGGACTTTTGATAACTGCTATATACCTATAATTTATTCCAGCCTCAAATGTTTTCCAGATCCATATCATATCTTCAACCAACTTTCAGACAAACCCTGGTCGGCGTAATGGATTTCACCTCCAATGAGATCGCCTGTAAAACCGCATCGGTGCTGGGGCGCAGTTGCCTATTGCGACCGCTTTTATGTCTGCCCGGCCAGTAAAATGAAAACGGCCCTACTATGTCTTTAACCTTACTTGCACGCCCTCTCCAACCAGATTCACATGAGTTGATAGGCTTCCTAGTATCTCGGCGAGGAGAGGAAAGAGTTGTCAATCTGTAATTCGCTCCACGAGCAGCCAAGGGGGCAACGGCATGAGAACTATGGGGACTCTTCTCAGAGTATTAAACTAACAAAGCCAGGGTGGTCCCTAGGTGGGCAAAATTAATCAGTCGTCAGACATGAAAAATATAACCCATTAAAATCATTAGATCTTTAATTTTGTGAACTGGCGGTGCTCACGATAAAGATGTTTACATAAAGGCCGTTATAGGACTTAGGGCAAACCTGGTAGAAATCTTATGGTTAAGAGCAAAACCGGCAAATTTCACAAAGTCTGGAAAATTATCAAGTGGTGGTAATCCCCCCCATCATTTTTCCCATTTTAGACATAATATGTATTGTTATTAGATACTTCCAGTGACCACCGGCATATCGGCCAAAATCGAACATGCACTCTTTTGACCACCGATGCCAGATATTATGAAGTACCCAGTAGGGATTGGCCCTTTGCCGATCCGCGTCCTATTTGGCAGCCTGCAAGCGATCCTAGCCAACCTTCTCTTATCTCGCTAACGTTCATTTTCTGATACTTGTGATATTTGGCGTATCAGCACCAATGCATGGCGCTGAAGCCAAACACAAGCAAAGAGTGACGTCGGACAAACTCAACTCAACTCCGGCGATCCGGACGCACCGGTGTGGACTAATCTTGACAGTACTAAATATGCTGTGTCATTGTTGTGTGCAATCAGCATACCCCAAGGAGAGAACCCCTGATGGCTACAAGTCTGGAGCAATTAAATCGTTGGCTTGCCGCTCCAAGTGAAGACGAGCACCTTGAGTTCAAAGAGGGTAAAAATCGTTACGATTTTGAAGAGCTGGTGAAATATTGTGCTGCACTAGCAAATGAAGGGGGCGGGAAGATCATTCTTGGTATAACTGATAAGAAACCTAGGCGCGTAGTCGGCTCACGTGCTTTTTCCAAACTGGAGCGCACTAAAGCAGGACTTATTGATCGTTTGCATCTACGGGTTGATGTGGAGAAGTTCGACCATCCTAATGGACCGGTGATCATATTCCACGTCCCGCCTCGTCCTATTGGTACTGCCGTTCAATACAAAGGCGCATACTGGATGCGAGGGGGAGATGATCTTGTACCCATGACGCCAGACATGCTCAAGAGAATTTTCGATGAAGCTGGGCCCGATTTTTCCGCGGAGATTTGTCACGAAGCAAATATGTTGGATCTTAATCACGAGGCGATTCAGAGATTCAGAGCATTATGGCGCCGCAAATCTCGAAACGAGGCTCTGGATAGTCTCACCGACGAACAGCTTCTATCAGACGCCGAGTTGTTGGTCGATCACGGAGTTACGTATGCAGCACTCATCCTATTAGGGACTCATAAAGCGGTCGGGAGACATCTCGCCCAGGCGGAAGTTATTTTCGAATACAGAGCCAGCGAAGCATCGCTTACTTCCCAACAAAGGGTAGAATTTCGTCAGGGGTTCTTTCAATTCTACGACGAACTTTGGAATTTAATTAACCTGCGTAATGAAGTCCAGCATTTTCGAGATGGCCTTTTTATTTGGGATATAGCTACCTTCAATGAGGCCGTGGTGCGTGAGGCTATATTGAACGCGGTCAGTCATCGTAATTATAGGCTTGCTGGTTCTGTTTTTGTCCGCCAGTTCCCCCGCAAATTGGAGATAGTAAGTCCTGGTGGCTTTCCCCCAGGGATTACAGCAGAAAACATCCTTTGGAAGCAATCTCCTAGGAACCGCCGTATTGCTGAGGCATTTAGCAAGTGTGGATTGGTTGAACGGTCTGGGCAAGGAGCAAACCGAATGTTTGAGGAGTGTATAAAAGAAAGCAAACCACAGCCGGATTTTTCAGGAACTGATGATTACCAAGTATCTCTTACATTGAAAGGCGAAGTGCAAGATGCCCGATTCCTCAGGTTCCTTGAACACATTGGCAAGGAGATGCTCGTATCCTTTACGACTGAAGATTTATTAGTATTAGACCTTTTGCGCCGGGAACAAAGTATACCAGAAAAACTGAAGAGCCGTCTTCTTGGACTACGTGAGCGTGGAGTCATTGAGACCGTGGGGCGCGGAAGAGGTATCAGAAATATTCTCTCCCGTCGATTCTATAATTTCCTTGGTGAAAAGGGGGTCTACACGCGCAAGCGGGGTCTAGACCGGGAAACCAACAAAGCCTTGCTTTTGAGACACATCCAGGACAATAAGAGAACAGGGAGCCCA
>Ga0209742_10000241_pt1 | contig 30823 bp, 23 predicted proteins | sample DeeMarSeWOR38_10_FD_187462 | JGI IMG/M metagenome (GOLD analysis project Ga0209742, IMG submission 187462) | Marine sediment microbial communities from White Oak River estuary, North Carolina - WOR-3-8_10 (SPAdes) (version 2) | ecosystem: Environmental > Aquatic > Marine > Intertidal zone >...
TATTTTTTGTTCTGGGAGCATGGTTATTCTCCTTTACAGGAATTTCAAATAACGAGTCAGTAGCATAGGCATGCTATAAAAATTACAACTTGAATTGATTTTATCATTTATGGGTAATCACAAAAAAGTATTATGACTATTAATACTGGTTGATAAGAGTCGGCTTTGAGCATAGACAATAATCTAATTTTCGTTGAATCATTGAGAATAGTTAAATCATCAAATTGAATTATGAATTATTTGCATTGAGGAATTTTACCAATAGGTGTGTGAATGAGAGAGAGTTGCCCCTTTGTCCGGAAAATATGTGAGAGATAGGAAATCGTCTTCACTTGATTCTTTGTTATTGAATAATAAGCCTATCAGCCGGCTGGGACGGTGTCTAAGAAGATGGCGAAGAGCCGAGTTTTCTGGAAGAGGACTTAAGAGTGAAATGAATCGCCTCCCGAGCATGTATTCAGTTGATTGGGTCCCAGGTTGGGGGTGACTTGGTTGAGTTTTTGGTTCTTCTCCAAGTAGTTCTCGATAGCGAGCAATACTGTCTACGAGGTTTGGAACCAGGATGGATAAACCTCTGGTACCTGAAACACCATTAGCGTGTGCATTTTCATCTACCTTTGGAACGCGAAGTTCGTGTGGAGTGATGTCTTCAATTAAGAAAGGGATGTCAATTGTTTGGGGTACTGATGTCCGCCAAATTATCTCCTGACCATCAGGACGAATACGTCCCCCAGATATTGGATCTGTAAAGTTTTGACCCCGGTGGTTGATCAATTCAATCTCTTGATCTAGGTTATTGGATAAAAGCGCATAGTCATTTAAGCCAACACCACTGGCGATGTTTTCGATTATTCTACGATTGATAGCGGTTTGATTGGCAGTATAAATGTTTAAGAGATGCAGCTTTTTCAGGATAGTAATCAATCTAAATGATGCGAATCGGTTGGTAGCTAACAGCTCCAAGTAAGTACCATCTGCAAATGGTATCAGTGCATTGTGTGTTAAACCTCCGGAGTGAACACCGCCTGGGATAACTAAAAAACCTAGTTGAGTAAATTGTCTAGTTGCAGCGCTAAGATCGCTGACCACAATAATGATGTGATCGAGGTTTAATGAACTCATTTCGGGTTTTCCAAACTTGGTAAAGTCTCACTTTGGGAATCTGCTCCCAATACCTAAATCAAATGAATAATTGAACGAATCCAATAATATTGATATGCTATCGAGATGAGATAGACTTTAATCAATATTATTCAAACTCAATCAAAAGCTTATCCAAGAGATTCCGGGTTGCTTCAGCGACTTCAGTGACAGCCAGATCAAAAGCAGCTTTATTTTTACGAGATGGTTTACGATAGCCGCTTACCTTGCGAATGTACTGTAATGCAGCAGCAGTTACCTCTTCTTCAAGAGGAAAGCCATCAGGTGAGCGTAATTTTTTGATAGATCGACACATCCACTTATTATATACCCATTGAAAAAAATGAATAAGATAGTTGAAATCTGGTTGGGGTTTTAATCGGTGCTGGGTACTTCGTGACCATTTGCAGCAAGGATCAGCAAGGCATCTTCGAATTGATCATCTTGTATGAAAACATAATCAGTATCAAAAGTTGAGATTGAAAGCAAGCTGATATTCACACTGGCCAGTGGTGCAGTGATTGAATTTAGAATACCGATCTCGGTGAATTTAAATGGTCCTTCGATCTTTAAACCACGCCACCTGCCCACGTAGGTTATCTCATCCGGAATGATTTTCTGTGGGCAGAGAATTGATAATTCTTCTGATGTTCGAGTTATGGAATAGAATTCACCTTTGAGCGACCAATTGGGGATTTTGGTCTGCGGGTTTAACTTACAAATCGCAAAAAATCCATCCAAAGTGGATAAAACTAATTCTTTGAGTTTTGAATCCTGCATAAAATTTTCCTTAATTATTCAAAGTAAGTACCTGAGCAATATTGTTCAGACGGTAATTTAAGTGGATTAGTCAATAAAAGATCATTGACAAATTCCATGTAATCTATGGGATTAAATTAATCTCAACATAGAAATCTCTTGCATTATTGAACTTAATAACAGTTAAGGGGTAAGGCAAATAATGACCTTGCGGATAGTCATAATTAGGATCTTCGGGTAGATCAAATCTATCTTGGGAAGACTTAAAGGTATGGGCGTTAATGGATGCATTGCTCAGGATCTCAATAGAGATGTCATCTTGATGTGACCATCGATAACCATTTGGCAGAATTTGCCCATCAAACGCGCTGCTCCAGTTGGGTATAAAGCGTTTCCAAGGATCAATCACTAACGGTACATTAAGAGTCAAGGTATCATCATTTTCGTATTCGACCCTTAAACCTTTGGATGTGAGTGAAAATCTTTTTATTATCTGCCGGTCAGGTGAGCTAAATGTCAAAGATTCTGCAGTTACTGAGACATCATACAATTCCCACGGAGGATCTTTATCCACGAACGCGCCGTGGATTCCGGCAATATCTGCACCCTCACCCGCAGAGAAGTTCCAATCGGAGGGATCAGTAAGGCCCACAATGAATTGTGAAGTTGTTCCGACAATCTGATGTATGCCGTTTTCAGATCGGGCAAACACAGCGATTAAGCGTGCCCCCTCGATATCAAAGACGGAAAATATGCGATTTGAGGCAAGAATGCATTCTGGGATACCATCAAGATCCAAATCTTGGAGACAATCGAGACGGGATCGAGGGTTCTCCGCCCAATTCGCAGCAGTTGATAGGATTCCAGTTTGACCAGTATATATAGAGCGCAATTGGGGAAGATTTCGTGCTTCCGGTGGTAAAGGTTCGTAAAGAGAAATAGCAGCTTGCCATGTTGCTGTGTAAAGAGGATTTTCTGAGTGAAATGAAGGATTATTTATTTTTGAAAGAATTTGGGATGGTGAAAATTCTTCAATGGTCGCCTGAATGGTTTCCCCCGGAAGGATCTGGGGAGAAATTTTTCCAATAGATGAGATTAATTCAGTTTCATTTTGAGGATCAATCCAGGGGTGGCTGGCGATATAGCTGAGACTTGCTGTGGAAGCCTGGGGATCAGCGAAAGCGCTTAGTGGTAAACTCCCGCCAAGAATGAGCATGGGAGTATTCCCAGTTCCTTGATCCATAGATAATGCTATATCAATCAAGGATTTTCTAATTGGAATTGACAATCCTTCTGTCGTTGCTTGAGGGTCAATAGATACTGCGTGAGGGACCGGGTTGATTCTTGAATCATCACCCGATTCATCATATAAATCGATGCTTGTAAGAATAACTGTATAGTTTAAGTTGGACCAGTCGAATTCGATTGGTGAATAAAGAATTTGACTTGATGGAAGTAGAAAATTTTCAGTGCTAATATTTTGATACTTTATGAAATAGGATGTCACCCATTCCGGAAGTCCTATCGGGAATAGTGGAAATGAGGGGGAACCTGGGATCAAGTCGGGAAGGATGAGCAACCTATCAGAAACCAACTCCTTCACAAGAGGCATTCCACCTGAGTAGTCCAATGCGGATAAAGATGTTGGATTTCGCAAATCCAATAAATATACCGGAATACGGAATTGCTGAACATTATTCAGTAGAATCGATAATCCATGCCGTTCTCCGAAGGGACCGGTATGAGCACCATCCCATCTTCGCAGGGTTTGAGCCGGAGTGTAAGCAGGAAATGTATTCCAAAATGCGAGCAAAATAGGAGCTCGACCTGGTGGAGTGGAATCGAACCTCGCAGGACCGATTTCATCTGCAATCAATGGTGAATCTTCTCGAGTACTGAAAGCTTGGAATGTGAATCCATATTTAATTTCAGGTAGTTTTGAGCGATTTATCGATACAACAGTGTAATCGTGCCATGGAATTCTAACGATGCGTGGCAAAAGGTCTTCATTTATTTTGAATTCAAAATCAGACTCTTTTGATGTAATACCTTCAATGGAAGAGCCGGGGATAAGCGCATGTGGATTTCCTGAAGCGGGTAAAACGAGCAAGGTATCCCAAGCAATATCAGCAATTCCATCGATGGGCAAATCATACGTACCGCCAGGTTTTGTGTCAATGGCAATGTAGATATCAAGAGTTGGTTCAAATTTTAGATCAAGATGATCTATCCGAATTTGGAGATCGGATTTTGCAAGGCGGGAGTAAGCAGCAATGAAATCTAATTCAGGAGACACCTGAGTGTGAGGCGATAATTCCAATAAATCTGCATAATCCCAGTTATCGCCAGGATTGGTTATGGTTTTGGGAGCACATGCTGAGATGCAAATTGCAAAAAGCATGGCTGTGATGATCTGAAGCCTTTTGACCATATTGGAAGCGAAATAAGAACTATCGTTGTTGTGAGCTTTGTGTTTGTTTACAGCCATCGATAATACAGAATGCCTATCAGGATTGTAAGTGAAATCACAAATACTTATGGTAGCATTGGTCTGTAGGAGCTCTGGGAGGGAACGTCAAAGATTTACCAACCTAGAATATGGAATTGAAAAATCAATAATAAAAATCAATTCGCATAGTTAAAGACTTCGATAAAGGCAAACTCACTGTGAAGTGGGGACGCAAAACCAAGGATCTCAGCGTAAACTTCTGAAAATTATAAGGTAAAAATCCTGGAGAGAGAAGGATTAAACCTTAAACGGATGAGATAGCCAGGTTACCGAAAAGTCTACTCGACACAAACGAGGCAGACTTTTTCTTGGTTGGGTGGGCGGGTGGGAATTAATAGGGTTCAAGCCAGCCCGATTTTAATTATGAGGTGTTTAATGGGCTCAAAAGGCCTATCGCGAAAGATATTCAGTTTCTTTGTCATACTCGTTTCGCTGTCCTTGGGGGGCTGTAACTGGGATAAGGGCGTACTTTTCGGCGAAGCTGGCATTCAGAATATCCCGGGCATAATGCTTACTAAAAAATTTCATTCGGATGAGATATCCCCCGGAAAACAAGAAAAGGAAAAATTTCAAGTCGATGACCTATTTCTAGAATTTTACAACTCACTTGGGGGAGAGGATATTCTTGGGCATGCTATTTCACCAATTAAAAGTTCAGAAGGAGAAATCAAACAGTATTTAGAATCGGGTTTGTTGGTGTTTGATCCGCGAGCTGTCGGTAGCCAACGATTTCAATTTGCACCCTTGGGATTAGAATTAAACATTCAAAGATCAGAACAAATTGGCTCAATAGATGGAACGGGGCGGATTATCAACGGCAAATTTGTGCTCTCAGAATTTTTAGAATTTTATGCACGATTAGGAGGAGCACGATTCGTTGGCAAACCGCTTACCGAAGCTCGTTACAATGCTGATAAAGAGCGGATAGAACAATATTTTGAGAATTTGGGATTTTATAAACTTGATAGTGAGTCAAGAGTAAGATTACTGCCCTATGGAGTTTATGTATGTGATTCAGATTGTCGTGATAAAGTAATTTATGCATCGATACCCGCTAAGCAACCTATACTTCCGGAGCCTTTTTTGAGGAAAATTCTAGAACTGGGATTAGAATTTGTTGGTAAGCCGTTGACTGGTCATCATATCGCAGCTGACGGAATGCAAGAGGTAATTTTTGAGAATCTGGTTTTAGCGGCAAATTCAGAATCTCCAGAAGAAGTCATATTACGGTCACTCGGGGAGGAATTGGGGAACCGTGCTGAAGAATTGGTATCTCCAGAAGATTCTCCACTGAGTGAGTTCATCGAGATCGAAGATGGTAAAGGATTTAATGTCCCAATTTTCTTCTATAATTACCTGGAAAAACACGGAGGCTTTCAGATTGCTGGACAGCCTATAAGTGAAGTTTTTTCCCCGGAGGATGGTCTATATTGGCAGTGCTTCACCAAACTCTGTCTCCAATTTGATCTCAATACCGTGAATGAACAACGATTAAGTCTTGTCCCTTTGGGAAATGAATACAAAGCGGGTGAATATGACAAAATTATGGATTTCACGGCTAATCAATCATTAGAAAAGGTTGAAGTAAAGGTATGGGAGAGAAGCACTTTTGTCTCTGCTGAAGAGAGCCAAGAGATTCACGTTGCATTATACGAAAGTGGAAGGCCATTGAAGAACTACGAACCGATCATCATTATCACGATGCCGGATGGGAGCCAGAGGGAAGCATATTTTCAGCCAAGCAACAATAATGGACGTACTTCGCTCAATTTACCGCCTGTTGAAGCACCCAATGGAACTTTGATCGCCTACCAAATTTGCTTGAGGAATTTGGACGGAGAGTCGCACTGCGTGGGGGACAATTATCTAATTTGGAATTCTGATTAATTCGTAAATTGGGTCGATCGTCAGTAAGCTGCTTAGCGTGAGACAACAAGTTTGATGACTTTACCGTGCTCATCGACCGTAAGTCGGGCGTAGTGGCGGTGAGTGTGACTTGTTCCTGTTGAAGATGAAGGCTGTATCACTTGTTTGCTCAAGGTAACAACATTACGGTTGACATCGAATGGTGTACTTGATTTTCTGTGAGACGTTGGGCAGGAATGCTCCTTTCCGGAGCAGGTAGCATGAGTACGGGAATAACTTACCTTGGCATCAGTCATACCGGGTAGGTATTGTTCAACGATTTGTTTAACTTGAACTAATGTTCGATCAGGTAGGGGCGGATTATTTTGCAGTGTATGGGAGGTATTCTCATTTTCGGTTCTGCAGTTGCCTGATCGATCGCAGACAGTCTTTAGTTGTGCTGGTTTGCGCATCGGCCGGAGAACTTTAATGGCGGGTGAAGCTGAGGAGGATATTTCAGCCAGCGGATCGCCATAGAGTACAAAAGAAATCAGTGTTTTTTGATCCTCACCATCCAAAAAACCTTGCCGGTGATGCATCTCTTTTGCCAAATGGATCTTTGCCCTGCGGAGTGCCTCTCCACTAGGTAATCCTTCTCGCAGGAATTTCCAAAAAGCGTGTCCGAGTAGATCCGCCGCGATCAAAGGGGTTGTGATTGATCCGTATGAAGTGCAAGTCGATCCAACTACAGTAAGACTTCCAGAGTTGATAAATTTAAGTGCAAGTGCTTCTTCTATATTTTTATTTACAATGTTAGCACCATAACAAGCTTCACTGAATACAACCTGCGGGGCCTTTCCGCCGTTGACAACATCTTGCGGGCGTAAGGCGATCGGATAATCTGGCATATCCTTAAGATCGCTAGGATCTCTTTGACCATACCAATAACTCGAATCTTCAAGTCCATGAAGGTTAAAATACCCCAACCGAGCATTAGGTGTGATTTGATTTTTCTTCTTCTTGGAGACATCATCATTAGCTTGTAAAGGAGGTGATACCAGCATAGTATGGGGTGCACCAATTGGGCGAAACACTGATAAAGAAGCGCGCCGCCAAATTGCAGCAGTATAGCCCAAGCTGGATTTCCTCTTTCGAGCAAAGAAGCTTAGACGATGCCGAATTCGATCCCATAATCGCTGAAGTGGATTTCTTGAATGGTAAAGATGAGAATGGTATTCAGTTATATCTTTGATGGCTTTGATCAATGGCTCTACATCCCGCTGAATTCCACCTGGTAATCTCCCGACAGGCCATTCAGGTACAAAATAGTTTTCGTCCCTCGTCGAATAAGGGTTATCAGAGGGAACATCGTTATCAATGTCATCAACAGGATTGGGAAGATTATGAAAAGGTACGATCTCCGGTCCGCCGACAATCAACACCGCACCAATCATTTCACCTTTTTTAGCTAAGGATTTATCCAAATCTATAAGAGCAAGTTTCAGTGACCAGGGATCGTTTGATTCTGCTGGCGATAAACCATATTTAGACATGCATTCCGGATCATCCGCATAAACTAGAATAGCTCGCCAATTATTTCTAGAAGAGATTGCTTTGATAAGGCTCCTCATCTCTTGATCTAATCTTTCAACAGATCGATGCCCATATTGGTTTAATAAACCTTGACGAGTTGTGAATATGATATAAACCGGAAAGCGTCCATCTTTTTTGGCTAACTGTTTTAGTTTTAGATTCGATGCCAGCCGTTCGAGTTCAGCTTGAACCGATAAAAGAGATTCTGGGATCCGATTATCATAGTGAATTTTTGTCCTAGACTTTTTCTTCCGAGAAGGAACTTTATGTTTTGGTCCACCGAGGGCGATAACGGGTGGAAGCGAATTCTCTACCACAGGTTGTTTGGGGTCTGATTTTTCGATTAGCCCTTGGTCTGCTTCCTGTAATGGTCCCAATTTGGGATCATCGATCAATGATGGTGCAATAGATATCTGCGGCAATCGATTCCTTCCAAACTGGGCAGCAACATCGGCTGGGATTGGGATATCCAGAGGAGCTTCAGGATTTTCAGGCCAGATTTCAGCATATGGGTTACCTGTGATCCATAATCTGTTGGGGACTTGGCCAGTGATATCCAGGGTGGCAGATTGGTGAAGCATTGCAACTGCTTTCTCAGAGGAGCCCCCATCGATGAGCGAATCTGCGAGTAACAATCCAGGCAGGATCGTATTCGGGAATTGAAGACGATAATAATTTGCTAGGTTCTGTAAGGTTTGCTCCGGATGATCAGAAGCGTAGACGAATTTCAAGTGTGTCATCGCTAATAGTGGTGGCAACGGATTTACAACCAACACCTGGTGTATTATTTTTTCAGCGACTTCGAGATCACCTTGAGCTAAAGCTTGTCTAGTTTGCAGAACACCATTTGACCAGGCAGGTAGTGAAGTTGTTGATGAAGTTCTCCCGCCTAATGCATTTATCGCTGAGTGACAATCAGCCTGATAGAAAGCATGATCTGATCCAGATATATTTTTAGCAGTTTTGGAAAGAGCTGTTTCTAGTAATTTCCAGGCTTCTATATATTCAGGATCGGCAAGGCAAAGCTCCGAAATGATCTGAATTGCTTGCTGAGATTGACCTGCCTCAATCAATAATTTTCCGTATCTATAGCGTACAGGAAGATCTCCAGGGTAGTATGCAAGCCAAGTTAATGTGATCTGACGGGCGAATCTGTAAGAACCTACAAGTATCGCTGAATCAAGCAGAGCAATGAATTCGGATCTTGTGGTCAGTGAAGGATGAGTTTGGTGCTTGTTAATGGTCATACTTGGTTAAATATCCGATGTCACGGGTTGGCGATTGTGAACTAAGTTGAGGGCAACCAAGGCTGCCAATTGACGGTGAATAGTTATATCCTCAGGAGACAATTCAGCTGCACGACGGAGCATTGACTCTGCAGCAGGGTAATCCCGACTTGATTTGAGAAGTAACCCTGCTTGAATGTATGGTCTTGGGTCGGTAGGATCAGACTTAATGGCATTTTTATAGGCATCGAGTGCTGCACCATGTTGGCGCCGTTCTTCATGAGTGAGTCCTAATTCAAGGTATATCTCAACTCGATTAGGTGCATTTTGTATCGCTTCGGTTAGCTGGTATACGGCTTGATCCAATTGTCCTGATTTACGGAGTAAGCTGCCTAGGAGCTGACGTAAACGGACTTGCTCATCAATTGGGAGATGACCATTGCTGTATCGTAGTGCTTGCTGTGCAACCTGGATGGATTCTTCAATGCGATCTGCTTCAGCAAGGTTTTCAGCAAGGGGAACAAGCACTAATGGTTCGTCTGGATGCTTCAATGAGAGTTCTTGAAGTTCAGCCAAATAACTCTGTGAACCTTCGAGATTAGACCTGAGATGAGCTCTATGGAGTAGCAAAGGCACTGGATCACTCGATAAGGGGATCGCCTTTTCTACAATGCTCATTGATTCCTCTGTATCGCCCAATAATTCCACAGCCCTTGCTTTTATGTACAGGGCACCCGAATGATCGGATTTCATTCTCAGCGCGGCTTCCGCATGAGCATTTGCTTGACGTGGGTCATCCATCTTCAATGCGATCTCTGCGCGCAACAACAATGGTGAAATTTTCTGAGGTGCAAGTGTGATCGCTTTCTCTGTGTTTTTTACTGCCAATGAATAATCCTCATTGATTAAATGTGCGGTGGCTAAAGCCAGAAAAACCTCAAAATGGTCTGGTGCGATTTGGTTTGCCTTTTGAAAAGTTCCAATGGCTGAGTCGACAACTCCATATTTAAGGTGAGCATCACCCAAGGCAAGGTAATGTGAGATGTGATCCGGTTCGCTAGATATTGCCATTTCAAGATTATTTATTGCATCATCTGGTTGACCATTGATCAGCGAAAGTTGAGCAGCATATGCTAGCCAGCGTGGTTCATTAGGCCAAATTGAAAGAGCGGTGTTTATTGCAGAAATTGCTGAGCTGTGATCATGTATTGCCTCGCAGAGCTTGGCGTGAATTGCGTAGTATATTGGCTCGGTTTGATTCTGTTGAATCGCTGCAAGAATTGCTCCAAGCGCATCTTCGAAATCGAAGTTATTATCTGCGCAAGAATTCATCGCCAAAGCATAATTCGCGAGGATATTATGGTGGAGGGGTTTTGACCCTGAATTACTATCCAAGGAATAATACAATTTCTTTAGCGAGTCTGAATCTCCAGAAATTGACAATCCAACAAATAGTGCAGCTTGATCATCTGGCTTTAGTTGTATTTCCTGCAAAGAATTTATTGCTTCTGGGGTAGGATCAAATGCGACATTACCCCTTCTATGCCATCGTTTTTCAGAAAGAGGCTTTTCAGCGCGAAAATCAGGGCTTAGTGTGTTATGAACTTCTTGGATGCTCTCTTCAAAAATCCGGAATGTTTTAGGAGACAGAGAAATTGATCCAGGTGAATGATTTACTATGTCCAGCGTTAGGCAAATCCGCTGGAATTCAGCTCTCAGCACCAAAGCCCTTGCTTTCTGCAAGTGAAGAAAAGATTCGTTTGGAGCAAGGGCAATAGCATTTTCAAGCATGTTGAAAGCTGTTTCCCACTCGAAGAACTCAATAGCTGCAAATGCAACGCCGAGTAATGAGCTTGATGATAAATTGTTGTTTTGATCATCAGCTTTCTCGTTCTCGAGTAGTTTGAGAGCTGCTTCATATGACTCGACAGCAGAAGAACGATTCCCTTGTCTTTTTGCTAGACGGGCTTGAAGTGCCAATACCCGGGGATGATCTGGCAGGATTTTGTAAGCGAGATTCAAGCTTGCTGCAGCTGCTATTTGCTCTTCCCTATCTAGCGCTGATTCAGAATAGATGCAGAAAAAATCTAGTAGTAATGAATTGTTAGGTTGGATTAATTGGGGATAGCTCCCGTCATCATTTGGTAACATACCTTCAAGCAATGTATGAACATTGTCGTCCTGTAGCATTGCCCGAGCAAGCTCAGCTGCTACTCCTCTGGCTATGAGAACATCGAGATTAGATGGATCTGCTGGTAGATTATTTACTGATTTGTTCGCATGGTCAGAGGCAGAGATAATCTCACCACTTTCTCGTAATAATTGAGCTAGTCCAATGTGTATCCCTGAATCATCAGGATGAAGAATTAGAGCATGCTCCAAGCACGCCTGAGCGGCTTGAGATCGACCAAGCTTCTGAAGTAATTCCGCTTTGAAAGAATATAGGATAACATTTTCCGAGTCTAGCTCGATACCTTTTTCAACAGTTCTCAAAGCTAACTCGCAATTATCTGCACTATCGTATGCATTTGCCAGATCGAGGACTAGAGACAAAGGTGGATTGGGTTGAAGTTCCAATGCACGCTCCAGGCAACTGGCTGCAGACTCATTGTCTCCCAGCTCGCTAAGCCCATTTGCAGCTTGGTAAAGGTGTTCTGATTGTGCATGGGGACTCGACAGAGTGCTTAAATAAGCGTTTCGAGCGGATTCATGTTTTCCAATCCGGTTCAATGCATCACCAAGTCGGATGATCAAGTCAGTTCGTTTAGGATCTAGTTGTGCAGCACTGGTTAATGCAGGGATCGCTTCAGCAATGATCCCTAATTCGATCGCCCTATCAGCGAACCAGGCTAACATCTCTACATCATCCGGTGCAAGGTGGACGGCGGTCCTGGCCGCATACAATGCCTCCTGGGTTAGATTAATGGCAGAGTAAGCCTCGCAAAGGATCTGAGCAACCAACGGATCTTGGATCTCTCCTTCCCTAAAATCCTGCAAGGCAGCTATTGCTACCTCTGGTTGTTCAAGCTGTAGAGCGACACGACCCATACCAATTGCTAAACTGGTCTTCCATTGCTGATCCTTTGCCAGGGAACTCTCCAATGCCTGGGAATATGTTTGCAAAGCAGGCAGGAAATTGCCTGCAGCTTCTTGTGCTTGAGCAAGCATACCGATAGTCATATCATAAGCAGATGAGTTTATCGATTCGTTTTTTGATGGAACTTGATCATTATCTCCCTCATTCATCTCAGAATCTTCAAAGATAATAAGTGCCTTTTCTAAGGCTTTGACAGCCTCCTTTGGTTGTTCTCCGGAGGAAATCAAGATCCGGGCGTAATCCAGGTACGGGTCTGGATGACTAGGTTTGCTTGCCACAGCTATGGCTAACGGGGCTAAAGCAGCTCCGTCATCACCTGATTTCATTAACATCTTTGCGTATGTATATGCGAGGCCAGGAAAAGATGGATATGCAAGGTAAGCGTGGGAGTATACTTCCATCGCCTGCTCATAATGTCCGAGGCTTTCAAGCGTTTCTCCATAGGCAACAGAGATTTTACATTCTATCTCGCGGTGATGAGTGGTGACCGCATCGTTATCCGAAATTTTGCTACCGTTCAAGCTCGGGATATCAGTTGCGTGGGGTTTGGTAATCAATTCATAGGCACGATTCAATGCAGATTGAGCCAGCGTTGTTGCATTGTCCTCTAAGTGAATCTGACCCAAAGCATAGAAAATTGTCGGATCATTTGGAACCGCGTGAGAAGCAGTACACAAAGTTTCAATAGCTTTTTCTATCTGATCTGAACGATGATAAGCATTAGAAAGTGATAACCAGGGTTCTGATTCGTGAGGTGCTAATTGGGTTGCCAAAATGAAATGTTCCATAGCCTGGTTTTCATTTCCCAATTTTGAAAGAGCCTCGCCAAGGAGTGCATGGGCATGACCATCTGATGGGGATAAATCTATCGCTTTTTGACAGACCTCTAACGCCTTTTCCGGTTGATCTGCATGCAGCGCGCATTTTCCAACAGCAAGCAGATCGGCAGAAGTAGGCCAGGAGGGTAGATCTGGTTGAGCAAACCGGTGGTCAAGGATTTCTTGGCGCTCAGGAAGTGCAATGTTCCAGTCACCATTTGCCTCAAGACTTATACAGAGCTGGCGGCGATATTCCGCGTCCGTAGGTTTCATAATGACTGCAAATTCAGCCGCTTGGATTGAAATACCCAGATCTCCAGCCGCCCGACCTGTCTGACATAAAAGTATAAATAGTTTAGGATCGTTGGGTTGAACCTGGGTGGCAATTTTAGCTGCCTGTACAGCCTCCGGGTAAAGCGACAAATCCATTAAGAGATGAATGATTTGTCTTAGGAAATCAATTGCATCTCTCTGAGATCCGAGCACTTTTTCAGCATATGATGAGTCGGATTCATAATTATCAATGAATGTATCTATCCCTTGTTGAGCAAATAAGCGTGCCTGGTTTATCTCATCTTGAGCGAGAGCACTGAATACATCATTAAGCCAATGTAAAGGGGACCTATTATTCACTTCAGTATCTGGAAGCAGCATCAAGGAATCATCCAATCGGCCGGATTGCAAAAGCTCAATGAATAATTTGACGGGTGGTATTGATTCAGAAGGAGTAGATCTAGTCGTCCACGTGGATAGAGCCCACTCGAGGTTTTTTGTTTGAAGACTGTCACTTACCAGCTGGTTTTTAACTTCCGACTGAATTGTATTCAGGTGATCTAAAGAACTGGATTTGTACTTTTCTGCATGACTCAACTGACCAGCAAGTGCGTAAATATCTGCACAGGAGAGATAATCCATAATTTGCTGAAGCTGATCGCTGAATGTGTCAGCATGGATTTCCTGAGGAATAGGTGAATGATTTTCGATCCAATCAGCAGCGAGCTGTTGAGTCAATTCTGGATGATAAACATTGAGGGTACGCAGAATCCGAATCGTATTTTCGATAGATAAAGAATCAATCCTATTTTGAATCAATTCAAATAATTCATCTGGTGGGATCGGTTGGCAGAGAACAGCGCGGATGAGTTGGGTTCCATAGCTAGTAGGGAGATTGGCCTGATAAAATGAATGCAAAAACTCGTTCTGGTCAGGAACAAGACCAAAAATTACAGCAAATGGAGTTAACCAGTCACCAGTAACACCTCCAATTGAATCTAGTATTTCCTTGATCTCATCCCAGCCACTGGTTTTATAACGTTCATTCAATCCTATTGAAATATATGCCGCTTGCTGGATATCCATATGTTCGTGGGGGAATGGTTTATCCCCCTGAACATACGCCTCGATAGTAGCCTCAGATTCCTTGATTAGGGTTGCATCTATATCTTCTAGGCCAGATCGATTCAGTTTTATTAATGCTAAACGAGCCGGATTCCATTCCTCGGGTTCAGATAATTGATCAATTACTCGTTGGAGAAATTGTACGTCTTGCAGGGAAGACCAAGTGACGGGATCTTGCATTAAAGCTGGAACGACCCATGACCAGCTGTTTTCAGGTAAGCAGGATTTCAACGATGCGATCAAATCAGGATTTTCAGCCATAATTCCACCACGAGATTTGGACTCCATGTAAATATTTTTCTGGGTGACGAAAATTGTTTAGGAGATGCGCAAAACTAACCACGTTGCGACACTCATTAATAAGAAACCCAAAACTGCTAAGAATACTCCAATGCCAGCTGATGTGCGTACGAGTTCATTTGTTGCGCTGAGTAACGAAGAGGCATTTCCAACTAGTCCGGCGACATCTTCTGCCATCCCTTTTCTTGCCAGTTTTGCGGTCTGAGTCGCTAGTGTGCGCACCTCCTTGCCAGCTGAACGGGTGATCAGTATGAATATTCCAATTAAGATTGCGATTATTCCCAAGAGGAACAATCCAGCAACCATTAGAATTTTGATTTCAGGTATAGATAAATTTATCATCGTCATTTAAACCTCCTCATTGATTTTCGAGGATTAGGGTTGGAAATTCACATTCTATTTGGTATCCAACAGGTCGGTTGGATGACCATCCTCGTATGAATTCGCTCCAATTTAAATCAGAATAGATCTGGTCATCAATTTGTTGAATGAGAATTTCGGATTTAATTGAATTCGGTAGCCTTTCGAGTTGTTTGCAGGCTGTTTTTAACAATTCTGTCTGTCTCTGCAGAGCTTCATTTGGGTTTTCCCATGCCGAAGGAATAGATTCGAGAAGAGGTTCCAATTTGGCACTACTAAACTGGTGAATGATATCCAGAACGTTGGAGAGACCAGCCTTATCTATCAGTATGTAGCTGTCCCACCAAAATTGCTGGCGAAGTTGATCGAAAAAAAACGATTCTGGAATATGTTGGGAGCTTAGAGAGAAAGATTTCATTAAAGCATTATTTTGAGGAATAACACCACCATCGGGAACAGGAAAAATTGGAAGAAGGGATATATTTGCATCTCTTGGATATAGTATCAATAACCATATGCTCTCCAATACCGGTTCAGGTGCGGTGAGATCTTGAACTCCAATTAATAATAAATTCCTTTGTCCATTTCCCATAATGATCGACTTTTCTGCGCCTGCTTGATTGACTTGCATTATTTGAGAGAGATAAGCTTTTCCGATTGATTGCCCGGCCAATATCCCAAATGCAAATAAGATAAAGAAGATGATCCCGTAAACAGAGAATTTTTGAAAATTTTCATTCCGTAGAATCGATATTGATCCCATTGCGATTGGTCACAATAGGGCTATTAAGAAACCGCAAAGAGAACCCAAGCCTAATCCAACAGCCCCCCAAAGAATCAATTTTTTCAGATCAAACTTGTGATCTTGCGCTGATGTAGTTGGATAAATATCTGTGTATGCCCATTTAATAAGTCGCTGGACCGTTCTGGATTCGCTCAGTAGGCAAATAATAACTTGCCAGAAGCTTAGTTCTAATCGGGAAGAAATCTGTCTCAGGCTCATAACGCTCCTTGCGTCGAGTAACAATTCTCTAGGGTAACTAGCGCTTTCAACGTGAGGTTGAAATTTTTAGTATCTTTCCGCGGTCATCAGCAGTAACACGGACAATGCGGTTAATCGATTTTCCATCTGCAGCTTTTACCTTTCCTCGATAGGTAATCAGGAATAAAGATTTTTCTGATCTGGATTTGGAACCTTTGGTAGATTGCCTGCAAACTTTCGGATTAGAACCTGATACTTCAGGAAACTGCCGAGAAATTTGTAATGAGATGGATTTTAGATTCTTATTGTTCATTGATGACAAACCATGCGAGTTTAGAATCCTGAATAATAGAGCTAGCGATTCCGTCGGCGTAGAAAGGCTGGTAAGTCAATATTTGTCGCCGCTGATTGTGGCAAATCAATGGCGATCGCTTCAACGGTTTCAGCTTCATGGGTGGGAATAACCTCTTGCTCAATTGACTCGAAGGTTGCAGCATCTGAACAGTTTTCGACTTTAAGAGAAATTCCTGGGATGGTTTCCTCCAAGGTAGGCGCTCCAAGCCCGGTGATGACCAGGATGACCTGTGCTCGCCCATCCATTCGTTCATCATCTGATATACCGAAGACAATTTCCGCTTGATCCCCTACCTGAGCGTGAAGCTGTTTTAAAACATCGCTTACTTCATGGAGGGTGAGGTCTTCACCTCCAGTGAAATTCGCAATAATGCCTGCAGCCTGCTCAATTGAAATCTCTTCTAAAAGTGGATGATCCAAAGCCTGATTGACTGCATTACGAGCCTTATTCAAACCTTTTCCATGTCCAATTGACATGAACGCTCCTCCGCCAATCTTCATTAAACGACGAACATGAGCGAAGTCAACGTTGATCATTCCTGGTTCGGTGATTAGCTCAGTGATCCCCTGTACTGCCTGTCGCAAAACATCGTCAGCAAGTCTAAACGCGACTTCAAGAGGTAAATCACGTGGCGCGACCTGAAGCAAACGGTCATTGGGAATCGCGATTAACGTATCTGTATGTTGTGCCAATTCTGTCAGCCCCCGATTTGCATTACATTGTCTGCGACCCATTTCAAACGAGAAAGGTGTCGTGACGATAGCAATCGTGACTGCCCCCATTGCTCTTGCTACCTTGGCTGCAACTGGGATGGCTCCAGTGCCAGTTCCTCCACCCATGCCTGCTGTGAGGAAGACCATATCAGCACCTTCAATCGCCTCTGCAATCTCGCGCTCGCTTTCTTCTGCTGCTTGCCGTCCAATATCAGGATTACCTCCAGCACCTAACCCACGAGATACTTCAGGTCCAAGAAGAATTTTTTCAGGAGCTAATCCGCTGTGTAGTGCCTGATAATCCGTATTAGCAGCGATGAAATCAATCCCAGAGATGCCCAGCTCAATCATACGGTTAATCGCGTTGCATCCACCACCTCCAAGGCCAACGACTTTAAGAATAGGTAATTGGGATGAATTCATCTCTGCTTCAAAATATTCACTCATTAAAGGCCTCCACTTATTTTTCTGCTAGTTGTGTTGCAATACTTGTGCCATCCCCGCTGATTCGATCTACCCGGCAACCTGCAGATCTTAAATTTTCCAAGGCTGTTTCTGGAAAATGTTCTACACCCCCGACAACTGTTACTCGCTCTGCAAGGTATGCATGGTTTAACGAAAATCCAATCATTGGTCGGTATTTCCGGATGAATGGTCGCGCTGCGTTAAGGTGCCAATCAGTAATCCCCCATTCATAAGCAGGTAGGATCAAGTAATGTGGGATCGGATGGTTTTCAGTGATTTCCTGATCACCTTTCGGATCCATTGACTTGACCTTAGATCGGGTATATGAAATCCACCTTTTGAGCGCATGAACCCTAGAACTGATTTCATTACCTGATACATACCAAGCCTGATGTGCTGAGGGATCTTCAGATTCGGTTGCAAGCAGCCAAAAATTTCCGCACAAGACTTCCGGAGGAGGTTTCTTGATGACAGACAACTTAGTCACACCGGTCAGTTCCTTAGTCTTTGTCGGGATCGGTTCAGCAAGCGCTTCGACTATGGAGAGAGTCCTACGCACGTTCGTATTCTGTTTGGCAGAAGAATTATCGGAACTTTTTGAGGAGCTACCAAGGTTGAGTAATATTATCGGCCTGGCTTCTCCAACAACTGCTTGTGATATGGCAATGTACCAATCATAGATGCAAAAACCGATCTGATCTTGCCCACTTCCCTTGGTTTGATAAGGGCGAGCTTCTGGCCAGAGTTCAGGACCACCACTTCCCCAAGTAAGTGGGCGATCACCTGCAAATGCATTCGCAGACAGAGCCATCCGATCCAGTAAGAAGTGGTTATCTCGTCGCTGCAAAGCATCAAGAGAAGCGCGCAAGAACGCAGTATCCCAATAATCACCACCTGGTTGGAGAGGGGGGAATACTGGAACTAAACCAGATTTGGCTGCTGTTTCAGCAGCTGGAACAAAACGATCAAGGAAACGATCGACAAGATCCATTTGGACCCATGCGGTGGGGGACCATGCACTCCGTTTATTTGGGTTACTGAATAAAATTGTGTAGTGCACCCCCCATTTGGCATAATTATTAAAGAGAAGTTCAAGATCTTTGATCTCAGGTGGTGATTCAAGAGGAAGTTTAAAATGAAGGATCGGCTCAATACCCTGCGAGATTAGTCCACGAATAAAATTCTCGGGGATCGCTCTTCCACCTGGGGCAAGCAATGTCAACCAGGTGGCACCCAGAGCGTCCAATTCAGGTAGCCATTTGTGCAGATCTTTATCCCGATAGTGGTTGTAATCAGGATAGTAATGAAATCCTATACGGTTGTTCTGAGGTGGTGTGGGAAAATTCGGCATAGTCTCACTCCTGGCAATAATGGTGCAAGAGATATGCCAGGAAGCTGAGACCGTGGTTTATTTTTCTTTCGGATGAATCACATCATCTGGTAGATGGGCGATGTCCAGGGACGCTTCATCGCAAAATAGCATTCCGCGGTCGATGACATGTCGCAATTGACGGATATTTCCTGGCCAATGGTATTCCATGAGAGATTGCATTGCTCTTGTGGTCACATCCTCAATATTAATTCCCATTTTAGCGTTGTTCTCCCGAACGAACATGCCTACGAGTTCAGGGATATCCTCTTTGTGTTCACGTAATGGGGGAATGTGAAGATCGACTACCTTCAAACGATAATATAAGTCTTCACGAAACTCACCCTGCTTCATCATCTCGTTAAGATTCCGATTTGAAGCAGCAATGATTTGGACATCTACTTTAATCAGATTTGTGCCCCCGACCCTACGAAAACTACGCTCTTCTAAAGCGCGCAATAATTTTACTTGTACATCAACAGGAGCAGATGAGATTTCATCCAGGAATAAGATGCCCTCATCTGCAACTTCCATTAACCCCGGTTTTCGTTTTTCGGCGCTTGTAAAGGCACCAGCTTCGTATCCGAATAACTCAGCTTCAACAACTGTGTTTTGAACAGCTGGCAGGCTGATATCAATGAAAGGTTTATTTGCTCGGGATCCCATCTGATGAATAGCGTGCGCCAAAACCTCTTTTCCTGTTCCAGTTTCACCGGTAATCAACACGGATACTGAACTCATGGCAGCCCGTTGCGCATGATCTAAGAGGGTTTTCATCTTATGTGATTGACCAACAACGAAGTTTAGATTCTTGTGTTGAGATTCTCGAAGGTGAAATAATTCTCTACGCATGGTAACAACTTCACCAGCGCGTTGGATTGATTTTTCCATTTCTACCAAGTCGATAGGTTTTTGTAAAAAATCATGGGCGCCATTTTTCATGGCATAAACTGCATTATCTACATCTCCAAAGGCAGTGATCACAATTATTGGAGGGCGATTAGGCATTTGCAATGTTTCTTCGAGCAGGATAGGTCCGTATCCATCTGGCAAACGTACGTCGAGCAAGATGATGTCTGCACTACCTCTTTCAACATGCTGACGCGCCTCACCTAGTGAAGCTACATCAATGATCTCATAACCTTTACCGCTCAAGAAAGAAGCTATATTCAAGCGCGCATTCTCTTCATCATCAACAATTAGAATTGTTAAACTCATTTTTTTCTCTATGCCTCGGTTTCCCCAGCGATTGGGAAAATTACCTGAAATACAGTTCCCCCTGGCACGCTGGTAGCGCGTATTGTACCTTTGTGTGCAGTTACGATTCGTTTTGCAATCGATAAGCCTAATCCAGTTCCATTTCGATTCGTAGTAACAAATGGCTCGAATATTCGATCGATCAGTTCATCAGGGATTCCTGGTCCATCGTCGATCACATTTATTTCAACATGTTGGCGATTTCCTTCCTGTTGATGAGTTCTGATACTAATCGTTAGGACGCCACCGGTGATTTTCATCGCTTCGACGGCATTTCCTATAAGGTTACTGAAAACCTGTTCAAGAGTTCGTGGATCCCCTGTTATGGTAGAGTTTTCAGATGTGGCTAAGAAATCGTGCTTTATATTCAAGCGAGCTAATCTGGGGCGCCATCGTTCGAGTAATGTTGGAATCAAATCCTCCAAATCGACTCTCTGAAATTTATTCTCAGGAGGCCGAGAGAAGGTCAAAACTGATTCCATTAAATGGGTTAGACGAGAGCAATCATCATTTAAACGGCCAATGACTTCCTGGTTCGGATCATCCTGTGGAAGGTTCATGGCCATTAATTGTAAACCTGTACTGATGTTATTGATCGGATTGCGTACTTCGTGGGCAAATATTGCGGTTACTTCTCCCAGAAGGGCTCGCTGCTCAAGTTGCTGATTGCGAATCTCGAATTGTTCGTGAGCGCTTAGATCACGGAAAAATATTAACACACCTTCTAGCTTATCTCCTATCAGCAAGGGGATTATGCTGATGTGTGCTAAAAATGCGACGCCGTCCCTGCGATGGAGATGTACCTCTCCAAGATTTGGCGATGAAATCCCCTCTTGGGCAGCTTGTAAAGCAGGAATTAGATTTGACGGACCGATCAATACATTACTCACAAGTTGATCGATAATTTCCTGGGAAGCGTAACCTAACAATATTTCAGCTTCAGGATTTAGATCCTCGATCATCAATTCTGGAGAGAGGAGGATGATCCCATCCTTTGTGAATTCCTTAATTCGCTCACCGATATCGAGCTCGCGTTTCATCCGCATCTCGTTTAACAGCAGATTTTCACGTAAAGTATTCTGTTGAATTATCCCTGATAAAGTTGTAGCAAAAATCTTGAATATTGATGCATTGTCTTGTGTGTGTTCACTCTTTTTCGCAGCCAAAACTATAAGTCCGATAATCGCTTCTTTCTGACCAAGGGGGTATGATGTTAAGTATGCAAAATTCCCAGCCCTGGCAAATTGGAATAATGGATTTGATGCACGCTTACCAGGTGTCCATATCAGACGTTCGTTGAAATCATTCTCTTCTTCTGGAAGAATAGTTTTTGGAAAATATTCATCTACCCCCCAAGTATACGCAAGTTCAAATCCCGGTTCACCTGATTTAACAAGGTATAACGCAAGGTAATCAGCCCCTGTTAATCGATGACCTAATTCAAGAGCAGTCTGAAGGGCTTGGGTAATTGTAGTTTCCTGGTTTACTCGGGCAAGGGAATACAAATCCTCATACCGCTCTACTTGGCGTTTATGTTCAGCTGCTTTCAAATCTTGCAACTCAGATGGTTCGAGAGTGACCAATCCCCATGTACCCTGGGGGTTCAATCTAGCCAGATCTACCCTGACTTCTATACTAGAACCTTGGTGTGTTCGAATCGTATCTTTGAAAGTGAGGGTATTTTCAAATGCATGGAAATTTGGAATGCGATCTGCAAGGTTAGGGAGGAGTTCTTCAATTTTGGAATTTGTCAACTCCGCTCTTGTAAAGGCTGTTAACTCGGCCAATTTAGCGTTGACAAGGAGAATACGATATTTATCCAGGTCAACCAGTAATGTGGCTTGAGGGATAAAATCAAGAACATATTCAATTTCCTGAAGGGAGGGTTGACGATTGCGTAAAAAATTAACTTTTGGTATCGAAAGAGTGCGATTCATTTAACATCAGCGGTAGATTGGGATTGGCGCAAATGAGAAGGCAGGATGCCTTCCATGGCGCGGTATTTTGCCACAGTACGTCTGGCAACTGAAAAACCTTGCTCATTCAAGAGACCGGAAATTTCATTATCGCTCAATGGAGTGGTTTCCTCTTCGATTATTTGTTTGAGTGCAGTACGAACTTGAAGACTACGATCAAAGAATTTTGCCAGAGGAATTATGTGACCATTGGGCATTTGAACAGCTTTATTTGAAACCGCACGCGAAATGGTTGATTCATGCACTCCTAATTCTTCAGCCAAACTGGCACGGGTGAGGGGGTGAAGAAACCTATCTCCTTGCATTATAAAATTCCTTTGCAGGACAGCAAGCCTGCGCATAAGCCGCACGATGGTTGTTGTCCGCTGTTGGAGACATTTGACTAAAAGCTCTGCTCTCCCCAGATCAGATTTCCATTGGTCGGCATTTTCGTCTGCTATCTGTTTGGTTGCTTTTCGGAACATTGGATTTACACGTAAAATACCCGCAAAAGGTGAGAAGACTTCGACGACCAATGATGCATCCGGATTCTCATCAACTGGAGAAATTATCGCATCTGGATAAGTGTATACTGGAGGAGCTTCGCTCTGCCCGTCACGAATATCACCCCAATAAGCACGCCCAGGAAATGGATTCAAGTTATCACTGATAAATTTTGCGATCAGTTGCACTTGATGAACGGCAATTCCTAATTTCCGAGCAAGTTCGGGGTATTGGTGTCGACTCAGCTGACTCATGCCCTCCTGGATGGCTTGAGCAGAATGGGATGGGACAGGCTGATTCTCGGCTAATATCTCCAATTGTACGAGAAGAGCATCTTGTGGGGATGGTGAACCGACACCAATTGGATCAGCTCTCTGAATTTGATTAATAACTTGTTCGATCCGCGTAATTGGTACATGGAAATAACGGGCGATCTCGATTGGTTGAATGTCAAGCAATCCATCATCATCAAGATTGGACAAGACAAACGCAGCGATTTTGCGATCTTCTAGTTTAAGCTCCGGGGCAATTTGTCTCAACACATATGTTGGCAAATCTTCCTTCGCATGTGGCAGATCTCTATCTAATGACATGTCTTCTTCGGAATTCGATTTGACATAATCATATCGTGGTGAGACGAATATTATTGGTTGATCCGGGTTCTCAGATTGGATTGGGCTGCACCTTGGGCAAAGTCCCCTATCTGTGATTTGATGCTCACAGATAGGGCAGCGGCGTGTGTCTTTTACTTCCAAAGCTGGATTCTTGGCCAATTCTGCATTTACTCGTTGTTCCAGCTCCGCTGCAGTTAGTTCAATCAATGCCATAGTTTGAGCTAAGTGAGCGGTCGTCAGTGGTTTGATTTGGGTAGTTGGGCGTATGTGTGTTTGTAGCATATCAATATCTTTTCTTGGTTAAGGGTTTTTAGAAACTGAAATTAAGGTGAGTCCTGTAATATAGTGCAAGAATCATGCCCGCCCAAAAAATAAAAACTTCGTCTATGATTATCGAGATAATGATTAAATTGTCAAGCAAAATATGCTTCCTAGGGATTAACAGTTATGCAAGGTAACGATTGTGGGACCATAACTCAATTGCTATTTATTGATTAGGAATGGGGGCAACCTGAACATGAGTGGTGTTTCCATCCGGATGCGTAAGCACAACAGCGATGTGTTTGGCGCCATCTATTGGGATGTATATGAATCCAGAACAGCTGCCGATCCATTGATTTTCGACACCTTTATGCGGGTAAAGAGTGCAATCTGAAGGTACTGTTTCACTATCGACTGAATGAGGTTTTTTCGCAATTCGCCAACCAGCTGATTTCCAACGACCAGTTTTTGGCTTTGTAGAAGCAACAAAAACATCTCCTTCAAAAATACGTATGCCTTCAGGGTCAGAACGATCAACTTTTACTGAGATCGCCCCAAGATTAGATGATGGTTCAACCGCTGGCTGTTGTTGATCCTCAAACTGTATCTCATCAGAAATAGAAACTTTAGCATCCAGCCTAGATGAGCATGCAGACACCATCATGGAAGTTATTATTGAGAGCAATAAAAATTGGGGGATATGCCTTGGGATTTTCACAGCGGTCCTTGTCTGTCGAAAAAAGTTATGCTTTAAGCGATGCAAGAACCGGGCCAAACAGAAATGAAAGGTGGAATTAATTCATTTGTATTAATGCGCGAATGTGAATAAGTTGGATGAGTACCTAAAAAGGGAGTTAAGTATTACTTCTTTTCTTCATCAGGTATAGCATTCGATCGGTCTCATTGATTTGTTGGTGACTGATAATATCAAAATTTTTTTTGAACTGTTCAGTAAATTGGTTTTGATTGTAATCTGTGAAGATATCTTTTCTGACTCTCAGTAAACGTTTCACCTGGGGATCTTCTTTGGGTACAAACTCGATGATCAACCAGCGACAATGGTGGCTTAGGTATGTGGCAATATGTTCAAATGGGAGATTATTACTTATTGCTAGGTGATGAATTAAGGCTAAAGCTAAGATAGCATCTACGGGACCCCTTTCCAGCAGGGATTGGCGCTCTTGGTGTGCCCAACCTAAACCTGGACTTGGATTTGTCAGATCCAAGATTAGGGGCAATAAATTGTTCTGCCCATCTTTTACTGTTTGTAGATAATTGATTTCAACTGCACCTGGATCAACATCAAAAGCAATGGTATATGGGCCTCGGTTACTGGCGAGGCGGCTATATTCTCCGGTATTAGCCCCTAAATCCCATACATTCTGCGGATTGATTTGGGTCAAATAATCCGATACAAGCGCTTTCTTATGATTTGATGCTGTCTGTGAATAGTTATGAAATTCCACATAGTCGGACCAATCAGTCTGGCTGGCTTTCCAGGATAGTTTCTTAATGCTTGTTTCAAGACTTCCAACCAGTCCAAGCAATTGATGCTTTTGTATCTGACGGCGATTTTGATCTTGATCAATTCCCTGATCTGCATATTTCCTTTGCGACTTAGCATGCAGATGAATGTGAATATAAAGAGAAAAGTTCAGCCGAGTCTTCCAGGGAAGCAATTCACTGGTCAGGTCCAATGGAATGCCGTCAATATTTGTGCGCAAAAGCTGGTTTAATCTCACATCGCTGTAGGCAATTAACGCAAGTGGACCTAGGAAATGCTGACAGAATTGGCGATAAGCTGTCCAGGGTTCGCCTTCCCGATATTGTTCAAAGGATAAAGTGTCAACCAGGATGGGTTTCCCTTTGTGAAACTGGATATTATATGCGCTGCAGTCTTTGAGCGACATTCCCTGCTGCAGTGCTCTTCTTTGGATTTCTAGAGTAAGAAGCGCAGCGTGTTTTAATTGGCTGAAGCACCATTCATAAGGATAGGAGATAAAATTAACTTTCTGCGGTTTAATTATCAGGTGTGGGGGTGGAGAATCTGGTTGATATTGCGTGATCTCTTCATGAGGAATTAATAGTTCTGCCTGGATCAAATCCTGATAAAGGCCGGATTCCATTAGCTTGAAATAATCATCAAATCCAATCTGATTTATTTGACGATAGAGGATACCATTTTCCGTAAATAAAAATCCGGCTGGGTCTCGGAATGAACCGGTATGGGGCTGCTTACTCGTCTGGCTCATCATCATTTGATTTTTTAGAAAATAGATTGCGGAAAAAATCGCTGACTTTCTTGCGATAAACTCCCAACATGAACAATGCTCCCATCACGCTGGCTAAAATCAATTGGATAATATAGCTGCCAGATCCTGGATCTAAGTATCCTTGATCGCGTTCCAATATAGAGAGCATCTCGGAAAAACTATGTATCAAGCCTGTAAAAAGAATATCCATTTATCCTCCAATCATATTTCGACTTTGAAAAAATTATAATACCTGCGAGCAGCTTAATGATAATGAGAATTCAAACTCCTTGGCCAAATTATTGATGGTATTTTACTCAGGCCAGGTACAGTCAAGAGTAGTGAATGGGCTTTGACGTCCGACAATACTCTTGTCTTCAAGTTGACCATATTGACCATTAAAATATCGATCAAAGATGAGACGGAACGTGTTAACAGGAGTGATTGCGGGGTACAACTCATCTATGGGATTCCCATCTGGAGGGGAGGGAAGGTAATAGGCGTTCAATATTCCCAAACGATGAGATTTGTCAAGTCCTTCACTCTTGTAATCAATAGTTGCGCCATGATCCCCCTGAATGATTATTATCGGTTCTGGATCGGAGTTATTGAGCAGCGTGCCGACGATCTCTAATAGCATGGAATCGAGATATGCGATCTGCCCGGCGTAGGCTGATAATTCATTCGCAGGGGTATTTTTAAGGGACCTCCCATTGGCATCCACAATAAAAGGGGGGTGAGGAAAGATTATGTGTGCATAAATAAACTTAGGTCCGCGTATTGTTTCAGGGATTTCGGGTAGTTTGTCTAAGGTGTAGAAAACCCGATCGCGATGCGAAGCGCGTGGATTATTTAATATCTCAGCCAGCTTATTGGCTTCCGCTGGATTGACAACGAAAGGCATATCAAGAACGAGCTTGGCAGCTGTTGTATTTAACAGTAAGTGCTCGAATTCATTGATGGCAAAGGTGATGAAGAATCGCTTTGCTCTTTCAATTGCGGGATCAAGATGAATATCACTGCCCTCCCAGCGGAGCCATTTATAACCAGATTCAAATGTCACAATTGTGTAACCCAGATCAGCAAAATTCTTTTGAACAGATCCAGAGCGGATCATGCTATCAAGTTTAGATCCCGGGTATACGACTTCAGGGATCCCAGCGCCATCATCCAGATAACTCATGTTTAGCGTTGAGGCCATAGAAAACCGCGTATCGGTATAATTAGTCTGACTGCACCAGGCAACATAAAAGCCCATCGATTCGAGGGTCTCCAAAAATTCTTTATTATCATAATCAAGGATATTGACAATGAAATCATTCCGCGGATACCCATCGGCAAGGATGTAATATACATCAGGTGGAGTTTGATCATTCGGTAGACTGATGAATGTATTGGTATTTTCCGGGTTACTTTCTGCCAGGTATTTCTCCACTTGGTAGACTGTGATTTGATATAGGGGGAAGATGAGTAAAATGACACCAATGGCATTCAAGAATCGGGTCAAGATCGATAGATCGCGTTTCGTTCTCATGATTAGCAGGACAGCGATGATGAAGATAATTGAATACAATGGTACGAGAACACGATGTCTTCCCAATGAAAAATCGATAATGGTCCAGTTGCGGATGAGAAAATTTACATGTCCGTAGGAGTAAAAAAATATCAGGGCAAGTGTGGTTATCAAAGCAGTTTTGATCGGTGATTTTATAATTATCTGAAGGATCAAATAGAGAACTAAGGTCAGAGCAAACGAAATTATTATAGCCCGCAGCCCATCGACTAAGTTCATCTCAGCTGCATTGTGAGCTATAAGAGCCAGAATTGGATAGATGCAAATTAAGAAAGGGAAGAGAATTAACGATTTACGCAATTTAGATGCCACAATAATACTAGGAGTAAAAATTCAGATTTAATACCGAAGATAGAGGGAATAATTTTGGATTGGATTTTAATTTATTGATACCTTGCTCCAATCATACCTAAGTTAGAGATGAAGATGGGGCTAGGTACAGGAGTACTGCAAAGTAGTGGCAGATACTGCCTGCTAGCACAAAGAAGTGCCAGACTACGTGCATGTATGGGATCTTTTGTAGCGCATAAAATATGATCCCCACCATATAAAATAACCCGCCAACAACCAGCCAGATTATTCCTCCGATGGGGATGCTCACCAACATTTCCTTGAACACAAAAACACACACCCAACCCAATAGTATGTATGAAATAACTGAGAGAACATGAAATTTTTCAATAAAAAATATCTTATACACAACTCCTGCTAATGCGATCGCCCAGACGACCACCATCATCGTCCAACCTGTCGTACCCCGCAGAGAAATCAATAGGAATGGAGTGTATGTCCCTGCAATAAGCAAGTAAATGGACGCATGGTCAAAGGATTTAAAAATTTTCTTGAATCGTGGATTTTGGAATCCGTGATATAGGGTCGAGGCAAGATATAACAAGACCAAAGTAGTCCCGAAAATGCTGAAGCTGATGATTTGATAAATGTTGCTGTTTTGTACAGCGAGAACTATGAGAACTGTAAATCCAACTAAAGCCAGACCTGTTCCGATACCATGAGTAACGCTGTGCATTATCTCTTCAACTAGAGAGAAAAGCCTTTCAGATGGTGGTTTGGTCAGGTATTTAAAAAGTTTCCGCATTATATCGAGCCGAAAGAAGAATACAGTTTTTCAAAATATTTTAAAGTCGATGAACTGAATTGGATATTATAAAACCAAATTCCATTCTGCATTTCACGGTTTGCGAAAATCATATCTAGATAATTGTCTTTTGTATATTGGCTGCTATTTACAGCGCTATATATCGTTCGATCCTCTTGTTGATCACTTTCAAACTACTTATCCAGAATTCAGGCGACCGGATATCGATTTCAAAGCGAGAGGCCAGATCGACAGCGCTATCCATCCCTGTGTTTCTAAGTAAATCTATAAAATCCGGGACAAACCCATCACCCCGTTTTTGGTAGATAGCAAATAGTCCAGTGCTGAAGAGCAGACCAAAAGCGTATGGATAATTATAGAAAGAAATATCTGAACGGTAGTAGTGCGGTTTCCAAGCCCACATGTATGGATGCAGATGATCGGGATTGAGACCCTCACCATATGTAGCTTTTTGAGCATTCGTTATCAACTCGCAAAGTTGATCCGCTGAGAGATCAGACTCTTCTCGATGCTTGAAGACCTGTGTCTCAAATAGAAATCGGGAGAATATGTCAACTATCACCTGAGTATCACCGATTAATGCTGTCTCCAGAATTGACAGCTCTTCGTTTGTGCTGGTGGCTAGCTCTAGGGATGCATCGATAATGATGGATTCACAGAATATCGACGCTGTTTCTGCCAGGGTCATGGGTGTCAAGTATTGCAGATAGGTTTTACCGCGCTGACATTCGATGTGATACGCGTGTCCCAATTCATGAGCAATGGTGGAAACCTGGTCGAATGATCCATCAAAATTCACCAGGATACGAGATTCCTCTACCGATGGAATGCGCATACAAAACGCGCCGCCACGCTTTCCATCGCGTGGCTCAGCATCAATCCAGTGGTTATCAAAGGCAAGACGTGCAAACATGCCCAATTCTCGGGAGAATGATCCGAAGCAGGTTACGATAAATTCTTTGGCGTCCTCCCAACTAAATGTGCGATCATTCTGCCCAACCGGAGCGAATAAATCCCACCACGCCAACACATCTTTTCCGAGGCGCTCTGCTTTCGTCGATAAATATTGACGAAAAATCGGTAAGAAAACTTCTATAGCGCCCATCATAGCATTCAGAGTGTCGCGATCAATGCGCGCCTGGTCTAAAGATGGATGGAGGGCATCTGTCCTGCCCCGGCGGAAATTGAGGGTGTTCGCAGCTCCCTTTACGCCATTCATGCAAGCTGCCAGCGGTTCGCGCACACTCTCTAAAGCCAAGATCTCAGCTTCGAAAGCTCGCCGCCGGAGAGATTCATCGGGGTTATACCGCCGGATGTTTTGTAAGGTGGGTAAGGGATGTATTTCTATAATTCCATCGATTTCGAGTTCTACTTTCAATTGTGAGGTGATCGTCCCTTGCAGCTTTTCCCAGGCTCGCATACCACTCAAAGATAGTTCCCCGGCTAAAGACTCTTCCCCATCGCTCATCATAAATCGGCTCTGATCGACAGATTCTTGTAAGTAGAATGCGTGCTCCTGATTCGTCTGATCGTTCCTGATAACTTGCGGTAGTATATCCTTCAAGGTACCAAGCCAACCTTTTACCCGCATATGAGTTCGTTCCGCCACAACAATCTGCTGTTGAATTTTGGACATGAGCTGCATAGCTTCAGTGTTGTAGGAATCTGTTTTGGTAAAGGAGGCAGTGTAATTTAGCAGCGTATTTACAAGACGGTAAAGCTCGTTGATCCGATTAATTAGCTCAGAAACTGTAGCAGCTAATTCCGTGAAATCAGCGTCTTTCGATAAAGTGTTCGAACGAGAAATGTTGTGCAGTTCGAGGAACCTCTCTAGTTCTTCATTAAGAACTTTCACTTCTTTGATCGCTTGACCAAATTCGTCAGAATCGAGACCGGGGTAAACATTCGAAAGATTCCAATGAGGTAATTTGTATTTTTGAGAGTCCATTAAGTATTCCCATATTATCTATTGCTGCTGTGTGATGGTTGATTTTACCTTACCGACAGGAAGATAGGTTAAATCCACCTTTAATTTACAATTGCATAATCCCTAAAGATTGGTGTGCGCAAAGAGAAGTGAGGATAGTTGAAGTTATCAATTGAATTAGTAAAACCTCGTATTCAGGGCTTTGCGATCAAAAACTTATCAGGAGTTGAAAACAGGATATGAATGCCAAGCGATTTTTTGTTTTCTGGATCCACTATAATGCAACCAAAGACGTTAGCAATGACGGAATGCTAGACCCAATAATCGAGTATATCTATCAATGGCAGGTGAAGGCATACCGCGGTAAATTTCGCTGGGAGTACGAATAGGTAATGAAATTTGCCTATTCCTATGTGGGTGCATCGTCTCAATAA
>Ga0209742_10000242_pt1 | contig 30794 bp, 32 predicted proteins | sample DeeMarSeWOR38_10_FD_187462 | JGI IMG/M metagenome (GOLD analysis project Ga0209742, IMG submission 187462) | Marine sediment microbial communities from White Oak River estuary, North Carolina - WOR-3-8_10 (SPAdes) (version 2) | ecosystem: Environmental > Aquatic > Marine > Intertidal zone >...
CACGTGGTGCAGGACGGTGCGCCGGAATTTACATCGCCTTCTAACGCTGCGCCATGACACGCAGTACAGAAATTAGAATACGGTGTGTCTTTACCGGCAGCATGCAAAAAGCCCAGGACATTATCCGTATGATTGGATGGTGGATTACTGGTACTGCCACCACCGCTGGGCGGTGCAGTCTCCGTCCAGACTTGACCATGGCAGGTGGTGCAGGACGGAGCTCCTAACGTTGCATTACCTTCTAAAGCGGAACCATGACAGGCGGTGCAAAAATTGCTGTAGGGAGTATCCTTGCCACTCGCATGCAAAAAGCTATTGACGTTATCCGTGTGATTGGATGGCAGAGTACTTGATCCGCCACCACCGGCAGGCGGTGAGGTTTCCGTCCATACTTGCGCATGGCATGTGGTACATGACGGTGCCCCTCTATCAAGATCGCCTTCTAAGGTAGATCCGTGGCAGACAGTACAGAAATTGCTATATGGTGTGTCTTTACCCGCCGCATGTAAAAAGCCATTGACGTTATCCGTATGATTGGAGGGTGGGTTACTGGTACTGCCACCACTGTTGGGTGGAGTCGTTTCCGTCCACACCTGGCCATGGCACGCATTGCAAGAGGGTCCAAGATCGCCCCCTAAATTCTGGCCATGACAGGCGGTACACCAACTTGAATAGGGAGTGTCTTTGCCGGGCGCGTGTAAAAAGGTGTTAACGTTATCCGTGTGATTGGATGGAACGTTTGCGGAACCCGTACCGGTACCTCCGCTGGGCGGCGTCGTTTCCGACCACACCTGACCATGGCAGTTGTTGCAAGATGGTCCGGTACCCCCCTGCAACGCCTGACCATGACAGGCGGTACACCTGTTCGTGAATGGTGCGTATTTACCTGGCGCATGGAGTACATCGCTGACACTGTCTGTGTGAATTGAAGGTAACTCGTTACTTGTTTTATTGGATTCCACCACAGCGGGAGGAGCGTCATCTGTGCTGCTATCAAAACAGCCGCTGACAGCGGTTAGTACGGCAAAACCAAATGCAAATACCAGTAAAGGAAAAAAATGAATTTGGTAATTCGCCTTTCTATCTTTGTCCAGCGTTGCCGTGTCCATATCAACTTTCCTCTCTATATCGACCACCAATGTTTAATGGAATGCTTCTAAAATCAGAATATTGAATTCGAGTAATGGATTTAATTAATAATGGGCTATCAAGCGGTACCCCAGGCGTCATACCGTGGGAGTCATATGCATGGCCAGCTTGGAATGGGGAAGAACCAGTGATCGCGCCGGATGCTGCGATAGCATGGCCGGACAAGAAGATAAGCTTGGTAGCGCTTTCTATGCACTCTGGCGCCTGATCAATGCCAGCAATCGCATATAACTTTGCACACAACTGCAACTGATTCATAAAACTTCCTTAATTTACGCAGAGAGTTTTCTTTTATATCCCTATAAGAACGATAATACAGTAGACTAACTCTCTAGTGCTTCTGATTATTCCCGTTGCCCCAATACGTTAAATAATTGTTAGAGTAGGTCTAAACCGGGGATTCAGCCATGATGTAGATCAAAGTTCCTTCCGCTCTACGTATCCAATAAGTACTATAAAACCAGTGTTTTTTTTTAACTTCTATAAAATCGCGATAATAAAAACATATATGAGAAAAAGAGCAATCTATTTACTTTCAAATTCTGTAGCGCGTAAGTCGCTGTAATTCAGCACTAATCGTAAAAAATGTATCGTAAACGTAAAAGTAGCAAATCAGATCAGGCTTTCGAAAATAAAGCATATGTACGCCAATTCCTACAAAACTTCATCACACAACTATTGAATCGCTTAATTCACTAGCACCTATTTTAATGGTAATAAAAATATTATCCTGGCCAACCTCAAAACTTAAGATGAATAAACCTGATGTCACTCAACCGACATTTGCACCCCACCCCAGCAAGTAAAATTACTCAAAGCAAGGCTTCAATTGCGGACGCCCTTAAACTCTATTTTTAATAGTGTGGCGAGAAAAAAATTGTTGAAGGAGAGAAGTAAATCCGCTTATCGGCGAGACAATAATGAATTGGGATCTCGGACGACATTACCAATGCGAACGAAAGAGCAGATGCATTACAAGGTGGCGCGTTCTATGGCAAGCAGGGTAAATCCAGGAAGGAATAGCAGGGTGAAACAGCCGGCGCCGGACAGGAGATTTGGCGTTTATAATGCTGCAGCCTGATACGACAGATTTTTCATTAGTTTGCCGCATTAATTTGCCACGGCAAATCGTATTACTCGAAACGAGTTTAGTATCAGGAAATTTTAATTCTTACCACGTTCATCACTTCAAACTCCAGCCCACCCACTACTTCAACTACCGGATAATAGGTGAGATTTACCCGCTGGCCTTTGAGGTTCCTGTAGGGCTTTTTGCGTTTATATTTAAACGGAACATCGTAGCCTTCTATCATCAACGTGTTGATAATCCAATCGCCGTCATTCCTTTGCACGTGCGAAGTGACTTTCATCATTTCTGAGTGCACCAGCGGTTTATGTTTCTTTAGCAGTTTGTCGGGATCTGACTTCATGCCAACATATTATTTTAAGGCGTTTTCCATTTGCGCCAGCTCTTCCTGTATACCACTGGGTATTTTCAGTCCGCGGCGGGTGTAGTTGTAGTGCATATAGGTTTTATATTCCGCAAGACAGCGTTTGGCATAAATATGTTTGGGATATTCCAGCACGCATTGCTTTAAATAGATATCTGCCAGTGAAAAATAATAACTGTAACTAATGGATCGATCGATGACAGATACCCAGTAAAGCAATTTGGGAATCTCGTCAGCTTTGGCCCGTTGATTAAGATAATGATATAACTGACCCCGCAGCCACACACGTTCAACTTCCTCTTCCGCCGTTGCCTGCCGCGCAGAGGTGAGCGGTGTTATGTTACCCAAAATCCGGTTGGCATACTTTTCCAATGATTCAAAGGAGATTTGCTTGATACCGCTGGCACCGCTGGCTTCCAGCGCAGCCAGTCCGGTAATCCAACCCTGTAATTCCACCTCAGTATCTGGCGTATGATCCTTCATCGATAGATATTTCTTTAATAGCTTGACACCATCGCCCGGTCGATTACGAATCTGGGTATGGATAGTGACTATACGCTGCAAGGGCAAAATGATATCCAGCTCGGTTTTTCGCATAGGTGAATCTAAAAACTTTTCATAATAAGTAATCGCCGTATCGTAATCGCGCGTCACGTAATTCAGCTCAGCATAGGTAAAATCGTTCTCGAAGTGGTCTCGCGTCGTCCCGGCAAACAACGTGCGCAAAGTGGTATCTTGTGTATGACAGGAGGCGCAAATCTCACCGATGGCCAATAAATAACTGCGCGCGAAATCCATTGACCGAGCTTCAACCACCGCTGCTACTACCACCAGATACTGCGAAATAAAATCATAAGATACCTGGTAGCCATCAGGTTTGGACTTGATGGATGCTTCTGCCTCTTTAAACAGCCGGATCATTTGCGCCAACGACTTTTTAATTTTATTGATTTCAGCGTCGGTCAGTGCTCGCCTGGAGACATATAGCGGATAGACATCCACCATGGTTACTCCAATCTCGGTCATGGTCGCATTCAGGCTTGGCGAGGCATTTTTTTCAGCCGCAAAACTGACGTGAGTTAACAGCAGGATAACGGTGAAGAGGACAATGATGTGTTTTTTCATACTGATGACGGTAAATATTGATATATGTTGTAAATCCTAGCAAGCAACATACCAGCAGGCTGAGAACTTACGCACTATTTGGCGAGATTGGTGCCCTGGTGAAACCTGAGTACCCAGCGATCGCCGGTATTCATCCACAGCGAGCTGCGCAGGGAATGCTTGGTGGCGCGTGTACTAAGATCAGTTTTGTGGGCACGATAGGTTGCCAGCACAATTTCATCAGACAGGCAGCGAATCTGGAAGTCTGACAGTGACCATTGAATGTTATCATCTTCACGTAGCAACCAGTCAATAGCTTCAGATTTGTTCACCATGTTCCCGGAAGCCCCTGGTTCTTCAAATTCATCATGTAACAGTTGGCGCAGCATCGCCTGATCAGCGCGTGTGTGTCGTTGTAATAGTGATTCTTCCAGCGATTTAATCTGTTGTGTTAAGTGTTCCATAATTAAGCTTAGTGGTAACCGGTTACTGATATAGCAGTAGCGTAGAGGTATTTTACTGTTGCTTCGTTTGACTATTGTACAGAATGCACAGAACAGGCATATTGCAGTCGGGTTTGTCCTTCAATATTATCTAACCACACTGCATGTAATACGCCCTGCTCATCATAGATGATAGAGGGATGCGATTGGCGGCCGGGACCACTCGCACCGGGTAACTCGTAATCCTCGCTCCACTCGCCGTCGACTCGTAAGCTGTAAAATACATCGGGATTTTCATTACGTGTATCATCCCATGCTACCACCGCCACGTCTGCATTTGGTGATTGCGTTATACTAGCGTGCCACTGCGGTACGTTTTCTCCAAACATATCCTGGGCCTGTTCATTAGCACCGAACTTTTTTCCACCGTTCACGCTCACCGCGGCAAACACGTCATAACCACTGCGCCAGTTGCGTTTATCCATCCACGCCGCGGCCACAGTCTGTCGGCCATCGCCGGCCAGCACTGGCCGCATAGCACCTGAGCCCTTGCCCAGTTCAGGGTTGGGTGACGGTGCGAATTCGTTTAACAAGCGGTAATCCTGAAATGCCTTGCCGTTGGGTGAAAAGGCTGAAAAGATTCGCGTAGCGCCCTGACGCCGGTCTTCCCAGGCAATCACCTTACCCGGCCTGGTTAATGCCAGCGCAGGATACTGTTGCACATCCTTATCTTTACTATTATCCACCAGTTGTGGTGGTGCAACCTCGATAGCGTAATCATCTATCGTTATGTCGGCATAATAGACATGCGCATCGCGTTGTTGACCCTGCGACCAGGCTGCACCTGCCAGACCACCTTTGGCAGTAGCGACGGTAATTTGTTTGGCTGGCGTTCTGCCGATTGCAACAGTCTCACCTTTTTTCGATGGACTGACCACGCGTAACCAGACTTGATCCTCTGCTTCCCACGCAACGAGGAAACGTTGCCCTGCTAGAGGGGCGATTACTGGCTCGTAGGCTGGTGACGGCTGACTGATTTCATCAAGCCCGGTAAAAGTCTTTTTGCCCGGCAAGTGATAGGCAATATAAATACCGGGTTTGCCGTTTCGGTTGTCCTCCCAGATTACAGCGACCACCTCGTCGGATACCGCAAGAGAGCGCCGCCCGCTGGAATCCAGATGGATAAATACATCCTTCGTTGCTGTGGTAACAGTAAGCGGCGCTGTAAACTGCAAGGCGTCCGCATGGATCGTCAAAGGATAAAAAGCCGCGCACAGGATTAATAACAAGTGCTTCATCACATCGACAGGAATTCGTTAATGGATTTTGATTTATAGTGCCCTTCCTGAATGTACCGGTCGAAATCAACGAAATCCTTTATAGTTTTGAAGCCTGGCGCGCGAAACAAGACTTCACCGCTCTGATCAAGATACATAAAGATAGGCGTAGCAAATACATTTAAACGTGCACCTAGCTCCGCTTCGGTAATGCGCTCTCCGGACGGCAACGTCAACCGATCACCACTTTCAGCATCGACATAAACAAGCACATAATTATCTATATAACGTTTTCTCAGTTCAGCATCCGAAAAACTTTCCTTGTTCGTCTTGGCACAAAACCCGCAGCCATGACGGCCAAAGTAGACAAAAATCGGCTTGTTTTTCTGTTGCGCCTGCTGCAGACCGGCATCGTAGCTGACGAAAGGATAATTATCTGGAGGGTCTGCGTATGCTGTACCGGCTATAAATAGAAAAATAAGAGCTAGATATCGCATAAAATTACCTTACCATAAATTACAGAGTTTGCTGCTGTCTTGATAACCGTTTTCATGATAACCGTTTTCATGATAATTAAGTCTAGCACAATGGGATTGCCGTCCTGCCAGATGTTAATCATTGGATTGCACGACTTGAATCACTGCGCCAAACGACGCCACCTCCGTCATAAGCTCTTCCACAGTCAATGTCGCAGCCGGCACCAGGGGGCATCCGGCATTTCGCAAACCTCTTGCAGTCCAGACATTGCAGGTATTAAATGCATGATAGGTTTCCTCCGACAGGTAGAACTGGCTTTTGCCATACAAGCCCCTTCCCAGCCGCTGCGCCTTACCCGCCTCATCTCTGGCATAACTGCTGCTGATATAATGGCACAGTCGTGCGAAACCTTCATAGGACAAATCGATGCGGGTGACATCACTCAGGGAAAAATAGCGGGTGACCGAGCCACTGAAACCCACCACGTGCAGCACGCTGTCCGTGGGCAGTAATCCTGCTTTCAATGTAATGCCAAAATGCGGATCTGGCGTCATATAATAATCCTTGTCGCCCCAACCTACTTCGAGGTATTCGGCGTCAGGAAATTCGTTGTGTTCCGGCCAAACACCTGCGGGAATATCCGCTCGTTTGACGACAATGCCCGCATGCCAGCCATGACTGGCAAGATAAATGGATTTGAATGGTTCATTGGGGGCCGGTGGAAACAGGCCTTTGGGAGGCGAACTGCAGGCAAGCAATACCATCGCCAATAATATGACAAAGACTGATTTTAATCTCCTTGGCACAGCCAATGCCTCCAGGCAGAACAGGAGAAGCAACGCCGCTGTTAAGCGTGATACCCTGTCTTCATTTCGTCTTTTCGATACTGCGACGCATCAGATCCAGGGAAATAATCAGAAATCCCAGAATAACTGCAGCCCCGGCCAGCGCGATAATCAATGGCGTATCGAATAATAGCAACAGGCTTGTACCGGTTAGCAACAAAATAATACCGACGCCTCGAAAATTCATGACAAGCCGATTCTCTTTTAAACAGGTGAAATGACAAGATTATATGCTGGAGAGTAGAGAAGCAATTGTTGCCTGGACTGCCAGCTCGTTTTTTCAGCAGGCCCAGGGAAGATTACGTTAGAACGGTAAGGTGGCGGAAATTTTTAAAACCAGATAATGACACCGCTGCGAATTCCGTAGTCAGGTGCCGCACTATTCAGGCCTGCGATACTATTAATATAAATTCCCGTTTTCAGACTGAACAGGTAAAACCAGTCCACTCCCAGTTTCATCGGGTCATTGCGCCCATCCAACATGGCAGAATTATATTCCAGATACGCGCTTAAGCCGGCTTTTTGAAACGCTTTAAAACCACCGATACTCAACTGCACTATATTGTTTAAATAGGCGCCTGCCGGTTCACCGACAATTATATAGCCTGCACCGGCAGTACAAACTATACCGCCGCAGTTCTGATGCAGGTCCAGAAAGAGCCCCACATCCGTTTCGCCGCTGCCCAGGTTTTTATCTTCGTCGGCGGTGGGCAATTTAACTGAGAGGGAAGGTAGTAGGCGCAGCTCATTATCCCGGGAACGATATATGTAACCCGCTTCTAGCAACACATCACCCATGCCGGTTTGTTGCTCGAGTCCATCGGTATCGAGTTCAAGGTAAGAAGTAGCGGCATTGAAAAAGTATTCACTGCCAAAATAGCCGTACTCGACTTTTACCGCATTCAGTGTTGAGGTAATGCCCGTGCCAAAATCGCCACTAACCTGTCCCAGGCCCACGTCAAGATAAGTGCGTGCTGCTGCAGAGGGGATGGAAAATATGACAAGCAATAAGATCACGGGAAGCCGGCCTGGTACAGTCCTGTTTGGAGTAATCATGAAACTTGCCATGCCCCGCGATAAGCCGGCAGAGTCAGTGAATCGCTTGCTTCCATGCCTGCTGCCCTGCCGGCAGTTTTAAATCACCTGTTGATTCTGGTATGCAAATATTCCGGATTATTCCGCTTCCAGCTGTTGCTGAAACTTTTTCATCATCTGGTCCATTTCCTTGTTGCGTTCTTTCATCATCGCCAGCGCCTTGTCATCAAATTGTCCTTTTTGCATATTCATGGACATTTCATGCATACTGCTTGACATGTGGTCCATCATTTTTGCGGCTTCCGAGAGTTGCGCAGGACTCATCATTTTATGTTTTTCCATCAGCTGCGACATTTGCGTCATGTTACCGCGCATCTCTTCCATCATCTGCATCATGTTCTGCATGGACTTTTGTGACATGCTTTGATGCATCATTTCCTGGGTTGCCTGCTGGGTACTCATCATTTGCGATTCCGTATGCTTATCGTGCATTGATCCGCCAGGCATATCCGCCCAGACAATTCCCACAACAAACGCAATTAACATCAGACCATAGAGAAGAGAAGACAGAAATTGCGTGGTGCGTTTCATGGTGTTGCCCTCCGCTGGAAGAATATCAGGCAATACTAATATTGTTTTTAAGCGCCGTATTGATACGTATCAACAAACAGACAGGAGAACAAGATGAGTTGCCGATTCTGAGCTGGATTGGTTAACTTGTTTACAGCACTGAAAAATACGCCGATCAGATTAATTTATAGTTTGTCCAGTGTGAGAGGTAGTTCACGTAGCCGGTGTCCGGTCGCAGCAAACACCGCGTTCGCTACGGCAGGTGCAATGGGTGGCAGCCCCGGTTCTCCTACGCCACCGGGAGACTTCGTACTGGGTACGATATAGGTTTCCACCTTTGGCATCTCGTCGATGCGCAATATTGGAAAATCGTGAAAGTTGCTTTGCACCACGGCACCGGCTTCGATATCAATTTTACTTTTTAATGCCGCCGTCAGCCCATACACAATACCACTTTCCATTTGTGCAGCGACTGTGTCGGGATTAATCACGATACCGCAATCAATCGCGCAAACCACACGATGCACTTTTATTCCCCTGTCTTTACTTACTGACACTTCCGCCACCTGGGCGACGTAACTGTCAAACGAAGCGTAAACGGCAACGCCTCGAGAAACGCCATCAGGCAACGGCTGACCCCAGCCAGCTTTTTCAGCGGCCAGTTGCAAAACTCCCCGGTGCCGCGGCTTATCATCCAGTAAGCGCCGACGAAATTGAAAAGGATCTTCCTGCGCGGCATGAGCTAATTCATCGATAAATGACTCAATTACGAAAGCATTCTGCGAGTGACCGACGGAGCGCCATGGGCCAATGGGGACCGGCGTTGGCACATCAACAAAATCAATTTTCCTAAAATCAAAACTGTAAGGTACAGAATCCGCACCGCCAGCACTGCGTCGCTTGGTAGGCCCGGCGATACGATGATGCCAGGCGACAGATTTGTTATTGGTGTCAATAGCGCCAATCATGCGATGACGAGTGACAGGACGATAATGATCGTGCTGCATATCTTCACGGCGTGACCAGACGAGTTTGACCGGGGTTTTGATGGCTTGCGAAATCTGCACTGCTTCGGCGACAAAATCAGGATTCAAGCGCCGGCCAAAACCGCCACCTAAAAACGTGGCATGTACCACAATATCCTTATCTGCCAACTGTGGTAATAATTCCTGTACCTTCTTATGCGCCTCGGAGGGTGATTGCGTGGGCGCCCAGATTTCACATCGATTGTCGCGCACATCCGCCGTGCAATTCATGGGTTCCATGGTAGCATGTGCCTGAAACGGCACATCATAACTGGCCTCAACACGCACTCGGGTATTGTCGTTAATGGCGGTCAGACTACCGTGTTCGTCTATAATTTCATCGACGCCGATCAGGCTGGATTTAAGTTGCTCACTGATAGTCTGGCTACTGGTGTTTTGATTGTCTCCCAATGCCCATTCAATCTCTATAGCATCGAGTCCTTTCTGCGCTGTCCAGTAGTCGCCCGCTACGACAACGACACCACTGTCAATCGCCAGAACATGCTTCACACCCGGAATGCTTTTGGCTTTGGCATCATTGAAACGAGTGAGCTTGCCACCAAACACGGGACAATGCGCTATGGTGGCAACCAGCATGTCAGGCACGACCACATCGAGCCCAAACACAGCTTCGCCCTTGATCTTTATTGCACCATCCAGGAGCGGTGTCGGTTTACCAATGATGCGAAACTCATTCGGCTGTTTGAGCTTCGCTGAAGCAGGCAATGACAGAGTAGCGGCCGCCTGCACTAGTTCGCCATAGGTTAATTGTTTGCCGGTCTGCACATGCATTACCTTGCTGTTTTCCGTCCTGCACGCCGATTCATCTACTTGCCACTGCTGTGCCGCGGCCCTGACCAGCACCTGGCGCGCGATGGCGCCGGCTTCGCGCGCAGTCTTCCAGCCATGGCGAATACTGGTACTGCCACCAGTCCCCTGAAAACCGAAGGCGGGATCAAGTAGTGCACGTTCATAGCTCACCATTTGCCAATCAGCATCCAGTTCTTCGGCAATAATCATGGGCAGAGAGGTATACACGCCCTGCCCCATTTCAGATTCCGGTACAATCACCGTGACGGAATTATCCCTGGCAATTCTTATCCAGGCGTTAGGCTTGTATTCATCGTTGACGAGACGTGCCTGGGAACCCTCGGGTTTTCGGCCGCAACCGGGCAATGTAAAACCAATCATGAAAGCCGTTCCAGCCCCAAGGCTGGTCTTGAAAAATTCGCGGCGGCTGACAGAAAATGTTGTCATCACTGTTTTATATACTAGATAGTTAAAAATCGTTACTGGTCAGTTTTTTTGTGGCTATAGTTTTCGCAGCAACATGAATAGCCTGGCGAATCCGCTGATAGGTTCCGCAGCGACATAAATTGTTAACCAGCGCCTGGTCAATATCCTGATCACTGGGATTGGGGTTTTTACGTAACAAGCTGGTAGCCATGATAACCATACCTGGCTGACAGTAACCGCACTGCGTCACCTGCTCAGAGATAAAGGCGTCAATCACCGGATGCGATGGATTTTTTACCAGGCCTTCAATCGTGGTCACACTCTTACCAGCGAGACTACTTACGGGTACCTGACAGGCCACAGCGGACTCGCCATCAATGTCTACCATGCAGGCACCACAAATTCCTTCGCCACAACTGTACTTGGTGCCGTTAAGCTGGAGCCAGTCACGCAGCAACCATAACAATGGCGTATCGCCATCAACGTCGACTGTTACAGGTTTGCCATTGACCGTGAGGTTAATCTTCATTTCCTAAACTCTGGTAATACATTGAATTGTTGCACATTTGCAAATTGAATAATTTAGCGCGCTAATGACAGTGTAGCATTCAACCAGGCACTATCCCTGATCATATTTATCGCAAGGTGTACGATACTTGTCGGGCACATTCTCCGGACAAACACCACACTGCTCGTTACCAGGCACCGCAAAATCAATTTTTCGCGGATACGGTAAATCCATGGACTCCATGATCGACACGAATTCCTCCAGGGGTTTGTTGTTACCCAGCCGTGGATTACGCTGTTTTTCCTGCGCAATGGTCGTCACAAAGCGCCCTTCGTAGTCGTGACAGGGATAGACCAGGGTTTCATCCGGCAAGGTGAAAAATTTGTCATGAATACTGCGATACAATGTCGCGGCATCGCCGGACTGGAAGTCGGTGCGGCCACAGGCTTCGATTAACAGGGCGTCGCCACTGAATAGCATCTGCTGTGTACCATTATCAATAAGATAGGCGTGATGATGGTTGGTATGGCCTGGGGTAAACAAGGGATGAATAGCAATATTGCCAACCCGAAATACTTTACCCTCTTCGATACCTATATCCACGCATGGGAGCCCATCCATGGCAGGATAGGCGATTTGGCTGCCGGCGATGGACTTAAGCCGGGACGCACCCGTCAAATGGTCAGCGTGAACATGGGTGTCCAGCGTATAGGTCAGTTTGAGACCCATCTGTTTCAGGTTTCCCAGGTCGCGCTCGACAGTATCCAGCACCGGGTCGATCAACACAGTTTCCCCGCTTTCCGGGCACGCCAGAAAATAAGTATAGGTACAGGAATCGGGTTCCAGCCACTGTTTGAAAAGCATTATCTCCTCCGTTCATTGACAGGCAAAGTCAAAACTAGAATCCTCGATGCTGGCCATGAAGCGATCTCAAGCTTAGGGCAATAACTCAGATATTACTAACTACTATAGTTGCTAACAAATTCAGCCGACCAACATCAGTCATCATCTTCCAGCCGGAAACCGACTTTTAATACGACCTGATAATGCGCTATTTTGTCATCTGCAATATGGCCGCGCGTTTCCACCACTTCAAACCAGTCCAGGTGCTTCAGGGTTTGCGCGGCCCGCGTGATAGCATTCTGAATGGCGTCGTCTGTACTCTTTTTAGAAGAACCAGCCAGTTCGATAACTTTGTAGACATGATCGCTCATGAAAATATCCTTTGTTGGTTGCCGTTCATACTTTTCGTGTTAGTTCGCATGATAACAATTTACTGCGCGGATTGTTATTCGAATGGATTGTTATACCAATGATTGCCGGCAGTCATGTTTCATTGGTTAAATAACCTTATTACTTATAACTGCTTGATTCTCTCCAGCATCTCCTGTGCGTGACCGTCGGCATTCACGCCGTACATTACTTCTTCCAGCATGCCGTCTTTATTGATCAGGAACGTGGAGCGCACAATGCCCATTTTTTTTACACCCTCCTTTTCTTTTTCCTGCCATACTCCGTAGCTATCACACAACTCACCGTCGGTGTCGGCCAGCAAGTCCACTTTCAGCGCATACTTGTCAATAAATGCCTGATGGCTCTGACAGGAGTCCTTGCTGACACCAAGCACCACGGTATCAAGCTTGGCAAATTCCTGCGCCAACTCGGTAAATTGATTCGCTTCAATAGTGCAACCCGGGGTGTCGTCCTTGGGGTAGAAATACAGAATGACATGCTTGCGCTTTTTGAAATCGGATAAATTCACCGGTTCGTTGCGCTGGTTTACAGTAGAAAAATCCGGTGCTGTTTGGTTCTTTTCCAACATGATTATTCCCTCATCAATACTGATGTTTATAAAATGAATTAAGTTCCGGATAATTCCCTTCTTTATAGTAACTCAATGGAAGAAAGGCAAATCCTGGCTTTACTTCATAGATCATGCTTCACTTATTTGGTTCTATTGAATCAGGTTTCGGGGCACAAAAATTAAGGTGGAGTGAATGAGATAAATTTTTTATACTCTGCCTGAATTACCATTGATTACGATAAAGAAAATAGACAGTGAAATAAATAGACAACATAAATAGGAGAATACAAATGGCGGTATACACCTGTGAAAAATGTGGTATGAGCATTGGCACCATGACTTGCGGTAAATGTGGCAAAGAACTCGAACATAGCACCATTACCACAGATGATGGCACAACAATCCATGTCTCCAAATGTCCAGACGGACACGGCATGGTGAAATCTCCAATGTGTTGCGGTCAGGATATGACTTGCACAGTTTAAACGAAGCAACGAGATTTAAGCTTTTTTTGACCAACTAGCCGGGCTTGATTGTCGCCAGTACGGCAATACCAACGCGACCTAAGTTCTTAGCTTGCGTGAGAGCTTATCCTGTTGTGACAACTTCTGTTTTCATCGAACAGCTCGTTTGTGTCGAGCAGTCGTAGTAACGGTTGAATTACGCCATGCTAATATAGATTCAATGGAGAAATAAGGCGCTAAATTTAAACCGTTCTAGTTTTAACTTTGTAATTTAAACCGAGCCCGTAAATTCGTTCTGCAACGACCATCCTGTTTACTCCATTGATCCAAGCTTGGATCCATAAATGCCATAAACAGAATTCAGTTATCGGCGCCCTGTATGCAAATCCTCCTGCATCAGTTTGCTTATAATTATTCACCTTTTTTTGTGGACAGATTCAAGGGTACGTACAACGGACACCAACCAATAAGACTTGTTAGCAGAAAAATAACCGCAAGCACTCCCAACACAATTGCGAGGGTACCGCTTATTTGACCGGTAAAATATAAAGCAGCAACAACGGCCACCAGAATCAGCCTCACCACCCGATCTATTGCCCCCATATTCTTTTTCATATTCGTTTACCTCCTCGTTATTCTTGCACTGTAGTATATTTTTTATAGCGATAAGTAGCGCCGCCAACAGTCAGATTTTAGCTGCAGATATCGAGCGTAAAATTGATCCAAAGCAGCATTAACTCTATTGCCAGCCCTGAACAATTAACACCACGCCAGTAACAATACCAATACAAATTATGCAAACTAGCATTAGTTTTGCAAATTTGTTCATATATGGTCCTTCGCTAATAAAAAGAGTAGCAGACATTCCACAGTAGCTGCCTGGCACAATAACGCGTCAACCAGACATTGTTTTGCAATTTAAGGGAATAAATCCATCATCACGCAGCAAACCTTTGAACTCCCACCAATTCCAGCCATCCACGCCGTATTTTCATAATTCAGGATGCGAATCGAATAGGCTTTTGCATGCCCGTTATGGCACACCAAGCACTCTGTCGTTTTTAGTGAGAAAACCTGCTTGCGACACGGAAACAAAACTCGGGTTGTCTATAGACGGAACGCCCTCCCCAGGAGGGATGCCATGAATTATTTGACCGGCAGTACTAATGCATCTTTTAGATAAAATCCGTTGCTTCAGGACGCAAAGACTAACGACCAGGCTTGATTTAAGACCACAACGCTGACCAACGATAAAACAAAAATAAAAAGAGCCGGGAAATCTTTGGTGATTCAATTACGAATATGCATATTATTTCGACGCAAAATCTTAAACTTTTACATAGATGCGCAAACCGACAATTTCTTGCAATATCGCGATAGGAACGAGTTATTGAAATACAAAAAATTCCACAGCCCTGCATATAGGTAATATCCAGAGACCCCAAACGCTGGAATTCAGGTGGCTATACTGTTACAACTCTTTGGTCACGGACCTAAAAGTAATATTACACATGCCGGGTAAATTCCGCATGGGCTGCATCTTGTATCAAACGAACGAAATCATCATGCTGTAGATGAACCAGGTTTTGATGGTCACCCGCTTCGATATAAAGATCTTCAGCGTCAAGCAACTTGTCATCAACAATCATATCAATGGCGTATGCCTGACCAATGGGTGGTATCGCCCCTGTTTCACAATCAGTAAAGATGCTCGCCAGTTCTGTCTCTGGGACGAGTTCCAGATGCCGGTGAAATCTGGACGCCAGGTCACTCAACTGCACATGATAAGTCGACGGTACCACGGCCATTAGATATTCCTGATCATCCTTCAACAATACACTTTTCACCAGTTTGTCACCGGGGATGTGTGCAACTTCAGCAGTTTCCATGCTGCTGCCTGTCGGTTTGTGGCTGACTACGTCATAACTGATCCCCAAATCATCAAGATATTCCTGCAACGACATTGCAATAGCCATAACAGGCCCTCCTCTAGCAATGACCCAATAAGCAAACTAAAGCGATTTTAATTAGAATATAGTGCAGAGCTACTATAAAAACGTTAATAGCAAATTAATATGTAGCAATACCTTAACCTGGATCAAATATACAATTATTTATTTATAAAATACTCGAATGAGCATGAAAAATGCTATTGGTCTTTCTACAGGCAGGTCAACAAAAAACCAGGGCAGGCGTATTCATTATAATCACTCGGAACCAACATCAAGACCACATGTTTTCGCGACTAAAACCAGACATGCGCCGCAAGGATAGCGGCGTTGCGACGACCAGTAATATTAATCTTAATAATACAGCGAGTTAGATGGGCTAAATCGTTTCACAACAACCCCTGCCTACATGATTCGATGCTTTATGCCCCAGTATTTAAAAAAGTAAAAACAACTGCGCCGATATCCGATCGTCAGTGTCATCGGCTATTTTATTGACCGGACTTGATGGTGGATAGCCTGGTGCTTCCGCATCACGAATCTCATAATTAATGATGGCCTTGGTGGTTTCACTGAAGAAATACTGCGCCCCCACGGTCCAGGTTTCAAATTTCCGTTCATCAGTGGATTGCAAATTGGTGACGCGATCATACCAGTCGTATCGCACATCCAGCTCGATATCCGGTGTAATACGATAACCAAAGTCCAGGTAGCCGCCATCGCCTTTTCCGTCCGGCTCCGTAACAAATTGAGAGACCAAAGCCCCGTTATTAGAAACAGCACCTGGTATCGCGCCACCCGTTGTACCATTAAAGATCATTCCATCGACCTTGATATATTCTGCCCAGAATCGGTATTTGCCATCGAAATAAGTACCGCCGATACCACCGAGATTGCGATCATACTCGCGCTCCGCCGCTTCTAGAGAGGTACCACCACCGGCAAGCGTAGCCGAATCATATATCGTTCTTTTACCGCTGGTATACCAGGCATAAAGTTTATAGCCTTTGCGAAAAGCCTTCATGCCGCCAAATATTTTCTCTGACGACAAATAAACGGTCGTATCGAGGCTGTCATTACGGTTATCCTTGTTGGCGCCCCCCTGGCCGATTAATACGGCATAACTGTGTTCCCAGGCATCGTTGCGGAACGAGTCAAAAATCTGCACACCGACATCGCGCACGGCAACTGCCGCGCTACGAAACTGGGTTTGCGCATCGCCATTGCAGTATCGCAAATAATTTTCATCGCTGGGTCCTGGCGGAGTTCCTACTACGCAACCGGCCTGACCGTCAGTCCACATGGGTCGCTCGATCAATTGCTGGTTGGCGATATTTGTCAGGTTGATGTAATTAAACGCCACGATACCCTGATAGACCTCCTCACTCATGGGCACTTTCATCTGGCCGAACCTCAGTTTTGCACCTTTGATATGCGTAAACGTCATGGTGGCATCGGTCAAGGTGACTCTGCCCCCACCACCTCCCGGCTGGGTAATACCATTATTGCCATACTCCGCCAGCAGGAAATAACTTATTTTCTCATTGGCCGGCAATGCGCCTCGCACACCAACACGGGCACGCTGGATCTGGAACACCTGCGAGCTGGACTGATCGGGTTGAATTACATTAGCTACCGCTTGCTGCCCACTCCACGGCCCATCCGACAGCGTAGTTCCAGAGGTTTTAAAGTAAGCGGGCTGCAAAAACCCCCATACTAATGGATAGGGTTCTTCCGTTACACCTTGCAGTGATAACCAATTTACCGCGTTAGCAGTGCCAAAACAGAACAAATTACCTATTACAATTAATACATGAAGTGTTTTCTTGTTACAAAGGCCCATGAAGCATATCTCCCAGGATAATGTTTTAGAAAACCAAAAATACTATTTGATAATGCAAGTATCTCAGGACCGAATTTGGTGTTTTCCCTATGCCCGACAACAGATATCGAGAGAAATGAGATTTGAATTCAGGACGATTATTTCAGCGAGGTCACCTAACGAATATTCATATCAAACAACGTGACCAGCCCTACTATTCCCAAAAATGCCTGATAACGTCATAGTCGGAATCCCTGGCTTCAACAAATGAGGAAACCGAAAAAATTTTCAAAATCATCTTGCCTTCCGGCCTTTCATTCCAGCTTATAATTGCCTGCTTTAACTTTTCCTGGTCCTCGACGGGGACTCTTGTGTGCGCCATATATAACGTGTGCGGAACCGATCCTGAGCGGTGGATAACATGCAATTTTTTCTTTTTCAGCTGGGTATTTTCCCAATGCGTCAATACTGGTGTTGTAGTACTGCAGGCGTCAGCTTTACCCACCAATACCATTTGCATACAGGCAAAGTGGTTGCCGGTATAAATCATTTCCAGAGAACTATCGCTATCCAGCCCTGCTTTCATTAGCTCTTTTTTAACGACATTGGAAATCGCAGATTCCAGCGGCGGGTTAGCCAGTGTCTTTCCAGCTAGATCCGCAATGGACGTGATATCACTATCTATTCGGGTTACCAGTATGGCATCAAGATCATCACCGCGACGCGCCAGCGGTCGGTAGTTATGGTTATGCGCCAGCGGGTAGTCAAATGGTTGTATGAATATGATATCGTAAGTTTCGTTTTCGATTTCTTGCGAGAAAAGCTTAAATGTTGGCCTGGACTGCGCAATCACCCGTTTATTAATCAAGCGGGTAAAGTCAGCACTGACTGAATTATAATATTTAATCAGCGCCGGCATCGGCATGAATGGAAATACACCAAACTTGTAATGCGAGGATTCCTGCGCATAAACTCTGTTTCCAGCAGACAACAAAACACATGACAGTAACACCACAACAATCAAGCGGTACCCTATTTGGTAACCATGGCTCATCACGCTTACTCCGTTATCGATAATTTACCTTGCATCACTATACGGCGGTCCTGTTTTTTAATACTTTAGTTTTAATCCAAATTTGTAAGCCAAATTTGCAGCGCGCGTTATTAACCGGCTTTTTGGTGTTTGATAGCAAGATCAGTGGGGTTGTTTACCGGTATCATGACAGTAAACGTCGAACCTTTACCGTGCTCACTGGATACTTCGATACTTCCTCCCATCATCTCGCAATATTGCCTTGATATCGTCAAACCGAGACCGGTACCACCAAACTGCCTGGTTGTCGAGGAATCCGCCTGTGTATAGGGTTTAAATACTTCTATGCATTGTTCTCTGCTCATTCCGATTCCGGTATCATGGACTTCCACAACATAGAAAAGTGTTTTCTCTTTGTCCACCGGGTAACAGTCGACACTAATTAGACCGGACTTGGTAAACTTGCAGGCATTACTCAGCAGGTTTAGTAATATTTGTTTTAACTTGGTCTCATCGAAGTAGCCAGGCTGAATACGAGGATCGATATTCATTTCCAGTTGATTATTGTTTTCGAGCAGCTTTGGATAGATTGATTTTGATACCTCCGTTATGACACCCGTAAAATCAACAAAAGAGAAATCCAGATCTATTTTGCCCGCCTCAATTTTTGAAAGATCCAGTATGTCGTCGATAAGCCTCAACAGGTGTCTTCCGGATAACTGTATTTTCTGGAGATCATCAAAATTGCCATGGTTATTCTCATCGCATGTTTCCATCAATAGTTCACAATAACCAATGATGGCATTCAACGGCGTTCTTAGCTCATGGCTCATATTGGCCATGAAGTCACTTTTAATTTGATTAGCAGACTGCGCGTTAATCCGCTCTTCTGTTTCAATTTTTATTTTTTCAATGTACTCAATGATGCGCATGTGCATCCGCTCAAATGTCCTTGCCAAATCACCGACTTCATCCCTGCTCTGTAATAATTCTTCATCGATATGCAGGTTTTCAGTTGAGAATTCATATTTGCTGACCGCTTCGGTTAACTTGGATAGACGGATTGTCAGGACATGGCCCAACATGATGCCAACCAGCGCAATGACGGCCATACCAATCAGTCCGATCTTTAAGCCAAGTGCCCGGCTCTTGCTGGTAATCTCCTGCTGTTTGTCACTGGAGAACTGTACATGCACTGAACCATGAGCACCCAGATTGCGATTGATCCAGTATTCCGTCGCGCTAACGTTGAGTTCCGGTAATGTTTCACCCAGCATATCCAGGCGGTTACTCGCCAGGATGATTTTATTCTTACCGGCAACATAAATTACTCGCACCCGCGGATCTTTACTAATTCGGGAAACGTGAGACTGGATCGAGTCGTATTCCATGGAAAAAAGCGAGATACTGGCAAGATCAGAGAGCAAGTCGACGGTGACATTGTCAGTTTCGTTCAACTGGTTTTTCATCTGATCAGCATTGAACGACAGGGTTTCCCACAGGCTATAGCCGACCATCAGGGCAGAGAGAATCACTAACATCATCCCGATTCGATAACGTAGCGACGAAAAATTAATACCTAATATTTTCATTCTTGATTTAATAAACTATCGGGACCAAATCTCACTGCTATCTGTTCTGACAAAACATGGCAAACCGCTGACGTGCCGGTAATGAAATTTCAAATGGAAACCAGCATTTACAGATTCCCGTACTTATATAACGGCCTCTGAATTCAGGGCTTAACCACCTACAGCCCGGAAAATGCACAGAACGCTCTTTTGGCCGGCAGACACAAATAAGCTATTGTTATTGCGGGATATATTGGATGTATCAGAGAACCGGTCAGAATGAATTTGTCAGGCTTTTAGCCCACAAAAAGGAATGCCGCAAGCCGGCGCATTTCTGACTCTTCTACTCGGAAAATTTTTCTGGAAAACGGTGTTTTTACGATATCAACGTGATGCTATGCGTAACTAAGGCGGCATTCAGCAATCGGACAAGCGACGTCGAGCAAACCATGACTACAGCAGTCGATAATCTCTGGCGCCAGACTGGACCTTGCGGCTAGAAAACGCTCGTCACAATTCAGGAGGGATTACAAATTATGGCAGTGATTAGTTGTCGCCGGTTCGATTAGCCTTGATACAGAACATGATAAAAAAAGTATTCCAGTTATCGTAACCTTCGACGTTATCAATATTATCCAAAGCAGTCTGATGCTTTAGATATTCAACGGACTTCTTGATTTGTTCGTCTGTTATACCATTTAGCTTGATCAAGTCTATGGCAGCCTGGGATGGCATCCACTCTGTTAAATATTTACTCATTTTCTTTGCACAAGTCTTTATCCCTGATCACTAAAATACAGAACACGAACAAATTTTGGTTCCTGCTAGTCAATGGCATCCTTACCTTTTTCGATAACCTTTTCGCCTTTCTCAAGCACCGCGTCCTTGGTATTTTCGTAGACCCTTTCCCCCTTCCAGGAAAGCCAGCCCATTTGATAGGCAACGGTCGCCGCAATTGCTACTACAATAAACAAGCCTATGATTTTTTTTATCACGGTAATATCCTTTCTAACTAAATACTAATGCTCGAGCATACAAAAACAACAAGTCTCCCTGATGACCGTACCTCATACAAAACAATTGTTGCACGGTTAGTATTAAACCCTCTCTAATACAGCTGCGAATATTCGCAAATGACTGCAGCGGGTATTATAAGGTTTTCCAGAAATTATTAAACTACACATAAATTAGCATCCAGTATAAATCTGTGCCTGCAGGTACTAAATCAATTATAGCTAAGCTACTTAATATCACTAGCATTACATAAGGGCAAATGACTTCGCAAAATCATCACGCAGCCCAAGCTAAAAAGCGAACAAACCGGCTAAACCACGCCCTAATTGGCTGTGATGTAACGTTGACACCTGGACAAGCCTTATTTGTATGGTAAATTTTTTCGTTTTCGCTCCCCGGCTCTTGTATTTCTGCAGTTTCTATTTAATCTAACACAATTAATATTTTTTGGTGACGACCTATGAGCGGAAATCTTTCCAACCCTTCCAGCAAACTTGTCATCCGTAATGCCAAACCCAGTGATGTACCCGCCATTTCCGATCTGACAACGCGGGCTTACACTGGAACCGGTATGCATGGTTACTCTGCAGGTTCCTTGAAAGGCCAGATCAATAACTTTCCTGATGGTCAGTTCGTGATACTGGTGGATGACAAAGTAGTCGGTTACTGCGCTACATTTCGGATCAGTGAAAAAATGTGCCTGAAACCACATACCTGGGCAGAAATAACGGGGAATGGTTATGCATCCCGTCACGAGCCGGATGGTGACTGGCTGTATGGTATGGAGGTTTGCGTAGATCCCGACTATCGTGGCTACCGCCTTGGACAACGCCTGTATAATGAACGCAAAAAGCTTTGTCAGTCACTGGGACTCAAGGGTATTGTGTTCGCCGGCCGCTTGCCGACCCTGGCCAAACGCATTAAAAAATACGCGAGTGTCGAGGACTATATAGAAGCTATAAAATTAAAGAAGGCGCGAGATCCAGTATTGTCATTTCAATTGCACAATGGATTTGAAGTCATCGGAATTATTCCGGAATATTTGACAGTAGATCACCAATCCATGGGTTACGGCATCCATCTTGTATGGCGTAATCCCAAGGTTCCTGCCACGCAGGAGTCCACTAAAACTAAACGCTACGGTGGCCGTATCCCGGACACGATTCGCGTTGGTACCGTGCAGTACATGCAACGCCGAGTAAGATCTTTCGATGAATTTCTCGAAATGGTAGCCTACTTTGTAGACGTGGTAGCCGATTACAAGGGTGATTTTGTTGTGTTCCCGGAATTGTTCACCCTGCAATTGCTATCCATTGAAGACCAGGAACTGTCACCCGCAGAATCCATTGAAGCGCTGACCAAGTACACGCCGCGCCTGAAAGAGGCCATGCGGGATATGGCCCTGCGCTACAACATTAATATTATAGGCGGCTCTCATCCCACCCGCGTAGATACACGCGTCGATAATATTTCCTATGTGTTCCTGCGTGATGGAACTGTGCATGAGCAACCCAAGATCCATCCCACACCCAACGAAGTTTACTGGTGGAACATCGAAGGCGGTAATACCCTCAATGCCATTGAAACTGATTGCGGACCTATTGGCGTACTAATCTGTTATGACGCTGAATTTCCGGAACTGGCGCGCCATTTGACTGACCAGGGTATTCATATCCTGTTTGTACCATTTTGTACTGACGAACGACAAAGCTATTTACGAGTGCGTTATTGTTGCCAGGCACGGGCCGTGGAAAACCAGATTTATGTTGTCATGTCTGGCAACGTTGGCAACCTGCCTAACGTAGCCAACATGGATATCCAGTACGCACAAAGCTGTATCCTGACCCCGTGTGATTTTCCATTTTCGCGGGACGGCATTGCCGCCGACACCACGCCCAATGTGGAAACAGTGGCGATAGCAGATTTACGACCCGAAACCTTAACCACGGCGAGAAATAATGGCACCGTGCAAAACCTGCGCGACCGACGTCATGACCTGTATCAACTTTACTGGCGCGGGAAATAATTAAAGAGTTATACAAAAACCACTACCGGAGACGACGTAAGCTACACGTAATCCAGTACTTCTCTCACATGCTTCACGCCGATCACTTCGATACCTTCGATGTTTTGCTTTGGCTTATTGGCTTTTGGCACTATCGCGCGACGAAAGCCGTGTTTGGCCGCTTCCCCAATGCGTTCCTGGCCACTGGGCACCGGGCGAATTTCGCCGGACAGTCCGACTTCGCCGAATACCACAAGGTCTTGTGGTAATGACTTATTCTTAAAACTGGAAACAATTGCCATTATCAACGCGAGATCAGCACTGGTTTCCGCCACCTTCACACCGCCTACTGCATTTACAAAGACATCCTGATCTCCCACATGAATACCGCCGTGGCGATGCAATACGGCCAGCAACATCGCCAATCTGTTCCCTTCCAAACCGACGGCCAGACGCCGTGGATTATTCAACGAGCTTTGATCCACCAACGCCTGTACTTCGATGAGCAGTGGACGGGTACCTTCCCACAACACCAGCACCACGCTGCCAGGTACGCACTCTTCACCACGGCTAAGAAAAATCGCAGAAGGATTTTTTACTTCCTTGAGACCTTTGTCGGTCATGGCAAACACACCCAGTTCGTTTACAGGGCCAAATCGATTTTTAGTGCTGCGTAAGGTGCGAAACCGGCTGTCATCAGATCCTTCCAGCATCACGGAACAATCAATCATGTGTTCCAGAACTTTGGGACCCGCCAGGGTACCGTCTTTGGTGACATGGCCGATAAGAATCAGGATGGTGCCGGTTTGCTTGGCAAAGCGGGTAAGATATGCAGCACATTCACGCACCTGTGCCACGCCACCCGGCGCGGATTGCAGATCATTAAGATACATAACCTGGATCGAGTCGATGAGCAGGATCTTGGGCTGTAATTCGCTGGCGGTTGCGCTGATGGACATCACGTCGGTTTCCGCCAGCATTTTTAGTTCGGTGGTGCTAAGCCCCAGGCGATGCGCGCGCAAGGCGATCTGTTGCAGAGATTCTTCACCGGTGACATACAAAGTGCTCATGTGTTTGGATAGATGACATAAGACTTGTAACAGGAGGGTACTTTTGCCGGCTCCAGGGTGGCCGCCGATTAAAATGGTGGAGCCTTCCACGAAACCGCCGCCCAACACGCGATCCAGTTCTTTTGTACCGGAAGCAATCCGTGGCGATTGCTCTAATGCAACTTCATTGAGGGAATGGACTTTGGATCGTTCACCGGCGTAACCATCAAAACGGGGTTGCTGGCTGGCCTGTTTTTTGGTGGAAACAACGAATTCAGCAAGCGTATTCCAGGCACCGCAGTTATCGCATTGACCTTGCCATTTACTGTAGTCGGCGCCACAGTCGTTACAGACGTAAGCAGTTTTGCGCTTGGCCATTAATCTTAAATCTCCCCTGACCCCTCTTTACAAAGAGGGATACTTATATTGCATGGTCATCGCAATTCAAAGTCCCTTGCTACTTGTCTTTGACAGCATGTTACCTCGCACATGACCTTTCACATCCCCTCAATTGATACCCAGATTTACCTTGCCCATACGCATCGCCCCATTAAAAAAAGAAAGGTCAAAAAGTCCTGCTCAGCCGTCCCCTCTATTGTCAAAGGAGGATGAGTGGGAATTCAACTGCAATAGATTTGACTCACCCTCCCGGTTTCATCATGGTGGGGATCAATTAAAATTATAAACGCTATAGGAACCAGTCAAGTGCATTTGGTTTTCGGCCCGCGCAGCGCATTACAAAACTGGAACAGGATGCTGTTAATTTTTTTCGACGAACTTAACCCGTTGGGTAACATGGCACAATAATTCATACCCGATAGTGTCAGCACTGCGCGCCACCTCTTCTACAGGCAGACCGTCGCCCCATAATATTACGGGATCGCCGACTTTGGCATCCGGCTGTTCGCGCAGATCCACACAGATCATGTCCATGGATACGCGACCAACAAGCGCTGTGCGTTTGCCATTGACCAGCACTGGCGTTCCACTCTTGGCATGTCGTGGATATCCATCGCCGTAACCGATGGCTACGACACCCACTGACATATCCTCGGGACATACCCAGCTACCGCCGTATCCTACCGCGGAATCTTTTTTCTGATAATTGACCGCGATCAGTTCGCTTGACAGTGTCATGACCGGTTGCAGATCATGATCCAGCCCGCTGCCGGTATTAAAAGGTGTCACACCATATAGCATGATACCAGGCCGGACATAATCGGCATGGGTTTCCGGCCAGCCAATGATACCGCCGGAATTGGCAATGGACTTCGGCGCCTGCAATCCCTGGGTAGCTTTTTCAAACAGCTGCAATTGCATCCTGGTCACAATATCTTTGGGATCGTCCGCATTGGCAAGATGGGTCATGAGATACATATCTTTTACTAACGGTATTGCCTGCAAACGTTGCCAGACAATCGGCACAATATCAGGAGGGAAACCCAGACGGTGCATGCCGGTGTCGATTTTCAGCCACACCGACAGGCGCGAGGCCGCGTTAGACGCCGTGCGAGCGTATTCTTCCAGCATCTCCAGTTGGGAAATATGATGAACCACGATCTCGGCATTTTGTAATCCCGCCTTGCTGAATTCGGATGATTCGAACACACCTTCCAGCAGCACGATGGGTTTACGAATACCTTTACTACGCAATTCTAGTGCTTCATCGAGGCTGGCGACACCAAATTTATCAGCGTCTTCCAGCGCTTTGGCGACCCGCAAGATGCCGTGACCATAGCCATCGGCCTTGATGACAGCAATGGTTTGGGAATGGGGGGCAAGCTGTTTTACGCGCCCAAGATTGTGGCGCAAGGCTTTGAGGTTAATCGTCGCCCGGGTAGCGCGACTCATGCATATCCTTCATCTTCATACATGTGACTGGCAACGTAATTTTCAAAACGTGTGTACTGACCGATGAATGTCAGACGCGCGGTTCCGATGGGTCCATTACGCTGTTTGCCGATAATGATTTCAGCAATACCTTTATCGGGACTGTCCTCATTGTAAACTTCGTCACGATAAATAAATGTGATGACGTCCGCATCCTGCTCGATCGCGCCGGATTCCCGCAAATCTGACATCACCGGCCGTTTGTTGGGACGCTGTTCCAGACTGCGATTCAACTGTGACAGCGCAATAATCGGCACATTCAATTCTTTTGCTAACGCCTTTAATGACCGTGAGATTTCGGAGATTTCATTGGTGCGGTTTTCCGAGCCTCCTCGCACCTGCATTAACTGTAAATAGTCAATTACGATCAGGCCCAGCCCGTGTTCGCGCATCAGACGACGTGCCCGCGAGCGCAAATCAGTCGGCGTCAAGGCGGGCGTGTCGTCGATGAACATGGGTGCTTCTGCTAACTGCCCCACGGCGTGGGTTAATCGTGGCCAATCATCATCATCCAGTTTACCGGTACGCACCCGGTGTTGATCGATACGACCCAGAGATGAGAGCATGCGCATGGCTAACTGTTCACCCGGCATCTCCATACTGAACACGGCGACGGGGACCTGCATTTTCACCGCGGCGTGCTCGGCGATATTCATGGCAAACGTGGTTTTTCCCATGGAGGGACGCCCGGCGACAATCACCAGGTCAGATGACTGCAAGCCCGACGTCATGGCGTCGAAATCCGCGAACCCGGTAGGCACGCCGGTAATAGGGCTGTCCTGCTGAAACAGGGTATCAATGCGGTCAACGGCTTTGACCAACAAGTCTTTAATGGAGGTAAACTCCCGGCGACCCCGCGCGCCCTGCTCGGCAATCTTGAACACGAGCTTTTCCGCATTATCGAGCAACTCCTCGCTATTGCGGCCTTCGGTTTCGTAACAACTGGTGCTGATTTTGTGGCCCACCTGAATCAGCTGGCGCAATACTGAACGTTCACGAACAATTTTTGCGTAGGCCAAGATATTAGCAGCGCTCGGTGTGTTTTTCGCCAATGCACCTAGGTGAGCGAGGCCACCCGCGGCTTCCAGATGATTATTGGATTCGAGCCATTCAGAGAGGGTTACTACGTCGCAGGGGCTGCCCTTATCTGCCAACGCGGCTATGGCGCGAAAGATCAAGCGGTGGTCGCGACGGTAGAAATCATCTTCAATAACGATGTCTGAAATCTTGTCCCATGCTTCGTTATCAAGCATGAGGCCGCCTAACACGGCTTGTTCGGCTTCTATGGATTGCGGCGCAACCTTAAGGGATTCCGCGGCGAGGTCCACAGTCTTCGAGGAGATAGCTGGTTCGTTCATTTATATTGGAGCTTACGGCGTTTTAGTTTTTAGAATAATACTGACTAGTTTAATGCTGCTTACGCTTACACTGTATATCGTCAATATTCATTACATGATCCATAGCACTGCCTGGTTCGACCGCACTGTTACCGTTTGATGACAGCATAGGAAAGCATAGCAAAACTCATCTGCCTTGTGTTGCGTTTGCAGAAAAAATTTTTTGAAATGTTTTGTCAACCAAATGGAACGCGATGATAGACACACAACCTAAACGGAAGTTTAATTTGGAAACCTAGGAGGCTGTAATAGCTGACTTTTCAATAACGACGCACAAATATAAGTAAACGCTTAAGGTGATGAATAAAACAGTTCTGGTTGCGAAGTAAACGCAATTGGATAAATCGCAACGCTAAGCCACAAATCACGATCACTGATGGAGTCATTACACTGACGAATTGTAGTGTTGCTGAGACTATTTATTCGTTAATGTATATCGTGTTTGCGACTTCGTGCTGCGTTCACAGTGGAATAGCGTGCTACCTTATTCAGGCACGACATTGACGTTGATTTCTGCAATAACGTCACTGTGCAGTTCAATTTCAACCTTATGCTCGCCAATCTGACGCAATGGACCATTAGGCAAACGAATTTCACGTTTCTCAACCGGCACTCCTGCATCAGTAATGGCGTGAGCAATATCACTGGTACCCACGGACCCAAATAATTTACCCTCATCACCAGCTTTTTGCGTAATCGTGATGCTCAACTGACCGATTGCATCTTTGCGTGCTTCCGCGGTATCCAGTCTTTCTGCGGCAGTTTTTTCCAGTTCGGCTCGACGTGCTTCAAACTTTGCGACGTTATCAGCGGTTGCGGGTACAGCCTTGCCTTGTGGAATCAGGAAATTACGCCCATACCCGGCTTTGACCTTCACGGTGTCGCCCAGATTACCCAGGCTGGCGATTCTTTCTAATAAAATGACATTCATCATTATTACTCCATCAGTGAAATCATCTAATCAAAAACTGGTTAAATGCTTTTCGTTAAACACTTTTGTTAAATTATTACTTACTTCGGAAATCAATTCTGCTTTGCCACACGTTTTCTGAAATCCAACCAGGTATCGATGTAGCCTGTAATCGCCACAAATTGCGGCATTAAAAGCACCAGCAGGTATAAGCCAACCAACCATGCCCAATGCAGCCCTTTCATACCCACAATGGCGTGTACGATGGAAATACCTTGTAGCACGTACAGCATCATAATCAGCATTAATAGATCCTTGCTGATACTGGCAATCGCTGAGTCCGGCAGTAATGCCAGTGTCGCAATAACCAGCGAAATTATCGCGACTTGTTTGCTAAACTGTACACCGTGGAACTCGTCGCGAAATCCCCCCGGATTGTATAGCGCAGCCTGCCACGATCTGGCAATAAACAGACTGAAAATCACATTCAGCAAAAACGCCATGGTCACAAAACCGGTCATGATGACCGACCAGGTTGCCAGATTCTGCTGAAACACCATTTGCTGGTCCATCATCATGGAGTCTGTCGCCTGGGCAAAAAACTCGTCAAAGTTTGCCTGCCACCACGCTGCCGGGTCACCTACCATCAGGTGAAACACGACCACAAAAAAACCACCAATTGCTGCAACAGCAGTTACCGACAAGGCGAGTGATCGCGTTACGCGTAGCGCAATAGCGACGATCCATACCAGCACTAACAGCACCAGCAATGACACGATGGTGGGTATGATAAGCGGTGTTGCGGTAAGCATTGCCACTCCCGTGACCAGCACACTAGCAGCAAGTAAAACCAGCAATCCATTCATCGGTCCCAGTCTTAGCGTCACCAGACCCACGGCGGCAGCGCTCAACAAACCCAACAGCGGAAAAACCAGTGACAAGATCGCAAAGCCCGCTGTGATGGCTATCGCGTGGGTTTGACCACGCATAATAAATGCCGCAAGTGCTTTCATTCTGAATTACTTAGTTAGCAGTTCGCACACAAGCACGTAACCGTGCCAAGTGCGAGTTTTTCTTTTTTTATTGATTAACAGTTATTCGTCAATTGCTGTTTGTAAATCGACAGCGTTATTGATGTGCATCGGTATAAGGCAACAGGGCCAGTGTCCGTGCACGTTTGATTGCAGTAGCCAACTGACGTTGATACCGGGCGTTGGTGCCAGTAATACGACTGGGTACAATTTTACCGGTCTCGGTAATGTACGCCTTCAGCGTTTGCAAATCTTTATAATCAATTTCTTTAACGCCTTCTGCGGTAAAGCGGCAAAATTTTCTACGACGGAAAAATCGTGACATAGTATTCCTCTCAATAAATTCTGTTCAGTTAAAAAAATAGCAACGGGACGTAACGGATTATGCAGTCGTTTCGTCTTCCGTCTCGGCACGCTCATCGCTGGTTCCAGACTCGCTATCTAATTCGCTTTCATCTCGGTCTCTACCGCGCGTCTCTTCTTTCTGCTTGACCAGTGGAGAAGGCTCAGTGATAGCCTCTTTGCGCACCAGAAACATATCGCGAATCACGGCATCGTTGAAACGAAACGCGCTTTTCAGTTCGTTCAAGGTTTCCTGATTACATTCAATATTCATCAGAATGTAATGTGCTTTGTGAACTTTATTGATGGGATAAGCCAGTTGACGGCGTCCCCAGTCTTCGAACCGGTGGATAGCCCCACCAGATGTTTCGATCATGGAACGGTAGCGTTCCACCATACTGGGTACCTGTTCGCTCTGGTCAGGATGAACCAGAAACACGACTTCGTAATGTCTCACGTTGTGCTCCTCTAGGGTTGTAGCCACCCGCGCTGTGACGGTGTGACAAGGAGTTGATAATTGGAATGAAAGGCGGCGATTTTACTGCAATTTCATAAATATTGTCCAGATCCGATTGGCCTCACGCCATCGTTACTTTGGCGAAATATTGTAACTTACTGTTTATTAATTACTTTTTAAGCCGTTTTGTGTCTAACTTTTGTTGCCGGTTAGGTTCGCCCGCTGCCGTAATACCTCATACAAGCAAATACCGGTGGCCACCGAGACATTCAGGCTTTCCACCGAACCCAGCATAGGCAGCTGAACCAGAAAGTCGCATTTCTCCTTCGTCAAACGACGCAGACCCGATCCCTCTGCGCCCATGACAATACCAATGGAGCCGGTGAGATTAAGCTCGTACAGGCTTTGTGTGGAAGCGCCATCCGTACCGACAAACCAAACCCCTGCCGCCTGCATGCGGTACATGGCTCGGCTGAGATTGGTCACACTTACCAGCGGCACAGTGAAGGCGGCCCCGCTGGCAACTTTCACCACGGTCGCGGTAATGGACACAGAACGATCTTTGGGAATAATCACCGCATCGACACCAACGGCGTCTGCCGTGCGCAAACAAGCGCCCAGGTTGTGCGGGTCCTGCACACCATCCAGTACCAAAAACAGCAATGGATGATCTGGATCCTCGATCAGGCTATCAAGAAAATCTTCGTGGTGTGGTTTGGGCATATCACACAGCGCAACTATGCCCTGATGATTTCCGCTACTGGCGCGCCGATCCAGTTCTTCGCGCTGGCCCATGGTAATCCGCACTCCACTTTGCCTGGCCTGCTCTACCAGTTCCTGCATGCGCTTATCCTGGCGTTTTTTATCGACGAAGAGTTCTTTGATCGAGTCTGGATTCGCTTTTAACAGTGAAGTCACTGCGTGGAGGCCGAAGAT